>Ga0182024_10020966_pt1 | contig 11903 bp, 11 predicted proteins | sample P32metaG_FD_120480 | JGI IMG/M metagenome (GOLD analysis project Ga0182024, IMG submission 120480) | Permafrost microbial communities from Stordalen Mire, Sweden - P3-2 metaG (Illumina Assembly) | ecosystem: Environmental > Terrestrial > Soil > Wetlands > Permafrost | place: Sweden: Stordalen... | reverse complement strand
TGACACTCACGCTCCGAACTCACCAGTCACAACGACGTGTTGTGAGCTGATCCGCGTTTCAACAACATCAACGGACTCAGCACGTAAACAATACCGCGCGCGAGCGCGCGAAACGCGGAAATTACGCGATCTACATGTCGCAACGTCGTGTGAGCACCGATCGCGCGCGTGTACGCGCGCGAGTTTGGTCACCGCGCGTGGTCAACAACGAATGAATTCGTGCGTAAACGCGCCGGACAACACGCGCCAACGGCAAATGAGCGCGAATGCGCGATACATCGTCTGCAATTGTCTGAACGGCGCCGACAACGGGTGGAATTGCGGAGATCGCGTCGGAATTGGCGGATCAGTGCTGCCAACGTCGGTCGATTCGCGACCCTTCGGTCTGCGTGTCTCGATTCCCTTCGGCCGGTCGAATCGCCGGTGGCCCGACGCAAGGCGCCGGACAAGCCGAGCGATCCAATCGAGGCGCCCGGGGTGCCGGCGCCGACGGTCAAGGAAAGGGCATCTACCTGGGCCTTGGCGACGTCGGCACCGCGTGGGCGGGACCGGAGCGCTCCGCCTTGATCCTCGGTCCTTCCCGCTCCGGGAAGACGTCATCGGTGGTGATCCCGAACGTTCTCGCGGCACCCGGCGCCGTCGTGAGCACCTCCACCAAGCCCGATGTACTCCGGTCGACTGCACCGGCACGGGCGGATGTGGGTTGGACCTTGCTCTTCGACCCGAGCGGCTCGATGGACGCAGTCGGCGACGTCGTACGCATCGGGTGGTCGCCGTTGAATGCAGCCAAAGAGTGGGACGGTGCACTCTCCATGGCTGACGCGATGGTGCACTCCAATCGCCGGGGCAACCGCGGAGCGCGCGCTTCTGGTGACGATCACTGGACGGAACGGGCAACATCACTTTTGGCACCGATCTTGCACAGCGCGGCCCTAGAACGGCGTTCGATGCGCGATGTGCTGTCTTGGGTTGACCGCCACGACGGGGCACCGGCTCTGCGATCTCTCGGAGAACGAGGCGCTGATCGAGTGGCGAGCGACGTCTTGGCCGGCATCCTGGCCACCGACGAACGGGAGCAATCGGGCATCTGGTCGACCGCATCCGGTGTGCTCGCCGCATACCGGTCCGGGTCGGCGCTCGCCTCGACGGAGCCCCCTTATCTCGACCCGGCCGCCTTCTGCGACGGGGCCAACACCCTGTACGTGTGCTCGGCCGGGCGGCACCAGCAGCAGTTGGCTCCGCTCATCGTGGGGCTCTTGACCGAGATCCGGGACGCGGCCTATGACCGGGCCCGACAGGGCGACTCGGGGCCGCCGGTGCTCTTCGCATTGGATGAGGTTGCGAACATTGCTCCGCTCCCCGACCTGCCGTCGATCGTGAGCGAGGGAGCGGGGCAGGGGCTCTTGACGCTGGCGTGTCTGCAAGATCTGTCCCAGGCCCGAAGCCGTTGGGGGTCGGAGGCCGACGGCTTTCTGTCCCTGTTCGGCACGACGGTGGTCCTGCCCGGCATCGCCGACATGGCGACGCTCGACGCCCTGTCAACATTGAGCGGAGACGTCGAGCTCCCGTCGAACACCCTCGCCACCGCCCAGGGGACGAACGGTCGACTGCTCGGCTCCGTCTCGACTTCGACCGTGATGCGCCGCCGTCTACCGCCCGACGTCATCGCCCGGGGTGCTTCTGGCGCCGCTCTGGCCGTCGACGGCCGCAGGCAGATGGGGTGGGTACGGCTCACCCCCGCCCACCGCGACGCGCCGTGGCGACAGCTTGTCGAGCGTGCCCGTGACGGCTCGGGCTTCTTCGGCCGGGGCTAGGGGCTCTCCTCGTCAGCGTCGCTCAAGGGCCAAGCCGTCGTGTTCGAGTCTGGCCCTGGCCTCGCCGCCCATGCTCACCAGCGCCTCGCGGACCGTCCGTGACACCTCCAGATGGTCGGCCAAGCGTCGATGGGAGAGCCCGGCCAGCTGATCCCGGTCCACACCGAGCAGGCGGGTGTCACGCTCGATACCCCATCGCTGTCGATAATGATCGATCGCAGCCGCGGCTCGCTGCCACACCTGCTGGCCGTCCGCCGCCACCGGGCGCGGCCCGAGTGTGCGGATGAGGTGCTGCGCCGGGACGCAGGTGCCCGGAGCGTGCCGCGGCTCCGCCACCCCGACGGAACCCTTGTCACCGGGCACCCAGTGGTCGCTCGCCCCCTCGATCTCGCTCACTCGGGCCCCTCGTGCGACCGCGTCGGACCACGCAGCCACCACGTCGCGACGGCACACTCCCGACGGCGGGCATGCCTCGATCGCAGCCTGAAACCTGTACTCGTCGACGCGTTCGCCGACCGACGGCGCCTGAGCCAGCTGTTCGATACGCCACCTCGGGGCGACCGAAGCGCGCCGAGTCCAGTTCGCGGCCACGTCGGCACCCGTGGCGTCCCGGTCCTTCGGGTCGCGGGTCACGGCCCACGCGACGTGGCGTGATCGCATCGAGGATGTGCCGCGGGCGGCCAGTTCCTGGCGGATCTCTGCGGACCGATTGGAGAACGCCGCCACCAGCACCGGGTCGGCGCCGGCCACGTCCCAGCCGCGCCGCTCGCCCCACGACCAGGACAGTCCGAGTCGATCGGTGAGCTCCGCACGGACATGCGCGTCGTAGAGGGCGCCGGCCGCGCGGGCGTGGGCGAACAGCCCGCGGCTGTCGAGGGCGCTCCACCTCCCGTCGGCACCGTGGGCGAGGTTGGCCGCAACCACGTGCGTGTGGACGTGGGGATCTCCCGCCCTGCTCAGGCAGTGGGTGAAGCGTGCGGCGATCATCCCGCCCGTCGCGATCGGCGCCCGCTCATCCCCGGATCCGCGGCGCACGGCCCACGCTCGCTGCTCCAGATGGCCCACCGCGGCGTGCACCGCCTCGCGGTGAGCCGACAGGACCTGGTTCGTCAACGCGTTGTCGCCGAGGGAGAGCAACAGGCTCACCCTCTTCGGGGCCGCGAAGGTCAAGTCGAATGCGGCGACCACGCGTCGCTGCGTCGGTGTGATGGCGTGCCCAGTGCGTGGGTGACACGCGGAGAGCAGCGCCCGCATGGCCGGACCGTCGACCGCACCGGCGAGACCGAGGCCTTCGGTCCCCCGACCGATCCAGCGTCCGCCCTCGACGGCGTGCTCGGGAGCGACGCGGCGAAGTTCGTCTCCGAGATCATCCAGGTAGTAACTGGCCCCATGATCGGTGACCCTCGCTACAAACAGCACGCTCGTCCTCGCGGTGGGATCGGCCCACCGACTACGAACGGTCGCTGATCAGTCCCGGTAGCGCACCAAGACCCTCTCGGCCGCTTTGCGGGCGATGTCGACCCAGTCCGGCGGCGCCACCACCCGCGCCTCGGGTCCGGCCTGGAGCAACAGCCGCTCGAACCAGGCCGTGCCACCGACCGCCAGGGTCACCTCGATCGCACCACCCGACCGAGGCGTCGAGTCAAGGACGGGAACGCTGTCGAGAACCCAGGCAGCCCCGGGCCCGAGCTCGAGCTCGACGACCTCTGACCCCGGTCCCGGGACGAACGCATCGGCGGACGGGGGGCGTGGCGTGGGCAGCGTCTCGGCCACATCGTCGAGCTCGACCAGCCGGCGGATCCGATCGACACGGAAGCGCCGGAGGCCCTCGGCCCGATGGCAGTACGCGTCGAGGTACCAGTGGCCGTCCAACGAAACGACCTGCACGGGGTCGATACGGCGTTGCGTGACCTCGTCGCTCGATCCGGAGTGGTACTCGATGTCGGCCGAGTGGTGCTCATCGACCAGCCGTTGCACGTCGGTGAGCAGCGGCGGGCTAGACAGGTCGACGTTGAGGCCCTCGCGGGCCCCGAGCACGGCCTCGAGCTTCGCTGCGGCGCTGGCGAGGAACCCGTCGTCGTCGGCGCCGGGTACGGCCAGGATCGTCTTGGCCGCGGCGGACAACGCGAACCCCTCTGCGGGAGTGAGCCGCCGGGGTCGGGCCAGCCCGTCGGAGAGGAACGCCTCGACGGAGTGGTCGGTGACGACGATCTCCATGAGCGCGTCCGGCGAATACGGCGGCACGCCGCAGCAGGCGGCGAGCTCCAACTCGCGCACGAGCTCGTCCTGGCCGAGCCCGAAACGTTCCGCGACCTCTTCGATCGGGGCCTCGCCGACCTTGGCCAGCCACCCCACGATCGCCATCAGCCGGCGAAGTCGGTACCGCACGTCCCTTCCGGCCCGATGATCCGCTCCGTCCGATCCCGCCTCCCCCGGCACTTCGGTGGCCACAGTCGGATCGACCACCGTGCGCGGCGTCCGGGTTGTCGGGGCCGACTCGGCCAGGGCGATCGACTCCAGCCATGCCACGATCTCTGCGCGGACGTCGGGCGGTCCGACCACCTCCGCGTGGTCGAGGAGGCCGAGCACCCACGACCGCAGCGCCACGCGGTTGGACACCGAGAAGCGCACGCTGACCGATCCGTCTTCTCCCCGCGCCAGCAGGCTCGAAGGGCCCAGCTCGTCGATCACCCGCTGCGCCTCGACAACGTCGACGACGAGCTCCACGTCCTCGGCCTCCTCGCCGCCGGTCAGCCACGGCTCATCGGGGACAACCGCCGACGCGTCGAAGCCGTCGGGCAGGACCCCGCTCCCCTCGCCGCCCACCTGGGGCAGGTCCTCGATCCGGTCGACGCGGAAGCTCCGCGCGGCCTGGCGGTCGGCGTCCCAACCCACCACGTACCAATGGCCCCGCCGGAACCACAGACCGGCCGGGGTCATCGACCGCGTGCTGCCCCGGTGGCGGAAGCGCACCGATGCCCGCACGCGGACTGCGTCGAAGAGCGGTACGAGTGCGCGCGGTGGGTCGAGCCAGGCCAGAGGACGGGCGTCGGCCACGCCCGTCGCGCCCAGCTTGGCCAGGGCGTCCCTGCCGCTAGGATCGCCGAGGTGCACGCCGGCGACGGCGAGTTGCAGGGCCGCCTGTTCATCGGGGGTCAAGTGCAGGTCAGGCAGGTAGAAGGAGTCGGGGTCAATCCGGTACCCGTATTGCTCGGGACCCTCCACCGACTCGGTCACGAGCGGGATCCCCTCTTCACGGAGCAGCCGCTTGTCGCGTTCGAACGCCTGGCGTCGGGCGTCCCGGCCCGAGGGATATCCCGGCACGTCTTGGGCCAGCTCCGACAGGGTCATCGGGCGATTGGCGTTCAGCAGGACGAGCACGAGGTCGGTCAGGCGCTCGAGGCGGTCGAGGGGGGACATCGGGGTCAGCGTAGGACCCGTTGCGCGCGGTCGCGGTGACGTCGTCCTCGCCCTGGACCTTCCATCTCCATGCGGCGACCTGGCTGCTCGTCCTCACCCTCGGCTTCGCCTATGGCGAAGCGGTTCGGCGAACGGGCGGCGCCTCCCGCCGCCAGATCGGGGCCACAACGAGTGCGCTCGTGCTGCTCGTGGTGGCGCTCACCTGGCCCCTGGCCGACCTCGCCGCCCACTCGTCGCTCACGGCCCTCGTGTGCCAGCGACTCCTTCTCCTCTTGGCCGTGCCGCCATTGCTCATGATCGGGCTGCCGCCCCGGCTGCTTGCCCGACTGACCCGGCCCGCCGCCATCGACGCGGTGCTACGGCGCTGCGCCCGGCCGCCGATCGCCGTGGCGGTGGTGACCCTCATTGCGGTGGCCACCCTCACCACCGGGGCGGTGGAGGCGCAGGGCTCTTCGGTCTGGGCCCGATCGGCGCTCGACCTGGCCCTCCTCGTCGCGGGACTCGTGCTCTGGACCCCGGTGCTCACCGAGGTCCCCGGTACCGACCGCCCATCGGCGCTCGGTCGGGCCGGCTACCTGATCGTGCAGTCGATCGTCCCGTCGTTCCTCGCGGTCGTGTGGATCTTCGCCCGGCACCCGCTCTACCCCCACTTTGCCCACGGGCCCGAACTGCTCAGCGTGTCGCCACTGATGGACCAGCAGATCGCCGGTTTCGTGGCCAAGTTCGGCACCATCGCGGTGCTCTGGACGGTGGCCTTCGTCAGCATGACCCGGGCCCAGCACACCGTCACCACCGGAGGCGACCCCGACCCCCTGTTGTGGTCGGACGTCGAGCGCCACCTCGAGCGGGCCGAGCGCAAGGAGCGGCGCCGGAGGGCCTGGTTGCCGCCGAATTACGAGGACCCGCCGGCCGCACCGAAGCGCTCCGACGCCGGTGACGCCGAGCCCTGGCCCTCTGACGAACCCTGAGGCGACCGTCCTATCCGAGGTGCGAATGGCCGAACTTGGTCGGCAGTTTGGAGAACAGGACGGTCGCCACCAGTGAACCGCTGGGGTATCGGAGCACGACGACGGCGAGGTGGCCGCTCGCTCGGCCGCTCGGGTGCGACACCGTCGCCGAGGTGAAGTTCCCCTTGAAGGCGACCAGGCACACGCGGCCCGAGACGATGCCGGCCTGCTGCAAGGCGCTCTGGAGCCGCGGGAACGCGACCGAGCTCACCTTCATCAGCCGGACGCCGTCAAAGTGGCCGGCCGTGCCGGCGGCCGCGGTGGCGGTGGGCAGGGCCACGTAGCACGGGCTGTCGCTCGTCCCGAGGCTCTCGTGCACGCTCGAGCAGCCGGCCGCCGATCCGAGACCTAGGGCCAGCGCCGACGCCCCCAGCCAGTACCGCCAGCGCCGCCCGTACCGAGACCGACCGCCGCGCACCGATGCCTCGACCCCCATCACCGCTCCCCCGCTCGAGCAACGCTGCCATCGATCGCCGTCCCGGCCTGCGTCGATCCAACCGGAACGACCGGCGGGCGAGTGGACCGCACTCGGCGCTGCCATCGGCCGGATCGAACTCCGAGCGCCAGCCACCCGGCGGCCGCCCACCCGATCACCAGTTCCGCCCAGAAGCTGATCAACCGGTAGATCAGCACCGCCTCGACCGTGCTCACCCGACTGCCGCCGAACGCCACGAGTGCGATGGTGATGCTCCCCTCGACGACGCCCAGCCCACCCGGGGTGATCGGGAGGTTGGCGGCGAGCTGGCCGGCCCCATAGGAGAGCAGCAGCCCCTTCCACGGGATCCCGGCACCGACGGCGAGAAAGCAGAACGCGAAGCACGCGCAGTCGAAGACCCAGTTGCCGACGCCCCAGCCGAGCACCGACGCGACGACCCGCTTCGACGGCTTGAACGCGGTTACCTGAGCCAGGAAGCCGGCGACGTGCCTCTCCGCGTCCCCGCGGGGCCGTCCGGTCAGCCGCCGAGAGGTGCGCAACGCCCACATGGCCACCGCCCGCTGGGGCCGTTGGTACAAGAAGAGCGCGCCGACGGCCACGCTGACCAGCAGGACGCCCACCGTCACCGGGACGAGGTCGAGGCTGGCTCCGTAGCCGGTGGCGAGGGCCAGACCACCCGCGGCGACGACCGCGAGGGTGATGACCCCGACCACCACGGTGCCGATCAACGACCAGACCGCCAGCGAATCGTTGGCACCCAGACGGCGGAACCACCGGAATCCGTAGACCGTGGCCAGCGCACTCCCGGCGGGCACCGAGTTGATCATCGCCTGCGATGCCAAGGTGACGCCGGTGAGAGTCCGGAGTGACGCGTCGACGCCGCCGGTCGCGAGCAGACGCCGCTGGACCAGTGCCAGAGACACGTACGACCCTGCCTCGACGAGCAATGCCGGCACGAGCCACGCCCAACGCAGGTGATCGAAGATCGACTCGGCCCCGGAGAGCTCGTCGGTGTGGCTGCTGAGCACCCAGAACACAACCGCGGCACCACCGAGGCCGAGGACGAAACGGAGGAGTGGCCACGCCCTGCGGAAGCCCGATCGAGTCGCCCGCTGTCGTACGGCTGTCCTGTCCCTGTCGGGCCCGACGTCCTCGGTGTCGACGGTCTCAGGCATGTGGTTCACACGGGCGAACGGCAAGCTCGCTCGATCGCCTGAACATCTTGGCACCGCAGCATGCCCGGGCCGGGATATCACGTCTGTTGCCGGCCTGGGCCGGGTCAGGATCCGGGCAACGAATGGGCTATTGCGGGACCGATCGCTTCAGTTCCCCCAGGAGACCGGACACCAGTCGATCGATCTCGTCGCGGATCTGACGGACCGCTTCCAGGCTCTTCCCGGCAGGGTCGGGCAGATCCCAATCCACATACCGCTTGCCCGGGAACACCGGACAGGCGTCCCCACACCCCATTGTGACGACCACATCGGCGGAGGTCGCCATTGCCAAGTTGAGGCGCTTCGGCGCCGCCGTTGACAGGTCCAGCCCGAGCTCGGCCATGGCCTGGACGACCGCCGGGTTCAAAGATGCCGCCGGCTCGGATCCGGCGGACCGGACCACGACGCGGCCCGCGCCGCGGTCGGCCAACAGTGCCGCCGCCATCTGTGAGCGTCCGGCATTGTGCACGCACACGAACAACACCTCGATCGGCGTGCTCACGGAGCTTCCTCAGGAACTGCGGCGCGGTCCAGCGAGGTGGACGGGAACAGGAAGAGCACACACGCGGCGCCGAGCCCTCCTCCGATCAACTGAAAGGAGATGAACCCGGGTGCCGAACTGGGTGCGATCCCCGAGAACGTGTTCGTGAACATCCGACCGATCGCCACCGCCGGGTTGGCAAAGCTCGTCGAGGAGGTGAACCAGTACGCGGCGAATATGTACGCGGCCACGCAGGCCGCCACGCTGGCGCCCCGTCCGGAGCGAAGTAGGCCGAAGACGATCAGGACCAACCCGAACGTGGCCAGGACTTCGGCCAGCAGGTGCGGGACAGAAGCTCGATTGTGGGTGGACCACGCCACCGCTCGGGCCCCGAACATCGTGTTGGCAACGATGGATCCGAAAACCGCGCCGGCACATTGGGCGACGACATACGCGGCCGTGGCCGCGTTGGTGAGGTCGCCGAACCAGCGACTCACCAGGCTGACCACCGGGTTCAAGTGAGCCCCCGACACCGGCCCGAGAGCGCTGATGATGGCGTACAACGCGCCGGCGGTCACCAGCGCGTTCTCGAGCAGCTCAATCCCGACGTTGCCGGGCGAGAGCCGTTGTGCCGCGATCCCCGAGCCCACGATCGCCATCACGAGGAGGCCGGTCCCTATGAACTCCGCGACGACGCGACGACCCAGCGGGGCCGTCGCCAGCACGCGTTGCGACGCCGTCAGAGGGCGGCCGGAGCTTGCGCCGAGTCCGGTGTGTCGCCAACGCAACACAACGACGCATCGGCTTCCGAATCGGCGAGCACCGTGTAGATCTCCCACGGGGCCCCATCGGGGTCGGTCACCCAGACCTTGTCCTGGACCGCGTAGCAGCACGTCACCTGGTCCTCCGCGGCGACCTCGAGCCCGTCCGCGACCAACCGGTCCCCGGCCTGTTTCACCTGTTCGGCGCCCTCGACCTCGACGCCCAGGTGGTTGACCGAGCCCGGCTCCCCACCGCCCTCGATGAGGATCAGCTTGAGTGGGGGTTCTGAGATCGCGAAGTTGGCGTAGCCGGGACGAAGCTTGGCCGGCGGCGTTGCGAACACCTTGGAATAGAAGGCCACCGCCGCGTCCAGATCCGAGACGTTGAGAGCAAGTTGCACACGCGACATGTCGAACTCCATTAGATTGATGATTGTCAATCTATATTGAAGCGGACATATCCATGACTGTCAATGGGAAACAGGGGTCGACCACACGGAGCTCCCCCCGGGATCGCGGGTCGAACGAGCTGTGCTGCCCGCCGCTGACCGACGCCCCGATGAGCCAGCATGAGTCCGACGAGCTTGCGTCGATTCTCACGGCTCTGGCCGATCCCGTCCGGCTACGACTGCTCTCGATCGTGGCGGCCGAGGGTGAGACCTGCAGCTGCAACCTCGAGGGTCCGCTCGCCAAGAGCCAGCCCACCATCTCCCACCACACCCGACTGCTGGCCGAGGCCGGACTCATCCGGGGCGAGCGCCGGGGCAAGTGGACCTGGTGGACGCTGGTGCCCGAACGTCTGGCGCTCGTGCGACGACTGCTGGGCGGGGCGTAGCCCGGCCACGTCAGCGAACGGCTCGTAAGAGCCGGGGCTCAGTGGATCAGCTTGATGTAGTCGAACATCGGCAGGTAGAGGCTGATGATGATCGCCCCGATGACGACACCCATGATGACGACCAGGAACGGCTCGAGGATCGACGTCAGGTTGTCGACCGTCTGGTCGACCTCGCCGATGTAGAAGTCGGACACCCGCTGGAGCATGTCGTCGAGCGCACCGGTCTGCTCGCCAACCTCGACCATCTGGACCAGCAGGCTCGGAAAGACCTCCAGCCGGCTCATCGGCTCGGCGAATGAGCTGCCCTCTCGGACCCTCGCCTTCACCTCGATCACCGCATCTTTGATGATCGAGTTCCCGGACGCGTTGGCCGTGATGTCCAAGGCCTCCAACGCCGGGACGCCGGCGGACAGGAGCGACGACAGCGTCGCCGCGAACCGGCTCAGCCCCGCCTTGTGCGTGACCGGGCCGAATATCGGCGGTTTCATCTTGAACTGATCCCAGACCCGTCGCCCCTTCTCGGTCTTGATCCACCGCCTGAACAAGATGACGGCGACGACCACGAAGATGATCACCAACACCACCCGCCAACTGACCAGGGTGTTCGAGATCGTGATGAGGATCCGGGTCGGCAGCGGGAGTTTGCCGCCGAGGCTGGCGAACAGCTTCTTGAAGATGGGCACGATGACGACCATCATCACGGTCACGATCACCGCGATGACGCAGACCACGATGATCGGATAGGTCATCGCGCCCTTGACCTTGCGGTTGAGCTCCACCTGTTTCTCGAGGTTCTGCGCGATCGTCTTCAAGACGAGGTCGATGCTCCCACCGACCTCGCCGGCTGCGACCATCGACACGTAGAGCGCGTCGAAGACCTTGGGGTGCTTGCCGAGGGCGGCCGACAGCGAGAGCCCCGAATCAAGGTCGTCGTGGATCTGGCGAAGGTTGGCCGCGAAATACTTGTTCTCGACCTGTGCCGCCAGCACGGCGATGGACCGGGTGATCGAGAGGCCCGAGTCGACCATCGTGGCGAACTGCCTCGTAAAGACCGACACCTCCTTCGGCTTCACCCGGTCGGTGAACCCGGGGATGACGATCTCGGTCTTCAGCCCCGGCCCCTTGGCCGGCGCGACCGAGACCGGCAGGTACCCCATCTCGCGCAACCTGGTCACGACGACGGGAATGCTGTCGGCCTCGAGCTTGCCGGTGACCAGGTTGCCCATCTGGTCGCGGACCTTGTAATCGAACGTCATCGTCACTTCTGGTTCTCCTTCTGGAGGTTGCGCCCTCGTCGAGAGCCCGCGAGTCCCTTCATGCGAGCCCCTGGGTGTGGTTGCGGAAGTCCTCTTCGTCGCGACATCTGTCGAGCCCCATGTCGACGGAGATGACCCCCCGCTGGACGAGGGTGGCCAGGCTCTGGTCCATCGTCTGCATCCCGAACTGCGAACCGGTCTGCATGAGCGAATAGACCTGGTGGGTCTTGGCCCCTCTGATCAGGTTCTGGATGGCCGGCGTCGCCACCAGGACCTCCGCGGCCACCGCCCGGCCCGACCCGTCGATGACGGGCACGAGCTGCTGGGTCATGACCCCGCGTAGCGAGGAGGCCAGCTGGATCCGGATCTGTTCTTGCTGGCTCGGCGGGAACACGTCGATGACGCGGTCGATCGTCGACGGCGCGTCCTGGGTGTGGAGCGTCGCGAAAACCAGGTGGCCGGTCTCGGCGGCAGTCAACGCGGTCGAGATGGTCTCAAGGTCCCGGAGCTCGCCGACCAGGATCACGTCGGGGTCCTGGCGCAGCACGCGACGGAGAGCCTCGGAGAACGACGCCGTGTCGGAGCCCACCTCGCGCTGGCTGATGACCGAACGCTTGTGGGTGTGGAGGAACTCGATCGGGTCCTCGACCGTGACGATGTGGAGCGGCTTGTTCCGGTT
>Ga0182024_10020965_pt1 | contig 11904 bp, 10 predicted proteins | sample P32metaG_FD_120480 | JGI IMG/M metagenome (GOLD analysis project Ga0182024, IMG submission 120480) | Permafrost microbial communities from Stordalen Mire, Sweden - P3-2 metaG (Illumina Assembly) | ecosystem: Environmental > Terrestrial > Soil > Wetlands > Permafrost | place: Sweden: Stordalen... | reverse complement strand
GGAATCATCGCGTCAAGCAAGACCATATCAACATCTTGCTCGATGCGCAAGGAAGGCGACTAAAGACGGCCTGGCATTGGAGTAATAGCGCTGACGCCGCCGTCACCGCGGATCGCACCCGATAAAAACTTTTTTTGCAACGTGACGCCCATGCGGCGGGCAGGAGGCTGTGCGTGCGCGCCAGTCAGATAACCACTCTCGCGGCCCATTATGAAAAGTCTACGCAGAGTTCCTAAACCGAATAACCGATTGATCCGAGAACAAATGTCATAGGCACATTGCCATTGGAGATAACTATGAAAAAGGCTGCCCCACTCGTAATTGCGTTAATTCTCGGCTTATTGGCCGCCAAGATGGCCTGGGACATGGTGCAGAGGCGACAAGCCACTGCCATAAATCCCAAACATCCGCAGATGGTCGTTGCCAAGCAGGGCATTTCCGCCGGCGCGGCACTGCAGCCGGATGACCTGACCATGGGCGACGTTTCATCCGACGTGATTCCTGAGAACGTGTTCAGAAATCCCGACGAGCTGGTCGGCCGAGTCGCGGCGGTTCCCATCATCCAGGGCCAGGCGATCATGGGCACATTTTTAGCTCCGCGCGGCGTTCAGCCGGGCCTGCAGGCTATTGTTCCGCCTGGGATGCGCGCGATGACGCTGGAGATCGATGAGCTGCGTGGCGTCGCGGGCAATCTTACATCCGGATCGCACGTGGATATTTTGCAGACGCTGCACAATGAGAGAACCGGCATGACCGTCGCGCGAATGATCGCGCAGAACGTCCAGATCACCTCGGTGGGCATGCACCGCAATCCGCAGGATCAAAATCAGGACGGCGGCGGCCACAGCGTCACCGTGCTGGTCAGCCCGCAGCAGGCCGAATTGCTGACCCTGGCCATGGCCACCGGCCGCCCGAACCTGGTGTTGCGCAGCAGCAACGACCTGGCTCCGGTCAATACGCGCGGGGTAACCATTGCCGACCTGCTGGGTGGACACCTGGCCGACCGGCACGACGACACGGGAAGCGCTCAGCCGTCAACTCCGCCGACGACCCAGCCGGCACAAGCTGACTCATCTACTCGGCCCTCCAACTTCATTGCCGATGCAACAACTCGGCCCATGGACATGGATGAGTGGACAATGCAGATCATTCGCGGGACCGCGGAACAAAGCGTGAAGTTCACGCTCCACAACGATAACGAAGTCACCAAGACCGATCTCGGTCAATAACCGAGCCTCCGCACCGTGGCAGGAGGGTCAACCAGTTCAATCAAACTTAGGATCGCACCATGCAAGCAACGGATAAAAAGATGACGGGCAAGCATAATTTTGGAATTGGCCGGCGGGCGGGAATGGGGATCGCCGCGGCTTTGAGCATATCGATGCTCGGGATTCCGGCCACCGGCTGGTCTGACGATGTCGTGCCGACACAGCCGGCACAGCCAACGGTGGTGAGCACCGACAACGCCGAGGCCAACGCCTCCACCACAATCACGGTGGAACCGGGCAAGGCAAAAAAGTGGTCTCTCGACCGCAAGATCAAGAAGGCGAACATCCTGGGTCCCGAGGTCGCTGACGTCGTGCCGCTTGGGCCCAACGACCTGCTCATCACCGGCAAAAAACCTGGCACCACGCAGTTGATCGTCTGGGATGACGCGGATCAGACGCAGATCCTCAACGTCGAGGTGACCTCGAACATTGAGACGCTGCGGAAAAATCTGAAAGCCTTGTTCCCCGATTCGAACATCCAGGTGGAAGAGGACAACGGCTCTTTGACCCTGCATGGGCAGGTACGCACGCTGGAGATCGCGCGGCAGGCCGAGGAGATTAGCGTGCCCTACGCCAGCGGCGGCAAGATATCCAATCTTTTGGAAATCGGCGGCGGCCAGCAAGTCATGTTGCAGGTCCGCTTCGCCGAAGTCAGCAAATCGGCGGAACAGCAGTTGGGTTTCAACTTCGGCGGCACTGACGGTGTTTCCGTTTTCGGAAGCAACATTGGGCCCAACCCGTTGGGCGTTACACCCGCTGCAACTGCCGGGGCCGCCAATATGCTGCTGATTCCCGCAACGGCGCTCAGCGCCGCCAGCATGTTTGGCACCGGCGCCTTCGGCAGCACCGCGTTCGCCTATTTCGTTAACGCCTTGGAAACCAACAGTCTGTTGCGAATGCTGGCCGAGCCCGACCTGGTGACGACCAGCGGTCAGCAGGCCACCTTCCTGGCGGGCGGCTCGATTCCTTATCCGGTGCCACAAACCGGGACGGGCGGCGGCTCGACGATCACCATCGCGTGGCAGGATTACGGTGTTAATCTCAAATTCACGCCGATTGTTCTGGGCGACGGGCGGATTCGTCTCAACGTTGCCCCCGAGGTCAGTGAGCTGGACTTCGCCCACGCCGTTGCCCTCGACGGTACCGAGGTGCCCGCCCTGACCAAACGAAACGTCAACACGACGGTGGAGCTTGCCGAGGGCCAGACGTTCGCCATCGCCGGCTTGTTGCAGGACAACATCACCGCCAGCAACCAGCAATTCCCGCTCCTGGGCGATATCCCGGTGCTGGGAGCTTTGTTCCGGTCCGTGTCGTATCAGCGCCAAGAGACGGAGTTGGTCGTGATGGTGACTCCAGTGCTGGTCCACGGGATGGACCCGGCCGATGTGACTGAAATTCCTGGGGGTAAATGGCGCGATCCCAAGAACATCAATCTGTATCTGTTCAAGGATCTGGGCGGCGAGGTAGTCAATGCCCCGCAAGCGCCTTCAGCCAATGGACCGGTTCCGCGGTTCCACGGGGAAGTCGGCTTTGAGCCCCCCGCGGCGCCGAAATGACACGGCGGGGGTGTCTGGGTTCCTTCTTCCAGAGGCTGCGCTATGTATGTTCAGTTGAGCTGTGCGGTCGTCGATTCGGATAACACCAACCGAGAAGAGTTGGCGGCTTTCCTTGTCCGCTTCGGCGCCCAGCCGGTTGCCCAATTCAACGCCATCGAGCAACTGACCGTTGCCCTGACCAAGCCCGATGCGCCGATCCTGGTGATCATCAACCTGGATCCCAATCCGCACGAGCTGCTCAAGAAGATGGCCACGCTGCCTCGGCAGTTCCCGGCGGTCAACTTCTTCCTCATGAGCCAGACGGTCGACCCGAATCTGCTCATGGAGGCCATGCACCTGGGCATCCGCGAGTTCATTCCGCTGCCCATGGCTGAACAAAAGTTCACCGCGGCCCTGGAGCGGGTGGCTCAGGTCCACGGGATGGGTAAGCGGGCGCGGCTTATCCATGTGGTGCCGACGATCGGCGGATGTGGATCAACCACGATTGCCTGCAATGTGGCCGCGGCCCTGGCGTCCACGGGAGGCAAAACCGTCCTGATCGACATGGATCTGATCCGAGGCGGGGTCGCCAGTTATTTCGACACCCGCGCCCGATACACGATCGCCGACGTCATGGACGCCGGCGAAAAACTGGATAAGCAGCTCCTGGACAACGCCCTGGCTATTCACAAGAAAAGCGGCTTGGCGATCCTGGCGCGGCCCGAGCTGCCTGAGGATACCCAGCGCGTCAATCAGCCCGGCTTGATGCGGCTGATGAACGTGCTGGGCCGGTTGTTCGATTATGTCATTCTGGATTCGATCATGAGCATTTCGCCCATGTACGCCTCGCTGATCCAGGCCGCCGACATCAATCTGCTGGTGATGCAGTTGAACGTTCCCAGCGCCAAGAACGCCGAGCGGTTTGTCGGGGCGCTGCGCCGAATGGGCATCGAGTCGGTGAAGATTCGAACGCTGGTGAATCGATACGTCAAAAAGGGGAACGACATCGAGCCTGCCGAATTGGAACGGTCCTTGGGGATCAAGGTTTCCTGGCTGGTGCCGAACGACTTCAAGAATGCGATCGCCGCCATCAACTTTGGCGAGCCGGTGGTTCTGCGGTCGCCACGAAGCGAGATCAGCCAGAGCTTGACGCAATTGGCGGCAACGTTGGCAACGAAGGCGACAGCGGGAAGCGTCGCTGCGTAAGCAGGAGTTTGTATGGGATTGTTTTCACGAAACAACGTCGAAACGCTGCCGGAGTCGGTGAAACCGGGCGTCAATGCGCCGCCGGTCCAGCAAAAGGCCGCGGCGCCAAGGCCGCAGCCCTCCGAGGCTTCGCCGGCGCGGCCGACGATTGCTCCGCCGTCGCGGCCCAGCATTTCCATGGTTCAGCCGGAGCGCACCTCCCATTTTGATCAACTGAAGGTGAGGATTCACCAGCAACTGGTGGCTCGGCTGGACGTGCAGAACCTTCGTTCGCTGCCGCCGGATACCGTGCGCGCCGAGGTGCGGATCGTTATCCGGGATCTGTGCCAGAGCGAGCGCAGCCTGCTCAATAGCCAGGAGCAGGAACGCCTCATGGACGAGGTGATGGACGAGACCTTTGGCCTGGGCCCGCTGGAGACGTTGCTGAAGGATCCCTCGATTACCGACATCCTGGTCAACAGGTACGACAAGGTTTACGTGGAGCGCAAGGGCCGGCTGGAAAAAGTCGAGGTGCATTTCCGCGACAACACGCACTTGCGGCAGATCATTGACCGCATCGTGGCCCTGGTCGGGCGGCGCGTGGACGAAACCAGCCCGATGGTGGATGCCCGCCTGTCCGATGGCAGCCGCGTCAATGCCATTATTCCCCCGCTGGCGCTGGACGGGCCGGCCATGAGCATTCGCCGGTTCGGCAGCAAGCCGATGCAACTGGAGGATCTGATCCGCCACGGTGCGTTCCCCGCGGCGGTGATGGATTTTCTTTCGGCCGCAGTGCAGGCACGGTGCAATATCCTGATCAGCGGCGGCACCGGCTCGGGCAAAACGACGCTGCTCAACTGTCTATCGCGTTACATCCCACCGGATGAACGCGTCGTGACCATCGAAGACGCCGCCGAGCTCCAGCTCCAGCAGCCGCACGTCGTGCGCCTGGAGACTCGGCCACCCAACATCGAGGGCCGCGGTGAAGTCACCCAGCGCGACCTGGTGAAGAACTGTCTGCGTATGCGTCCGGATCGGATCATCATCGGCGAGGTGCGCGGCGGCGAAGCGCTGGACATGCTTCAGGCCATGAATACCGGCCACGAAGGCTCGATGACAACCGTCCACGCCAACACCACGCGCGACGCGCTGGCCAGGCTGGAAGTGATGATCTGCATGGCCGGCTATGACATTCCCATGCGCGCGCTGCGGCAGCAGATCGGCAGCTCGCTGCAACTGATCGTGCAGGCGCAGCGTTTGACCGGCGGCAAAAGGCGCGTGACCAAGGTGACGGAGATCACCGGCATGGAAGGCGAGAATCTGCAGACGCACGATCTGTTCGTGTTCGAGCAGACCGGTGTAGACGCAGGCGGGCACGCGGTGGGGCATTTCACCGTTACCGGCATCCGGCCGCGCTGCTGCGACAAGATTGAAAGCCGGGGGATATCGCTGCCGCTGGACCTTTTTCACCGGCGAAAAATCGACGGAGTCTGAATCGGCCTGTGACGCAAAGGAATTGAAACATGAACGACACGATATTGCCTATCCTTGTCGCGGTCACCATAAGCCTGCTGATATGGGGAGTCTTTCAACTCTTCGGCGGGCTGAGCGACCATAAAAAACGGCTGCAACAGCGCCTCAGCGGCGACGGCAAGCTAAGCCAGGGATTCGACCCGGCGACCTTCACCGTCGTGCGCCGCCAAACCAAGATCAGCGGCCTCTCGGGCGTGCTGGCGCAATTTCCGGGGATGCGGACGGTCGCGTCGCACTTGATGCAGACCTGGCCGAACGTTTCGCTGGCGAAATTCACGTTCCTGTCATTGGGCGCGGCGATCATGGGATTCACCACGGTTTACCTGGTGACCGCCGCCGCGGTGCTGGGTGTCGCAGGCGCGGGCGCATTTGGCGCGGTGCCGCTATTCATCCTCAACAACCGGCGAAGTAAACGGCAGCGCTTTTTTCTGGATCAGCTTCCCGAAGCCCTGGATTTTCTTTCGCGAATCCTGCGCGCGGGGCACAGTTTGAGCACCGGCCTGCAGATGATGGCCGACGAGCTGCCCCAACCGCTGGCCGGTGAGTTCCGCCGTTGCTACGACCAGCACAGCGTCGGCCAGCCGCTGGAAGATTCCCTCAAGGATGCTGCTCTGCGCGTGGATAACCCGGATTTCGGATTCTTCGTGACGGCGATCCTGATCCAGCGGCAGACCGGCGGCGACTTGTCCGAAGTGCTGACCAATATCAGCGACATGATCCGCCAGCGCATTCGCCTGCAGCAGCACGTCAAGGCCAAGACCGCCGAGGGACGTTTCACCGGGTACATCCTGGTGGTCTTCCCCGTCGTGCTGTTCTTTATCTGCTATTACGTCAGCCCCACGTATGCCAACGTGCTGTTGCACACCAAGACCGGAATTTACCTCCTGGGCATTGCCGCGGGCATGTTGACGCTGGGAACCTGGTTAATCCGCAGGATCACGACCATTAAGGTGTAAGTATGAACGACCAACTTTTGATGATCGGCAGCGCGTTTCTGTCGGTGTCGGCACTGGTGTACTACGTGTCGACGCTGCTGTTCGGCAAGGAAGACGAGAACAAGATCCGTTCGCGCTTGCAGGGCAAAGCCGCTGCCCAGGTGCTCAAGAAGGAGGAGGGCGGGCCGTCGCTGATCCAGCAGCTCGGCCAGGCGGCTTCCAAGCCGTTCATGCCCAGCAGCCGCGAGAAACAGTCCAAGATGCGCCGCGAGCTGGGCAGGGCGGGCGTCTACAACCCCTCGGCCATTCGCGCGGTGCAGGGTTGTAAAGTGATCTTCCTCGCCGCCGGCCTGATGGGCGGGTACGTCGGGGGCGTTCTTTCGCACAACTTCTTTATGTTCCTCTCGATCGGCGGCCTTGCGGGATATCTGCTGCCGACGATATGGCTTCGGCTGAAAATCAAGGCCAACCAGAAATCCCTGGATTATGGGCTGCCTGATGCGCTGGACTTGATGGTGGTCTGCGTGGAAGCGGGCATGACGGTGGATTCGTCGATGCAACGAGTGGGCGAGGAACTGGCCCTGGTTCACCCGGCGCTGAGCCGCGAATTCGGCATCGCGCACATGGAAACCCGCGTGGGCCTGGCCCGGCAGGATGCCCTGCGCAACATGGGCACGCGCACCAGCAACGCTCCGCTGCTTTCGCTGGCGGCCATGCTGAATCAGGCGGACCGTTTTGGCACCAGCATCGCCCAGGCGCTGCGAATCCATGCCGAAAGCATGCGCATCGCTCGCCAGCACAAGGCCGAGGAGATGGCCGCCAAGAGCTCGGTGAAGATGACCTTTCCCCTGGTCCTTTGCATCTTCCCCGCGACTTTTATCGTGCTTCTCGGACCCGTCATGATTCAGTTGATGAACAGCGACCTCATGAAATAAATCTTCGCCATGGATTCTCAAACGATCGATGTAAACGGCCGATGGCCACGAATGGAGATACTTATGAACAGCAAACGCCACGCAACGTTCCTTATGGCTGTCGGCACGGTGGTCCTGATGACCACCGGCTGCCAGAAGGACTCTACCCCCGTCAATCACGCCGAGGATTTTGCCACCGAGGTTGAAGTTCGGGAAACCACGCACCTCGAGCAGACCCAAAAGGCTGCCGGCGCCCGTGACGATGCAACCCTCTTTCCTCAACATTTTGATGGCCCGGGGCTCAGCTCGCTGGGCACGACCAAGCTGGACATGATGCTGGCTGATTCGCATAGCGCTAATCCCATGCTGGTCTATCTGGCTATTCCGGATGATGGCGTCGCCCAGGAGCGCCGCGAGGCGATCGACCGCTATCTGGAGGATCGTGGAGGCCTCAAGACCGAGCAGATCAAGTTTCAGAGCGGACCCAATCCGCAAACCCTTTCACCGGCAGACGGTAATCTGAGGAACTACGATAAGACCGATACCGGTGCGAGCGGCGGGGCGGGCAGCAGCTCAACCGGTTCGACCGCCGCAAGCGGCGGCTCAACGAGCCATTAACGGGTCTTCCGGTTGGGAGAATCCGGAAGGGAAGGCGGGACGGGCATGACAGCCCGCCCCGCCTTTTTTAATCCGCCAGCGGAACCACCGCACGAAGCAATTGCCAGTGCTGGATCGGAGCAATATCTTTGCAGACAGGTACTGGAGCCGCATCGGGCATCTGGCATTCGATCAATGCCCAACCGCCGGACTTGATCAGCACCTCGATGCGATCGGTCCGGTCCGGGGCGATGTCGGCGGCGTCGGCGGGCAGGCCGCCCGGCGGGATCGGGTCGGCCGACAGCGGAATATCCACGTCTATCACGGCGCCGGGATCCAGCGAGGCCCGGCTGATGCGACAGCTTCCGTTTGCCGTCTTGATGCGGATGTCGGTCATCGCCGCCGCCGATTTGTTCGACAGCGTGCCCGAAATCCTGCCGTTAGCCAGTTTCAAATTCGCTTCCAAAAGCTCGGGACCAGCGGGGATCGATTCGCCCCGCAGAGATTGCGGCTCGCCCGCCTTCAGCATCAGTTGTTGGGGCCGGCAACCATGGTGATCTTCGCGGAACGAGATGCTCAGGAAATGATTCAGGGGAAACGATTCGGCCGCCTGATTGGCCGGCTCCCACCATTCGTTCTCTTCCAGTGCCAACGGCAATGTCAGATCACGATTGGATTCAACCGCCACGACATCGGTGGCGGCCACCGGGGCATTGTCGATCTGATCGATCAGCCGGAATGTCCGCACCTGCGGACCCTGCGCCGCCGGGCGCGCCGCGACATAACCGCCCAACGCCGCCAACAAGCCAAGCCAGCCCAGCACCGTCACCCAGTGGCGCGGCGGCTGGCCAAGGCGCATGAGCAACATCGAATCCAGTGGCCCGATGATGGCGCAAATCCCCGCCAGCCACAGCAGCAGGTCGGGCCAATTTTCCCCGGTGTGTGAGCCGGCAGCATTCAGCGCAGCCAAAATATGTCGAATGGCGATGGTTTCGCGCGGGCCGCGGCCGACGGTGTCGGCCAGCCGCGGACCGACGGGGACGATGTCTTCCTGCTCGTCGCTGACCGCAATTTCCGTAACCCGCCGGGGGGCGGGAACCTTGGCCATCCCCGCAAGGATTGCCCGCCAAAGCGTCAAGGCATCGCGGTCAGCCGCGAACTGCAGCGGCGAAACGTTGGCGGGCAACACCACAATGCGCCCCAGCCCCAGCCGTTTTGCGTACGCGGTCATCCCAAGTGCGTCCAACGTCTGGGCGCCCGGACGGGGCAGAAGGGACCGGCCATTCAGCGTTGTCGGCCGGGTCGTCGCCCAGCCGCTCGGCGGGACGAGCGGGCGATTTTCGCCAACTTCGCATGGCAGCGCCGCGACGATCGGCCCCTTGGCTGGCAGGGCATCGGTGCCGGGAATCACCACCAGATTTCCGCCGCGCCTGACCCAATCGACGATGCAGCGCTGCTGCAACAAATCGAAATCGGCAAAATCCCCCGCATCCAGGACCAGGAGGCTGATGCCTTCATAACCAATCGCATTGCTCGGGAGCTTAAGGCTGCCCAGGATTCCGCTGACCAGGCCCGCCCGGCGCAATTGGGCCTGAAGCAAAATGGCGTCGGCCACGTCGCCGCTGATGCCGATCAGGGTGTGATCGGTTTGCACCAGACGCACCGGAACTTTTCCTGCCGGATCGAAGCTGGCGGGCTGCTCCAATACCTGGCGAGCCAGCGTCCCGCCGGTGCTTTGGTCGATGATCGTCACGGCGGTTCGCGAGGGCTGGGCGTTGAGGGGAATCAGCAGCAGGTAAGTCGTCGCCTGGCCCAGCGGCTGGACGGTGGCCCGCTGACCTATCAGGAACGATCCCGAGATACCGTAGCTTCCCTCCACCTGAACAATGATCGAGCGTCCTTGCGGATCAGCAACGGTGACGAAGAGCGGCGTCCATCGACCAAGCCGCGCCGCGTCGCCCCAACCGATAACGGCCTTGAGGGTGGTTTGCGCGCTGGTCGGCAGGCCCGGGACCAGCAGGATCAGGCAAAGCGCCAAGGCGCCAATCCAGCAGATTCCCGTTGCGCGGGGATTCGATTGCTTGGCGAAAGTCATCGACACCGAATTTTATCCGCAGATCATCGGGAATGGTGATGCCCGCGACCGATGAAAATTCCGCCGCCGTAAAATGGACCCCATCCGTAATAGCCGTATGGGTAATCGCCCCAATAGGAATTGGAATAGCTCGGCGGAGTATTGGCCGCCGTCGTGTTGAGCACATCGGAGCGCGCAACCAGCGTGCCGTTGAGATAGGCTTGGGCGGCATCGCGATTGGCGCGGGCGGCTTCCAGGGCTTTTTCGGCGGCGACGACTTCGGGCAGGCTGTACAGCTCCGCCTCGAACTGGGCCCGCAGATCCGCAACCGTGAGCTGGGCGCGGGTGAGTCGAATCTTGGCGTTCTGCACGTTGGTGTCGCGGATCAGGGCATCGGTCAGTAGTAAGTTGGCCCCGGCGCTGTAATTCAACTTGCGGGCCGCCAGCGATTGGCGAACCGAGCGGCTGGTGACCGTGGGCAATTCAACGTCGATCTGCGTCCGCTTCTCGATCAGATCGCGATAGGCTGGATCGCGCGCCACCGCGGCTCGAACGGGCGCACACGCGTCCTCGTATGCCTGCTGCGCTTCGGATACTTCCCGGAGGGCGGAACCCAGTTTCTCCGAGCTTTCAAAATTCGCGCGGGCGCGGGCGAGCGTGGCGGCCAGATTTTCCGTCGCGCCGGCCAGTTCGTTCTGGGCAAGCGCGGCGTTTTTCATGGCGGTGGGCAAATCGTACGCCGGCAACGGCGTGTTGAACGAGCCCCCATTCCAGTTCGAGCGCCATGGATTGGTATCGGTGATATCTGCCAGCCCGGGTGCGGCCAGCGGAGCAAACATCGCAACCGTCAATGACGCGATCAGGAGTCGGTTTGCCACGGCAGTACCTCCGGCTGAACAAACACGCGATATCGGGGCGACAAATCCGCAGCCATCGGCATATTATAGACAGGTGCGGGTGATGAAGTAAGACGATAATTGGTGATGAGCGACCTGTCCCGCATCGGCCTGCCGACCCGCCGGCACGCTGGGACCGGCGATGCGGGGTCACTTGACGCTAGGTCCGCGGCGGGCGATATTTGGCCGAACATTGATGCGAAATGCACGGCATGTAATTGCGGTGACACTGGTTGCGACGGCGATTTGCGCCGATCGCATTTCTGTCGCCGCGCCCGTGCAGGCCCCCGTGGTGCAACTGGCGGGGCGGCTGATCCAGCGGCTGACGACGCGCTTCGTGCGCGTGGTGGCGGCGGCCCGGCTCTATCAACCCCGCCGCGATGGTGTCCGCTGCGCCGAACCGGCCCCGGCAAGCTCCGTCGACCGCGCCATGGCGGTGCGGGCCAGCTTCTCTCCATTCCAGTTCCGCCTGCCTCCTCCGATCGCCTGAATCTCTTCAGGTTTTTTGCACTTCACATATCACCCTGTTTTGGTTGAGGGAGTAGCCGCATGGCACTCAGTTTTGGAAAAATTCTCACTAAGATATTCGGCAGCCGCAACGAGCGGCTGCTCAAGCGCTATCACAAAGTGGTGGACCAGGTCAACGGCTGGGAGCCACAGATCCGCAAAATGACGGATGTGGAATTGCGCCAGCGCACGCAGGAGCTGCGCACCCTGCTATCCACCGGCCAGCGGCGCCCGCTGGAAATGTTGCCCGAGGCATTCGCGATCATTCGCGAGGCGATGGACCGCAACATCGGCATCCGGGCCATCTTCGATCCGGACAACCATTTCGATCCCGACAAGCTCGACGACGACATGCTCGAAGCATACGACCAGGTGCAGCGGCTGCTGATCGGCAGCGGTGCATCCTGGGCGACGGTGCCGATTCCGCCGAAAATCTATGATGCGGTGCGGGCGATTTATC
>Ga0182024_10020963_pt1 | contig 11905 bp, 15 predicted proteins | sample P32metaG_FD_120480 | JGI IMG/M metagenome (GOLD analysis project Ga0182024, IMG submission 120480) | Permafrost microbial communities from Stordalen Mire, Sweden - P3-2 metaG (Illumina Assembly) | ecosystem: Environmental > Terrestrial > Soil > Wetlands > Permafrost | place: Sweden: Stordalen... | reverse complement strand
AGGGTCAATCCAGTGAAACGCGGACGCAGAGAACACAGCCTGAAATTGCTCGCCGGAAAGCAGTGCATCTTCAAACTGAGTGTTCACAAATTCCAGCTCTCCGGCGCCTTCCAGGTTCTGCCTGGCCAGCGCCATGAGGCTCTTGCCGGGTTCGAGTGCTGTGACGTGCAGGCCCCGGGCGAGAAGGGCGCGCGTCAGTTGGCCGCTTCCACACCCGACCTCAAGCACATGATCACCGCTCCCGATCCCCGCGACCTGACAAGCTTGGTCGACGAGTTCGTCAGGATAAGTCGGACGCCGGCGGTCGTATTCAGCCGCGATCTCATCAAAAACCTTGCCGTAACGACGTGCCGTAGACTCTGGTATCTGTGTCATTCATTAGCCTCCGTTCGGTGGGTTCCGCCAGTCATCCAACCCGGTCGACCCGCTCCACTGTGATCAGGTCATCCTCGACCACATAAATAACCCTGAACCGGCCCACACGCAGACGGTGATACTCACCCTCATGAAAACCTTCCGGAGGATAGGGGTCTAAGACGAGCGCGGCCACCGCTGCGCCGATCGCGCGCATCCCGTCCTGATCCTCCATATAGCGCCGCGCCGCAGCCCGCGCCGCAGGAGACCACTCGATCTTCACTGCCCGCGGAGCAGCTCGGCCATCGCCTCCTCATGCGAGACCGCTCCGGGCCGGCCGGCCGCCACCCACTCCCGGTGGGCCGCCAGCGTCGCTTCGACGTCGGCTTCCTCCAGAAGCTCCGGAGAGGCATGGCGCTGCACCGCCTGGAACTGCCGCAAGTCCCCGAGCGGCACGATCGCGGCCGCCTCGCCACCCAGGTGGATCACCTCGTAGGGCCCCGGATCACTGGCTGGGTATGCGGTCATGGCAACACGGTACCGAGATCGTGTGACATCCACAGCCGCGAATCGCGCCCCAACACGAGATCGCCGGAGCGCACCTCTCACCGACCGCCGTCCTGCTGGTCGGCGTGCTCATGCCGCGCCCGCGTCAGTGGGATTTTCGACGACACCACACGGCAGGACTTCGCCACGCTGAGCCCGTCGGGCCGGGCTGCAGTCCCTGGTGAGGACGTCGATGGAGCGGGCCAGGCCTTGGCCAGCCGTCGGTACAGACGCGGCCGAGGGAAACGAACGTGCGGCAACAGCCGCCCAGTTTCGGGTCGGGCTGGAGTCTGCCACTTATGACAGGCCATGTCGGCCTGACCGAAGGAATGGACTGATGAGGAAAATCATCGAGTACACGCTGGTCTCCATCGATGGGGTTTTCGCGGGACCATGCGTCAGTGGATTCATGGACTACCGGGACGACGCTTATATCAGGGACGGCCTAGGCCAGATGATGGCATGCGAAGCGATGCTGATGGGCCGGACGACTTATGAGAACTTCGCCACGATCTGGCCCGGGCGTACCCACCCCTGGGCCGACAGGCTCAATGCCATCAAGAAGTACGTCTTCTCGTCGACGTTGGAACGAGCCGAGTGGAACAACTCGACCATCGTGAGAGGGGACGTCGTCGCCGAAGTAACCAAGCTCAAAGAACAGAACGGCGGAGATCTTCTCGTCTACGGTCACGGCCTGCTGGCAGAGACGATCTTCAAGCAGCATCTGCTCGACGTGCTCGACATCTCAATCCATCCCGTCTTCGCCGTTTCCGGGAAATCACTCTTCCGTGACGGCCAGACCGCGGACATGAAGCTCGTCTCGACAAAAAGCTTCACGAAAATTGTGAAGCTCACTTATGAGCCGCAGTCCTGAACGCCCCGCAGACTGGCCTGGGAACCAATTGAGCGTCCCGAGCGCGGATCCAGCTCACAGATCGTGATCGTCTCGGCCAACCAGTTCGTCGATCGCTGTTGCGCGAGCCTTCATCTGGTCCACATGACGGCCTGCGCTGCTCAGGCCGCTCCGATGTGGCCGTCGGTCCTGTCCCCGGAGGCCAGCCCTCGGAGTACCCCGATATCGGCGATGTCCTTCTGCCGCCATGGCCGGCCGTTGCGCAGGTGCGGGAACTGCTCCTTCATGGCGAGCATGCCGGAGACGCTCATGGCCAGTACCGGCGTGCCATCGAGTGTCACGGGCTCGTCGCCGAAGGATCCTGGCGGGAACAGCCAGTCGGACCATCGCCCCAGGGGCTGGCCGAACGATCCGTCTGGCCGCCGATCAAAGTAAGCGGTGCTAAACGGAACATTGTCCAACGTGAACTCGCAGGCCTCCTCTGGCGGCTGAGTTGCCAGAGCCGTGGCGCCAGATCCTACGAGCACTGCCTTCGATCGCTCGGCGTGAATGCGCTCAACCCAGAACTCCACGTCGCCGTGCTCGCGCGTGATCTGGCCGATCCTCGCATCAAGTCCCCAGCCTCCAAACAGCCACGCTGAGATATCGGCCGCGTGCATGACCGCTATGACCCTGCGGATAACGCGCAGTTGCCCTTCGGTCTTCTCGTCCATAGTTTGATCCTGCCACGCAGGGCAGACTGTCCGCCCTCGCCCGCCGGTGCCAGACTCCGGAGCCACCTGGACTCCACCGCCGCCCGTCTGCAACGATGCACGTCACCTGCGAGCGAAGCAGCCAAAGGCAGTTGCTCCCTGAACGATCTTCGACCACGGGCCGAGGGGACACTCCCCGTTCGCGTCTTCCTCGCTCGCGGGGGCATTGTCGGTCGTCGTGCCTATGCTGGGCTGCAGCCAGATCCGCTGGACCCCTGACCCGCCGGGAACTCCTGATGACCTCATCGCATGCCAGCAATCCCCAGGTCATGGCCCGGCCCGCCTGTACTCCGGCCGCGATCCGCGCCGTCCTGGCCGCCAATGCCGACCCCGAAGTGCTGCGGCGCTACGACGACGAACTGGACGCCGCTTTCGAGCAGGCTCGCGAGCACGGCGACCTCGCGCCCCTGCTAGAGACGGTCCGGCGCTGGTGGTTCGAGGCCGACGCCTGGCGCGACCCCGACGCCCAGCGCGAGTTCCTGGCCCGCGTCGAGCGCTACCAGCGTGAAGGGCCACCACCTCCCTCAGAACGCATTAGCTGGCACGAGATCCGAGCAAAGTACGGTCTCTGACACGTGTATCGCTGGGATTTCGACGACCCCGCGCGGCGGCACTTCGCCACCCTGAGCTCAGCAGGCCAGGAAGAGTTGGCGGCTTTCATGAACGCAGCTGTTCTGGTCGACCCCATCGAATATCAACGCCATCCTGGCGAGCCCACTGACGCAACCAAGTTATTGCCCACGCTGCATTTCGGCCGACATCACGAAGGACTCGTCACGTTCCTGGTCTACCCACCGGATGACCTCGTGCTCGTCGTCCAGATCCAGTGGCTCGGCGAATGAATAATTCATCGCCGGCGTCCGGCCGGTAACTGCGGGTTCAAGCGCTGGGGTCGAGGGCCGCGAGCTGCGCAGCGGATAGGCGCACCTCATCACCGACCTCCCCGTCTCGGGCGATGGCTAGGCAGGCCTGGGCGGCAGCGCGCGGGTCGACCGCAGCAAGCTGCTCGGCGGCGGACAGGCGCACCTCGTCGCCAGCTTCTTGGTCGCAGGCGATGGTCGAGAAGGCTTCAGGCCGCGGTCGATGGATGGCGGGAGGAGTACAACCACCGGCGGCCGCACCAGTCCCTGGGCATGTCCTGCCCTGCCGGCAAGTTCCGGCCGTCAGCCAGCGCCGATGACGAGCTGGCGTTGTGGGCTCCTGGTGACCTCGAGCCCGTCACCACCGCAGTGCAAGCACCGCCGCCGGCACCGGTTGTGGCGGAGCCAGTGACCTGCCCAGACGCCATCGAGATCGAGCGGGCCGTCCCCGCCTCGGGGAACATGACCATCGGCCCGCAGCAGTTCTGGCTCGATACCAGCCGGACCGGCCAGACGGTGAGCTTCTGGATCGACACCACCACCGTGCACATGAGCATCGGCGGATGGCGGATCAAGACGGTGCCGTCCCGGCTGTCCGCAGTCGACCTCGCCCGGCTCCGCCACGCTGGTGCCCGCCCGGCCGGGCCGCCTCCGGCCGGGCCAGCACCGGGTTCCCTGGCCGCGACCAGCTGCGTGGAAGTGCAGCGGCTGGTGAACGCCGCCGGGATCATCACCCTCGGCAGCCAGGTCATCCAGGCCGGCTCCCCGCTGGCCGGGCAGCGAGCCCGGATCCGCCTGGATGGCCAGGTCATGCACGTCATCACCCAGGACGGCGTCTTGTGGCGCAGCCTGCCCTGCCCCATCCCGCCCGGCCACCGCCACAAGCTCCAGGGCGTACGCTTCGCGGGACCCGGACCACTCCCGCCCGCCGCGCTGACCATCCAGCGGAAAGTCTCCAGCCGCGGCGGCGTCCAGGTCGCCCGCCAGCGCATCCAGGTCGGCTTCCCCCGCGCCGGCCAGACCGTCACGATCCAACTCGGTGACACCATTGTGCGGATCATCGACCAGCACGGCGAGCTGATCACCACCGTCCCCCGCCTCAGCGACGGCAAGATCAGCCGATTCAAGGCCCACGGCACCCGGCGGCCACGTCACCAGCCGTGACAGCATTCGCCCAGCAGCGCGACGGCCAGACCTCCGGCCAAGGCGACCTATCGTATTGGCATCGGGCAGAGCCGGGATGAGCGCGAGAAGGGCGGCGCGGACCATGTTCGAGAAGTTCACCGACAGGGCGCGGCGGGTTATTGTCAGGGCGCAAGAAGAAGCCAGGACGCTCAATCACAACTACATCGGCACCGAGCACATCCTGCTCGGCCTCATCCACGACGGCAAAGGCACCGGGACCAAGGCGCTGGAGTCGCTGGGGATCAGCCTGGATACCGTGCGGCAGCAGGTCCAGGAGATCATCGGCCAGGGCCAGCACGCGCCGTCCGGGCACATCCCGTTCACGCCGCAGGCCAAGAAGGTGCTGAATCTGGCCCTGTCCGAGTCGAAGGCCCTTGGCCACCACTACATCGGCACCGAGCACATCCTGCTCGGCCTCATCCGCGAGGGCGACGGGGTGGCCGCGCAGGTGCTGGTCAAGCTGGGCGCCGACCTGAACCGGGTGCGCCAGCAAGTGATCCAGCTGCTGCACGACTACCAGGCAAAGACATGATCGGCGGAGGACCCCGGCCAGGCAATCGGAAGCGCGCGCCCGGCTGCCCTATGGTCGCTCCCGCGCAGATCGACTCACTAGACGATTCGCGCGCACGCTGCCCCTGCGCCTGAGCGGCCGTCTCCTCCCGGACCGCCCGAGGTTACGCCGGGCCTTCCCGGCATCAACGTCGTTCGTCCTCGCGCTGACGCGCTCCGGGAGCTCCACGTTGACTCCGGAGGCGGCGCCGACGTTCACTGGCAGCTATCCGGGAATGGCCGGAGCCAGCCCTAGAAACCGTCAAGCCTCACCTGAACACGATCCGTCAACGATCACCTGGGCTTAGGCAATTTTTTGGTTCGCATCCGGGCTAATCGAGGTCTGAGGCGATCTCCCAGATGTGCCCGGCGGGGTCGACGAAGCTCGCACACCGGATGCCCCACGGGCGGTCGCGCGGCTCATCGAGCAAGGGGACACCCAGGCGGGCGAGTTCGGCGCAGGCCTCGTCGACATTCTCCACGGCAGCAGGGAGGACGACCCGCGCGCCCTCGCCTCGCGGCGCGACCGCACCCGGTGCGCAAAAGTCCGGGCCCGCCGTCACGTGCGCGAGGTTGATCATGATGTTGCCGAGCTTGAACACGACGGAAGGACCGAACTCGTTCTTCTCCTCGCCCAGCACCTCCAGGCCGAGGACCTTCTCGTAGAAGGCCTTGGTCTCCGCCAGGTCCTCGGCGAAGACGGTGATGACGTTCACCCTCTGCAGCGAAAGGCTCATGCCTGGTACGACATCACAACCATCCGAAACTCACCGGTCCTTCGTCGGGTCTCCTGCGGCGTCAGGGCTGTCAACCGTCTAACCAGGAGCAGGACCGTTCGAGTCACTTGGAGAGCGCGTCTTGAGGTGGCTGGCGTGCACTTCCGCGACCTGCGCCATGCGGGGAACACGTACACCGCGAACGCGGGCGCGAACTTGCGTGAGCTGATGGAACGGATGGGCCACTCCACGAGCCGCGCCGCGATGATCTACCTGCACTCCACCGCCCCACGGCAGCGGGCTCTGGCTGATGCTGTCGATAAGGCCGCCGGGGACGAGCTCCGCCAGGCCCGCAAATGGCCCTCACGATCAAGAACCCAGCTCACAACAACGGGCCATCTGGCACGGATGTGGCACGGGAGCGCCAGCAAGACTCATGAAGATCACCAGCTTGCGCCCCGGAACCTGGCCTGACCAGCGTAGAAACCAGAGCGCCCCGAGCGCGACTCGAACGCGCGACCTACTGCTTAGGAGGCAGTTGCTCTATCCGCTGAGCTATCGGGGCCAGCCCGGGGCCGCGGCGGCCGGCCGCCACAGCACAGGCGCGATCTAGCGTAACCGGTCGGCGCCCGGAACGGGCCGGCCTGACCGGCCGGGCGGGTGACGGCCCGGCGACCGTAGGGTGGATACAAGCCCTGATAGCCATGCACGCGACCAAGGAGCCCACGCGGTGCAGGTACGAGACGTCATGACCCAGGCCACGATCTCCGAGACGGCCTCCGACACCCTGCGCGCGGCGGCCGAGCGGATGTGGCGGCAGCAGACCGGGTCGCTGCTGATCTCCGAAGGCGGGCGCCTCACCGGGATCATCACCGAGCGGGACCTGCTGCGGGCGGTCGCGCTTGGCGCCGACCCGGAGAACAGCACCGTGGACGAGGCGATGACCACCGAGGTGTACACCGTGCCGCCGGACATGCCGCTGCACGAAGCAGCCCGGGAGATGGCCGCCCGCTGGATCAGGCACCTGCCCGTCGTCCAGGACGGCGAGTTGCTCGGGGTGATCAGCATGCGCGATATCACCGGGATCTTCGCCGCGCTGGGCCCGTCGGACGTGACCGTGGAGCATGAGTTCGACCAGCTGGTCCGGGAGCGGCGCCTGGCCCGCATCGAGCACGGCGACCTCGACTGACCCCCCGGAGGCCCGGCCGGCGCGAATGACTGGGTCAGGGCAGCTGGATGGGGAGTTTGATGCCGTCCAGGACGTGCGGGCAGGGGCAGGTCCGCTCGGCCGGGAGCTTCGAGATGACGTCGATGACCAGGTCACGCAGGCGGGTGACGTTGCTGGCGAAGACCCGGAACACCTCCTCCTGGGTGACACCCTCGCCTTCCTCCACCCCGGCGTCGGTGTCGGTGACCAGCGCGATCGCCGTGTAGCAGAGGGCCAGCTCGCGGGCCAGCACGGCCTCGGGGTGGCCGGTCATCCCGATCAGGGACCAGCCCCGGCCGGCGTACCACTGGGACTCGGCCCGGGTCGAGAACCGCGGTCCCTCGATCACGACCAGCGTCCCGGACTCGGCCAGGTCCCAGCCCGCGGCGCGGGCCGCCGCGATGGACTGCGCCCGGCCCGTGGGGCAGTACGGGTCCGCGAACGGGACGTGCACCGCGCCCCGTTCGTCGTAGAAGGTCTGGACGCGGCCAGAGGTCCGGTCCACGAGCTGGTCGGGAATGGCCAGCCGGCCGGGGCCGTGCGCAGGGTTGAGCGAGCCCACGGCGGTCGGGGCCAGGATCTGCCGGACGCCGAGCGAGCGGAGCGCCCACAGGTTGGCCCGGTACGGGATGCGGTGCGGCGGGAAGCGGTGGTCACGGCCGTGGCGGGGCACGAACGCCACCTTCCGGCCCGCGACCTCGCCGGTCACGATGGGGTCGCTGGGCAGGCCGTACGGGGTGTCCACGGTGATCTCGTCAGCGGATTCCAGGAACTCGTAGAAGCCGGATCCGCCGATCACGCCGATTTCGGCTCGGGCCAGGTTGGGCAGGCTCGCCCCGGCGCTGCCGACTTCGTCGGGATGGCTCATCGCGTCTGCGGGTTGACTCACGCGGACAGGGTAGCGAGCGCGTCAGGCCTAAGCGGCCGGCGCCGAGCTCTTGCTGCCCTTTTTGTCGCCGGAGCCGGACGAGGACCCGGAGCCGGACGACGACGAAGACGAAGAGTCCGAGCCGGAGCCCGACGAGCCCGACCCAGATCCAGAGCCGGAGGACGACGAGTCCGACGACCCCGAGCCCGACCCCGAACCGGAGTCCTTGGACGACCCGGACGAGGAGTCCGACGCCTTGGAGCCGGACGATTCCTTGTCCTTGTCCTTGCCGGGGCCGTCGGTGGAGCCGTTCCGGCTGTCGGTGCGGTAGAAGCCGGATCCCTTGAACACGATGCCGACGGGTGAGAACACCTTGCGCAGCTTGCCCCCGCAAGCCGGGCACACGGTCAGCGCGTCATCGGTGAACTTCTGCACGACCTCAACCTGCTCGCCGCAATCTGTGCAGGTGTACTGGTAGGTCGGCACGATCTCTCCTCTTGTGGCCTGAGGGGCAGTCCTTAGCACTCCCCGTCCACGACTGCTAAATGGTAGCTCATCCGCACGCCGGCCGGTCATTGCCTGGGCAGGCGCGTGATCCCCGCGGCAGGCCTCGCGATGAGACGGACCCGCTGGTCATGCACCCCGGAAGGGACGCGGCGAATGAACTCGCTGTCGTACAGCAACGCCACAGTGGGCACCGGTGTTCCGACCCGGGCCAACGCCCGGTCATAGCTCCCGCCGCCCCGGCCCAGACGGACCCCGGAGTGATCGACGGCGAGCGCGGGCACCAGCACCAGGTCGGCGCTGCTGATCGCCCCGGCCCCGCGCGGTGGCTCGGCCGGCTCAGTCAGGTACCGCGGGCCCGGGCGCAGCGAGTCGGGGCCCTCGTAGGAAGCCCAGTCCAGGTCGCCGCCGGGGAGCAGGACCGGCAGCAGCACGTAGGTGCCCCGCTTCCACAGCGCGAACAGCAGCCCGTGCGTCTCCGGTTCGCTGCCGATCGAGTAGTACGCGGCCACGGTGCCGGCCATCTGGGTTTCGGGCAGGGACAAGACGGCGTCCCGGATGTCCCGTCCGGCCCCGGCCCGCTCGGCCGGGGTGAGCTGCCGCCGGGCGGCCAATAGCCGCTCCCGCGCCGCGGCCTTGTCCCGGTTGAGTCCCTCGTCGTCCCGGTTAGGGCCTCTCCCGGCGGGAAGAGGAGCCTCACGCGCATCCACGCTGCGAGGTTACTGTGACATTGCTGATAAGCGGCCGCCGGGACCCGGTCCGGGATCATGCTGGGGGTGCCGCCCGGCTAGGGTACGAAGATGCCTGACAGTACCGCGACGAAGGTCACGAAAGCGGTCGTCCCCGCAGCGGGCCTGGGAACGCGCTTCCTGCCCGCGACGAAGGCGACCCCCAAGGAAATGCTGCCCGTGGTGGACAAGCCCGCCATCCAGTACGTGGTGGAGGAGGCGGTCGCCGCGGGGCTCGATGACATCCTGATGATCACGGGGCGCAGCAAGCGGTCCATCGAGGACCACTTCGACCGCAACTACGAGCTCGAGGAAGCCCTCATCGCCAAGGGCGACAAGGAGGGGCTGGCCCTCATCCGCGACTCCGCCGAACTGGCCACCGTGCACTACGTGCGCCAGGGCGAGCCGAAGGGCCTCGGCCACGCGGTGTCCTGCGCGGCCAAGCACGTGGGCCACGAACCGTTCGCGGTGCTCCTGGGTGACGACTTCATCCATCCCGACGACCGGCTGCTGCAGCGGATGCTCGAGGTCCGGGAGCAGCGCGGCGGCAGCGTCGTGGCGCTGATGGAGGTCGAGTGGGACCAGGTGTCCAGCTACGGCACCGCCGCCATCGAGCCGACCGACGAGGACGACATCGTCCAGATCATCGACCTGGTCGAGAAGCCCGCCCCGGAGGACGCGCCCAGCAACTGGATCATCATCGGCCGGTACGTGTGTGACCCGGCGGTGTTCGAGGTGCTGGAGCACACCCCGCCGGGCCGCGGCGGCGAGATCCAGCTCACCGACGCGCTCAAGACCCTGGCGGGCATGGACCCGGCCGACGGCGGCGGCGTGTACGGCGTGCTGTTCCGCGGCCGCCGCTACGACACCGGCAACAAGGTCGACTACCTGCGCACCCTGGTCCAGTTCGCGGTCGAGCGGCCTGATGTGGCCGAGGAGTTCGTGCCCTGGCTCCGCAAGTACGTCGACAACCTGCCGTGACCCGCCAGGAGCCAGCGCCGCCGCATGCGGCGGGGTCGCACGCCGACCCGCCGCTAGTCCCCGTCGAGCAGCACCTGGCCGACGTGCTCGCGGCCATCCGCCCGGTCGAGCCGGCCTGGGTGCCGCTGGCGGGCGCCCTCGGCACCGTGCTGGCTGAGCACGTGACGGCCAGCACCCCGCTGCCGTCGTTCGACAACTCGGCCATGGACGGCTACGCGGTCCGGGCCGCCGACCTGGCCGGGGCCAGCGCCGATACGCCGGTCACGCTGGAAGTCCGCGGGGAGATCGCCGCGGGCGACACCGGCGACTACCGGGTCGAGGCGGGCACCGTCCTGGAGATCATGACCGGCGCGCGGCTGCCCGAGGGCGCCGACGCCGTGGTCCCGGTGGAGTGGACCGACGGCGGCATCAGGTCTGAAGAAAGCACTGTGTCTGGAGCCAGCACGATCGTGACGGTCCGGCAGGCCCCCGACGTGGACAACGCCGTCCGCCACCGCGGCGACGACGTGGCCGAGGGCGAGGTCCTGCTGCCCGAGGGCACCCTGATCGGCCCGGTGCAGATGGCGCTGCTGGCCGCCTCCGGCCAGGGCGAGGTCCTGGCCCGCACACCGCCCAGGGTCGCGGTCATCTCCACCGGCAACGAACTGGTCGAGCCCGGCACGCCGCTGATCCCCGGCCAGATCTGGGAGTCCAACAGCTTCATGCTCGCCGCGGCCTGCCGCCGGGCCGGCGCAACCGTCCGCCGGCACCGGCTCCGCGACGACCCGGCCGTGGTGCTCAGCACCCTGGAAGGGCTGCTCAGCGACGCCGACCTGCTGATCACCAGCGGCGGGGTGAGCATGGGCGGCGAGCACGACGTGGTCAAGGCCGCCCTGTCCAAGCTGGGCACGATCACGTTCCGCAAGGTGGCCATGCAGCCCGGCATGCCCCAGGGCTTCGGCACGCTCGGCCCCGACCGGACCCCGATCTTCACCCTGCCCGGCAACCCCGTCAGCGCGTACGTGTCGTTCGTCCTGTTCGTCCAGCCCGCGCTCGATGCCCTGAAAAGCTATTCTCCGCAACGAAAACCGCCCGTGCAGGCGGCCCTCACCATGAGCGTGCGTTCCCCGCGGGGCCGGCGGTCGTACCTTCGGGGCGTGCTCGACGACGCCCAGGAGACGGTCGTCCCGCTGACCGGGCAGTCCTCCCACCAGCTCGGCGCGCTGGCCCAGGCCAACGCGCTGATCATCGTGCCGGAAGACGTCACCCGGATGGCGGCCGGCGACGGCGTCGACGTAATGTGCCTGCCATGACCGGTGCCAGCACTGATGGTGACCGCTTCGAGGCTGGGCTCAGCCGGGCCGACCAGCTGTCGCTCTCGCATCTAGACCAGTCCGGGCACGCCCGGATGGTGGACGTGTCCGGTAAGGACGTGACCGCCCGGGAAGCCCGCGCGTCGGGGCGCGTGCTGCTGTCCGGTAAAGCCGTTAGGGCACTTCGGTCGGGTGAGGTGCCGAAGGGGGACGCGCTCGCGGTGGCGCGGATCGCCGGGATCCAGGGGGCCAAGAAGACGCCGGACCTGATCCCGCTGTGCCATCCGATCGGGCTGCACGCGGTCAGCGTCGAGGTGTCCGTGGAGGACGACGGGGTGGCGATCACCGCGGTGGCGCGGACCGCGGACCGGACGGGCGTCGAGATGGAGGCGCTCACGTCGGTGACCGTGGCCGCGCTGGCGCTGATCGACATGATCAAGGCGGTGGACCCGGCGGCGGTGATCACGGACGTGCGGGTGGACGAGAAGACCGGCGGCAAGACCGGAGTGT
>Ga0182024_10020962_pt1 | contig 11905 bp, 10 predicted proteins | sample P32metaG_FD_120480 | JGI IMG/M metagenome (GOLD analysis project Ga0182024, IMG submission 120480) | Permafrost microbial communities from Stordalen Mire, Sweden - P3-2 metaG (Illumina Assembly) | ecosystem: Environmental > Terrestrial > Soil > Wetlands > Permafrost | place: Sweden: Stordalen... | reverse complement strand
TACGCGGAGGGAGTGCCGAGGAACGCGTCGGGCCTGGCCGAGGTGCAGGTCCGCGGGCGGCGGTTCACGATCTCGGGCACTGTCTGCATGAACCAGTTCGTGGTGGACTTCGGCGACCAGGCCGTCTCGGCCGGTGACGAGGTGGTGCTCTTCGGGCCCGGGGACGCGGGGGAGCCCACCGCCCAGCAGTGGGCAGATGCACTCGGCACGCTCTCCTATGAGATCGTGACGAGGTTCGCCGGCCGGGTACCCAGAAGCTACTCTGGAGTAACTGAACCGCCTGAGCTGGCGGCGTCTCGTGGTGCGAGCACGTAGCGGGAGGTCAGATGGCCAGTTGGCGGCGGATCACCGGCGCGGCGGGCCTGGTTGTCGGCGTGGTGGCAGCAGGGACGGGCGCCGTCATCGCAGCCGAGAAGATAGCGGTAGGCCGTCAGCGGCTGCGCCCGGATCCGGAGTCGGCGGAGCCGTTCGGCGAATTGCGCGGAGCCGAGCTCACCGTGCTCGCCAGCGACGGCGTGCCCCTGCATGCGGAGATCAACGGCCCTGATAATGCGCCGGTCACGATCATTTTCTGCCACGGCTACACGCTGAACCAGAACTGCTGGCACTACCAGCGCAGGGACCTCACCGCCATTGGCCGGCTGGTGTTCTGGGACCAGCGCGGTCACGGCAGGTCCGGCGGGGCCAGCGAGGATCACGTGAGCGTCGATCAGCTCGGCGCCGATCTGCACTCCGTGCTGGCGGCCGTTGCCCCGGGAAAGGCCCCGGTGGTGCTCGTCGGCCATTCCATGGGCGGCATGGCCATCATGGCGCTCGCTGACCAGCATCCCGGCCTGTTCGGAACCAAGGTCATCGGCGTCGTCCTGATCTCGACCGCGGCGAGCGGCGTCGACCCGACCATCTGGCTGCCGGCACCGCTGCGGCCGGTGGCGCGGCAGGTAGCCGTGCCGGTGCTGCGGGGAGTCGCCAAGGGCCGCCGGGCCGCGCTCGTCGAGCGGAGCCGTGACGCAGCCGGTGACCTGGCGTTCCTCGCCGCGAAGCGGGTCGGCTTCGGTGATCCCCGGACCAGCCCGGCGCTGGTGGATTTCCTCGAGCGCATGATCCGCGCCACTCCCGTCAACGTTGTCGCCGAGTTCTACCTGGCCCTGCTCGGGCACGACAAGCAGGCCGCGCTCGGGGTGCTCGGCCGGGTTCCGGTCGTGGTGCTGTCCGGCGACCGGGATCGCCTTGTCCCCACCGCGCAAACGCAGCGGCTCGCCGCGGAGATCCCTGGCGCGGAGTTCATCGTGGTGCCCGGCGCAGGCCACGTGGTCATCCTCGAGCGGCCAGCGGAGGTCAACGCGGCGATCACCAGGCTTGTCGCGGAAGCGGTGGGCGGCGGCGCGGTGAACGGGCGGCCGCGGCACCGGCGGGCCAGCCGATGACCCGGTCCGGCGAGCCGGCGCCGTGCCTGCAGGCGGAGATCGGCGTCCCCACCGCGGCCCGGATGCGCGCCCTGGGCAGGTGGCTGGCACCGATGCTGCGCCCGGGGGACCTGATCGTGCTCAACGGCCCGCTGGGCGCCGGGAAGACCACCCTGGTGCAGGGCATCGGCGAAGGGCTGCACGTTCGCGGGCCGGTGACCTCGCCCACGTTCGTGATCGCCCGGGTCCACCCGGCGCTGCGCGGCGGTCCGGCCCTTGTGCATGTCGACGCCTACCGGCTGAGCAGCCCGGCCGAGGTGGATGACCTGGACCTGGACGCCGACCTGGAACGCTCGGTCACCGTAGTGGAGTGGGGCGGCGGCCTGGTCGAGGAACTCGCCCCGAGCTGGCTGGATGTCACGATCGCCGTGCCCGTGCCCGGATTGCCCGTGCCCGTGCCCGGACTGGCCGTGCCCGTGCCCGGACTGGCCGTGCCCGTGCCCGGACTGCCCGCTGGGCAGGTGCCGGCCAGCATGCCAGGCGCGGTCGGCGAGACCGGGCCGGACGGCGAGCCGGGGGAAGGCGACGAGCCAAGGACCGTGCTGCTCACCGGCCGGGGGGAACGCTGGGCGCCAGCCGCCGAATACCTGCGGGCCGGGCCCGCCGCGTCCCCGCCGGCCAGCACGCCCGGTCACCTGGCCCTGGCGGATGATCAGGCGTTCGGCGCAAGCGGCGTAGCTGGTCGCCGGGGCTAGCCAGCTGCCGCCACGCGCACCGCGATCGGCTGCCATAGTTCCGATCTGTCCGACCCGCGCGCAGTCCGCACCACTAAACTGCGGTCGTCGTCTGTCAGCTTGCCGTGATCTCGCACGGTCCGATGCCCTTCCCGGAGGCGCGCCGTGGCACAGCAGGGCACCCCGCCCCGCCGCTCCGCCCGGATGCCCGCGTCCGGCTGGCCGGAAGAGCCAGCCCCGCGGCGCCGTGTGGTCGACTATGGCGGCGGCCAGGATCAGGAACTGGACGAGGACTTGCCGCCCTGGGCCGGTCTCAGTGTCTCCCCGCGGCGGCCGCCCCGCGATGACCGTGAGCCGCCCCGATCGGGCTACCCGGAGCAGTTGCCGCCGGATGCCGATGAGGACGATGTGGCCGAGCCCCGCACCGGGGCGCCCACCAGACGGGCCATCGTCACGCGGGCGAGGAAGGCGCGGCGCAGGATCTACACCTGGGGTGGCATCGCGATCGCCGTCGCGGTGATCGGCGCCGGCGCATGGCAGTTCTTCGGGCCCCAGTCGGCCGCGCAGCGGCACAGCAACTTCGTCACCACCTATCAGCCCGGCGAGTTCAAGTCGGTGCCGAACGCCTGCAGCGTGATATCTGCCGCCACGCTGAACCAGTACCTGCCGGGCAAGCGGGCCAGGGCGGTCTCCGCTCTCGGCGGCAGCCAGACCGAGAGCCAGTGCACCTGGACCCGGGACGCCCCGCCGCTGTACCGGGTGCTGGAGGTGACCGCCCAGTCGTTCGCGCCCAGCCTGCTGGCGACCGGGAACGGCAGTGCCACGTTCAGCGCCATCGACAGCTATGGTGATGCGCTGAAAGAGCTGGCCAGCCCGGCCAGGGCCACGCACCTGCCGAAAGCGACCATCACCCAGGTACCACGTCTCGGCGATAGCGCGTTCAGCGCATTGCAGGTGATTCATGCCAGCGGGGACACAACGGATCTGGTCACGCTGGTCGTGCGTAACCGCAACGCCCTGATCACCGTCGAGCTGCAGGGCCTCAACCACTCGCACCGCGGCGGCTACGGCCCGGTTTCGGTCGGGCAGCTGCAGGCGGGCACGGTCGCGGCGGCGCGCGAGGTCCTCGCCGGGCTTAGCTGAGCCGTGCGCGAGCTGCCCGGCCGCTGTCCGGCCGCCGCGTGACCTACGCTGGTCAACCGTGCTGCTACTGGCCTTCGATACCGCGACCCCGGCGGTGACTGTCGCGCTCCACGACGGGGTGCGCGTGCTCGCCGAGGAATCCGCGGTGGATGCACGCCGGCATGGTGAGCTGCTGGCCGCCTCGATCCAGCGGGTGCTTGCCGCGGCCAATGCGGTCGCCGCTGACCTGACTGGTATCGCGGTCGGGGTGGGGCCGGGACCGTACACCGGCCTGCGCGCGGGCCTGGTGACCGCGCGAGTGCTCGGCAGCGCGCTCGGGGTGCCCGTGCACGGCGCCTGCACGCTGGACGTCATCGCCCGCGCGGCCGCCAGCAGGCTGGCCTCCGCCGTGGCGGTCAGCGCTGCGGCTGACGGCACAGGCGCTGTGGCTGACGGCGCTGTGGCTGACGGCACAGCTGGTGCCGCGACCGGTGGCACGGCCGACGGGCAGGCCGGCCGCGACTTCGTGGTCGCCACCGACGCGCGGCGCAAGGAGGTCTACTGGGCCCGCTACACGGCCACCGGGGAGCGCGTACGCGGGCCCGAGGTAAGCGCGCCCGGCGAGGTCGGCTGCTGCTGCTGCCGGGTGGCCGGCGAGGGGGCGCTGCTCTATCCGGCGGAACTAGGCGCGCCAATCGAGCCGCGCTACCCGTCGGCGGCGTGGCTGGCCGCAATGACAGCAGAACGGATCATGCAGGGGGCGCCGATGCTCCCGGCCGAGCCGCTGTACCTGCGCAGGCCAGATGCCCGGATCCCGGGCCCGCCCAAGCGGGTGACGCCGTGACGAGCGAGGAACTCCGCCCGATGACCTCGGCCGACCTGAGCGCCGTGCTCAATCTGGAGCAGGAGCTGTTCGGCGAGGAGGCATGGTCGAGGGCGATGCTCAGAGGGGAACTGGCACAGCAGCCGGCGAGCCGGTACTACCTGGTGGCTGATGACGCCGGGGTGATCACCGGCTACGCGGGTCTTCTCGCGGCCGGCTCCCAGGCCGACGTGCTGACGCTCGCGGTGGCCGCCAGCCGATGGGGCCAGGGCACCGGATCGGCCTTGCTTGAGGCGCTGCTCGCGGAAGCCGCGCGGCGCGGCTGCGTCGAGGTATTCCTGGAGGTACGCACCGATAATGCCCGCGCGCAGCAGCTCTACCGCCGGCACGGCTTCGCGGCGATCGGGGTCCGTCGCGGCTACTACCAGCCGTCCGGCACGGACGCCCTGGTGATGCGAAAGGTGCTCGGACCGGACCCGGCGGGCACGACTCGCCCCGCAGCTGCCCAGCCGGGCCCGGCGGGCTCGGCAGCCACCGAGGCCCCGGCGGCCACTCATGCTGGCCCGGCGGCCACTCATGCTGGCCCGGCGGGTGCCCAGGCTGGTTCGGCCGCCATCCGGCAGGCCGCCAGCCGCCCTCGCGAAGGCAGCAGGGAATGAGCCTTCCGCTGGTCCTCGGCATCGAGACCTCGTGCGACGAGACCGGTGCTGGCCTGGTCCGCGGCCGCGAGCTCCTCGCCGACGCGGTCGCCTCCAGCGTGGCCGAGCACGCCCGGTTCGGCGGCGTGGTGCCGGAGGTAGCGAGCCGTGCGCACCTGGAGGCGATGGTGCCCGCCGTGGACCGCGCGCTGGCCACGGCCGGTGCCCGGCTGTCCGACGTGGACGCAATCGCCGTGACGGCTGGCCCGGGGCTGACCGGGGCGCTGCTCGTGGGGGTCTGCGCGGCGAAGGCCTATGCCCTGGCGCTCGGCAAGCCGCTGTACGGCGTCAATCATCTCGCCGCGCACATTGCCGTGGACCAGCTGGAACACGGCCCGCTGCCGGCTCCGGTGGTCGCGCTGCTCGTCTCCGGCGGGCACTCGTCGCTGCTGCTCGTTCCCGACCTTGCCACCGCCGTGGTGCCGCTCGGGGCGACCATTGACGATGCGGCTGGCGAGGCATTCGACAAGGTTGCCCGGCTGCTCGGGCTGCCGTTTCCCGGCGGCCCGCCGATTGACGCGGCGGCACGCACCGGCGATCCGGCGGCCGCGAACTTCCCGCGCGGGAAGTACCGTGATCAGACTTTCGACTTTTCCTTTTCCGGCCTGAAGACATCGGTGGCCCGTTGGGTCGAGGCCCGGCGGCAGGCTGGGCTCGCCGTGTCCGTGCCTGACGTCGCCGCGTCGTTCCAGGAAGCCGTCGCCGATGTGCTGACCCGCAAGGCGGTGGACGCCTGCCGGGCGCACGGCGTCGGTCATCTGGTGATCGGCGGCGGGGTGGCGGCCAATTCACGGCTGCGGGCGCTGGCGGAGGAACGCTGCACAGCGGCGGGCCTCCGGCTCCGGGTGCCCAGGCCGGGGCTTTGCACCGACAACGGCGCGATGGTGGCCGCGCTTGGCGCCGAACTCGTCGCGCGCGGCGCTGAGCCATCGGCCGTTGACTTCGCCGCGGACTCCGGCCTCCCGGTGACAACGGTCAACGTGTAAGCCCTGGCCCTGGGGCTGCCGGGTCCAGCTGGCTTCAGCCGTGCACGGCCGCGAGCAGCGCTGCGTAAGAGCGGACCAGCAGTGCCCGCTCCTCCCCGACCAGCGGGCTGGCCGGATCGCAGCCCTGCTCTACCCACTCGTCGGAGACATCCATCGCGCGCGCACGATGCAGGGCCGCCGCCCGCAGCTCGGCCTCCGGCCGGCCGTAGACCTCGGAGTACAGCCGCGACAGCGCACTGACCAGCGGCGAAACGTCGCCGTCCAGCTCGCCGTGCTGGTGTGCGCGGTGCACGCGCCACCACTCGACCTCTAGCCGGGCGGCGCGGGCCGGGTCGGCAGGCTCGCCGTGCGCGAGCCGGAGCAGCGCGTAGAACCGCCGCATGCAGCGCCGCGCGCCGTCCGGATCGTTGTCTGCCGGAGCCCACAGCTGGTTGGCCCGCAACACCAGCCAGGCCCCGTGCAGGGTCCGCGTCCAGGTCAGCTGGAACGCGGCCCGGACCACCCGGACGCTCAGCAGCAGGAACTGCGGCCAGCGGCGCCGGTAGTACGCCATCCACAGCGCACATTCCAGCCGGCCGACCAGCAACGGGTTGAACGACCGCAGCGGGCTCGGCGTCGCGGCGGGCCGGACCGCGGTGGCCTGCGTCGGCAGCTGCCGGGCCGCGGTTACCCCTGCCCGGGCCGTGGTTACCCCTGCCGCCTTCGGGTCCATGGCGGCCGGCTTCGCCATTGGCCGTCTGGCCGCAAGGCGCCCGGCGAGTGCCTTCGCCCGGGCCGCCGCCGGCCGGGCGCCCCGGCCGGCCGCTCCGGCATGATCCTGGTCGCCGCCAAGCAGTACCCCGAAGCCGCCAGCCGCCAGCCGGAGCAGCACCGGGCCCGGCCGCTCCAGGTCTGCGACGCGGGTGGCGCTGAGCTCCTCCAGCTGCGCCAGCCGCGCGGCGTACGCCTCCTCGCCCTGCCGGCGGCTGCGGCTGAGCGTCGCCGCGTTTGCCCATACCTTGGCGCGCGACTCGAGCAGGAAGCGCCGCGTTGCCGCGCGGTTCAGCGGCTGCAGGATGATGTCCAGCCAGGATTGGCCCTCGAGTTCCTGCAACTCATCGTCCTCAGCGCGCACCCTGGCCGAGAGCACTTCGTCGATCTTGCGATGGTCTGCCTCCCGTCTGGCGAGCAGCGCGGGGTCGTCGAACTCGGCGTCGCTGATCACTGCCAGCAGCGCCTGCGGCAGGTCATAGTTGATATGCGCGTTCATCCCGAGCAGGACATGGCGCAAGGCGGGCAGGCTGCGATCCCCGGCCGCTGCGGCGAAGGCGACTGACCACGGCCGTGGCACCGGCTCACCGCGCTGTGCCGCCTCTAGCGCATCGAGGTACAGTCCGGCGAATGCGACGTCCCAGCGCTCTACCCAGTCGCCGTCATGGAAGGCCCCGGCCCGCAGCGCCGCCGCGACCGCCTGCGTCGTCCGCAGGTAGGTGGCATGGAACGCAGCCCGGGCATCGTCGGCCCGGGCTAGCTCGTCAAGCTGGGCGGTCATCCTTGCCACTACAGAGTCGATGCTCACCGTGCCTCCGGGCAGGCGCCTGAACGGCCACCGTATGGTGGTTCCCGCAGCGTAATCCCGCGCCGTCCGCCGTCGGCGTTTGACGAGCGCGCGCGGCGACGCTAATGTTCGGAACTGGCACTCACTACGATAGAGTGCTAATGCGACAGGTTGGTCTGGCACCCGCGACGGCAGGCCGCCATGGTCGCCCTCTCTAATAATTCTCAGCTAGCCCTTTCCGGAGGGGGAGGTCAGATCGTGACGACCGCCACCAAGGTTGTTCTCAAGCCGCTCGAAGACCGAATCGTGGTGCGCCCGCTCGAAGCAGAGCAGACCACCGCATCCGGCCTGGTTATCCCGGACACCGCCAAGGAGAAGCCCCAGGAGGGCGAAGTCATCTCGGTGGGCCCGGGCCGGTTCGACGACGCAGGCGCTAAGCGCGTCCCGATGGACGTGAAGGTCGGCGACATCGTGCTGTACAGCAAGTACGGCGGCACCGAAGTCAAGTACAGCGGCGAGGAGTACCTAGTGCTTTCCGCCCGTGACGTGCTCGCCGTCATCGAAAAGTAGCGAGCAGATCATGCGGCGCGGGTCCGCCCGCGCCGGGCGCGCTTGCGTGCCCGCCGCCCCGGATCGGCTCGCGGTCCCGCGGAGTTATCTTCGCGGGCGGCGGGCCTGTCCGGGGCGGCGCTATGAGAGCGCTGTACCTATCGCCGCCGGGCGGATTTCCCGCCCAGCCAGGGCTGCCGGCGCTTGCCGCCCGCCCCTACCTAGCCAACAAAATCCGCTCACATACGTAGTCTGAGGTACTCATGGCCAAGAGCTTGGTCTTCAACGAAGACGCGCGCCGCGCGCTGGAGCGCGGCGTGAACCACCTTGCGGACGCCGTCAAGGTGACGCTGGGCCCCAAGGGCCGCAACGTGGTTATCGACAAGAAGTGGGGCGCGCCGACCATCACTAACGATGGCGTGACCGTCGCCCGCGAGGTGGAGCTGGAAGACCCGCTGGAGAACCTTGGCGCTCAGCTCGCCAAGGAGGTCGCCACCAAGACCAACGACGTCGCGGGTGACGGAACGACGACAGCGACCGTGCTGGCGCAGGCAATGGTGCGCGAGGGCCTGCGCAGCGTTACCGCGGGCGCCAACCCGATCGAGCTCAAGCGCGGGATCGACGCTGCGGCTGCCGCGGTATCGGACCGGCTGCTCGAGTCCGCGCGCGACGTCGAGGAGCAGGACGAGATCGCGCACGTCGCCACCGTCTCCGCGCAGGACAGCAGGATCGGCGAGATCATCGCCGAGGCGTTCGCCAAGGTCGGCAAGGACGGTGTCATCACCGTTGAGGAAGCGCCGACGATGGGCCTCGAGCTCGAGTTCACCGAGGGCCTGCAGTTCGACAAGGGCTACATCTCGCCCTACTTCATCACCGACCAGGATCGGATGGAGGCCGTCCTCGAGGACACCTACATCCTGCTGCACGCTGGCAAGATCTCGTCGATGGCGGACTTCCTGCCGCTGCTCGAGCTAGTCGCCCAGAGCAAGAAGCCACTGCTGGTGGTAGCCGAGGATGTCGACGGGGAAGCATTGTCGACGCTGGTCGTGAACAAGATCCGCGGGCTCCTTCCGGTGGCCGCGGTGAAGGCGCCAGGGTTCGGCGACCGCCGGAAGGCGATGCTCGCCGACATGGCGGTGCTCACCGGCGGCGAGGTCGTCAGCGAGGAAGTCGGACTCAAGCTGGACCGAGTCGGCCTCGAAGTGCTCGGGCAGGCCCGCCGGATCGTGGTGGACAAGGACTCGACCACGATCATCAACGGAGCCGGGGACCAGTCCGCGATCGATGACCGGATCCGGCAGATCCGCGCCGAGATCGAGACGACGGACTCTGACTGGGACTCGGAGAAGCTCCAGGAGCGTCTGGCCAAGCTTTCCGGCGGCGTATCGGTCCTGCGGGTCGGCGCGGCCACCGAGGTCGAGCTGAAGGAAAAGAAGCACCGGCTGGAGGACGCCATCTCGGCGACCCGCGCGGCCATCGAGGAAGGCATCATCCCGGGCGGCGGCAGCGCGCTCGTGCAGCTTGCGGCCGACCTCGATGACCTGGGCCTAACCGGGGACGAGGCTGTCGGCGTCCAGGTCGTTCGCCGCGCGCTGGCGGCGCCGTGCCGCTGGATAGCCGAGAACGCCGGAGCCGAGGGCGGCGTCGTGGTCGCCACGGTCGCCGGGCTCAAGCCGGGCCATGGCTTCAACGCGGCCACCGGCGAGTACGGTGACCTGGTTGCCGAGGGCGTGATCGATCCCGTCAAGGTAACCCGGTCCGCGGTGCTGAACGCAGCATCCATCGCCGGAATGCTGCTGACCACCGAGGTACTGGTGGCGGACAAGCCGGAGAAGGAGGCTGCCTCCGCGGGCGGCCAGGGGCACGGTCACCAGCACTGACCTGCCGTAGCGTGCGGCCCCTCACCGGGCACATCGCAACTGCCCGCTACCGCGCCATCCGGCGCGGTAGCGGGCAGTTGCATGTGCACCCCGCCCCGCACGACAGCCGGGCCTGCGAAAGCGGCACCCGGCTTCCTAGTGGCCCGGCCAATGCCGGAGGCAAGTACCCGCCCCTGGCGCCGACCGCCTTGATCGTGCTCGGCGCGCTGCACCGTGAGTCGCATTAGTCACGGCAGCCCCAAGATCAAACTAGCGGTTCGGTTCTATCCGGCAGGAACCGGCTAAATCGGAACCGTTGCCAGATGCGTCGCTTGGTGTGGTGCCATTGCGTCTGGTGGGATGTCGGCAGGAGCCGTCCGGGTGGCCCAGCATCGCGCGCTCGCCCGGCTCCGGGCGATAGCACGCGAGGAGGCGATAGCACGCGAGGAGTGGATCGCCTGACCGCCTGACCGCGCGCCGCGCGCGATGACCTGCTCGGCCGGGGCAGCGGCCAGGCAGCGGATCGCCTGGCCGCCGCGATGCGCGGGGGATGGATCGGCTGTTCTCCGGTGCGGCCGATGGGCGTGAACGTGCCAGGACCGCGATGCTCTCACTAGGATGAAGCATGTCTCGCAGCCAGCCTCCGGAAACTGACCTGACTGAGGCCGTCAAGTTCGCCCCGCCGGCCCTGACCTTCGACGACGTGCTGCTGCTGCCCGCGCACTCGGCAATTCTGCCGAGTGAGGCGAATATTGCCGCCAGGCTCAGCCGCAATGTCACCCTCAGCATCCCGCTCGTTTCGTCGGCGATGGATACCGTCACCGAGGCGCGGATGGCCGTGGCCATGGCGCGCCAGGGCGGCGTTGGCGTGCTGCACCGCAACCTGTCCATCGAGGATCAGGCGCAGCAGGTCGACGTGGTCAAGCGGTCCGAAGCCGGCATGATCACCAACCCGGTGACCTGCGGCCCCGATGCCACCGTCGCTGACGTCGAGCGGCTCTGCGCCCGCTTCCGCATCTCGGGCGTGCCGGTGACCTCAGCTGACGGCGTGCTCCTCGGCATCGTCACCAACCGGGACATCCGGTTCGAGACGGGCCACGGGCGCCGGGTCGCCGAGATCATGACGCCCATGCCGCTCGTCACGGCGCCGGTCGGGGTCAGCCGCGACGAGGCGCTGCGCCTGCTCGGGCGGAACAAGGTCGAGAAGCTGCCGCTGATCGACGCGGCGGGACGGCTGCGCGGGCTCATCACCGTGAAGGACTTCACCAAGAGCGAGAAGTTCCCGAATGCCACCAAGGATGCGGAGGGGCGCCTGGTGGTCGGCGCGGCGGTCGGCGTGGGCGAGGATGCCAAGCGCCGGGCGCAGGCCCTGGCGGACGTCGGCGCCGACTTCCTGGTCGTCGACACCGCGCACGGTCATGCCCAGGCGGTGCTGGACATGATCACCCAGCTCAAGTCCAATGTCTCGGTCGACGTGATCGGCGGGAACGTAGCGACGCGGGCCGGGGCGCAGGCGCTGATCGACGCCGGCGCCGATGCGGTGAAGGTCGGCGTCGGCCCCGGCTCGATCTGCACCACCAGGGTGGTGGCCGGGGTCGGAGTGCCGCAGGTCACAGCGATCTACCAGGCTGCCCAGGCCGCCAGGGCAGTGAATGTGCCCGTCATCGGTGATGGCGGCATGCAGTATTCCGGTGACATCGCCAAGGCCATCGCGGCCGGCGCCGACACGGTCATGCTCGGCGGCCTGCTGGCCGGCTGCGAGGAGAGCCCGGGCGAGATGGTGTTCATCCAGGGCAAGCAATTCAAGCTGTACCGCGGCATGGGATCGATCGCGGCACTGCGGAACGCCGAGCGCGGCGGCTCGTACTCCAAGGACCGCTACTTCCAGGACGACGTGCTGAGCGAGGACAAGCTGGTGCCGCAGGGCATCGAAGGGCAGGTGCCCTACCGTGGCCCGCTGGCTGCGGTGGCCGGTCAGCTGGTCGGCGGGCTGCGGGCCGCGATGGGCTACTGTGGCGCGCGGTCCATCGCCGAGCTGCAGGAAGCGAGATTCACCCAGATCACCGGCGCCGGCCTGGCAGAGAGCCATCCGCATGATGTCCAGATGACCACGGAGGCGCCGAACTACGGCGGACGGCGGACCTGACCGGCCTGCGCAGGCCGGAGATGCAGGCCGGAGATATGGCGGGAGACG
>Ga0182024_10020961_pt1 | contig 11906 bp, 13 predicted proteins | sample P32metaG_FD_120480 | JGI IMG/M metagenome (GOLD analysis project Ga0182024, IMG submission 120480) | Permafrost microbial communities from Stordalen Mire, Sweden - P3-2 metaG (Illumina Assembly) | ecosystem: Environmental > Terrestrial > Soil > Wetlands > Permafrost | place: Sweden: Stordalen... | reverse complement strand
CGCGGACTATCGTTCCGTTCTGCCAAAAATTGATAAACCGAGCATCGTTTGCGCGGCGAAGAGCGGTTACATGAGCACCATCGTAGATATGCAAAAGCAGATTCACGGCTCGCAGTTGGAGGTCTTCGACAGTGCAGGACATGCTTTATTCGTTGATAATGCCGACCAGTTCAACTCCCTGCTGGAAGAGTTCTTGCTCGATTTGCGATAGCGAGCCAGGAAATTCCAGCGCGCGCATGACTATCGTTCCAAGCGCGATTTGAAGTATTCTTGCCTTCCATGACCGATAAGAAAATTCGCGTGTTGATTGCCAAGCCGGGACTCGATGGGCACGATCGCGGAGCAAAAATCATTGCGCGAGCGTTGCGTGATGCCGGAATGGAAGTTATCTATACCGGGCTGCGGCAAACGCCGGAAATGATTGCGTCAGCGGCGGCACAAGAGGACGTGGACGTTATCGGCCTCTCCATACTTTCGGGCGCGCACAACACGCTTTGTCCGCGATTGATGGACTTGCTACGCGAAAAGCGCATGGACGACGTGACCGTTCTGATCGGCGGAATTATTCCTGAGGCGGACATTCCCGCGCTGAAAAAAGGTGGAATCGCCGAGGTTTTTCTTCCCGGGACTCCTACCCAAGCCATCGTGGAGTTTATCCGCCAGCGAATTTCGACCGCTCCGAAGGGAGCGTAGGTTTTTCCGTTCAGCAGTTCCCCGCTTTCACGGTTCCCCGCCCCACTCGTAAATAAGCGCCGGAGGCGCGCTAGACTTTAGCCCAGCGCGTAAGAGTCTGTGTCACAACTGCAAATCCTTTCCCTCAGCGGCTGAAGCCGCACTGATCTTGGTTCACTTTCGGCACGACTAAAGTCGTGCCCTGACGAAAATCAGAGTCGCGCTTTCGGATTGCGGAAATCTATGACACCGCGCGAATTAGTTTTGTGCGGGTGTAGGCGACGCGGAATCCATGACGCTCGATATTGCGGTGCGAGACGCTTCCCGGTTGCGCGATACTTACGGCAACATCGCAACCTTGCGCTGCAGCCGACTCGAGACGCGCCTTTAGCAACGCGCTTTGCACGCCTCGACCTCGAAATTCAGGCAACGTACTGGCGCCGAAAAGACCGCAGACTCCTTCTCGCACGGAAAGTGCAGCGCCGCCGGCCACAGTGCCGTCCACCGACGCGAGGAAACATTGGGCGGCGGAAAAAAAACCTTCCATCACCTCGAGGATGGACTGCGTCACTGGATGATGCTCGGCGAATCGTTGCGCCACCGTTTTAGTCCACAGCTTTGATTCGTCGGGTGCCGCGCGGCGTATGCTTACGCCGGGAGGCGGCGCTTTGACGTTACTATCAACTTCAGTGAGTTTTCGAAACAGCACGTCTGACACTTCGAGCAACTGATAACCCCGTTTTGCAAATTTTTCATAAAGAGACATCGGCACTAGCGGGCAAAGTTCTACGTTGGCGGCAGCGCCACGGCTATGAAAAAAATCCCCAAGACGATCGAGGTCGGAGTCCGACACCTCGCCGTGAAGGCCAAGACCGATCGCCTGCGTAACCGGAGAGTCCACACCGGCGAAAACCGCGAAACTTCCCGCAATTTCCTGTACGGCAACGGGAAAATCAGGATGCTGTTGCTGAAATGATTCGGCGCATGCCCGACATGCGTGCGCTTCCGCCATCTCCATGCGACGTGCCAGATCCAAGTCTACGAAATCCATTTGATTCTCCTTTTTCAGACGCCAATTGGCCGGGTTGAATTGTGAGGAAACAGGGCGATGCTACGGCGCGATGGTTTAAAGAAAGTGGCGGCGAAGGAGAGGCTGCGCGGTTCGGAGACCTAAATCAAGGAGCCGGAGGCAAACTTATCCTTCGCGTTGAGAAAGCAAAGCATAGGCATCCTCCGAAAAGAATTTGGTTCGAGATCGTTCCGAACCGGCGTGATTTTAACGCATCCACGCGCGAAGTCAAAAACTAACTTCGAATGGTACAATCTGATTCCGTATTTCCATCTGGGCATGGCTCAGGCGTAGTTGCCCAGCATAAGAAAGGACCCTTTGAGCAGCACGAAAAACGATACGCGCGTTGACACCAAATCGGCCGACTTCGAAAAGCGCAGCCGGCAGATGGTCGATCGATTGACGGAAATAAAAAACGAGGAAGAACGCATCCGTCAATGCGGCGGCGCAAAGGCCATTGAAGCGCAGCACAAAAAAGGCAGGCTGACGGCGCGGGAACGCATCGCGAAGCTGATTGACCCTAAGACGGAATTTTTCGAGCTGGGACTATACGCGGCCTACGAGATGTACGAAGAATGGGGCGGCGCTCCCGCGGCGGGAACGATCACGGGGCTTGCGCACGTTTCAGGACGGCGCGTGATGATCATTGCGAATGACGCAACCGTGAAAGCGGGCGCGTTTTTCCCGATGACGGCGAAGAAAGTAATCCGCGCGCAGAATATTGCCATTGAAAATCATATTTCCACAATTTATCTGGTGGATTCCGCGGGAGTTTTTCTGCCGCTGCAGGAAGATGTTTTCCCCGACACCGACGATTTCGGGCGGGTGTTTCGCAACAATGCGGTGATGAGCGCGATGGGCATTCCGCAAATTACCGCGATTATGGGAATGTGCGTGGCGGGCGGCGCTTATCTGCCGGTGATGTGCGACAAAATCCTGATGACGGAAGGAAGCGGGCTTTTTCTGGCTGGCCCGGCGCTGGTGCAAGCGGCCATCGGACAGAAAACTTCGGCGGAAGATTTGGGCGGCGCACAGATGCACGCTCAGATTAGCGGCACCATCGATTTTCGCGAGCCGGACGACGATGCGTGCATCAAACGCCTTCGCGCCTTGCTCGACAAAATCGGCCAGTCCGGGGGCGCTCCCTTCGATCACAAAACGGCGGCGGCACCAAAACATCCCGGCGAAGAAATTTACGGCATTTTTTCGGCGGATGCAGGCAAGCAATACGACATGCGCGAAATCATCGCGCGGATCGTGGACAAGAGCGAGTTTGAAGAATATCGCGCGGAGTACGGGCAAACGGTATTGTGCGGCTATGCGCGCATCGGCGGCTGGTCCGTGGGGATCGTGGCTAACCAGAAAAAATCCGTGACGGTCGCCGCTCCGGGAACCGGAGACAAGCGAATCGAATTCGGCGGAGTGATTTATACGGAGTCGGCAGACAAAGCTGCGCGCTTCATTCTCGATTGCAATCAGAACCTGGTGCCGTTGGTTTTTCTGCACGACGTGAACGGATTTATGGTTGGCAAAGAAGCGGAATGGAGCGGAATCATTCGCGCCGGCGCGAAGATGGTGAATGCTGTAGCAAACAGCGTGGTGCCGAAGATTACGGTGATTTGCGGTGGCAGTTTTGGCGCCGGCCATTACGCCATGTGCGGAAAAGCGTACGATCCGAGGTTTATTTTTGCGTGGCCTACGGCGCGCTACGCTGTGATGGGTGGAGATGCGGCGGCAGGGACGCTGGTAGAAATTAAAATCAAGCAACTCGAGCGCGAAGGCAAAAAGTTGAGCGACGCGGAGAAGAAGGAACTTTACGAAACTACGCGCGCTACCTACGAGCATCAGACCGATCCGCGCTACGCGGCCGCGCGTTTGTGGGTGGACGCCATCATCGACCCCGCACGCACGCGCGAAGCTTTGATCGAAGCGCTCGAATCGGCGGCGTTGAATCCGCATGTTGCCGAGTTCAAGACGGGCGTGCTGCAAACTTAAATGGACGAAGAAAATGCGGTTGCGAAGCGCGGCGGCGGAGTCACGACGCTACTCTTCACTTTGCTTCTTGTATCGCCGTGTTTTTTTGCGTGGGCCAGTTCGTACGTGATTTCGCAAGGCGGCCCCAATTCTCATTCGGGTATGTGGTTCATGTATCAGGTGTCGCAATACCTGGCGTACCTGGGGCTGGTGGTGGCGGCGGTTTTAACGATTATTAACGCGAAGCAACACGAGGTACCCCGCATAATTGTTTTTCTGATGGCGGCTTCAATTGTTAGCGGCGTATCGGCGCTGTGGTATGCGGTGCACATTTATAGGAGCCCTTGGTACTAACCTATGGCAGAAAACGTCGCGATCGTGGAATGTCCGCGGGATGCCTGGCAGGGTCTGAGCCAAATTATTCCGACGAAGGAAAAAGTTCATTATCTGGGCCGCTTGCTTGCGCTCGGCTTTCACCACATCGATGCGGTGAGTTTCGTTTCACCGAAACACGTGCCGCAGATGGCTGATAGCGAAGCAGTGATGCAGGGTCTGAGCGAATTGCAGGCAGTTCCGGGTCCGGCGGCGGACATAATTGGGATCGTCGTGAACGCGCAGGGCCTCGAACGCGCGCTCGCGACGCCCGGCGTTACGACGATCGGCTATCCGTACTCCATCTCCGCGTATTTTCGTCGAGCGAACGCGAACATGTCGCGCGAGGAATCTCGCGCGCTTGTGGCGAGACTGCAAGCCGATACCAAGGCCGCCGGCAAAAATCTGGTGATTTATATTTCGATGGCCTTTGGAAATCCATACGACGAGCCTTGGGGGCCGGAAATCGTGGAAGAAACACTGGTGTGGCTGAAAGACATTGGCGTGCGCCAAGTTTCTCTGGCCGACACGGCGGGCACCGCGACACCGGAAAACGTGGCCAGTCTGTATAACGCCGCGAAAAAGTCGGTGGCTGGAGTTGAAATCGGAGTGCACCTGCACAGCCGTCCGGAAAATGCTCCGCAAAAAGTTTTGGCAGCTTACGAAGCGGGATGCCGGCGGTTCGATGGCGCATTAACGGGTTTGGGCGGATGCCCCTTTGCGGGCGACGAGCTCGTAGGAAATATTCCCACTGAGGCGATTTTGACGACGCTGGCCGCGCGCGGTGTCTCCACGGGAATCGACACCAAGTCGCTCGCCGTTGCTTGCGCCATGACTGACGAGCTTCGCGAAAAGTACTCGCATGCTCCAAAAACGATCGATCCGATAACTTCGACGACGGTGAACTGAACATCGAGGACGCCTTGGAATACAGCACCTTAAAATTCGAGCGCGACGGTAAGATCGCAATCGTAACTCTGAATCGCCCTGAAAAGCGCAACGCGATTTCCACGCCGATGATTGAAGACATCTTCGCCGCATTGAACGCGGCGCAAGAGGACAGTTCCATTCGCGTTGTCATCCTTACGGGCGCGGGAAAAGCTTTTTGCTCGGGAATGGACCTGGAGACGCTCCAGGCCATCGCCAAACAAAGCCACGATGAGAATCTTGCCGATTCGCGGCGCATGGCGAGGATGTTTCAGCTCGCTTACGGATTCCCCAAACCGCTCATCACCGCTGTGAATGGCGCGGCAATCGCCGGCGGCTGCGGGCTGGCAACGCTTTCAGATTTCACTGTGGCTGCTCCGGAAGCGAAGTTCGGATATACCGAAGTGCGCATCGGATTTATTCCGGCGCTGGTTTCGGTAATGCTGCGCCGGCAGGTCGGAGAAAAACATGCGCGCGATCTTTTATTAACTGGACGCATCATTGACGCTGCCGATGCATTTCGCCTGGGTCTGGTGAATGAGATCGTGCCGTTGGAGGACCTGCTGAAGCGCGCGCGCGAGGTAGCCATAATGTACCTCGAATCCAGCCCCGTAAGTTTGGCGATGACCAAGCGCTTGTTGATGAGCCACGATAACCGTATGCACGAAGAGTTGGAATTGGCCACGCAAGAAAACGCGCGAATTCGCGGAACCGAGGATTTTCGCGAAGGGCTGGCGTCTTTTCTCGAAAAGCGCAAGCCCAAATGGTGCGGACACTAAAAGCGGCGTGGCGCCCCGGTAGAATTGCAGAGCAGCTTAAGTCCTCTCATTTTTGCAAATACAGTTACTTTCCAAGTTAGCCAAGCGGCATGGTTTTGGCGCGGGCCCTCGCTTTACGCAAGTCGGTGTGTCCGGTAGAATCTTTCGTCGCGCCAGCAGTTCACCTGCTTGCGGGACAATCGGGGAATCATGTTGCGATTTGTTACCGCCGGAGAGTCTCACGGGCAGGCGCTGGTAGCCTGGATTTCCGGCTTGCCCGCCGGGCTTGCAATAGATCAGGAGTTTATTCAGCGCGAATTGCACCGGCGCCAACTTGGATTCGGACGCGGCGCGCGCCAGCGAATTGAGAAAGATCAGGCTGAGATTTTCGCAGGCGTGCGTCACGGGAAGACGATTGGCGCGCCTATCGCGTTGCGCATCGAAAATCGCGACTGGAAGAACTGGGAAAAGGCGCTGCCGGTGGAAGACACCGAGGGCGGCGACGATTTGCAGCGTCCCTTGACGGCGGCTCGCCCGGGTCACGCGGATTTGGCCGGCGCATTGAAATTTAATTTTCACGATGCGCGGTACATACTCGAACGCGCTTCGGCTCGCGAGACGGCTGCGCGGGTTGCGGCCGGTGCGTTTGCGAAATTGCTTTTGCGCGAGCTTGGTGCGAACGTTTTGAGCCACACAATTGCTGTGGGGCATGTGCGGCTGGCACGTGAAGCAGAGTGGCAGGAAATCGTTGCGGCGTGCGAAAATCTGGAATCGCCGTTGCGCTGTGTGGATCCCGCTACGGAGTCGGAAATGAAAGCGGAGGTGGAACGGGCGCTGAAAAATGGCGATTCCGTTGGCGGAGTATTTGAAGTTGTAGCGCGCGGAGTTCCGCCAGGCCTGGGGAGCCACGCGCAATGGGACGAAAAGCTGGATGCAAAATTGGCGCGCGCCGTGATGTCCATACAGGCGGTCAAAGCGGTTGAAATCGGAACGGGAGTGGAAAACGCGGGGAGCTATGGCTCGGAAGTGCAGGACGAAATTCGTTACGATGCAGCCGGCAAAAGATTCGCTCGCACCTCGAACCGCGCGGGCGGCCTCGAAGGCGGCATCTCAAACGGCAGTGACATTGTGGTGCGCGGATATTTGAAGCCGATTTCGACGCTCCGGCGTCCGCTTCTCACGGCTGATTTGAAAACGAAAGAGCCGGTGAAAGCGGCGTACGAGCGCTCGGATGTGTGCGTGGTGCCGGCCGCGGGCGTGATCGGTGAAGCGATGGTTTCGCTCGAACTGGCCCGAGCGTTCATGGAAAAGTTTGGCGGGGATTCCGTCGAGGAGATGCGCCGGAATTTTGATGGATACCAAAAACAGCTCGACGCATTCTAAACAAGAAATAAGATTCAGAGGATAAACGCGCAGAAATGATTCATCCGATCGTAAAGTACGGCGACCCGGTGCTGGAAACCCCCACCAAGCGTGTGGAGAAATTTGACGCGGATCTGCAGAAACTCGTGGACGACATGTTCGAATCCATGTACGCGGCCTCCGGCGTGGGCTTGGCGGCGCCGCAGATTGGACTAAGTCTGCGTGTCACCGTGATCGACGTGAGCAATGGAAAAAATCCGGAAGCCAAGCTTGTGTGCGCAAACCCGAAAATCATTCACGCTGAAGGCGAGCAGCGCGAAGAGGAAGGATGCCTTTCGGTGCCGGGTTTTCGCGCGCACGTAGCGCGGCCGCAGTACGTAACCATACGCGCGCAGGACGCCACCGGCAAAGAGTTTGAAATGCGCGGCGAAGGATTGTTGGCGCGCGCTTTTTGCCACGAGATCGATCATCTGAACGGAATTCTCTTCATCGCGCATGTGAGTATGCTGAAGCGCGACATGATCAAACGCAAAATCCGCAAAATGAAAAAAGCCGGCGAGTGGTAGGGCGCGCGTGCCGCTCAGAATTGTTTTTTGCGGCACACCTAAGTTCGCGGTGCCTTCTCTACGTCATCTGCTGGCGCAACCTGATTTTAAAATCGTAGGCGTGGTGACGCAGCCTGATCGGCCTCGCGGCCGCTCGCTCGCCATTTCCAGTTCGCCGGTAAAGGAAGCGGCTGTTGCCGGCGGCGTGCCTGTTTATCAGCCTGCCAAAATTAAATCAGATGAGGCCTTTGAATTTTTTAAGCAAGCTGCGCCGGACGCGGTGGTCATTATCGCGTACGGGCAAATTATCCCTCAACGCTTGATCGAAATTCCCCGGCTTGGCTGGATCAACCTGCACGGATCGTTGTTGCCAAAATATCGCGGCGCCGCGCCAATCCACCGCGCAATTATGAACGGCGAAAACCGCACCGGGCTGACCACGATGAACATCGATGCGGGTCTCGACACCGGTCCCGTTTTACTGAGATTTGAGACGGAAATCGGCGCGGACGAAACTGCGCCCGAACTTTATTCGCGGTTGTCTGAGGCGGGCGCGCCGCTCGTGGTGGAGACTGTGCGCGGCCTCCACAGCGGAACGATCACGTCCAAGCCTCAGGATAGCTCGCAGGCGAGTTTTGCTCCGCCGCTGAAGAAAGAAGAAGGCAGAATCGATTGGTCGCTAATGGCGCAGCAGATTTACAACCGTATTCGCGGGTTGCAACCTTGGCCCGGCGCGTTTAGTTCGTTTCGCGGCAAGAATTGCGGCATCTGGGGACGTCCGGTTTCACCGACCGCTGCGGTGAGCGTCCCGCCGGGACAGATTCTTAAAGCAAATGGGAACGTCGTGGTTGCTTGTGGTGCTGGTACTTCGCTGCTTCTTGAATTCGTGCAGTTGGAAGGGCGTAAGCGAGTCACCGCGATCGAATTCGCGAACGGCGCACACCTGGCGCCGGACGATCGCTTCGATACTTAAAATCCCGGGGCGTCACCGTGTACGTTTAATCTTTGAATGGAAAATTTAGATCGCTTGTCTAAACCGCAATACACAAATAAATGCCACTGAGTGTTGCCAGGAAGATTGCATACGATGTGCTGCGACGCGTGGAAGCGGAGGGCGCGTACGCCACCGACGTGCTGCACACAGAACTTGGCGCAGGAGTCCGAGCGGATGACGCGGCGTTAGCCACCGAACTTTCGCTGGGAGTCCTTCGCTGGCGCGGGTTGCTGGATTTTTTGCTTCAGCGGGCGTTAAAGAAGCCGGTCGAGCGCCTGGATCTGCCGGTGGCCATCGCGTTGCGCATGGGTTTGTACCAGCTTCGATTTCTCGAACGCATCCCGGCGCGCGCGGCTGTCAACGAGTCCGCAGAGCTGGTAAAAAGCGCGCGAAAGTCCTCGGCCGCGTCGCTGGTGAATGCGGTTCTGCGGCGTTTGGCGGCGGAAGCGAAAGAGCCGCCGGAGAAATTTCTTCCCGAGGATATTTCGCTCGTCGAACCGCTCTCAATTTTGCATTCGCATCCCGCTTGGTTAGTGAATCGCTGGCTCGCGCGGCTCGGCGAACGCCAGACAACTTCCCTGCTGCAATCTGACAATCGAACGCCACGATTGGCGTGCTCACTGCACGATGCTGAGCGTCGCGACGAAATTCTCGACAGCCTACGAAAGTCCGGATTGAGTGTGGACCCGGGCCATCTTTTGCAGGAAGCATTCACGATAACCGGCGGCAGCCCGACGCGCACTGACTCATTTCTCCGCGGCGACATTTCGATTCAAGACGAAGCCTCGCAAGCAATCCCCTTGCTTCTCGATGTGCAACCCGGCGATCGCGTGCTGGATTTGTGTGCCGCGCCGGGAGGAAAGACGCCGCCCCTCGCGCGCAACGCAGGCAGAAATGGAGTGATCATCGTTTCCGACCGCCATGCCCATCGCCTGCGAGCCATGCGCAAACAATTCAAGCGGCTCCGCTTAAGCGACGTTCGGCTGGTTGAATTGGATGCAGCGACGAATTTGCCCTTCGGCATTCAATTCGACCGCATCTTAGTTGACGCTCCTTGCTCCGGCACTGGAACTCTTGCGCGCCACCCCGAAATTCGCTGGCGGCTGAAGCCCGAACAATTGCGCGAGCTCCATGACTTGCAGGTGCGGCTGCTCACATCGGCGCTCAATCAACTTGCTCCAGGCGGCCGGCTGGTGTACTCCACTTGCTCGCTCGAACCAGAAGAAAACGAAGATGTGGTTGATGAGGCCCTTCGCAAATCTCCAGAAGTGCAGCGCGTAGCGGCAAGCGAGGCCGCGCGATCGATCTCTACACATCTAGCACCCGGCGTCGACGCAAAGAAACTATTCGATGACCTGGGACAATTTCACACTGCTCCTGGCGAGTTCCAAACCGACGGCTTCTTTGCTGCCCTCCTAGAAAAGAAATAAAAGTTGAGTTCCCCCCCAAACGATCGCAGTAAGGCTCGCGTTCATCTAGGTAAAACTTAAAAAACACGCCGCAAAGAGAAAACGAAGCCGCGCACCCGGCGTGATACGCTTTACGAACGGAGAATCGAAGTAATGACGCTGCGGGATCGCCTGCAATGGGTTTTTCGAATGTCACTGATGGCGTTCATTCTAGCCTCGGTTGCATTTCTAAGCGCGCTCACGGCCGTGCGGTTCGCCATACAGGGACGCGAAGTCGCCATGCCGGACGTGGTTGGCAAGAAAGCCGTTGAGGCGCAGCAAACCCTTCAAAGCCGCGGCGTGGGCATCAAGGTGGAAGACCACATATACAATTCGCTGCCTGTGGACACAGTGGTGAGACAAAGCCCCGCGCCGGGTTCGCGCGTAAAGACCGGACAGTACGCGCACGTGATGTTGAGCCTGGGCCCGCAAAAAGCTACAATTCCCTCGCTGGTAGAACACAGCTTGCGCGCAGCGCGCATCGAGCTTCTTCGCAGCGGAATGCAATTGGGCGAAATTTCCAGCGCTTTCCTTCCGATGGGACAGGACGATACCGTGATACAGCAGACGCCTGCGCCGGGCAATTCGGACATCACCAGCCCGCACATCGACCTACTAGTGTCGCTGGGTTCCAGGCCGTCTGCTTACGTGATGCCGGAAATGGTAGGGCTTTCGCTTGCGGAGGCTGAATCGAAATTGGTCGGCTCGGGACTAAAGGTGTCGAAGCTCACTTTTTCGCCGTTCCCGGGCATCCTGCACGGTACGGTCGCCGCGCAAACTCCCGCGCGCGGAGCTCGCATTGACGCTAACACCACGATCGAGCTTCAGCTCGCCGAATAGCATCGCCACCTTGACGGCGGCCCGCCTGTGCTAAAATCCGCGTGATCGCATGACGCACGCACTTATCGAGATCGCTCCGTCCATTCTGTCATCAAACTTTGCGCGCTTGGCCGAAGAAGTGCACCTGGTGGAACAGGCGGGCGCCGACATAATTCACGTGGACGTGATGGATGGCCATTTCGTCCCCAACATCACCATCGGGCCGCCCGTCGTCAAGAGCCTGCGCAAGGCCACCAGCCTGCCCCTCGATTGCCACCTGATGATCGACAATCCCAATGAGTTCATCGCGGATTTCGCCGATGCCGGGGCCAACTGGGTCAGCGTCCACTACGAAGCCTGCCCGCACCTGCACCGGACCCTCCAGCTCATCGAGCACCACGGCATGAAGCCCGGTGTAGTCATCAATCCTGCCACGCGCGTCGATCTTCTCATCGACATTCTTCCCATGGTTCACCACGTCCTGATCATGAGCGTCAATCCGGGGTTCGGAGGGCAGGAATTCATCCCCCATTCGCTAAAAAAACTCCGTCACCTCGCCGAATTGCGCCAGGAAATGGGTCTGGCGTTTAAAATCGAGGTGGATGGCGGAGTGGCTCACGATACCGTCGCCCAGGTCGTCCAAGCAGGAGCGGAGTTGTTGGTAGCCGGAAACGCCGTCTTCGGCGCCGGAAACCCGGAGCAGGATGCGCGCTCCCTTCTGGCCGCTGCCCGCAAGGCAGCCGGCGAGCAGTCCAGTTGAGAGTAAGATCCAAACGAATTCGCAAAAGGCCCTAGGGTCAGTCCACCGCCCGGCGCCGCAATGAGGGTTTATGAATCGGTTATCAAACAGGATCGCCGCTACAGCATTGGCGTTCATCGTCCTGGCCTCTGTCGCCCACGCCGACAAAAAACCCAAGAAAAAGAAGGATCAGGACCTGAGCGCCAACCCGCTCGCCGGAGTCGACT
>Ga0182024_10020960_pt1 | contig 11906 bp, 9 predicted proteins | sample P32metaG_FD_120480 | JGI IMG/M metagenome (GOLD analysis project Ga0182024, IMG submission 120480) | Permafrost microbial communities from Stordalen Mire, Sweden - P3-2 metaG (Illumina Assembly) | ecosystem: Environmental > Terrestrial > Soil > Wetlands > Permafrost | place: Sweden: Stordalen... | reverse complement strand
GGCGGCAGCATCAGCAGCGGCGACCTCAACTTTCCCTATCAGCTTCCAGTCAAAGATCGGGTCTTCTCCCTTACCGAAACTCACGTCTTCTCGCCCACGCTGGTCAACGACTTCCGCCTCGGCTTCGTTCGCATCAACAACAGCGACATTAACGTACCGCCAGTCACCGCGGCGCAGGCCGGCATCGACCGCCCCACCAATAACCTCACCGACAGTATTTACAAATTTACTTTCGTCAGCTCCGGCTTCCAGTTCGGGCCGACTCCGCAAGCCAACCAATACCAGGCGCAGAACAATTTCAACTTCGTCGAAACTCTGGGCTGGGTCAAAGGCAAGCACAACTGGCGCTTCGGCGGTGAGTTCACGCCGGTCGCCCTGAACAAGCGCTTCCCGCAGGTCTTCAACGGGCAGCTCTATTTCGGCAACTCCTCCGTAACCAACGCGGGCGTTACCACCACCACCACCGACTTCGGCAACTTCCTGCAAGGCGCTCCGGAGTTCAGCTTCGGCGGCGGCGGTGTCTACAACCACAACTACCGCCAGAAAAATTCCGCCATCTTCGCCCAGGACGATTGGAAGGCCAGCACGAATCTCACCCTGAACCTCGGCCTGCGCACCGAATTCCTCGGCGCCTGGACCGACAACGCCTGCCACATCGGCAACATGGAATCAGACCTCACCAAAACCGGCCAGTATCCTTTCATTTATCCCAAGTGCGTGGACAAGCTGGGCGTCCCCGGCCTTACCGGCAACACATCCGGCTCGACGTTCAACAACAGCGTCTCCACCGGCATTGGCCCGCGCATCGGCTTCGCCTATGACGTCTTCGGCCATCACAACACCACCGTTCGCGGCGGATACGGAATTTTCTATGTCCGCGAAGATGTGGGCGCAGTCGACCAGTTGAGCTTCCAATCGCCGTTTATTCCGATCGTGTTCTTCGGACAAACGCCCGGGTTCACCATGTCGAATTTCTTCACGGGAACTCCGGCCACGAACTCGAACGCAGTACCCGCGGCTGGACAGCTCTCGCCCGCGTGGCTGCCCTGCCTTGCCCATTTAACCGCCTTCGCCCCGAGCGGTAATCCGAGCATCCCGGATAGCACCTACGCCTGCACCGGCGGCCCCGGCGTGAACTCCACGCAGAATTTGTTCGTGCTCGAAGTTCCGCGCCACTTCGTCGTTCCGAACACGCAGCAGTGGAACTTCACCATTCAGCGCGATCTCACCCGCAAGTGGGTGCTTGAGGTCGGCTACGTCGGCACCAAGGGCACGCATCTGCGCGAAACTCGCGACGCCATTCAATCGGTCAACGCCAGCCCCGCGCACCCGTTCACCGTCACCGACACCAGCGGCAACAACTACACGATCACCGACAACACCTTCTCCAACGCCATCGCACGCACACCCACTCCCGGATTGAACGGCTACTCTGGCTATCAACTGTTCGCCAACGACGCTTACTCCATCTATCACTCGTTCCAGTCCACGATTTCGCGCCGCTGGGATCGCGGTTATCTCCAGGCCGCCTACACGTTCTCCAAGAACATCGACGCGACTTCCACCGGGAACACCGCCAACAACACCGCGTTCAACGACGAGAGCACCATCAACGCCTCCCGCGGAATCTCCGACTTCAACCGTCCGCAGGTTTTCAAACTCAGCTACGTTTACAACCTGCCCTTCTACTCGCATTCGCACGGCTTTGTGCACACTGCGCTTAGCGATTGGTCGGTGAGCGGCGTCACCAGCCTGCAATCGTCTCTCCCGTTCTCGGTGCTGGATTCCAACGGTGGCAACGCCTTCCTTGGAGCCGGCACTTCGCCGGTCGGCGCCAGCCTGGCTTCGGGTGCGACCATCGCCAGCGGCATGAGTTCCGGCAGCGTTACCAGTCGCCTGAACGGATGGTTGAATCCTGCCGCCTTTACCACCGCTCCGCAGCTGTACCCGGGCGATCCCAAGAATCCAACTCCGGGCACTTGCGCGGGCGATCCGAACTTCTGCACCACCGGCTTCGGCAGCCTCGGCCGCAACATCTACCGCGGGCCATTCCAGCAGAACTGGGATTTCTCGCTCATCAAGCACTTCAAACTTACTGAGCGGCAGGATCTCCGTTTCGCCGCCGACTTCTTCAACCTGTGGAACCACCCGAATTTCGGAACTCCGCTGGTCACCGATTACGAGCAGTATCTGGCCTGGGCAGCCAGCAGCCAGAGCAGTCCCGACCCGTTCGGCCGCATAGTGAACACCACCGGAACGCCGCGCCTGATCCAGTTCTCCCTGCGCTGGGCCTTCTGATGCGGAGCGGGAATGCTTATGTAGGGAAGACGCTCATGTAGAGACAGCCGCGCCTCGCACCACCACGGCATCATGTAGGGACAGCCGCCCTCGGCCGTCCGGCGAGCAAAGCTCGCTCGTCTTTTCTACAGCGTCTTTCTCACCAAAACAACAGCCGGGGAGCTAAGCTCCCCGGCTGTAATTTTTCTGAAGTCGTATTTTCTCAAGCTAAAGCAATAAACGCCCCGCAAGGGGCGTCTGACAACAGCGCGGCGCGTTCAGCGCCGGCTAAATTGCCTTTGGGTGGCGCCGCGCTTCAGCGCTGCGATCAGCACCTCTATTTGACGAGGGCTTTAGCCCCCGCGCCACCGCCCACCGCCTCAATCAACGGCCGTAGCGCCTCCGCCGAAACTCCCAACGTCCCGCCCGAAAATCCGTCAATATAAGCGGAGTTCACTCCAATCACCTCCGCATTCTCATTGAACACCGGCCCGCCGCTGCCGCCGTGCGCCGTCGGCGCGTCATAGATCAACTTGTCTCCCACCACATCGCCCAAATGTCCGCACGTGGTTGAAGGACGAATCAGCGACAACGCCGCCAGTTCGCTCGCCGCCGTAATGTCGTTGTGCCGGTACGCCAACCGCTTGTAAATTCCGCTCGGCGACTTTGCCACCATTCCCGCAATCCCCATCGGATAGCCAATCACCGTCACCAATTCACCCGGTAATGCAATCCCTTTCGCCAGCGGCAGCACCGGCAGCCCGCGCACCGCATCTTTATCTTCAATCTTCAACACCGCCAAATCGCCCGTGGATGAAACCGCGCCCGGCGTCAATCTCACCGGAGTCGGCGACCCAGGGAAAAAAACCACCAGGCTTTCCAGCATCGCGGTCGCCCCGCCCTGGATCAGCCCTTCCGCCTCTGAATCTCCATACCACGGCTCGGCCACATGCCGGTTGGTGGCCAGCAATCCGTCGCCCACCAGAAATCCCGTTCCCGAAACCCGCGCGCGAATCGTTGCCGGCTGGTTTGCGTAGCCAACCTGATACACCCCGTAAATATAGCCAATGGAATTTCGATACCGGTTGAGCACCAGCGCGGGCATCGCCTGCTGTTGCTGCAATTGCGCCACCTGCTGCGTCAGCCGCTGCACCTGCTGGTGCAGTTCATCGGGCATCGGCCCTTGTGCCGTACCCGGCGCGTAATAGTGGAACATCGCTACGGCGCCCAGCAGCAACACCACTGCCAACACTCCCTGCACCGCCTGTTGCCAACTGTCGCTGACTGCATTCGCTTCGTGAGACGCTTCCGGTTCGGACATGAGCGCTCATCTTCCCGTGTCCGGCGCCTCTTTTCCACAGTACGGAAGATGATGTACGAGGGTACCGAAGGATTGTAAGGGTTGGCAGCCAGTGGAGATAGGAATTAAACTTCTCAGAATACGATAAAACGCGCCCGGAAGAGCCCTGAGCGAAGTCGAAGGGTGCCCTTCGTGGTTGAATGACTTTGTGGCGCAGAGCGACTTAGGTGGCGGCGCGACTTTGGGTGGTGCAGCGCTGCGCTGCGATTACCATCTCCGAACCAATCGGGTTTTAGCCCCTGAGATGCTCACAACTTCACTCCCAGCCTTTCCGCCATCTCCTCATACAAAAATCCACGGCCCGCAACATACGGCTGCACCCACTCGCCATCGATCACAAACTGCGGAATCGCCCGCTTCCCCGTGCGCTTCACCACTTCCTCCACGGCGCCCGGCGTAGTTTCAATGTCCACCTCTTTATAAGGAATGTTGTGCTTGGCCAAGAAGCGCTTGGCCTCGCGGCAGTCGGGACACCAAACAGCGGAATAAACGATCAGCTCCATATCTTCTTAGAATACCGAATATCTCGCATCTCATAGAACCCGTGCGCATTAATCCTGCGAGTAACCGCTATTCCGGTTACTTTCCTGCCTTATTGTTACAATCCGATAAAAATCGCGCCTCCAGCCCTTTCTATCTGCTCCAAACCGCATCCCTCCCGGCTACAATGAACCCGTGAAACCCAGCATCCTGGTTGTAGAAGACGATCCCGATATTTCCCGTCTGGTTCGCCATCATCTGGAGAACGACGGTTTCTCCGTTCGCGTCTATGGCACAGGCGTAAATGTTATCTCCGACGCCGAGCGCCAGCGCCCCGCGCTCTTTGTTCTCGACATCATGGTGCCCGGCAAAGACGGACTCGAACTCTGCCGCACCATCCGCCAGACTCCATCGCTCGCCGCCGTGCCGGTAATTTTCCTCACCGCCAAGAGCAGCGAAGCCGATCGCGTCCTCGGCCTTGAACTCGGCGCCGACGACTACATCGCCAAGCCATTCAGCCCGCGCGAACTCGTCGCGCGCGTCAAAGCCGTTCTGCGCCGCTTCGAGCGCCCGCTTCCCGCCAGTCCTTTCACCGTTGGAGAAATCGCCATCGATCCCGCCGCCATGATTCTCACCGTCCGCGGCCAAACCGTTCCCACCACCGCTACCGAATTCCGCCTGCTCGACTATTTCGCGCGCCATGTTGGCCGCGTTTTTTCCCGCGATCACCTTCTCGACTCCGTTTGGCGCGATACTTCTTATGTAACTCCGCGTTCGGTGGATGTCTATGTCCGCCGCATCCGCGAAAAAATCGAACCCGACCCCGAGAATCCGCGCTATCTTAAGACGGTGCGCGGCGCAGGCTACAGGTTCGAAGCGCCAAAGTGAGAAGTCTGCGGCGCGGTAATCGCGCGTCTGGCGAGCTTCCGTTTCAAACTACGCCAACATCCTGTAGTGGTGCGGTTTCGGGGTGCTCGTCGTTCTTCGCGAACTTTGCGAAATTTCTTTGCGGCCTTTGCGGTCAAAAGCTTTAAAGCTCTAACCGCAAAGCGCACAAAGGTATCGCCAAGGGCGCAAAGAAAACAAAATGCACCATTACCCAACATCCAAAGAGAGCGAGCGGTGACTAATCGGATTTTCTTCAAGCTACTGGCAGCCTTCCTAATCGTCATCCTCGCCGCCGCCATTATCTTCGACATTATGATTGGCGGCGTCTGGCAGGCTTCGTTGCGCGCCGAAATCGAGCGCAACCTGGTTCAGAAGACGCAGCTCCTCGCCCACCGCGTCGAAGCCGATCGCTCCCACTCCCTCGCTGACATCGCTGCGCAGGAGGGTCAATCCGCCGGCGCGCGCGTCACCATCATCGATCCCACCGGCCAGGTGCTGGCCGATTCCGAAGCCAATCCCGGAGGGATGGAGAATCACGCCACCCGTCCCGAGTTCGCCGCTGCTCTCGCCGGAAAAACCGGCACCAATGAGCGCCGCAGTTCCACCATCGGAATTCCATTTCTTTACGTCGCCGTGCCCGTTTCAGGCGGCGCGGTTCGCATGGCCTATCCTCTTTCCGACGTTGAAGCCGTCTCCACGCAGGTGCACCGCCGGCTTGAGCTGGCATCGCTCATGGCATTTCTCTTCGCACTGGTAGTCGCTGGCATAGCCGCTCAATGGAGCGCCCGCCGCCTCGAACACATCGTGGAAGTGGCCGCGCGCATCGCAGAGGGCGATCTCCAGGCTCGCATCCGCGAGAATTCGCAGGATGAAATCGGTCGCGTCGCCGGCGCCATCGACAAAACCGCCCGCCGCGTCGAGCAAAGTTTCGCCGCCGTGCAGTCCAGCCAGCGCCAGCTTGAAACCCTCCTCAACAGCATGCAGGACGCGGTAATCGCCGTCAGCTCCGACGGCTTGGTGCAGTGGGCCAATCAGCCCATGAACCGCCTGGTGCCACAGGGCACTCGCTTACAGCAGCCCGTCGTCGAAACCGTTCGCGACCCCGACTTCCTCGCCGCCGTGAAAGAAGCTACTACAAGCCGCGAAGTGACCACCGCGCGCGCCACTTCCATCGTTCCCGGCCGCGCTTTTGACGTGACCGCCGCACCCTTGCCCGATGGCGGTGCCGTTGCCGTTCTTCGCGACCTCACCGAAACCGAGCGCGTGGAAAAAACCCGCCGCGACTTTATCGCCAACGTCTCTCACGAACTGCGAACCCCGCTCACTTCCATTCAGGGTTACGCCGAAACTTTACTCGACAGCACTCCCGATAGCGTCGCCCCCGCCCGTGAGTTTCTGGAAATCATCCGCAAAAATTCCGCGCGCATGTCGCGCCTCACCGAAGACCTGCTCACCCTCGCCCGCGTTGAATCCGGAGAAACTCGTTTCGACGCCGATCCCGTTCCACCCGCCGAACTGCTGCACGATGCCGAAGAGAGCTTTCGCGAAATCACCCGCACTCACGGCGTCGAGTTGCAGATTCTCGATTCCCCTTTCGTCTCTCAATCCCGTAATCCGCAAAGCACCGAAAATGCCCTCGAGGCTCACGATTCCGCCATTCACAAGCTTCCGCGCGTGCTCGCCGATCGCGAAGCCATTCACCAGGTCTTTTCCAACCTCATCGACAACGCGCTGAAATACGGCTCGCGCAACGGCGCTGCCCGCATCGTGCTCGGCGCTCGGGCCGTACACCATTCCGTGGAATTCTTCGTTCAGGATTTCGGCGGCGGCATCGGCACCGAGCATTTGCCCCGCCTCTTCGAGCGCTTCTATCGCGTCGATAAAGCCCGCTCCCGCGAATCCGGAGGCACCGGCCTTGGCCTGGCCATCGCCAAACACATCATGCTCGCCCACGGCGGTTCCATCCGCGCTGAAAGCGAACTCGCCCACGGCTCCATCTTCTTCTTCACCCTCCCCACCGCCTAAGGATTTCACCGTAGCTCGTGACTCCCTCCAACCCTCGCAACTCGCGCGGCATCTCAGTACCTCCGCTCAACTTCCTTCCGTGAGGTTTCGTAACGTCTGAGATGGCGCGTGCGGCAGCGCGTGCGGAGGCGCATGCAGTGCCGTGGAAGAGCGGCCCTTCAGGGCCGCGTAAAGACCCACATTCAGGCCGGGCTTTTAGCCCCCGTGGTCGCCTTTCTCTCGCCGCGCCCGATCGCATCATGACTTCCGTGCTCCCCGAACCTTATTCGCACAGGCAAACCCGCCCACGTTCCGTGTAGAATCTCCTCAGCAACTCGTAAAAAACCATGAAACGATTCGCCGCCCTAGCCCTTCTGGCCGCTCTAGCCGCTATCCCCGCCGCGGCCCAGCGCGAAAACCGCAGCATCGGAGAAAACAGCCAGGAGGCCAAGCGAGCCGCCAAACAGCAGCAAAAGTACGGCAAGAAACAAGCCAAGAAACAGCGCAAGGCCATGAAGAAATATCAGAAGGCGCAACGCAAGGCTGCCAAGCAGGGCCGCCACAAATAGCCGTCTCCCGCGCAACTTCGTTCACGCCCAAGCCCGCGCCGAAACAAGAAATGACCAAATATTCACTTTCCCGTAACCGCATCCCAACACGAAAATCTTATCCTTAGGCGTTGACTATCTGATTATGAGTGCGCCAAAATCAGGTACAATCAGTCCGCCCACCCCTGCTCGGACTCGAGGCTTCCCCTCATGAGCACTGCCCGCGCCGAAGGATTTTCGCCCGAACCCGCTCACCAGCATATTGTGCGCCGCACCATCGAAGCCTGCCGGCTCGCCAAAGACGCCGCCGGAGCCGCCGCCGAAGGCATCGCGACCGGTTCCACTGCCCTGCTCAACTCGCTGCGCCTGCGCGAGCGCGAGCTCGACACCTTCGACATGGAGATCGACAGCGCGGTCACCACCGCCATTACCGAAGTCGAACCGGCTCAGGCCCGCGAACTCCTTGCCTGCATGAAGTTCATGATCAGCCTCGAGCGCATCGGCGATCTGCTCCTCAGCTTCGCTAACAGCGCGCAATCCGCTTCCGGTCGCATCGACTCCGAAGACACACGCGACCTCACTCGCATGGCCACCATTCTCGAAAAGATGCTCACCGATGTCGGCGACGCCTTCTCCGCCCGCGACGTCGGTAAAGCCGTCGATGTCCTCCGCTCCGACTCCGAAATGGACCGCCTGCGCAATCTAATCTTCATGCGCCACATCGAGAATCCGGAAAACATCGCCCGCCAGGCCAGCCTGCAAGTCATCTTCATGACCCAATCTCTCGAGCGCGCCGGCGATCACGCCAAAAATCTCGCCGAAGAAGTTTGCCACTTTGTCAGCGGACGTACCGTGCGCCACGTCCTCATGGCATACGACAAGCCCGTCGAGCAAATGTTCATCGACTACCTCCGCAAACGCGATCGGGATTGAAAGAAGATCCTGTCATTCCGACCGAAGTCCGGAGCGATAGCGATGGCAACTGGAGAGCCTGCCCTGAGCGAAGCCGAAGGGAACCTGCTTTCGCATCAGCGATCTCAAGCCCAAGGGAGGATTGCGCGACCCTCGAGTATCGCGCGACCGTGGAAGAGCGGCCCTTCAGGGCCGCGTTTCGAGCGGAGGCCTGCGGGCTTTAGCCCCCGTGGTCGTCTCTACTCCTATCGCTCTTACCCGGAAAGAGACGTGCACCTCACTTCTCCAAATACTTCCCCACCACCCCGGCGCACTGCTCGACGAACTCTTTCTCCGGATCGGTAAATGCCGCCACAAAATAACTCTCCACATCCAGCTCAGCCACCAGCCTTCCCTTCGCAAAGATGGGCACCACGATTTCGCCTTTCACCAGCGGCGATCCCGCAATATAGCGCGGATCTTTCGAGACATCATGCACTACCACCGTCTGCCCGCTGCTCGCCGCTGCCCCGCACAGTCCTGCGCCCAGCGGAATGCGCGCATTGGGCGTGAAGCTGCCCGCGAATGGTCCCACCAACAGCACGCTGGAATCCTTCGGGTCGACCATATAAAATCCCACCCAGTTGTAGCGCGTCATCTTTTCGTGCAGTCGCTGGGCAATGTGGTCCATCACGGACTTATCCGTAGCAGCGCTCCGCGAAAATTCCTGAAACTCCCGCAGCAGCTCTTCGTGCACCGGCGTCATAGGTTCGGCCCTCGTGGGTGTAATCAGGAAGCTCCGCTGCCATAAAAAGTTCGCCCCCAGCCCCACCTCAGTCTACCCGCACGCTGCATTCTTTCCGAAGCTTCATGATCCTGGTCGGATAACACCAAAACGCTTGTGGGGAAAAGCAGAAATATGCCAAGCCTGAAGAGACGGAGTGAATTGACTTTGAGCGAGCGTGGTAAAGCGAAGATGAAACATTCACGTCCCGCCAGGGACGTCTGACAATAGCCCGGCGCGTTCAGCGCCGGGTAATATTAGAACCAGAAACGCGCGTCCCGGAGGGACGCCTGAACTTCCCACCCACCCCTACCCCTTCCGCCTGCTCAGATACGCCGCCAGCGCGCTCAACACCACCGCAACCCCCACGGCATACCAAAGAAAACCAGGATATTCATCGGACGAGTCCGATTGCATCTGTCCGAACGCTCGTTCATCCGTAACCATGGCCTTCACCGTTCGAATCGCACGGCTCATCTCGCCACCGTACGAATCGGAGCATTCGTAAAGATGCCTGACTGTCTGCTCGATCAGGGGCGTGACTTCGGGTTGCGGCGGGGGAGGTGCCGTTTCCATCGTCTCCGCCCCTGCGGCTACGATTAAAAAAACGGCGACCACATACCCAAGGGACCTGAATGCCTTCTGCATGGAAGGCCTCCTTGGTTATCGGTGCATCTTACACCCGCCGTCAAGCGCCGCAGAGCTATTCCGTGCCGATTCCTCTGTGTTCCCCTATGTCCTATGTGTTTAAAGTTTTCTGTTTCGAAAAATCCGGCACCTGGCTAGTTTTTTGTAACGCCCAAGTCGATCACCTCATCGTTTCCGGGAATCGAGTTCGTTCGGGATGCCGACGAATGCTTGTCGAGTTCGTAAACAGATCCCGGTCCAAGATCAGTAAAGCCGGCAAACACAAACGGAACTCCCTCCGACTCCAGCACAGAATTTCCATCCGTCACCTGAAAATGCAGATGCGGCGCAGTAGCCTGGCCGGTGTTGCCCAGTCGAGCGATTACCGTTCCTCGCGCAACATGCTCATGCAGGGCGACCTTGATGCTTCCCTTCTGCAGGTGAGCGAAGGTCACATAACGGTTGGCAGCGATTCGAAGAATCACGTAGTTGCCTGAGATGTTATCGAGCGTGACTGGCTTGGGCAAAACCCGTGGCGTGTTCTCTGGGATTCCATCTATCACGTCAGTGACCTCACCCTCTGCGACCGCATGAATCGCTTCGCCGTAGCCCCAAAAGTTTTCATTGCGAGCCGTTCCATCGTGATGCGAATCCCCGTTGGGCCCAACTTTCATCCAATCGATCGCGAACCTCTGCGCATCGTAGACCCGGCCGTCAATCGCCATCAGCGATCGCCGATGATCCGAATCGTTTCCCGGACCTGCGCCTGCAAGCCACACCCCGCCCTCGAAAGGAGGCGACAGCATCAGCGCGGGCTCATGACTGACTGGAACCGGAAAGTCCTCAAGCGCAGATTCCGCAACGTTCCCCGCGTCCTTCCCAGGCTCGCCCGCTGCGAACACCATCCTGTGTCGCAAGCTCTCGGGCAATCGCGCTTCTGCCGCGAGTTCGATCCAAAGAAAAACCACCGCGCGTCTTCCCGGCTCGATGGTCTGCGAACTCCCGGCCCCGCTCGCGTCCGTCGAACCAGCCATCCCCATATTCGAACCAATCTTGATCATGGCGGCCGACAGAGCGTCTCCTGAAAGGCTCTTCAGCGGCTTGCCCTTCTCCGCGTCCGCGAATATCTCCATTCGCCGCAACGTCACAGGGGCCACGTCAAAATTAGTGATGTGGAGCTCGTACACCAACACCTGATGTTCCGCCAATTTGACCGCGCTCGGCGGTACCGGACAAGAGACTTCGACGCGCGGACCTCGCTCTCGAGCAAATCCAGCTGTGATAGCCGCAGCAACTACGCACTCTATAAGAAAAATCCTTGAAGCGATGACGGAAAATACGCGCATGAATTCGTACTCCATACTTCGACGATCGGCTCCAAGTGAGTAGACGGCTGTCCTCCGCTTTGGTAAACACGATTCTTCGGCGACGCTCGTCTGTAGGCATTGGCTCTACGAAAATCCGCACCCCTCTCCGCTACAATGAACGCTCGAACTCCGGAGGCTCTCGTGATCGCTCGTCTTCTAACCGTCGTACTCTTCGCCGTCGCGTCACTTGCCCAGAACACCGTCCACTACACCGCTACCACCTCCAACGTAAAATATCTCTTCGCCACCGCCGAGCCCGTCGCGCACTTAAAATCCGGCGACATTCTCGACACCAACACGCTCGATTGCTTTGGCAATGCGATCAAGAAACCCGGCGACACGCTCAGCATGGCCAAGGGCGACAATCCGCTGACCGGGCCCTTCTTCGTCGAAGGCGCTGAACCCGGCGACACGCTGGCCGTCAAAATTCTCGACCTGCAAGTCGACGGAGACACCGGCGTGGGCGTCTTCGCCCCCGGCTTCGGCGCGCTCAACGAGAGCAACTACACGCCCATGCTGCACGCGCTGCTGCCGGAGAAAATCTGGTTCTACCACATCGACCATGCCACCAACACCGGCACATTCAAGGCGCTCGATTCCGACTTCTCCGTCAAGATTCCCCTGCATCCTTTCTTCGGCTGCATCGGCGTTGCGCCTGCCGAAGGCGAAGCGCGCAGTTC
>Ga0182024_10020959_pt1 | contig 11906 bp, 13 predicted proteins | sample P32metaG_FD_120480 | JGI IMG/M metagenome (GOLD analysis project Ga0182024, IMG submission 120480) | Permafrost microbial communities from Stordalen Mire, Sweden - P3-2 metaG (Illumina Assembly) | ecosystem: Environmental > Terrestrial > Soil > Wetlands > Permafrost | place: Sweden: Stordalen... | reverse complement strand
GGCTTCACGACGTTGCGAACCGTCGTCATTCCGCACGCCGCCCCCGGCATCACCGCCGGCTGCATCGTCGTCTTCATGCTCACCCTCGGCAATTACCTGACGCCGACGTTGTTGGGAGGCAAGAGCTCGCAGTGGTTCACCGAGCAGATCTACAACCAGTTCATCACCCGCTTCAACTGGGAGCAGGGAGCCGCTCTCGGATTCCTGCTGCTCGGGCTGTCCACAGCCTTGGTGATGCTCGGGCTTAGGCTCGCGGGCCAGCGCTTCGGCGACGTGATGCGGCGGACATGATTCCCTCGCTGCCGCGTCCTCGATGGCTCCGCACCGCGACCGTCACGTATCTGGCCGCGTTCCTGGCATTTCTGTTCCTGCCGCTGATCGTCGTCGCCGTCTTCGCGTTCAACAACGCGCCCTACCCGGCGCCGCCCTGGCACGGCTTCACCTGGGATTGGTTTCTGGGCAATCCGACATCGGGCCGCGTCGGCCTGTTCAAGGATGCGGATCTGCTCGGCAGCATTTGGACCAGCTTCGTCGTGGCGATATGGGTCACGGTGCTCTCCGTGCTCATCGGCATATCCAACGCCTTCCTGATCGAGCGCAAGAATTTCGCCGGCAAGCAGGTGCTGTCGGTTTTGATGCTGGCGCCGCTGGTGATTCCCGGAGTCATCCTCGGAATCTCGATTCTTGCGTTCGCGAGCCGCGTGGCGGAATTCATCGACGACACGTTCGGATGGGACTGGGATTATCTGCGCCCCGGTCTCCCACTGGTGGTGCTTGGCCAGTTCTCCTATGTGGCGACCATCGCGACGCTCACCATCAGCGCGCGGCTGCGCCGCTTCGACCGCACGCTCGAGGAAGCCGCATTGAATCTCGGCGCGAGCAAGCCCGCGGTATTTCGCACCATCGTGCTGCCCTACCTGCATCCCGCCTTGATCGGCTCCGCGGCGATTTCTTTCCTCATGTCATTCGCCGACTTCAACACGACGCTCATGCTGGTGGGCGCCGACTCGCCCTTGACGGTGGAAATGTACGGGCGAATGCGCGAGGGCGCGACCCCGGTGCTGAACGCGGTGAGCCTGTTCCTGATGTTGGCCTCGGCGTTGCTCGCGCTCGGGCTGATGCGGGGCGGCCCGCGAGCCAAAAGCACTGCGGCCGCGGGCTGAGCAAGGCGCGGCCGCAGCCTCTACGCAGCCCGCCCCGTTTCGGCCAGCCGCGCCGCGGCGCTCTCGATGCCGGTCACCAGGCGCTCGAACATGACCCTGCGGTCCAATCCCGGTGGAATCACGGGCAGCACGTCGACGGTGATGACGCCCGGCGGCCGCAGGAACGACCGGCGCGGCCAGAACAGGCCTGAATTGAGCGCCGCGGGCACACAGGCCACATCGAGCGCGGTATAGAGGTGACTGATCCCGGTCTTATAGTCAGCCCGCTGCCCGACCCGGGTGCGGGTACCCTCCGGAAAGATCACCACCTGCTTGCCCCTCGCCAGCGCAATTCGCGTTCCGCGCACCATGGCATCCAGGGCGCTCTTGCCCGTCCCGCGCTTGACCGGTATGCATCCCAGTCGCGCCAAAGCCCAGCCGAAGAAGGGAATGAACATCAGTTCGCTCTTCAGCACGTAGACGGGACGGTCGAAGATGGCAAACATGGCGCACGTGTCCCAGACGGATTGATGCTTCATGGCGATGACGCACCCGCCTTTTGGAAGATTCTCACGCCCGCGCACCTCGTATGACACGCCACAGATCGCCCGGTACATGGCGAGCCAGCTCGAGGACCAAAATCGGGTGAAGCCGGCAAGCCGCTTGGGAAAAACCAGCGAAATGATCGCGGCGAGCACGGCGCTCGAGGCGAACCACGCATAGAAGAGGATCGAGAACACCAAGGAACGCAGCGCCAGCATCAGAGCGTGACCCGAGCGGCTCAATGGCTGCCGATCGAGGCGACTTCGCCGGCCGCCGGCGCCCGCGGACCGGTTCCTGACCGCAGCATTTCGAGCCCCGCCGCCTCGCTGCGTTGAAAGCCCTTCCATATCGTGATGCCCGGGGAGCCGGGGCTGTAGGCATCGTATGGGACGGTAGGAGAGCCCGGCGCCGGCTCGGGCCAGACTCCGTCGGATGATTTCGCCACCGGTACGTCGAGATAGCCGGCGCGCGATTCGTCGCCCTTGACGTAGCGATCCAGAAAAGCCGTGATGAAATGGGCGTTGATGGCGTTGACGCGCTCCGCTCTCCAGACCGGATCTTGAAACCACTCCAGATCCCACAAGCGCTTACGCATCGAATCGGGAGGCGGATCGAGCCCGATCGCATGACCGGCTCCGAGGAAGGTCAGGAGGTATCGCGGGGCGTTCACCGCACCCTCGAAGATGGCGTGCGCGCCGGAGGTGTAATCGACGGTGCGGTCGTGATCGCCTTGAATCAGGAGCATGGGCACGTCGATGGAGCGAAGTCCCTCGGTGTCCCAGGCCGCGACGGTCCCTCCGCCGGCCGGCGAGATCGCCACCACCGCCTTCAAATTCTGTACCGTGATGTCGGTCGCGTGCGCGCCCCCGCGCACGTAAGGCAGCAGCAACCCGCCGGGTATTCTCTGCGTCAGCGGCCCCTTGGGATCCAACGCCGCTCCGGCGGCCGTCAATACGCCGTAGCCGCCGATCGAATAACCGATCAATGCCGTCAGCGACGGGTCGATCAATCCTTCCGATCCCAGCGTGCGCTGCAGATTGCGCGTCACGTAGGCGATATCGAGCGGCCGTCGCAGCAGCGGGCCGATGAACTTGCTGCGATCCGTGATGGGCGGATCCTCGTGATGGATGGCCGCAACCACGTACCCCTTGGACGCGAGATTCTCGGTCAGCCATATCATTTCCGCCGGGTCGTTGCTGTAGCCGTGGGATACGACGACCAAGGGAAAGCCCTTGCCGGCGGCAGGGACATCGCGGAGCGCGAGTCCCGCGACGCTGAAGCTCGCGGGCGGCGATGGCGGCTCCGACGGCAGCGCCGCCGTGTACACCGCCGCCGCCGCACCCGCCGTGGGGGCTGCGGGATACCAGAGATCGACGGTGAGCTCACGAACGCGCAGCGGTGCCTTGCCGCTGGAGGGATCGAACGCCAGCACGTCCGGCTGATCCGCCTCGCGAAAATGCAACGTTTTGATGCCCACCGCATAACTGCCGAGCCGCGCGAGTTCGGGCGCATCGACGCCGAAGAGGGCGGGGGGCGCCGCCGCCTGCGCCCGAAGGATCGCAAAACAGAGCAATGCCGCCGCCATCGTGGTCCGCATCATGATGTTGTTCCCGGAGAAGTCGGCAATAGCAGTGGCGTCAGCCGCGACAGATCCTCGATCAACGCATCGCACGGCAGATCGCGCGGATCGTTGCCCTCGTTGTAGCCGTAAGGCACGCAGACGACGGCGATTTGGGCGGCCCGTGCCGCCAGCACGTCGTTGATCGAGTCGCCCACCATCAACGTGCGCGACGGCGACGCGCCCAAGCGCTCGCACGCGACCAGCAACGGCTGCGGATCGGGTTTCCTGCGCTCGCAACTGTCGCCGCCGACCACGAGATCGACCCAGTCTTTAAGGCGCAGCCGCTCGAGCAGCCCGCTCGCGAAGCGCTCCTGCTTGTTGGTGACGACGCCGATGCGAATACCCGTGCCGTGCAGCAGCTGCAACGCCTCGCCGGCCCCCGGATAGGGCCGCGCGCAGAACTCTTCGTTGTCCTGCAAGGCTCCGTAGTGATGGAAGAAGCGCTCGACCACCGCGGCTTGAGTCGCCGCGTCGAGTGCGCGGCCCTGGGCCGCGGCGACGCGCTCGATCAAGATCGGCGCGCCGCGGCCGATCATGCGACGCACGTCTTTTTCCGGCACGCCCTGCCAGCGAAACTCGGCGATCGCGCGGTTGAGCGCCACATGAATATCCCCGGCGGTATCCAGCAAGGTGCCGTCCAGGTCGAACAGCACGGCATCGAGCGGCTGTCCCCGCCATCGAGGCTGCGAGCTCATGTCCGCTCCATCAGCCGAGTGTGACGCTGACGGGGCAGTGATCGCTCCCCATCACATCCGCGTGAATGTCCGCGGCGGCGATCCCTTTGCGGAGCCCCGCGGACACCAGGAAGTAATCGATTCTCCACCCGACGTTGCGTGCCCGTGAATTTGCGAAATGGCTCCACCACGAATAGTGCCCATTGCCCTGTGTGAACAGCCGGAACGTATCGACGAATCCTGCGTCCACGAAATTCTGGAATCCCTGGCGCTCCTCGTCCGTGAATCCTTTTTTGCCGCGATTCGGCTTGGGGTTTGCAAGATCGAGCTCAGTGTGCGCGACATTGAGATCGCCGCAAAGGATCACCGGCTTGGTGCGTTCGAGCAGGCGGCAATAAGCCAGGAAGGCAGGATCCCAGTGCTTGTGCCTCAAGGGCAGGCGGCTGAGATCGTCCTTCGCATTTGGCGTGTACACCGTGACCACGTGAAATTTCTCGAATTCGGCCGTGATCACCCTGCCCTCCTCGGCGCTGTCGCGCTTGAGCTCGTCCGCAAAGGTGTAGCGCTCGGCGAAGTCGCGGGGAAATCCGTTGACGACGCGGATCGGCTCTTCCCGCGAGAAGATGGCCGTACCGGAATACCCCTTTTTGACCGCCGAATTCCAGAACTCGCGGTATTCCGGAACGTCGATCTCGATCTGTCCGCGCTCCGCCTTGGTCTCCTGGAGACACAACACGTCCGGTTGATGGGCGCGCAAGAACGACTGAAACAGCCCTTTTTTGACGACCGCGCGGATACCGTTGACATTCCAGGAGTAGATCTTCATGGGGGATAACATAATACAAGCGAAATGAATGACTTGCCTGATGCTTGAACCAGTGATTGACAATCATTCGTATTCGCGTTCACAATACACCCATGATCGTATGCGTCTGCAAAGCAGTATCCGACCGCCACATCCGCGCCGCCGTTCGGGAAGGCGCGACCCGGTTGCAGGAAGTGAGCCGCCGGACCGGGCTCGGCACCTGCTGCGGAAAGTGCCTGCCCGAAGCCAGGCAGGCCATGGCCGGTTGTCTCGCCCAGCACGAACGTTCGCTCGAATTCGCCACCCTCGCCGAAGCCGCAGCCTGACGGCTCGCCCGTTCCGACGCTACAATCGGGCTCCTGCTCCCGATGGAGAATCATGCCGTGCACGGTGATGCCAAGGTCCTGGACTTTCTCAACCAGGCGCTCAAGAACGAGCTGACCTCCGTCAATCAGTACTTTCTGCACGCACGCATGCTCGATAACTGGGGCATGAAGCGCCTCGGCAAGATCGAATACGACGAGTCCATCGACGAGATGCGTCACGCGGACCGGCTCGTCAAGCGCATCCTGTTCCTGGACGGCCTGCCCAATCTGCAGGATCTCGGGAAACTCTTCATCGGCGAGGATGTGCGCGAGATTTTGCAATGCGACTTGAAGCTCGAGATGGCCGCTCACCCCCTTTACCAAACGGCAATCGCGCATTGCGAATCCGTCAAGGATTTCGTGAGCCGCGAGCTCCTCGTGCAGATACAAAAGAGCGAAGAAGAGCACATCGACTTCATCGAGGAGCAACTCGGCCTCATCGAGAAGATGGGTCTGCCGAACTACGTTCAGAGCGCCGCCGGCGAATTGCAAGACGCCGGGTCCTCGTAGGCTTCATTCATGTCGAGAGCCGTCTCCCGGGAGTCCAGGCGTTTCACGAGCTCCAAGGCGGCGGCCTCGCTGATGGTCTGATACGCATCGCCGGGACTCCGCGCCTTGTTGTGCGCGGAATAGCACAGGCTCACGGCGAGGCGCGCACGCATCAGCGGCATGAGCGCACATTGTTCCGGTTCGGTGAGCGGATTCTCGCGGTGATAGCCGCGGATGACGCAAGCCGCGGCGGCAAGGGGATCCGCCTGGTGCAGGACGGCATATGCGAGGGTCACGGCCAGGTCGCAGACCACGGCAGAGTGAACCATGTCCCCGAAGTCGAGCAATCCGGCTACGCGCCCGCCTTCGACGAGCACGTTGTAGTCGTTGACATCCCCGTGAATGACTCCCGGTCGAAGCGCCGGCCAATCGACTTGCCGCCACTCCTCGAAGGCGTCCTCCACCCATCGCCGCCACGGCGCAGGCAGCAGGGACGCCTTGTCGCGCGCCAAATCTGCGCGGCGCAAGTCCCATTGCAGCACCCGGTGCATCGCCGGATGCGTGAAATCCCGAAGCGCCAGGCCGACCCGGGCCACGCATGCGCCGAGTGATTCCAGAAGCGATGCGCTGCGAACGGGCTCATCGCCGAGTACGGCGCCCTCGATCCAGGTCAGCGCCCGGAAGCAATGACGCACTCCCGCGGTCCCTTCGATGGTGCCGATGTCCGCCCCCGAGCCCGACGGCACTATCTCTTGGATCCGGCAACCGACCCGGGCGGCGGCGACCCGGCGCATGGCTTGGTGCTGAAATTCGAGCAATTCCCGGGAATCGTCCCGGTTGGCGATCTTGAGGACGATTTTGCCGCGCACCGCGTCGCGGACCAGAAAATTCTGATCCCGCTCGCTCGGCAAGGCCGAGATCTCCCCCGCCATCCCGTACTCGCGACGCGCGAGCGCGAGCGCCTCGGATGCGCTGAAGCGCGGAATGCTGTTGAGAGCAATCGCCATCGCGGCGGGTCAGCCGTTTGCCGGGGTCACCGCGAAAAGCTGCGCCTCGATGTCGCGAAATGCCTTGAATTCCAACGCGTTTCCGGTGGGGTCCAAGAAGAACATCGTCGATTGCTCGCCGACCTGGCCTTTGAAGCGCGTGCACGGCTCGATCACGAATTGAGTCCCGAGCCGCCTCAAGCGCTCCGCCAGTTGCGCCCACTGCGCCGGACGCAGCACGACCCCGAAGTGCGGTACCGGCACGCCGTGCCCGTCAACCGGGTTGAAGTGACTGTTGAGCTTGCCGTTTTTTCCCAAGCTCGGATTCAAATGGCAGACGAATTGATGTCCGTAAAGATTGAAATCCACCCAATCGGTATCGCTGCGGCCCTCGGAGCAACCTAGAATGTCTTTGTAGAAGCCGCGCGCTTCGGCGATATCGCGCACCTGCACGGCGATATGAAAAGGCGTCAGCGGCTCGCCGGACATCGAAGGATTCTGCATGTTTCTACTCCGCCACGGACAAAGCTATTTTAACCTGCACTTCAATCGAACGCGCGTCGACCCCGGCATCGAGGATCCGGAGCTGACGCCGCTCGGCAAGGAACAAGCCGCCGCAGCCGCCGATAGGCTCTCGGACGCCTCGCTCACGCGGATCATCGTCTCGCCCTACACCCGCGCCCTGCAGACCGCGCAGCCGTTCCTCGGGCGGCACGATGCGCCCGTTGACATTATGCACGAGGTGCGCGAGCGCACCGCCTTCGTCTGTGACGTGGGAAGCACGCCGGATCTTCTCGCCGCACGATTCCCGCATCACGAATTCGCCCATCTTCCCAGACAGTGGTGGCATCCGGGAGTCGAGCCCTCGGAGGAGACCATCGCTCGCGCGAATGCGTTTCGCGCACTCGTCGCGGCACGCGAGGACAGCGCGACGACCCTGTTGATCAGCCATTGGGCGTTCATCCTGGCACTGTCCGGCAGGTCGGCTGCAAACGGCGAGATCCTGGAGTACGACCCTGCAGAGGATCCGCCGGCGGGAGTCGAACTCAAGTGATCGGAAGGGTGCGCTTTTTCGAAGGTCTGCGGCCGCTGACTCGCGCGGGCGCGATGCGGGATTTTTTTGCCGGCCTGAATCTCGCGACCATCAACATTCCCCAGGTGCTCGGCTACTCCCGCATCGCCGGGATGCCCATGGTCACCGGCCTTTATACGCTGCTGCTCCCGCCGCTGGCGTTCGCGATTTTCGGCTCGTCGCGCCATCTCGTGGTGGCCGCGGATTCGGCGACGGCTGCGATCTTCGCGGGCTCGGTATCGCATCTGGCTGCGCCGGCGAGCCTGCGCTACGTCTCCATGGTCGGCACGGTGGCGCTCACGACGGCCGCGCTCTTGTTGATCGCGCGCCTCTTCAGATTGGGTTTCCTGGCCGATTTCATGTCGCGCACGGTGCTCACGGGTTTTCTTGCCGGTGTCGGATGTCAGGTCGGCATCTCGATGCTGGGGGACATGCTGGGGGTGGCCGTCGGCGCGCACAATACTCTGGCGAGGGCGTGGCAGATCCTGGGCGCTGTGCCCGGCGCCAACCTTCCCACGGCGCTCCTGTCCTCAGGCATCGCCGCGGCGGTGCTGCTCGGAAATCGCTTCGCGCCGCGCGTTCCGCTATCGCTCGTGGCCGTGATCGCCACCATCGCCGCGGGCGAAGTTCATCCCTTGAGTGCGCTCGGTATCACGGTCCTCGGCCCAATCCCGGGAGGGCTTCCGCCCTTGGGATTCCCCCGGGTCACCTGGAGCGAATTCCTGGCCCTTCTGCCCGTTGCGGGGTCGTGTTTCGTCATGATCGTTGCGCAAAGCGCCGCCACCGCACGAAGTTTCGCGTACCGGTACCGGGAATCCGAGGATTGCGATGCGGACATCTTGGGGCTCTGCGCCGCGAACGCGGCCGCATCGTTCTCAGGCACGTTCGTCGTCAACGGCAGCCCGACACAGACCGCCATGGCGGAGCACGTCGGCGCGAGAAGCCAGGTGGCGCAGGTGGTGTTGTCCGCGGCCGTCCTTGTGGTGCTGCTCCTTCTCTCGGGACAGCTGCAATATCTGCCGCGTTGCGTGCTCGCGGCCATCGTGTTCACGATCGCCGTCGGAATGGTCGACATCAAGGGGCTTCGGGGCATCCGCCGCGAGAGTCCGGGCGAGTTCTATCTCGCGCTGGTGACGGCAGCCTGCGTGATCGGCGTCGGAGTGGAACAGGGCATCCTGCTCGCCATGACGTTGTCATTGTTCCGCCACGTGCGCCACAGCTATCGGCCGCACACGATGATGCTCGAGCCGGATGCCTCCGGACGCTGGGTGCTGAGCCCGGCGACGCCGGGGCGTGTCACGGCGCCCGGCGTCATCGTCTACCGATTCGGTGCGGACATCTTCTATGCCAATCAAAATAGATTCTGCGACGAGGTGCGCCAGTTGGTGGCCGCGGCGCCGGGCCCGTTGCGATGGTTCATCGTCGATGCCGACGCCATCACCGATATCGATTATTCCGCCGCGCGTGGCCTCCGCGACTTGCTGGACGATTTCAAGCGACGGGGCGTGCACGTGGCGTTCGGGCGCGTGACGTCCTATTTGCGCGCGGATATGGATCGACACGGAATCACCGTTGCGGTGGGCGCCGAAAACATTTTTGCGACCCTGCACGAAGCGATTGCCGCGGCCGGCCTGCACGCGCCACCGGTGGGATAGCTTTTTCTAGCGCAGAAACTCCGAGATCTGCTCGGCAAACCGGCGGACGTCGATGGGTTTGACGATGTAGCCGAGGCACCCTGCCGCGGCGGCCCTCTCCTCGTCACCCTGCATCGCAAAAGCGGTCAACGCGACCACAGGCACATGCTTCAGCCGCCCATCCGCCTTGAGCTGGCGCGTGAAAGTCAGGCCATCCATGCCGGGCAATGCGATATCGGTAACGATGAGATCCGGCACGATGGAGAGAAGGAGCCTAAGCGCCTGTTCGGCATCCGACGCGCCGTCCACCTTGAAGCGGTGAACTTCGAGGAGTTCGGAAGTGAGCTTCAAATCGATCGGGTTGTCATCAACGACGAGAACGTGTCCGCGCATTGAAGTTCCGAGCGGCTCCCCTCGGGGTGGGCGTCAGAGTGTATACGCTAATGAGGATGCACGCTGCATCTCGGTTGCCGCGGGCATGCGCCGCTTCGGGGGCAGATCACGCTCGCCTGCGAATCCAGCGCGTCGGCGATCCATGCGATGTTGAGCACTTGCGATGCGGCGCGAATCCGGCTCGCAGCCTCGGCGGGAATCTTGCCGTCCCCTCCGCCGCGCCGGCAGGAGTCGGCGACCTGCGCCACCACGCCTTCGCCGTCGAACCCCTGAGCATCCAGCGCCGGCACGAGATCCACCCCCACCGAGAGCACGTGCCATTCGTCGAGCGCATCCCGCGTCAGCAGTGAATGGCAGCAATACAAGCGCGCGCGGTTGCCGTCCTGCATCACCGAGATCTGCGATTTGGGCTTCTGCGATGGAGGTGTCGTTGCTGGAGTTCGCAACAGCCTGAACACCGCCCATCGGGGGCACGGATCCGATACGAGGCTCATGTTGCCCCACGGCAATGGAATGCCGTTGCCCCGATAGACGGCGCGGAGATATCCGGGGTGGTAGGCATCGAAGAAATGCCAATGCCGATAGGGCGATACCGCCGTCATGCGCCGCATGACCAGCGCCGGCGTCACGCCGAGTTTGCGGCAAGCGGACACCTGGTGCGCCTCGCGGGTCAGAAACCGCCGGAACGGAATTCTCGGGCACAAGAGCGCGCCCGCGAAGAAGCTGCACTCGAAATCGCGCCACGCGAACAGCACGTCCTGCGCGCCCATGCCCCCGGTCGAGGCCAGGGCCTCCGTATCGCCCGCGTATACGGCACTGTGCGGCGAGATAGCGCCGTCGCCGTTGTGAAGGATCTTGTGGCCCACGAAAAAAGCCAGCTCGTACTTGAGGCGCTCTTCCTGGTTGCGCAGGCGTTTGTTGATGAACACCGTTCCGGGGGCCTCGAATCGCGACCGCACCAGGGCACCACCCGGCTTACGGCCGTCGCCGTCGAACCACCGGATCTCGAGCCCATGGTGCTTGCAGATGTCGAGTACCGCATCGAGGGTGAGCGGCATTTGACGCTTGCCGCCCTGCTCCGCCGCCCGCTCGATGTCCGGGAAGCTGTTGTGATGAGTCTCCTGCCATACCCGGATCAGGAGTTGTGCGAATTGCCGCCCGGTCGTGCCGGTCTGGGACAGAAGCTCCGGCAGCGCGCTCTGCAGAAGCTCGTGCGAGAACAGAAACGCGGGCTCGAGCGGCATGGCGGCCAGGCCGCCCCGGGTGCGCTCGCGCGGCGCCGCCTCGACCTCGGTGTTCTCATCGAGGAACCAGCGTGGATCCTTGCTGAAGATGCCGGCGAGCATCGCGAGCGTGCCGGCGGAGGGAATGCGTTTGCCCGTTTCGATCATGCTCAAGTACGACACCGACGGGGCGGCCTCCGCATCGACTTGCACACAGCGCGCCGACAGCTCGTCGAGCGTCAGACCGTTGCGCTTGCGCAGCGCGCGCAGCTTGGCCCCCAGCAAGTGGCCTTGACGGATCAGCCCCGACATGGCCGCCTCAGATATCCATTGTGAAATTCACATTGTGAAATTTCGATTGTGTAAATCCGCACGTCTTTTACTTTAGACTCATCTTACGCTCGAACGCAAGTCGGCTGAATAATCAAGCAGGAATTTTCGCCATGAAACGATCTCACCGCTCGGCGGCGGCACGCGAGCGGCAACGTGTGGCTTCCTAAAGACCACGCGGCCGCCATCGCCGAGCACTTTCGCGCCTATAACGAGGAATTCGCGCGAATCACGCGGCGTGCGGCGCTGAACTTCCTCGCGGAGGACTGGCGCGCGGCGCAGGAAGATTCGGTCGCGCGCATCGAGCTCTATGAACAGCGCGTGACCGGCTGCGTGCAATCGCTCGCCGAGGAATTGACGCCGCAACTCGGCAATGCGGCGCTCTGGGCGGAGATCAAGCGCGCGTACGAGATTCTGGTCGCCCGCCGGCCCGATAGCGACTTCTACCGTACGTTCTTCAATTCCGTCAACCGGGATCTGTTCGGTACCGTTGGTGTCAATCCGGATGTCGAGTTCTGCTCGACCACCGTCGGACGCGCGTCGGGCGCAGTGCCCATCCGCGTTTACCGGGTCGGCGGCTCGCTGCCCACGGCCGTCCGCGAAGTACTGGCCGATCTGCCGTTCGGTGC
>Ga0182024_10020958_pt1 | contig 11907 bp, 13 predicted proteins | sample P32metaG_FD_120480 | JGI IMG/M metagenome (GOLD analysis project Ga0182024, IMG submission 120480) | Permafrost microbial communities from Stordalen Mire, Sweden - P3-2 metaG (Illumina Assembly) | ecosystem: Environmental > Terrestrial > Soil > Wetlands > Permafrost | place: Sweden: Stordalen... | reverse complement strand
TTGTTCGTCTTGACGCCAAAGAAGTTCGCCGGGTCATTGAGGTGCGCATCGGTGAACCCGGAGTACACGCCATCGCAGTAATCGAACGAGCCTTTGAGGTAGGCCTTGATCTCGGCCTTCGAACCCTTCGCGGCAGCCGTGCCCGGGGTCGCTTCACCTTTGACGTTTGAACACAATATGTAGGAAATATCCGCCACATGAATCAGGATCTCGGCAAACGAGCGAACTTCCTTCGTCGGCCGGTAGCTGTACTTGGACTCTGGCATATGGTCCGCCGAATTCATGATTTTGTCCTGCATATTGCTACGAAAAATGGATAGCGTCGCCGTCAGCGGATTCGGCGCTGCGATCGGATTGGGCAGGATCGGCGAGATTTGGGCGTTGGCCAAGGACGCCAAGACGGAAAAAGATACCATGCCAACAATAGCCACGACGCGAGCAATGGATCGGAACATTAAGAATTCTCCTACATCTCCGGGTGCGCTGGAAAGGGCTTTGAGATTCATCGCAGGTCTCCTTTGACCGGCCTCTTCACGAGGTGCGATCTGCTTGGAACCGTGCACGTAGCCTGCCAAAACCTTCCAACTTCAAGTCACTGATTCATAAGTAAGTTCAGTCCCAGGGTGGCGATCGGCTACGCGATCTCTGTCCGGAATCGAAACTCGCTGACCAAAAACGAACAGTCGATGCGATCATTTGCCATTCAAACTGGCCCGGATCAGACCGGAACCGTGGCACAGCGCGTATGCCAGTTCGGTGTGTGGCATTGCCTGGATCGGTCAATCCTTCCCCTGCCGCAAAACTAGCCAATCGGACGTCTCCTATGGACATTGCACAGGAGTCGTGCTATCTTCCTTGCAATGGCCAAAGGAGCGACCTTGAATATCGACAAATCGGAAGTGTTGCAGGGAACACTGGATCTAATGATTCTGAAGACCCTCCACGCGCTGGGTCCATTGCATGGATTCGGGATTGCACGGCGCATCGAGCAGGTGAGTGAGGATGTTTTGACGCTGAACGAGGGCACTGTATACACCTCTTTACTGAGGCTGCAACAACAGGGCTGGATTGATTCGGAGTGGGGAACATCGGAGAACAACCGTAAGGCCAGGTTTTACTCGATTACCAGGCGGGGACGAAAGCAACTTGCAGTCGAGACGGAAAATTGGGAGCGAATTTCCGGCGTGATTGGTCGCGTTTTGCGTTTGCAAGGGGGTAAACAGCTATGAATTCTTGGGCCCTTCGACTTGTGTCGAGAGTCAGTGGTCTTTTCGGTCAGAAGAAGGCGGAATCCGAATTCGACTGTGAGATGCAGATTCACCTTCAACTGTTGACGGAGAAGTTCGTTCGGCAGGGCATGAGCCCAGAAGATGCCGATTCAGCCGCACGCCGCCAGTTCGGCAACACGACACTGCTGCGACAGCGCCAGAGAGAATCGCGCACGTTTATGATTTTCTCTGCCGTCTTCCAAGATGTCCGCTATGGTTTCCGCTTACTGCGTAAGAGCCCAGGATTCACGGCGATTGCCGTGGCTTCGCTGGCGCTGGCGATTGGGGCGAACACGACGATCTTCTCACTGGCCGAGAGCATACTTTACGATCGTTTGCATGTGGCTCACGCAGATCAATTGCGCATGCTGCGATGGGTGGAGGACAAGCACAGCGCTGTGGATGGCATGTGGGGCGACTTCGACCCGGACCCCAACGGAGGAGGGATGCTGGGATCGGTATTTTCTTACCCGGTGTACCAGCAACTGCGCGCGCGCAATGCAGTTCTCGAAGACTTGCTCGCATACAAGGAAGACAGCATGAACGTCACCATGCGCGGCAATGCGCAGCGGGTGAATGTGGATCTGGTTTCGGGCAATTTCTATGCAGTGCTGGGCACGCGGCCGCAACTGGGCCGTGCGATTCAGCCAACGGATGATGCGACGCCGGGCGCGGGCGCGGTGGCGGTGATCAGCGAAGGCGTGTGGGAGCGCGAGTTTGGCCGCTCGTCGGCGGTGCTGGGGCAGACGATTACGGTAAACCAAACTCCGCTGACGATTGTGGGCGTGAACCCGCGCGGTTTTACGGGGGCGAAGAATACGCATGACTCGCCGGACGTGTTTGTGCCGCTGAGCATGCAGCCGGTGGTGGACCCCAAGGGCAAAAAGGAGTCGCTGCTGAACGACAACGACATGTGGTGGGTCAACGTGGTCGGGCGCGCGCGGCCGGGGGTTGCCGATGCGCAGGCGGAAGCGGCGCTGAACGTGGAACTGGCGGCGGCCACGCGAGCGACGATAAAAGTGAAGCCGGACCAGACGACGCCTCGACTGGTACTGGTGGATGGCGGGCGCGGACTCAACTATGCGGCGCGCATGTTTCGCAAGCCGGTGTTTGTGTTGATGACGATGACTGGCTTTGTGCTACTGCTGGCGTGCGCGAACATTGCCAACCTGCTGCTGGCGCGGGGGGCAGCGCGGCAGCGGGAGATGAGTGTGCGGCTGGCGCTGGGCGCTGGGCGAGGACGCGTGCTGCGGCAGTTGCTGACGGAGAGCCTGCTGCTGGCGGGGATTGGCGGAGCGGGTGGGCTGCTGCTGGGCTACCTGGGGCGCAACTTGATTCCGCGCCTGATGTCGAGTGGGTGGAGCAGCACCTTCGATGTGCCGATGGATTGGGGAGTTTTCGCGTTTGCGGCCGGGGTGACGCTGCTGACGGGGCTGATTTTCGGGCTGGCTCCGGCGTGGCTGGCCGCGCGCAGCGAGGTGAGCAGCAGCCTTAAAGAGAGCGCGCAGACGACTACGAGGCGGCGCAAGGGACTGGGGGGCAAGGCGATTGTGGCTTTTCAGATTTCGCTTTCCACGCTGCTGGTGGTTGGCGCGGGATTGTTTCTGCGGACGCTGCTCGCACTCAACGCAGTGGATGTGGGATTTCTCACCGATCATTTGATTCTGTTTGAGGTGTCGCCGCCGGTGCGTCGCTACGGGCCGGAAAAGGATGTTGCGCTGCACCAGCGGCTGGAGCAGGAGTTTGCGGCGCTGCCGGGTGTTGAGGGAGTGGCTCCGAGCTGGACGGCGTACATCGCGGACAACATGTCGAATGGTGAGTTCGCGCCGGAGGGCGAGAAGTCGTCGAGCGATCAAGGCGACGCCGAAGACATCAACGTGGTGAGCAACGCGTACTTCAAAACGTTGGGCATTCCGATCATTGCCGGGCGCGGCTTTGGCGCGCAGGATACGGTGAGCTCGCTTCCGGTGGCGGTGATCAACCAGGCCCTGGCGAAGAAGCGCTTTCCCGGCACGAATCCCATTGGCCGGCGCTTCAAGACGGACGACGAGAAGCCGGTGTGGATCGAAATTGTGGGGGTGTGCGGCGACAACTATTACAGGAATCTGCGCGAGGAGCCGCCGGCGCAGTTCTTCCTGCCGTATGTGCAGCAGCCGGAGGTGGGCGGGATGACGTACGCGATCCGAAGCCAGGTGGATGTGGGAACGCTGGTGCCGGCTCTGCGCAGAGTAATGCAGCAGGTTGACCGCGACCTGCCGATTGTGGATGTGCGCACGCAGCGAGAGCAGATTGACGAGAACATGCAGACGGAGCGGATGTTTGCGGCGCTGGCTCTGGCTCTGGCTAGCGTGGGGATCTATGGGATCATGGCGTACTCTGTGACGAATCGCAGGAACGAGATTGGCATTCGACTGGCGCTGGGCGCGCAGCCGGGGCAAGTGCAGGGGATGATATTGCGTGAGAGCACTTGGCTGGCGGTTGCAGGGATTGTTGTGGGTGTGGGCGCGGCGCTGTTGCTGACGCGGCTGGTGAAGTCGATGCTCTATCGGATTCAGCCGGACGATCCCATGACGATGGTGGGCGGGGTATTGGTTTTGCTGGTTGTTGCGCTGGCGGCCGGCTGGATTCCGGCACGGCGGGCGGCCGGCGTGCAGCCTATGGAGGCCTTGCGCCACGAATAAAGACCGAGATTGGAATTCGGAGACTCGAAGATCGGAAAGGTAATACATTCGGTTCATGCCAAATTTCTAGCGCGCGAATCGAGCGTCTAGCAATCAAATTCCAAATTCCAGGGTTCCACCCGGGTCACCGGCCATACGGACAGAACCCCGTTTTGTGCCCGAAACCGAGTTGGAGACGGCTTGCCGACCACTTGGGCATGATCGGCGACAAGCCTTTTCCTCTTACGAATCAAGGCTAGTGCTTGTTCCAGCTATGAAGCAGTTCCAACAGAGCTTGTGTCTTACCTTCGGCACAGGCCGCGCCCGCTTCCAGTCGGCGCGGCCTGGCCGAAGCACTGGCATAAGCGCAGACTCTGATGCAAGCTTCTGCAATTCACTATGTTGAATGAAAAGGGCACGACTGGCACCCGGCTTGTGCCCATAAAGGCCCCTCTGCCAAGGAACAATTGATGCAAACAGCCCTTAGCACGTTTCCAGATCTTTGCTCAGGTGGCTGCATGAATTGGCGAACTGGCGTAACCCGTTCGCTGGGATTGGCAGTTCCAGGGTCGCCTACCAACCCGACCGAATCCAGCCTAACGCCTCGGTTACCTGTGAACCAGCCTCGCTGGTTGAAAAGGCATTCCCGATGATCGGATGCATCTCTTCTGCCGTCCAAATTTGTGAATGATAAAGGACGATATCATGCACTTTCCTTGAGCCAATCCCGAATTCGCTACGGAACCCAAGTACACTGAATCTTCGGGCCGGCGACAGCTTCGATTCGACGCGCCGCGTCCTGATCCGGATTGACGATTGTGACCTCGGCTGGGCCAGTCGGCAAGAATCTTCCGTGGGCGTCTTTGATCCGGCCGTGGGTCTGATTATGAATGCCGCACCGAAAAATGAACTGCGCGTGCAAATCTGCTGCTGGCAGTGAATATCCAAGAAAAACCAGCCGTTTTGGGGTACTCAACACATCTGCGCAGTTTTGGCGTTGCCACCGGAAAACGTATGCGCGCATTCCATAAATCAGGTATTCGAAGTCTGAGTGAAGCTCGATCCGCGCTCGGCCTTCCACCGACCGAAGCACCTGAACCGCCGCGACAAGTTCCTTCTCGGAGATGGTTGTCCAGGGATGTGCGCCCGACATCTCCCAACGTTCCTTTCCCTGGATTACGACGACGTTCCATCCGCCTGGGTCCGGATTGCCGATCGCGGAGCCGTCCGTGAAAATGCGATAAATCTGATCCACAGAGAGCGTCCTTCCCGTAAACCAATTTGGGGCGTTCATCGAAAGATTGGGGTGTGATCGAGATTTGCGTTTGCCACTGGGACGCATGGCAAGCTCTAGAGGCGTTGCGCTGCGCCGCATTTTCCCTGTGCTGCGACGAAGCTGGTGGCGTCAAGGACGCCGCACTTCGGCGTTCATCTCGACCCTTGACGCCGGCAATCGCCCTTCACAATGGCCAAGAGAACGAAGTGCAGGTCCTCTCCTGTGCTTCGTTCCCTACTAGAAAAGAGTGAACTCTGCCATGGCCAGGAGCGGAAGCAGCCAAATTCATCTCTTTCATGGCCGGAGACGATTCCAGGGTCGATGAACGGGCCTGGCGCCATCCGCGAGCTTCGTATTGACGGATCGTCGTCCAAACCTCGAGAGCTAGATGGTGGAGTCTCGGAAATTACCTGAAACCAGGTTTCCGCATGGTATGAAACCAGCTTTCTGCAGCGTCCTTCGGCTCGCCAGGTTCGCAATGTTCGAGCGCGCTGCTGGGATGCTTCCACCGGCACGGCAGGCTCGTTTTAGTTCCTGAACCAGATAAGCTCCAAGGCCCTTGCCTTGGAACGGTTCCGCGATCTTCATGGAGATATCGCCGTAGGGGCGGTTGTAGTGGTAAAGGATCCCCCCGGCTCCCCCAATTCGGCCATTCAATGTGACTACCCATCCTGCTGTATCGCGCAGCTCTAACGCTTTCAGTAGCTCTACATCTCCAACTTGTCTGAGGCGGAATCCCGCGCCCTTCGGCTGAAGCCGCGTCTCAAACTGGTCCTCGAACAGGATGGATTCCGCATGAACATATTCGGCGAAAGTGTGCATCATTACTGAAAGAAGCGGCTCGTTTGTCTGTGTCTCAATCTTGCTTACTTTGCACTTTGCGCGTAAGGCTGCGAACAGATCGAAGATGTGCTGTCGACTACCCCCTTTTGACATAAAACTCGTAGAGCGAGTGCGCGGTTTTCCAGGGACCGCCGATCGCCACCGATCCATATTCGACCGCATCTCCGTCAATTTTCAAAACGTATTCCACGCTCCAGCCGGGACGTTCATGAATCGAATCGTGGATGATCTGGCATTGCATCTCTTCGCAATATTCTTCCGGAGCGACGAGATCTGATTTGGGTGGCAAATGCTGGCTAGAATCGGCATTGTGTGCTCTCAGGATCCGTGAGATTCAGAGCCCCTAGTATATTTAGGTAGCTTCTTGGTGGGAAATCGAAACCGCACGGGCAAGCCGGAAGTTATCCCGTTGAGACGCAAGGCGGCTCCCGCGCATCTGATCTTAAAGTTGAATATGCCGCGAGTTCCGGGAGGTAATTGATGAGAGCAGTGGTGCTGCATGAGTACGGCGGTCCCGAGAAGCTGAAGTTTGAAGACAACGTTCTCGAACCGCAGATGAGCGGAAGTACGGTACTGATCGCGGCGGCCGCCGCGAGCGTGAATCCGATCGACTGGAAACTGCGTTCAGGGGTGATGCAGAAGATGTATCCGTTGTCGCTGCCGGCAATTCTGGGCCGCGATGTGAGTGGCATCGTACGGGCGGTGGGCGCCAATGTGAAGCACTTCAAGGCCGGCGACCGCGTTCTTGCACTCTCCAACAAGACCTATGCCGAGCTGGTTGCAGTGGACGATTCGGACGTGACCCATCTGCCGGATGGCATCGACCTGGCGGATGCGGCCGCGATCCCGCTGATTTCACTCACCGGTGACCAGCTTGTGCGCCTTGCGACAAACGTGAAAAAGGGACAGGTTGTTCTGATCACGGGAGCGCTGGGCGGCGTTGGGCGCGCGGCAGTGCACACGGCGAAGAAGATAGGCGCGCAGGTGATTGCAGGCGTTCGTGGAAAAGAGCTGGATGATGCCCGCTCCCTCGGGGTCTCTGACGTGCTCGCGATTGATGACGATCAAGCGATTGAGAACTTCCGCTTCGTGGATGCAATTGCGGACACTGTTGGCGGTGAGGTTGCGGCGAAGCTGATCGCGAGGGTAAAGCAAAACGGCTCCTTTGGGTACACCGCTGTGTTGCCGGAAGGTGCGGCGGCCAAAAATCCGACGGTGAAGTTCACGCGTGTGGGTGCTCGGCCTGATGCATCGAAGGTGCGGGAGTTTGCCGATGACGTGCGCGATGGCAGGTTCGTGCTGCCTATTGGCCGCCGGATGCCGCTGCGTGATGCGGCTGAAGCACATGTGCTGGGGCAGAAAGGCGGGATTGGAAAGATCCTCCTGATGGCGCCAGATTCTAAAGAGTGATTTCTTCACGGTTGGCTTGGTGGATCTCAGATCAGCGCAGACGATCTGGCAGCCGTCCAATAAGACCGGATCTGCCAAAGTGATATTGAATTGGCCGTAGGACAATATCGCAAGTTGGTGCACTAAAGGGCACAATCTAATCCAGTGATGGCCTTATTGCAACGATAAGAGTAGTCGTCACAATGAACTTTGTTTTAGTACTCAGATCAGATCGAATCGACACGTCGCCCCCCTTCTGGTCCACATCCGCCGGTTCTCCCCGAGGCAAAATTGGAGGGCCGAAAGCTGGGCATTTTCGTTCGAAGCAATCTAAGGTTGGTATCCGTCCGCTATCCACTTTGCGAATAATTCAAGGTGATCTTGCGGCCAGGGACCTTCGCCTCGTGGAGGTGGCGGCGGCATCACGGCCCCGCCGATGCCTCGAATCCGGTCATAGATAGCGGCCGCATGGGCCTTCACATCGTCATAACTCGCCAGATCGAAGGCCTTACTCATGGCATGAATGTCTCGGTCTGTGAACAGCGGCCGAATGTCTCTTTGAAAGCTCGTCAGTTCTGTCATTACCCTCACCTGAGTGGAATTATCCTGCAACCGCCAGACGCTCACTGGTTCCGAACAATCCGAGAGTCGAGTTGCTGCTATTGTGACATATCGAGGGAAGGCGGTAAGCAATCGCCAAAGAACTTCAAAGATGCCGGATGCGCAGAGCGTCGACGAATCCTTGGCCGGCAAGGAGATTGTACTCTGAGCTATGAATCAACCCAATCTGAAGCTCCGATGAAAGATCAGGAGGCTCTGCCGATGCGAAGATCGCGAAGGAGCTAAACTATATCTCGAACAACGGCCAGATTAAGGAGTGAGGTCCATGATCGAAACGGGGGCGTACGGCGAACGGACGGCTGGCTATCTACACCTTGCCGGACCCACGATACACGCAACGATGGGGTCCGGTAGATCCGAAATGCATTGACCAGACTTCACGCACCGAGTGGCTTCTCTGACCCGACAAGCCGCATTCCGTTCGAGAGGGCATTCTCGATCCACCTGCATCTTCGCGCCAACCAGGGCGGCCATCTCTGGCACTCCGGCAAACTGGTGCCCACTGGCAATCGGCCTTCGGGAGGCGTAACCATCCTCGATCTCGAACAAGACCCAATTGCCTTTTTCCCTAATCCGATCGACGTGGCGCAGTTCTATCTATCCCGCGTGGCCCTTGAAGAGTTTGCCTATGAGAACCGGACTCCTGTGATCAGCACGCTCCGTTGACCCCATTGCGAGATGGACGCGACGCTGAAACATCTCGGCATGACAGTGCTAACTGCAATCCAGCAATCCAAAGTAGCACCAAAGATCTTCCTGGACTACATCGGTCAGACGATTCTTGCCCATGCGGCCTATGTCTATGGCGGAACTCGAGTCTCACCGAGCCCTGCCCGAGGGCATCTGGCTCCTTGGCAGGTGCGACGCGCGAAGGAGTTTCTGAGCGCGAATTTACATGGAAATTTCTCACTGGCTTCGATAGCCGCCGAATGCAATCTGTCGGTAAGTCATTTCGCTCACGCCTTCCGGCGCACCTTCGGGCGACCGCCCCCATCGCTGGCTTATGGAACGTCGCATCGATGCAGTGAAAAACTTTCTGCTAACCTCGCGATCGACACTCTCTGAAGTTTCGAGCCAGTGCGGATTCGCCGACAAGCCGCCCTGAGCAGAACCTTCAAGCGCGTGCTGGGAGAAAGTCCCGGCGAGTGGCGCCGCAGCAGAAAAGGCCATCTCTAAGCAGTTTCCGTCAAGACTCGACGCACGGGTTGTCCCTACGATTGGAATGCATCTCGAAGAGACGCGATGCACACCTTCCGTAAGGAGATAAGTATGGTCAAACTGGCCGTCGTCGCTACCCTCGCGGCCTCTCTCACCGCTTCTGCACAAATGGAGATGAAACCTTCAGGGCATCAAGTCACAGACAAAGAGAAAATTGCAGACGCGTTGCGGGCAGGACCGTCATTTATCACCAAGGACGCCGTCATCGCTGATTGGTCTCCAAATCCAAAGGATCCGACTGCTGAATACAGGGTCTTACGGGCTGGAAAGAGCGACTGGACCTGTCTCCCCGGAATCCCCGGCTATTTCCACGACGAACCCATGTGCCTGGATAAGACGTCGATGCAATGGATCAAAGACAGCCTCGCCGATCGGCCTGTCCACATCGACCAGATCGGTGTCATGTACATGTTCTCGGGAGCCTGGGTCCCGGACCTGCATGGAACCTCCCACAGTCCCGATCACACATATCACGTCGGGCCGCACGTGATGATCATCACACCTCACAACGAGGACCTCGAAAAGTTCAATCGCGATGGCGCTACAGGGCAGATCTATGTTTCGCATCTGCCGGGGCATTCGGAGCTTTATATGATCATGCCCTTCAAGGACTGGCCACAGCAGTAGCGTGGCCGTTCCGCCGAAGAGTGTTGCGCCGAAACTGGTGGCGTCAAGGGCGCCGTATTCCGGCGTTCATCTCGACCATTGATGCCGTCAATCGCCATTCACCTTGGACACGGGAACGATGCGCAGGTTCTCGCCTGTGCTTCGTTCCACATTAGAGCGTTTATAATTTAAGTATATACAGTTTATGTTACAATGATCCTGCCGATTGAGGGGCGGCGCGGATGCAATCTTATTCACAAGATTTGCGGGATCGCGTTTTGTGGGCGTTGGGTCGCGGAGAACGTCCGACGGCGATTGCACGGCGTCTGGAAATCAGCCGCGTCTGGGTTTATCAGGTGCGGGACAGGGAGCAGAAGACAGGAAATCGCAGCAGCTTTCAGATTGGCGGTCATCGCCGTTCGCGGGTGGCTGAAATGAAATCCGTGCTCTGCGCCTGGATCGAACAGGAGCCCGATCTGAGTTTGGCCCAATTGTGTGAGCGGCTGGCCAAGCAAGGCGTTTCGATCAAGACCGGCGCGCTGTGGCATCAGTTGAACAAATGGAATCTCACCTTCAAAAAAAACCCTGCACGGCAGCGAGCAAGAACGCGAGGACGTGCAGCAGGCGCGACGAGCGTGGATGGAAGCGCTGCCGAACATGGACGTAGAAAAGCTAGTGTTCATCGATGAAACGTGGACTACGACCAACATGACCAGACGTTACGGACGAGCGCCCAGAGGCAAGCGTTCGATCAGCTCGGCGCCGCACGGACATTGGAAGACAATAGCCTTTGTAGGCGCTCTGCGCCGCCGCCGATTGACCGCGCCAATGGTCACAGATGAGCCGATGGATGGTGAGATGTTTCCTGCCTATGTGCGCAAGTTTCTATGCCCCACGCTCGAACCGGGAGACATCGTGATCCTCGACAACCTCAGCAGCCACAAAGTGGCCGGGGTCGAGGAAGCGATCAACGCGACGGGCGCGATCGTACTCTATCCACCGGCCTACTCGCCGGATCTGAACCCGATAGAAAAGTTCTTTTCCAAGCTCAAGGCACTGCTGCGCAAAGCAGCCAAACGGGAGATCAATGCACTTTGGAAGGAAATCGGAAATCTGCTCAACAACGTCTCCCAAAGCGAATGCCGAAACTTTCTCGCCTCTTATGGATATGTAAGCACTTAAATCGACAAAGCTCTAGCCGAGCTTGTAATCCGATGGCACCAATCTGGCCGCTTACCCATCTGGATCGCTATATCGGCCGATTTGTGGATGCTGGCGATTGTCTATACGCTCATCGCCCTCGTGCCGGTCAACAACCGTATTAAAATCGTGGGTGAAGTCCACTCCGCCTCCCGATTGGAAGACATATCGGCGCAGATGGGATATGCATCACCGCTGGCGTGTTGTACTCCTCACGATAGCTTTCGCGATTCTAATCTTGGGATTCGTTAGCAAGTAGTCATCTTTGGCCTCTTCCCTAACGGCAGCTATCCGTCCGGCTGGATGCTGTCTGGTGGAGTGTCCAACCTGCGGGGCGGGTGTCGGCATCTGGTGTGAGCAGGATAGTCTAACGCCGAATGGCAAACGCCTGCCCATCCATGAAGAACGCCGGGAAGCAGCGGGGAAGTACGACGGTATGGGATGGCATACCTTCCGCCATACCTGCCGTTCCTGGCTGCACGACACCCGGGCGCCGATGGGAGTGCAGCAGAAACTGATGCGGCATGCCCAGATCTCGACCACCATGAACGTGTACGGAAACGCTTTGATGACGGCCAAGCGTGAGGCCAACAGCAAGGTGGTCAGGATGGCACTGATGAGCGCATAACCATGCAAAGAAACCCGCAGACACAGCTAGAAAACCCCTCGGCGTTTTGAGAGGCGCTGTTATTTGGGGTTATCTGGGGTTGGCCTGTCGGCTAAATGGTTGCGGGGGCTGGATTTGAACCAGCGACCTTTGGGTTATGAGCGACCCGAGATTTCGGTAAGTATCGGACAACAGGGCACGAGTGGAAACCCTGAGATA
>Ga0182024_10020957_pt1 | contig 11907 bp, 18 predicted proteins | sample P32metaG_FD_120480 | JGI IMG/M metagenome (GOLD analysis project Ga0182024, IMG submission 120480) | Permafrost microbial communities from Stordalen Mire, Sweden - P3-2 metaG (Illumina Assembly) | ecosystem: Environmental > Terrestrial > Soil > Wetlands > Permafrost | place: Sweden: Stordalen... | reverse complement strand
TTCCCAGATGAACGCCATCTGGGATCACCTCTATCCCGCGTTTGGAGACCAGGGGCTGCCCGATGATGCCGCCGCACAGGAGAAGGTGAAGCAGGCCATCGCCAATTTGGAGGCGCATCCGGTAAAGAAGGGAAATTGATAGAGAGTGGCAGCGGTATCTTGCCGCTGTCTTCTCCGCGCAAGTAATCTTCGAAGCGCCGCACCATCATGCAAATCGCTCCATGCCCTGCGAGCACAATGAGCGATTCCCGGGAAAATGGAGCCGGACGGGCTCGAACCGACAACCCCTGCCTTGCAAAAATGGTCCGGCCAAACGCAAAATAGCCTGAAATTACCGGGATTTTCCGTATCGTATCCACTTGAAAGAGTGTCGCAAGTTGTCGCCCATGTTTCGCAGCCTTTCGCTGTATTCGGGACGGCGCAAAACGGTAGTCAAACCGGTAGACAGCAATGCTTTCGGCAAACTGGCGCTGTCGTGGGCGGGAAATGAAAAGCGTTGCGGCATGTAACCGCGGTACGATCCTGGCGGCAATTCACGCGAGGGGCAATGATGGCCATCACTTCAAACACCGCTACGGCCCACAAACAGGGTATCAGAGTGCCTGCGCAACAGCGGGCCGTAAATCTCTTCAAAGGGCTTGACTTCCGCCATACATATCAGCCTTCCGTCGGCCCGGTCCCTCAGGTGATAGGGGATTCGTTTCGTCCAGTTGCGATGGGGCCCAGCCGGCAGACTTGATTAGAGCGATAGCCTCGTTCTTCACGGCCTGGCGAACTCCTCGGGCAACACGCTCAAAGTGGGCGTGCTTCTGCGGTTTGCTTCGTGTTCGCGCATTCTTGTTCGACATGCTTCATCCGCATTCCAAGTGCGGCTACGACCTTCGCGCCACGTCAGACCAATGCCCGGAGTGCGGGAAGTTTCCGGAGACTTCAGATTCAAACTGGCCCACACTACCGGGCATGGTGTTCAATGTGCGGGGCGGATCCAAGCGTGATTTTTACCTGTTCATACCCGCCGGTCGTAAAGCTTCCATCGGAGTCGATTTGTTGTGCACACGACTCTGAAGTATCGATCCGGATCAGCCGGACGATCTTCCTTTTCAAAACTACCGCCGGTGCAAGCATCATGGACTTCGGCACAGAGCGCTTCAAATTTTACGTCGCCGCAATATTTCTCGGAATACGATCGCAAGGCGGCTTGAAGATTGTGCGACTCTGCTTTGATTTTTGCCGCGAGTTGTCGCGCCTGTTTCCGAGCGGCCTCTGCATCCTTCCCTGTTCCTACACAGTCGATGCTCCAGTAGAGCATGGTCGTGTCGACCAAATTGGTTAATTCGCGGGCCAGATATTCGATTACCGCGGACTCGTTCGATTTCCGGATCCAGTAACGTTGGATGAGCCAACCGCCGAGGATGACCCCGACCAAAGAAGGAGAGATGTGGTAGAGGAATCCCCCCAATAAACACAGAGTTGTAATGATCCAAGTGGGCATGTGCGCCGAAGATCCCTCACTCCCGCTTTGCCTCAGCAACGTACCTCCAAATCAGCGCTCTGTACATCTCGAAGTCTTTATCCTTGAGGGCTAGTTCCAGCCTCCTCCTCAGCTCCTCGGCCGTGAACTCACCTTTTCGCACAAGCCCGCCGAATGCCTCCTCAAGAAATGAAGAGCCGTATCCCTCCACGCCATCGATTTCGACCCGCACTGTTTTCTCGGCCTTTAGAGCGGGCAATAGAAAGTCTTCGCGGAATCGTTCCCCGCTGTATTGACCGTCATCGCGGTAGCGGCCAAGCGGCGTGTCAGAGAAATCCTTTGCGATATTGATCGTTCTCATAGCGTGTCTCACAGCCTGACCGACCATTCGATCAAAGTTCCACCAACGGATGAGTCATGGTCGCGTAGGTCCGTTTGAATCTGGTTCCCGCTCGCGTGCGAGAGGCGGTAAAGACCATGCCGACTGTAAATCGAAAGAGTACCGTCCTCGTGGGCTTTCGCAAACTCCTGAAGGTTGCCCAGGCCCTTGCCTCGCTCAGGCCGGTTCGTTGAACTTCGGCCATACGTCGCCGCAGCTTGGATCTTTTGCGAATCGCTCCAAGTGTGGAAGATCTCCTTCACCTTTTCAAAATGCGCCCATCGCGCGGGAAGCGTTTCGGGAATGCCGACACCTTGATCATATATCAAAACCGTGAGCTTGCGGCTGCTGCTGTCGAAAGATGCCGACAGCCACCATGGCTTGGCCGACGCGCCCCCGGTTACGCCAGGATAGGCGTGGTGGATAACATTTGTAATCGCTTCAGAAAGGCTGTCGAAAAGCACGTGTTTTTGCACAAGCCCTGGTCCAACGATTTTTTCAATGTTAATGCGCAGTTCCTTGGCGAGCTTGCCCTTGTCGTTCGGCTGCGAGCTCCCGGGAAGGAAATTAAGGAATCGGACGTTGCCAGGTGGTTCTGACGCAGGCCTCGGAAGCTTCAGCAATTCAAAAAAACCCATTTCGCAGAGGAGTCGCTTGATATCTGGATCCCAAGTAGGGGTGTCCGCCTTCATGCCGACGGCCTTTTGCTTCCATCGGTCGATTTCACTTGCGAGCGCCAATGCGGCCGCAGGAGAGATGTCAGTGATCTGCTCAAATCCAAGCCGTCTGATTCGGTATCGGCCCCGCGCGGCGTCGCGGATGTGCCTGAAGTGGCTTGCGGTCGTTTCGAAATTCTCCTCGAAATCCAACTTTGCCGGCAACACGAGTTCAATGGGCGCCTTGGCGCCGGTAGCTTTTTTAATGCTGCCGCGCGTGTATTGGTTCACGGTTCCGAAGCGCTCTACGTCGGATCTAGCTTGGTACGGTTTATTCCGCGGCCTTAGGAATTTCTTGCGGGCGCGTCGCTCCAACCAGTGTTTTTCGTGAATTCGCCTCGCGTGATTACCTCCCCGCTTCATCGTTGAGCCCGTCCTAAGTTTGCCGTTTGAATATGAGCACACGGCCGTCTACCCCCCTACCCACGCGTTATACGATGAGTGCGTAAATAATCGGCGGTTGGAGAAAGAGGGGGGCCTTCTCCAGGGGATACCGCCGACAACGACAAGCTTAGGCCGAGATCGGGTTCTGTCCAGAACAAGCCGTCAGTTTCAACAGCCGGCGCGCTCCTGTCGATTCAAAATGAGCGATCTGTGACACCCACTGGTGGTATCATGCCGAGCCGACGGCGACTCGTTTCACCGTTCGTTTCTCACGCGGGGTTGTCATGAGGTTGAACAAAAAGACGTGGATTGTCACGATCCGTTTGTCATCATCCTTTTGTTTGAAACGAATGCGCAGTTCACCAGAAAGCGCGCAGCCAATGTCATCCACGAATAGCGAATGCTTCTTCAGACATTCTGCAGCAGATTGTTGCACGTCAGTGAACCCCTTCACGTCCTTATTAAAGAACACCATGGCGCAGCGGCAGTCCCGCCACGTCACGTATGAGAGCAACTGATCGACTGTGTCGGCGCATTCCTTCTCCCCGCGCCACATCTTGCATTCGGCGATGAATGCTGCCCGGTTCTCGAACTCGATACAGATGTCGGTCTTCCCATGTTTGCGGAATCGTTCGCCTGTGGCCTCTCCCTGATAGTGTCCGTTGAGGTGAGCTAGGATGATGTCACGCAGTTCTGGCTCTTTGAACTTAGCGAACGTTGCCGGCATCGATTCGCAAGAGATTCCTTCGTGGCGGATCACGCTGAGCACATGCTCATAGTCCTCGTTGCGCAGTCCCCACTCCGGTCGAGCCGGCAGTGGGGAAGGGAGTGGGCGAACAATCTTTCGGGGTGCAATGAGCGGCTCCATTGATGGCGCTCCATTGCGTCGCTCCATCGGAATGTTGAGAGCCTTGCGGATAGATGCCTGACCGTCGAGCCGCTTCCGTCGCTCCGTGATGGCTCCGCGGATCAAATTCGGCATAACTTGATTGTTCTGCTCCACGTTTTGATTGAGTGCGGTGATGAACCGCTGGATCAACTGGACCCGTTCCTCTCGTTCTTTCTGATACTCGGATGGTGGTGCATTAAGGGGGCGCTCGAGATGGATCACTAGCGCTCCCACACCCCTATGGTCAGGTTTTAGCACTTGGCCCCGGGGAAAGTTCATTACACTGGGGTTCGGGGTGACGAACCAGAGTTCGTGATCGCCCGTGTAGGGGATGCTGATGGTTACCAGAATGCTGCGAACAGGCGTCGGCTCGTAGCCATACGGAGTGAAACTCGATGCTCGCGGTCGCTGCATCGTTGATTCCTGATCCGTCATGGTCATCCGATCCTCGTGAAGCACGAGCGGATTGATAATCAAAGAAGGCATGACGTGCTCAACAATCTGCTCGTCAGTCGATGCCGCAAACTGAGCGGTGGGTATTTGGTCAACTGTGGGTCCCACCTTCTGGTTGTGTCGGCCAAAAGCTTCAAAGTTGTCGATACGACGAAATAGAGCCTCTGTGTCAGCCATGGGAAACTCCAGTCCGACGGCGGGGGAATACCACGCCGCCTCATTGTCGCGTGAACTGGGTGTGCTTGACGTCGGGAGGAGCAAAAGACTATTCTTCTGCTGCCGGCAGAAACACGATTCGCTGCACGCGAGTTGTTCGGCACTTTCGGGCAATGCGGATTCCAGCCGCGTTGCCCTTTTTTGTGCGCCCATCCAACTATCAAGATGGCACCAAGTGTCAGGTGGATTCTAACACCGACCCCTTATATAGATAGTTTTGGTACAGCAGCCCAATAGGTTGTGGTGACAGATTCCGGAAGTCGTGTTGGACGTTGAAGTTGGCGAACTTCCGGCGTGTGGATAACCTGTTGATAACCTGGCTGGTGGTCCAGCATTTCGTCGTCGAGTTGCGCACGACGAATCAGTTCCGAGCGGGCTTCCTGGTACTGGCCCCGGGGTCCGCGCCCGGAGTCAATTTGATTCCCAAGGCGTCCAGAACGTAGCCGAGGTTTGCTGCGGTGACCTGCTTTTCGCCTTTCACGAACTCGTAGACGGTCGTGTTGCTCATGTGCTTCTCCACAGCCTTCGCCAACCAGTAGACAGAGCGGCCCTGTCGCTCCAGCTCAGCGGAAACGATTTTTCGGATATCCATCGTTTCAAGCATAGCGGACCATCCTTTGCGACGCTAAATCGCTGAACTCACCCAGCGCAACCAATACTACGCTAAAGGAAACTACTCGTCAATTGCGTGGTATCGATGCGCGCAGAAATAATTCGCGATCCGAATACTACGCTATTGACTACTACTTAGCTAAAGCGTAGTATCCGGGCATTGAGTCATTCAGAGAAGCAAGTCATGGAAATATCCACTCCCAAGCGTTTCGCCTGCCACGTCGGCCTTTTGTCCTGCGATGCCGGCCAGTCAGGTATCTGGATTGAGTCGCCCCGTACGGGCAAGCGGGTTGTCTTCTGGCGGCCGTGGTTCAGCAACCTTCCCGCCCGAGTACCCGGCAAGATCGCCCAGGCGGCCTCCCGCGGTCTGCATCACGTCGAGTTCACGGTGGAAGAACTGAAGCAGATTGCCCAGATGTCCGGGTCTTGCCCGGCAACCCCGCCATCAACCCACAGCCACATCCGGTACTGGGGCCGCCGTCGTGACTCGCGCAAGCGGATCGGCCGGATGTATTCGGCTGCGGCCCGGTAAACCCCTATTCCCCTGAAATGGAGTCTGTCATGCTGAATGAGCCCGTACCCAAGTCACCGGCCATCGTGATCGTCACCCCCCACCTGACCATCGTGCCGGCACAAGTCGTCGCCGAGGTGTTGGCTTGGCTGGACGAAAAGGAGCGACAGGAGCGCGAAGAAATAGAGGCACTCGCCGATCAGATGGAAGCGGCGGAGAGAGAGGAAGACCCTGGGCGCTTTCCGTTCGACCCGATGCTGTAGGACCGGATGTCGCCCGGCTCGCGCGTGCGATAGCGGGCTACGCCTGTCTCGACAGTTTCAATCCTCGCGGGTTTGCGGTGCCGCTCATTACACTGCGGCAGAAGCCTGCGGTCACAAGAAGGCCAGAGGAATGTCATGAGCAAATCCACCTTAAACAATAAGATGTCGGGTCCGCGGAACTTTGAATTCCCGGCGGATTTCCCGTTCGACCGCTTTCCTGACTCCGGCATCCTGGCGGTGCCGGCCACTCTGGATGAACACATCGGCGTCGAATCGACTCTGATCCTGTTCGACAAGACACCGTTCATTTACAAGTTGGCACCGGTCCGCCCCTTCGATCTGAAGCTGAAGGCGGGAATGGTACCAACGAATCACGGCCCGGTGGCGTACCTGCTGTTCTACATCCCCGACCCACGTCGGCCTTCGGAGCCATTCTTCATGGTGGATCATCACCTCGATCCGTTCAATCAGGAAATGGTCTCGCCATGGCGCAATCTGGCGTGCCAATCGCACTGGCACCTCTTACTGCTCGACGGGAAGCGCGAGCAAATCGAACTGTTCGAATTCGAGAACGGCTTCGGGCTTGGCGATGTGCTGGACCAGATAGCGGACGCCATTAGCGGGGAAGCGGTCGGGGATTTCGGACTGGCAAAGGAGGACTTCTCGGCCACTTATACGCTCGAAGACCTGTGGAGTATGTCGTGACGATCTTTCCGCGTTCTGGCGGCAGGCCGAGAACCGCATTTTCGGTGACTTCTCTTGCCTCTGCCCGCGGCTTGCCGATACTGTCGGCGCAGCGGCACGGCGATCAAACGAACCAAAGCAGATTTTACGCCTTCGGAAAAGAACCGGAAGAGACCGCTCCAAATTTAACGGTGCTGGGATAGAACGCCTGGCGATAATTTCGGTCCAGGGGCGACCGCCCGTCCAGTGCGTAGTGCCGGGTACCGCGCGGGAAATATGGCACGTAAACCTCCTGGACTGGGCGGCCCATCACGCCGCCGGGCGGATGAACTGGAAAGACTGGAAGACTGTCTGGTCGAATAGCTTGTGAAGAGCTGGCGGATACTTCGGTTCGCGCATGAAGCGCGAATGCCCAGGCTCGAAACCGGTCATAGCCTCGACGAACTTCGGCCGGAGCCGGTGCAGCGCCTCCAGCGTGTCGTGCCTCAGGGAACATTGCCGGTGACGCGGGACATTCGCGAACTCGTGGACATAGCTCTTGAGTTGCAGGGCGCCGGCGCTGGCGTCGGACAGGAATCTGTTCGCGAAGCGCCGCAGTTGCTCCGCTATAGTTGCGGGCAATTCGTGACAAGATTCTTCCACCATGCGCGCAAATGAGAACGGGGATTTGACGTTGAGGCCGCGGAAAAGGGCCTTGGCTTTGACGAACAGTAGCAGAAGATGCTCCGACCCAGTTTTCGCAAACGTCGGGCGGATCAACGCCTCCAACTTCTCCCATTCGTCACGGAGCCAACCACGACGCTTCTCGGATAGCCGCTCTACGAAATAAACCTCGTTCTGGCCATGGCTGTAGTGTGGCGACGCCCCGTCCTTCTCCTGGGTCCATTCCAACAAGGCCGGAAGCAGCTCCTCGCGGAGGCGACGGATGTCAATCTGAAGGGACTTGCCCGGAAAATGGCGGACGCACTCCTCCAAAGAAATCAGGGGTCGGCGTTCAATCGTGAAGTACTTGCGAGAATCGCTGGCCAACTTCTTGACCGCCCGGGCAACGGATGTGTTCCACTCGGGCGGCAACAGTCCGGCGTGCGGGATGGCGCGTTTCCGCAGATGGTCATAAAGGTCCCACCGCATGGACTCAACGGTAACGGGCGCTGCTGCGTTGGTCACGAAGGAGATGACAGCACGCTGAAGATCGCCAAGGCCGCGAGACATAGTGCGCCACCTTAAGTGTATAATATCCTTGGGCTAGGAGGTTCAACCGATGACTTTTTTTTGAGGCAGAGCCGAGGCCGCCTTGTTCCAAGCGGCGATGACGCCCAGAATGGCGGTGGCAATGGTCCAAATGAGCGAAGAAATCTCTGAAAACGCTTGCTTCAGCTCGCGGATGATTGTGCAAATGTCGGCGATCGTCATGGCAACAACACGATAGGCTGCGGCGGTCAATCAGTACAGCTAAGTGTCAAACAATTTCTGGTCACCGAGCCCGAGAGCTGAGCAGATGGGGCTGCGGAGGGGATCCGACGTTTGTCCAAGTGTTAACGCCTCCACTATCCTCCTCGCCAATGCCAACGCGACAGCGATCCGAACAGCGTGACCGTCCGTCTGGTACCTCAGCGCTCGCTTGGGCCGGAGTGATCGTCTTCCTCTTGATCCTGCTCGCCGGGGTGCTCGTCTACATCTTCACCCGTCCGCCGCAGTCCACACCAGGCAACCCGTCCGTATCAACGCAGAACGCCCCCGCGCCGCCGGTCGTCATTGTTTCGCCTCACATGCTGCTGGGGAATCCAAGCCAGGCCACCGCTGACCCGTCGAACAAGAACAACTTCCTGATGGTGAAGCCGTACTTCTGCCTGGGCTACAACAACTCGAAGGGGACGCCGAACTGGGTTAGCTGGCGTCTCACGGCGGCGGACTTGGGCACCGCGCCGCGCAAGCAGACATTCGATCCCGACGACTCGTTGCCAGCCGGGTACTACCGGGTCGAGCACCGGGATTATGTCCGCTGCGGGTTCGACCGCGGTCACATGTGCCCTCACAGCGATCGCGGGGCGAACCAGGAGATGGCCTTTGCGACATTCGTGCTCACGAACATCATTCCCCAAGCGCCCAACGTAAATCGGAAGGCGTGGGAGCGGCTGGAAGCGTACGGCCGGGATCTGGCGCTTCAGCATAACCATCTCTACATCGTTTCCGGGCCAGCGGGACAAGGCGGTGTTGGCACTGATGGCCCGGCGTCGACGATCGCGGGCGGGCGTATCGTGGTGCCGGCGGAGTGCTGGAAGGTCATTGTCGTGGTGCCAGAGGGTGCGACTGACGATCTCGCGGCGATCAATGCCGGCACGCGCGTCATCGCAGTCATCATGCCGAACACGCAGGATGTCGGTGAAGACTGGCGGCCTTTCCTGACGACGATCGCCGCTGTCGAGCAACACACGGGGCTCCATTTGTTGACCAACCTTTCTGGCGAGATGGCGGAGACGCTACGACAAAAACTCGACACGGGCTGGCGCTGAATCATGGAATTAGCCGACAAGCTCAACATCCTGAAGGCCGCATCCGAGGGCCTGCTCTACCCGAGCGAGTCGGATGAGCCGTTCAAAGTGTTCTGCTGGCCACGGGAGACCGGCCAGACTGCCCAGGACGCCGTCAGGATTCACGGCGGCGCAGGAGAGCCAGTCGAGTCGGTGCCGGTCGACGGATTCTTTGCGGCGCTGACCGACAGCGATGAAGCTGATCGTTTCGCCGAGCTGCGGACGGCGCTGGAGCAAGTTGTGCCGGATTTCGTTGACCTCAGGGCCGGCAGGATTAACGTGAGTGTGTTTCTGATCGGAACTGCGACAGATAAGTGGCTTGGGCTTCAGACGGTGTCCGTCGAGACGTAGCCAACGTCGTCAGGCGAGTGCTGCGGACTTCCCACGCCCGACTTGCATGAATCGTAATGAGCGGTCACCGCAAGATCCTGCGCGGCGTGTTCCGCTTTCAGGGCGGCCAGATAGAGCGGATCGGTGGGCGAGTACCGGAGTTGTTCCAGCCGCATTCGCAGCCGCCGGAAGTAGCGTAAGTGCCGGCCGACTTGCTCGCGCAGCTTCTGAGCCTGGTCAGTGGTGATTCGCACCCGCACAGCATAAACCAGCCGAGTGCGCGTGTCGCCGGCAGTGTTGAATTGCTGGCAAAAAGACAGCCTTCATCGTCGTCGGCTCTCGCGAAGCGGCAGAAAGTTTGGAGGTGCCGGCTTTCGACGGTAAGAATGTCCCGAATCTACCCCATGACTCCCGCAACACCCGCCAACTTGGATTTGATCGCCGCGAGGGCGGGCGTTCAGCAAGCGAACACCAGTTTGACATTGGCCCAAAAGCGTCGGCGGGCTGCAACTATCGGCACTATCTATCGACGGATTCGGCTGTGGGCTGCTCGCTTGGGATTGCCGGTCTGGCTCGCGTCCTTAGTGGCAGCTAGCCTGCTCGCGTTCGCCCTGGCGATTCCGGCAATATTGTTGGGGGCATCCGTTGGACTGCTCTTTCTCGGTATCATCCTCAGCTATCTAATTCCTGGCGCTGCAATCTTTTCCCTGCTGCGTGATGGCGCTGGGGAAACCGATGAGAATCGCGTCGCTACCCGCGATTCGGCATTGCGGGGCGCTGTTGCGCGGGGCGTCGAGGCGATGACGGAATGGGCGCTCGCCAAGGGCGCACTTGCCGCTGCCCTTCAGAAAGTGGCGGCAATCGAGGCAATCCTACGGAGCGACGCTCACCGGCGACAGGTAAATGAATCGCGGATTCTGGCGATCGACCCCGGGCGGCTCTATCCAGACGAGTTTGAGCGGTACGCCGGTGACATCTTTAGGCACCTCGGCTATCACGTGGAAGTAACGGGCCAAAGCGGTGACCAAGGAATGGATCTGCTCGCGTGCAAGGGGGCAACTCGCATCGCCGTGCAGGCGAAGCGATATACCGGCTCAGTTGGGAATACAGCCGTTCAGGAAGCCTACGCCGGCCAGGCCCATCACCGCTGCCATCGTTGCATGGTAATTACATCCGGCACATTCACTAAAGGTGCAATCGATTTGGCCGTGAGTACGGGCTGCATTCTTATCGGGAAGGATGAGATTCCCGCGCTCGTACGCGGGCAAATCAATCTCGGATGCTAATCGTCCACTTCGGATATCGTTGGCATCCTTCGGGGTGTTGAATTGCTGGCAAACAATCAGACAATCGGGGCGTGTCTGACGCCATTCTCCGACAGCTCGAATCACTCGGCTACATCATCAAGCTGTTCCGCGTGAACGGCACGGTGGAGATTCACGCCGTCGCGAAGAATGGCAGCTTCCAGATTGCGCGCTGCGACGATGGAGACGGGGAAGAGGAGACATACCGGGCGGCGTGTCTGCTCGCCAAAGCTGTAGGAGTTGATCCGGAGGTTGGGTGAAACGCTTAGCCTGTATCACGATCGGCGCAATCATCGGCTTTGCGTATATCTTCGCGCCCTGGCCGTCGGACGCACGGCGGGAGTCACGTTGGCATCACCTACAGCAGCAGGAGATGCAGCATAGCTTCCAACAGCAACGCCATGACGAATACGGGGATGCGATTACGGCGCCGGCGCTGACGCCAGCAGAACAGGCGGAGTTGGAGGAATTGGACAAGTGGGCAGAAAAACGCGGCGAGCTTTCTAAGCCCAGCGATTCAGGCGCGCCAGTTGACCATTGACTCACTGCTTCCGGCTTGATCAGATCGAGCCGTGGGAAAGCCTGACCCAATACCTTCGCATCGTCGGTGTGGACCCATTGTCCGAGAATCGTGGGATCAGACTGTCGCTTTGCGCGGTTTGGGCAGCCCAAATGGTGGAGCAGTGCGTCGAGTAGGAAAGAGGCGCGACGTTGCGCAGGCCAGTGACTTCCGGTGTATCCGCCCTTTCGGGCAGCATGGCAAATGGTCACCGGGCCATGCAACACGTTCCCTCAATCCTCTCTAAAATTCCGTGCGGCGGGTTTTCCCCAGTACGGCTTCAAACCGGATTCATCCGCCGCCACCTTCGCCGGTTCCACCGGTTTATAGGCGGCCAACTGCGCCGGCTCTCGCCTGCCTCGTGATCCCGCACTGTGTCGGGCGAGGAGCGAGGAGGCCGGCGCATTCCGGTCCAGAGGCCCTTGGCTCGGCATCGGGTTGTTCTGTCCCGTCGCGTCATCGCTTACTATGGCCTCATCCGAGTTTCTGACAAACTCCAGACAGCTTATTGATTCGCCGGCTGGTCTTTACCTCGCGGCTGCTGGTCAGAAGGTCCCTGCTTTTATCTGCGAATCCTTCAGGTCGTGCCGCCTTCCGTACCCCGG
>Ga0182024_10020956_pt1 | contig 11907 bp, 9 predicted proteins | sample P32metaG_FD_120480 | JGI IMG/M metagenome (GOLD analysis project Ga0182024, IMG submission 120480) | Permafrost microbial communities from Stordalen Mire, Sweden - P3-2 metaG (Illumina Assembly) | ecosystem: Environmental > Terrestrial > Soil > Wetlands > Permafrost | place: Sweden: Stordalen... | reverse complement strand
CGTTGACGGTGTGACCGATATTGAGCCCGTGCTCGCCACTGAGCGACCCACACTCGACCAGATGTGGGGACTTGAGTGACGAAATATGAAGTGGCGTCAAGACGATTGTTCCCCGCTCCACTTGCGAGAGCAACGATTCGGATTCCATCTCCTCGACTCTTGGACTGAGAACCGTTCATCACTAGTTCAGTTGGAATTGAAGGTTTCCTAAACAGATCGCCGCACGTGTGTCCGTTTCAACTTGAAGCGGGCCCGAGCCCCGTGATTATTGCGTACCGCACATAAACGCAAGTCAGAGAGACGTTGACTTAAAATCCTATGACTATGGCGCGTAAGGGAAAGTCAAAAGGTCGATCCCCTAAGACTGGTGCAAAGTGGCTTCTGTACGTACGCGCCGCCGGTCCCGGGCTCATTACCGGTGCCTCTGACGATGACCCTTCGGGCATCGCCACCTACGCCCAAGCCGGATCGAAGTACGGACTGTCGTTCCTGTGGGCCGCCCTTCTCTCCTTTCCTCTCATGGTTGCGGTCCAAGAGATATGTGACCGGACGGCCCTCGCGACGGGAAGAGGCCTCGGAGAACTCGCGGCCGATCGCTTCGAGCGATTTGGAAAGGCCATCATCGCGGTCCTACTTTCCATACTCATCATCGCCAACACGTTGAACATCGCTGCCGACTTGGTCGCCATTGGTTCGGGAATGACCCTTCTCAGGGCTGGACCAACGTGGGTCTGGGCTCTGGTCTCGGGCGTACTCATCTCCGTCCTCGTCGTGAAGGGATCGTTCGCCCGCATCACCATTGTCTTCAAGGCGTTGGCCGCGGCGCTGTTGGTCTACATCGTCGTCGCGGTGATCGTCACGCACAACTGGTTTCGAGTCCTCGCCTACACCGTTATCCCCCACGTGCAATTCAACAAGGCCTACATCGCGTTACTGGTCGCCATCCTCGGCACCACGATCTCGCCGTATCTCTTCTTCTGGCAAAGCGCCAACCGTCTGGAAGAGATGCGCGATGAACGAGAGGGAGGTGACAATCCCGCGCCGCTCAAGACGAGGAGTCATTATCGAGCGAAGCTCAAGCAGCGTACGAGTCGAGTCGACGTCTTCACCGGTATGGCGTTCTCCAACATCGTGATGTTCGCGATCATCGCCGCGACCGGGGAAACGCTCCACGTTCACGGCGTGACCAATATCCAAAGTGCCGCCCAAGCGGCGAGCTCGCTCAAGCCCTTCGCCGGGAAGTTGTCCAGCGTCATCTTCGCGCTCGGCTTTATCGGGAGTGGTCTTCTCACCGTGCCCGTACTCGCCGCGTCGGGATCGGTTGGACTCTCGGGCCTCATCGGAAAGGACTGGGGATTCTCCAAGACCATTCGAGAAGCGCCGCTGTTCTACTGCCTTGTGGGTGTGGGAACACTGGGTGGCACGGCGCTCAGCCTCTTGCACGTTAACCCCATCAAGCTCTTGGTCTTCGTCGCGGTGATCAATGGCGTTATCGCGGCTCCCCTGCTCATCATCGTCATGATCGTCTCGAACAACCGTCGTCTCATGGGTGACTACGTCAATGGTCACGCCGCCAATATCCTCGGTTGGCTCACGTGCGCAATCATGGCGGTGGCGTCCGTCGTGCTCTTCGCCACGGGTGGAGTTTCCTTCTAATGTCTCACCCCACCCCGTCCACGCGAGAATGGGAAGAAACCCTTTTGAAAAGTGACGAGGCAGCGCGTGCGCGGCGCTGGAGCGCCACCGTGCGTTCGACCTTGGCGCACATGAAGATGAATCGCGTCAACATCGCCGCGGGCGCGTTCGCGTACCGCTGGTTCCTCGCCATCTTTCCGATCATCATCGCCCTCTTGGGTATCGCCACCCTGGTCACGGTGTCGCGCAGCTTCGTGCTCAACCTTCTGCACGGCGTGACCAAATCACTTCCCGCAGGCGCGGCGCAGGTCTTCACCGACGCAATCTCGCACGCCACGCAACGTACCCGCGCCGACCTCATCACCACCGTCGTGGCGTGCGTGGTGGCGTTGTGGAGTGCGACGTCAGGCATGGTGATCGTCGAAGAAGGACTGGACATGGCCTACGACGTTCCCCTGGACCGCTCGTTCTTCGCCAAGCGCATCGTGGCGATACCACTGCTCATCGGCGCGACCGTGCTCGGAAGTGCCGCGTCCGCGTTGATCATCTTCGGCCCGCAGTTGGGAAACGTCATCAAGCACACGGCGCCAATCGGAGGCACTGCCTTTAGCGCCGTGTGGACGATACTGCGCTTTCTCATCGCGCTCGGCCTGATGAATCTCTTGATGGCCTTTCTCTACTTCGTGGCGCCCAATCGTCCTCGCGCGCGCTGGCGTTGGTTCAGTCCCGGCGCGCTCGTCGCGACGATCCTCTGGGCGCTCGTCTCGTGGGGCTTCTCCTTTTACACCTCGAGTTTCGGTTCCTACGGCAATACGTACGGCGCGTTCGCGGGCGTCGCCATCCTCATCTTCTGGCTCTACCTGACGGGTCTCGCGATCTTGACGGGCGGAGAACTCAACGCCGCGCTCGAACGGCGCGACGTGGAACCTGACGAGCAAACGGCGGTGCCCCTCGAGGCACCGCCGTCAACGTAAGACCACACGAGGGGCCGCTCACTCCAGAGCGAACTGGCTCTCCGACGCGGCGCTCAACGTGCCAGTGTCACCCTCGACGTCGACGTGTTGATGTTTTCCGCCAATCAAGAGTCCCGCGACGACGGCCGCTGACGCGACCAACGCCGCACTCACTTCAAAGGCCGTCGTGTAACCGTGGACTGCACCCGCACTGCGCGTCGAAGCATTGTGAACGCGAAGCGCCAAGTAACTCACCGTGGCCGACGCCGCAATGGTGTTCAAGAGCGCGGTGCCCAGAGCACCACCAACCTGTTGGGTGGTGTTGACGAGCGCACTCGCGACGCCAGCGTTCTCTTCGTCGACACCAAAGAGCGAGGTGCTGTTCATTGGCACGAACGTAATTCCCATGCCGATACTCACGAGGATCTCACCCACCAAGACGTGCGTCACGTACGAGCTGCTCGGCGTGAGCCGTGAGAACCAGAGCAGTCCCAAGGTCGCCAATGACAGACCGGTGACCAGTAGTCCCCTCGGTCCGGTTCGCGGTAGGAGTCGACTTGAGACGCCCGCGCCCGCGATGATGCCCGCCGAGAACGGCAGGAAGGCGAAGCCCGTCTTCAGCGCGCTGTAGCCCAAGGTCCCCTGCAAGAAGTAGGTGAGAAACAAAAACGTCCCGAGCATGGCCATCCCGACTAACAGCGACGCGAGGAATGATCCACCGCGCCGGCGATCGAGGACGACCTTCAGCGGTAGCAACGGATGCGTGGAGCGCAGTTCGATGAGTACGAAAGCCACAAGGAACAACACTGCGCCGGTCAACAAGGACACCGTCAACGTCGATCCCCAACCGTGTGACGCGACCATCGTGAAGCCGTAGACGAGGAGGAAGAGTCCCACCGTCGAGGTCAGCGCGCCGGGTAGGTCGTAGCCGTGGCGGGTCTCCACTCGACTTTCTCGTATCACCAGTGTGGCCGCGACGGCGGCGAAGAGCGCGATGGGCACGTTGATCAAGAGCGTCCAGCGCCACGAGGCGTACTGGGTCAGCACGCCACCGAGCACGAGGCCAAGAGCAGCGCCGCCGCCGGCGATCGCACCGTAGACACCGAACGCTCGCGCGCGCTCGCGCGCCTCCGTAAAGGTCACCGTCAACAAGGACAGTGCCGCTGGCGCCATAAGGGCACCGAAGGCACCCTGGATAGCGCGCGCTCCGAAAAGCATGGCCTGGTTCGGTGCGAATCCTGCGATGCCCGACGCGAGTCCAAATCCGATGAGTCCAATCACGAAAACGCGTCGACGCCCCAGGTAGTCGGCAATGCGCCCACCGAGAAGTAGGAAACTTCCGAACGCGAGGGTGTAGGCACTCATCACCCACTGTCGGTTCGCGACAGAGATGTGCAGGGCGCGTTGCGCGCTGGGCAACGCCACCACGACGACCGTGGCGTCGAGCACGATGATGAGTTGGGCGATCGCAATAATGGCGAGGGTCCAATAGCGCTTGGGATCCGGTACCGCCTCCTCAAGAGGAGCACCGCTATTCATGACTTCAGTGGTCATATTTCTCTTCTTTCTGGTATGACTGATACTGCGGGGGGCTGAATTACTGAGATACTGCGAATACTCTGAACGCAGACCGGATTGAATCGGAACTACGGTTCCGGATAAATCCCACTATAGTAACGATGGTTCCGTTTGTCAACAACGCCGTTTGGAGGACTCATGACTGAGGATCACCGGGGCGCTCACGGGGCGTCAAGCGCGGTACAGACAGCGCCACCAGCCGTTTCAGCGTTAATCGAGCCACGCCCCATGCGCGCCGACGCCGCGAGAAACCACGAGAAGATACTCCAGGCGGCTGAGGAAATATTTGCCCTCGACGGCGTCATGGTCCCGATCGACATCGTTGCCGAACGCGCGGGTGTTGGTGTCGGGACCTTGTATCGCCACTTCCCCACGAAGGAAGCCCTCTACGAAGCGATCGTCATGACGCGTCTCACGAGTCTCCTCGCAACGGCCGACGAGTGCGTGAAGAATCCCAACGCGCAGGAGGGTCTCTGCTCGTTCTTGCGCGAATTCGCACACCAGTCATCAGAGAAAAAGGATCTCTTCGACGCGCTCGGCCAAGCCGGCATTGACATCAAGGCGCGCTTCTCTGACACGTTCGAAGTACTCATGGCGCGCGTTGACTCTCTTCGTCAACGCGCCGTCGACGAGGGCGCGGTTCGAGCCGACGTCGGCACCAAGGACATATTGAACTTGGTCATGGGGAGTTGCCACGCGGCCGGTCCGAGCGGCATTGATGACACGAGTCTCCAACGCCTTGTCGACATCATCCTTGCGGGCATCGAAACCCGAAGCTGACTCACCGCACGACGGCGCCATCGTGCGCAATCGCTTCCTCGTCACGCAAGACCCCGGCAACTCTCCGAACGTGAAGCTCGGCGCGACCTCTTCGAACCGCAACGTCTCGGTCATTCGAAGGTCGACGGGCCACGAAATCCGTTGTGGAAAGGGAATTCTTGCTGAGCCGTTGACATTGATATCATAATGATGTTATATTCGCATCATGTTGATATCGGACTTTGTAGAGAGTATTCGCGGTGACTTCAAGAACTTGGCCGATATCGCAGGCCCCGAGACGGCGTCCGTCGTCGAACGACTCGGCGCCGCACTCGAGCCAGCGATGCAAAAGCATTTCCTGGACGCTCTCAACGACCTCGTACAGGAGTTCAATCTCCACGACGGCGCACCACTCACGTTGAGCTTCGAGGGTGACGCGGTGCGCCTCACACGCCTCGTTCCCGTCAGCCCTGAGACAACCCCTCCCACGGGTGACTACTCGGCGCGCATCGCGCTACGACTCACCGACGATCTGAAAGAGAACATCGAGAATCTCGCGACCGACGTGGGGTCGTCCGTCAACTCGTGGATCGTGCGCTCACTCGAGCGATCGGTCCGAAGCGATCCTTCTGGTTCGTTCGTCGTTGGAAAACGTCAGCTGCGCGGCAAGGGCCGCGCCTAAATCGAAGATCCACGTGCGCCATGAGATACCTTGCTCCCCGACTACCCGTCACGACGCTCGACGTGTCGTACCGCCGAGCCCGACACGACACGTTGAACTTCGAGACCTGCGGGGGTGAGCGCTCGTCACCGGACGACGCCTCCCTTGAGGCTCCGAGCCAACTGTTGTACTTCCCCGCGAAGGCCGCGGAGAGGATCGTCGTCACGAATCAACGAAGGGAAGTCAACATGACCAACGAATCAAACGCCGCGAGCAAGGCCAACCAAGGCGATGCTCTTTGGCCACGCGGGTCCGGTCACGAAAGGACCGAGACGTTCTCCCCAACTGGACCTGTGCTGGTCAAGATCGCCACGAAGAGCGGGGACGTGCGGGTTCGCTCGATCGAGGGTAACAAACTCGAGGTGACGCTTCGCGCGAGTTCGTCGAAGTTCGAACATCTCCTCGAGCTCGCGGTCGTCCGCTTCGACGGCACGAGCAACCTGTTAGAGATCGAGTCACAACCGGGAACCTTCTCCGGGTCGTTCCGGGGCGTGCGAGGTTCCGCCAGGTCGTGGTTCGACTTTGGCAGTTCCGACCTCGACGTGTTCGTCGTGCTTCCCCACGACTCGTCCTTGGAGATCAAGACCATATCGGGGGACTCCTCGCTGGAGGGTCCCTTCGATGACGTCGACGTGGCAAGCGCCTCAGGTGACGTGAGTGCTCTCGACTCGTGCCGCACGCTCGACGTCAAGACCGCATCGGGCGACGTTCGTACGGGCAACGTGCTCGACGTCCTCAAATGCCGCAGCGCCTCGGGCGACGTTCGTTGTCGCGGCGCGGCAACGAAGACCAATATCGCCAGCGCCTCGGGTGACGTCGACCTCTCGGTGGATCGCCCCGGCAACGTCGTCGTCAAGGTCGTCTCGGGTGACGTGCACGTCGGCGTGCAACGGGGCCTCGTCGTTGACGTCAACGGCAACACCGTGTCGGGAGATCTCGGTTCAAACATCGATCTCGACGCCAAGGGCGACGCGACGAGCGACGAGGACGTGCTCTTCATCAAGGTCAACACGGTGTCGGGTGATATCAGGGTTGACAAGGCGTCGTAGCCATTCGTTCGATTCTTTAAATCGTCATTCCCTCAACGTCGTGGGGCTGAAGGTCCTCTCGACCACGTTGGCGCCGGGTCGGTAGGCCAGGTGCGCCGCGCGCGGGGCGTCGAGCAACGCAAAGTCGGCGCGCGCGCCCACACCAAGGTGACCGACGTCGTCACGACGCAGCGCCAGCGCGCCGCCTTTGGTCGCCGCGTAGAGCGCCTCGTCGACACTCATGGCCATCTCACGCACCGCCAACGCGATGACGAAGGCCATGCTCGTCACGTAGGACGATCCCGGGTTGCAGTCCGTCGCGAGCGCCACGCTCACCCCGGCGTCGAGCAAGCGACGAGCGGACGGGTAGGGCGAACGCGTCGAGAACTCCGCACCCGGGAGCAACGTCGCGACGGTCGCCGACGCACTCAAGAGATCGATGTCGTGGTCGTCGAGGTACGTACAGTGATCGACACTGGCGCAGTCGAGATCGACCGCGAGAGCAATTGCGCCACTATGAGCCAGTTGGTTGGCGTGTAGACGAGGGGCGAGACCCTTCGCTCGCGCGTGGGTCAGCACCTCGCGCGCCTCGTCGACGCTGAACGCTCCTCGGTCGCAAAAGACGTCAGCCCACTTGGCGTGCGGCGCGCACGAATCGAGCATCGACGAGGTCAAGAGCTCGACGTAACCGTCCCGGTTGTTCGTGAATTCCGATGGCACGACGTGCGCGCCCAGCCAGGTCACTTCTTCGCTGAACGCACTGGCCACCTCGAGTGCACGCGTCTCGCCGACCGTCGTTAACTCGTAGCCGGACTTGATCTCTACGGTCGTTACGCCCCCGGCGAACATCTCGGCGACGCGTGTACGCGTGCCGCGACGAAGTTCATCGAACGTGGCCGCTCTCGTTGAGGCGACGGTGCGCGCAATTCCCCCACCGTCGTAGTGCACGCCCGCCATGCGCGCCTCGAACTCGTCGCTGCGTTCGCCGGCGAAGACGAGGTGAGTGTGCGAGTCAACGAAGCCCGGCACCACCGCGCGATTTGATGCGTCGATCTCCTCGTCAGCGTCGGGCGCCTCGGCGTCGGGCCCGACCCAGAGCACCTGGTCGTCATCCACGACGAAGGCCGCATCAAAAAGTCGGCCGAGCGCGCTGTAGTCACCGAGCGTGGGATCGTTCGTCGTCAACTCGCTCACGTGTCGAACGACGCGCGTGGTCATCAGCTCTCGCGCATGGGGACGCGCAGACCCGTCTTCTCGGCCGTTTCGTCGGCGATGTCGTAACCGGCGTCCACGTGGCGAAGCACGCCCATCGCCGGGTCGTTCGTCAGCACTCGGCGGAGCTTCTCGCCCGCCAACGCGGTGCCGTCGGCGACGCACACCTGGCCCGCGTGAATGGAACGACCGATGCCGACACCCCCGCCGTGATGGATGGACACCCACGACGCACCCGACGCCGTGTTCACGAGTGCGTTGAGGAGTGGCCAGTCCGCAATGGCGTCCGAACCATCGAGCATGGACTCGGTCTCGCGGTACGGAGAAGCGACCGAACCACTGTCGAGGTGATCGCGTCCAATGACGAGGGGTGCCTTCACCGCACCCGAGGCCACGAGTTCGTTGAAGGCCACACCCGCCTGGTCGCGTTCGCCGTAACCCAGCCAGCAGATGCGCGCCGGCAGTCCCTGGAAGGCCACGCGGTCTTGGGCCTTCGTGATCCAGCGACGAAGAAGATCGTTCTCGGGAAAGAGGTCGAGCACGGCCTGGTCGGTCGCGGCGATGTCAGCGGGATCACCCGACAGCGCCGCCCAGCGAAAGGGTCCCTTTCCTTCACAGAACAGCGGACGGATGTACGCCGGCACGAAGCCCGGGTAGTCGAAGGCTCGCGCGTAGCCGCCAAGTTGGGCCTCGCCGCGCAGCGAGTTGCCGTAGTCGAAGACCTCGGCGCCCTCGTCCATGAAGCCGACCATCGCCTCGACGTGGCGCACGATGGATTCGCGTGCACGGTCGGTGAACTCTTCGGGTTTCTTCTCGGCATAGTCGGACCAGTCACCGAGGTCGATGCCCTCGGGCAGATAGCTCAACGGATCGTGGGCCGACGTCTGGTCGGTGACGATGTCGACCTCGACGCCACGGCGAAGGATCTCCGGCAGTATCGTCGCGGCGTTGCCGAGGAGTCCCACGCTCAGCGCCTCGCGGTCCTTCTTTGACTGGGCTACTCGCGCGAGCGCCTCGTCGAGGTCGTCCGTCCACTCGTCCAAGTAGCGCTGATCGACACGGCGTTGCAAACGGCTGGGATCGACGTCCACGCAGAGGCATACCCCGTCGTTCATCGTGACGGCGAGTGGCTGCGCGCCGCCCATCCCACCGGCGCCGCTGGTCAGCGTCAGCGTGCCCGCCAACGTACCGTTGAAGCGCTTGACGGCAATGGCCGCGAAGGTCTCGTAGGTCCCTTGCAGGATTCCTTGCGTACCGATATAGATCCACGAGCCCGCGGTCATCTGGCCGTACATGGTGAGACCCAGTGCTTCGAGTCGACGAAACTCGGGCCACGTCGCCCAGTCCGGCACCAGGTTCGAGTTCGCGATCAACACGCGCGGCGCCCACTCGTGGGTCTGCAGGACACCGACGGGCCGACCGGACTGGACCAGCATGGTCTCGTCGGCCTTCAGGGTCGTGAGCGTGCGGATGAGCGCATCGAAACTGCGCCAGTCGCGCGCCGCGCGACCCGTGCCGCCGTAGACGACGAGATCATCGGGGCGCTCAGCGACCTCGGGATCGAGGTTGTTCTGCAACATGCGCAGCGCGGCCTCTTGGGGCCAGCCGAGAGCGCTGATGGACGTGCCTCTCGCGGCTCGAACGGGTCGCGCACCTTCCATGAAGTCTCCTTCGCCTAACGCAACGTCACGAAACGCGACGCCGTCTCGAGTAGTTCGCGGTTCGCGACGAGCTCGGAGACGGCAGCGATCTCGGGCGAGAGCCAGCGGTCGTGACCCGGTCCCCCCGAGCGCGCGTTCACGCGCTCGGCAATCGCTTGCGTCACCGGTGAGGGGGTTAACGGCGCTCGAAGCGCCAGGGCGCGCGCGCTCGCGAGCAGTTCGATCGCCACGACGTCACGAAAGGCGTCGAGCGCTTTACGAAGTTTCCTCGCGGCGTGCCAACCCATCGAGACGTGATCTTCTTGCATACCTGACGAGGGAATGGAGTCGACGCTGGCCGGTGAGGCGAGACGCTTCATCTCGGTCACCAGTGCGGCCTGGGCGTACTGGGCGATCATGAGACCCGAGTCCACGCCCGCCTCGTGCGCGAGGAACGGGGGCAGGCCGTAGCTGCGGTTCTCGTCGAGCATCCGGTCGGTGCGGCGCTCGGACATCGACGCCACGTCGGCGAGGGCAATGGCCAGAAAGTCGAGCGCGTAGCCAACGGGCGCGCCGTGAAAGTTGCCGTTCGACACCAGTGATCCGTCGGCCAGTACCGAGGGGTTGTCGATCGCCGCGGCCAACTCGATGTCGGCGACGCCGGCGGCGTAGCTGAACGTGTCGCGCGCCGCCCCGTGCACTTGAGGGGCGCAGCGAAGTGAGTAGGCGTCTTGCACCTGAGAGAAGTCGTCGAGATGGGCGTCGACGATCTCGGAGTCACTGAGGAGCGCCATTAGGTTCTGCGCACTCGCGAGTTGACCGGGATGGGGTCGTAGGGCGTGGATCTCGGCGAGGAACACGCGATTCGTGCCGCGAAGGGCCTGGATCGACATCGCCGCCGCCAGGTCTATCTGTTGCATCAGCGCCATACCGTCGTCGAGGGCCAACACGAGCTGTCCCAACATGCCGTCGGTGCCGTTGATGAGGGCGAGTCCCTCCTTTTCGGCGAGTTCGACCGGGCTGAGCCCCGCGTCGGCGAGCGCGTCCGCCGCGCGGCGACGCGCGCCCCCGGCGTCACGAACGTCACCCTCGCCCATCAACGCCAGCGCGACGTGCGCGAGCGGCGCGAGGTCGCCTGAGCATCCCAGTGATCCGAACTCGTGCACGATGGGCGTGATGCCCGCGTTCAACAGTGCGGCGTACGCCTCGGCGGTCGTGGTGCGAACACCCGACACGCCACTGCAGAGATTGGTGAGACGCGACACCATCATCGCTCGAACGACCTCGGTCTCAACTTCTGGTCCCACGCCCGCGGCGTGTGAGCGAATTAACGATCGTTGGAGGTCTCGACGTCGCTCTGGCGAGATTGACGTCGTCGCGAGGGAACCAAAACCCGTCGAGAGGCCGTAGATCGGTTCGCCGCTGTCGACGAGCACGTCGATCGCCCCTCGTTGACGCGTGAGACGCTCCAGTACTTCGCGACTGAGGGCGACGGGCTCGTAGCGGCGCGCGACGGCTATCAACTGCGCCCTCGAGAGAGGTTCAAGTCCTACGAACACGGTCACGCCGTTCTCCTTTGCACGCCCGCGAGCGCCTCGAGTACTAAGAGTGCCGCCAGACGAACGGTTCTTCGGTCGATGCTGTCTTGTTCGGCGTCGATCTCCGTGAAGTCGATCGCGACGACGGACCTCGACGACGTCACCTCGCGCACGAAACGACGAAGCTCGTCAGCGCTCAGTCCCCCGGGCGCCGCGGCGGGACATCCCGGCACGACGGCTTGATCGGCCACGTCGAGGTCGACGTCGACGTAGACCTTGCGACCGTCCGCGCCCGCTATCTCGAGCGCGCGCCGGGCGATCACGGCGACGTCCTCGTGACGAAACGCGTCGCGTTCGATGATCGTCACCCCCGCGGCGAGAGCGTGGCGGGCGTACGCGGCGGAGTTTGAGAAGTCACCGAGTCCGACTTGGACGACGCGAAGGGGATCGAGCCCTTCGTCGAGAAGTTGGCGAACGGGCGAGCCATTGGAGCGTCCCTCGCGCATGTCCAAGTGCGCGTCGAGCGTAATCAGTCCGAAGTCGCCCATCGATTCACTCGCCAGTGCGCGCAGCGCGTGCCAGGTCGCGGCGTTGTCCCCTCCGAGCACGACCGTGAGTTCGGTGTTCGCGTCAATGGCCGCGAGAGCGGCGGCGACGCGCTCGCTTCCCCCCTCTTCGTCAGGGTCGTCGACGTCGCCGTGGTCGACGAGTGAGACGGACTCGGTTAGGTCGACGTGATCTTCAAACGACCACGTCGAAAAGCGCGTGAGCGCTTCTCGAATGGCGGCCGGCGTGCTCGAAGCCGATCGCATCGACACCGAGGTCGCGTAGGTGGACACGCCG
>Ga0182024_10020955_pt1 | contig 11907 bp, 13 predicted proteins | sample P32metaG_FD_120480 | JGI IMG/M metagenome (GOLD analysis project Ga0182024, IMG submission 120480) | Permafrost microbial communities from Stordalen Mire, Sweden - P3-2 metaG (Illumina Assembly) | ecosystem: Environmental > Terrestrial > Soil > Wetlands > Permafrost | place: Sweden: Stordalen... | reverse complement strand
GCTTGCCATAGTCTTTGACCCTGTTCGGCAGTAAGCCAATTGCCAAGACGCACGCCTAATTTCTTCACTCCCTTAACCCTGCGAATTCCAGAGGCAAGGTCAGCACTGAGCAGACCACAGTCGGCTGCTTCGTAAGCAAGGCGCCGCACGGCCCCAAGGCGCAGATTGATCGTGCCTGGTGCGAGTTGGCGAGATTCGAGATGTGAGCGATACCGCAGAACGACAGTCCTGCTAAACGCCAAGCGGGGCTCCGAACAATACCAATCAACGAACTCATCGATGGCGTGACAATAACCTCGCTGGGCATCCGGGCTTGTGAGACTGTTCAAAACGGCATTTTTCGCGTGTTCCAAATCAGGCAAGCGTAGGACTGATTTTGTGGTGCGCTTGGTTCTTCGGTGAAGTTTCCTCATGACCGGTGGCCTCCATGCCACTGGTCAATGATCGGACTAGCTCCGCGAAGATAATTTCAGAGTGGCCCGTCGTTCGGGAAGAATCCGCCCTGCGTCGTGCGGCAAAAACCGGGGCAGAGGCTAGCTACAATTGAGGCAGTTGTCCGTTTGCGCGCTCACCAGGCACTAGACGGTTATCCGGAAGAGTCCGCTTAACCTTATGCTGAGCCGACCAGGAATATCGATTCAGCTCTCAACTAGGAACTGTTTCTGAAATGCCAGTTTCGAGCAGCTTCGCGAACTGTTCAGGAGATACCGGTCGGCTGAAAAAGTATCCCTGTGCCTCATCACATTCGTGAGTCTTGAGAAATTCCAGTTCCTCCAGAGTTTCCACGCCTTCAGCAATCACCCGCAGGTTCAAGCTTCGGCCCATGCTGATAATCGCGGCCACAATGGATGTCTGGTCGGGTGCGGTGGTGATCTGACGGATGAACGACTGGTCTATTTTGAGGGAGCCGATCGGGAATTTTCTGAGATAGCTGAAGCTTGAGTAACCGGTTCCGAAGTCATCAATCGCCAGCTGTACCCCTGACGCTCTCAGAGTCTTCAGGATGGATTCCGTGGAAACGGCATGCCTCATAAGAACGCTTTCAGTCAGCTCCAGCTCAAGAGAACTCGGATGAAAACCAGTATCTTTCAGGATTCCGAGCACAACCTCCAGGAAGTTCTCCTCCCGGAGCTCTATCGCGGAGATGTTCACCGCCATATTACTTAGAGGCAGGCCCTCATTCACCCACACTTGGGCTTGCTTGCACGCTTCACGAAGGACCCATTTGCCGATCGGCAGAATCAGTCCGCAATCTTCCGCAATTGGAATAAATTCTGCCGGAGAGACTAACCCTCGTATGGGATGCCTCCAACGTATCAAAGCTTCCGCGCCGGCAATCTCTCGTGTCCTTAGGTTGATCTTCGGCTGGTACAGCAGCGAGAACTCCTGCTGTTCGAGGGCGTGCCGCAGACCCTCCTCGATGGATTGTCGCTCTACTGCTCGCACGTTCATGGCTGCCTTGAAGAACTTAAAGGTCTGATGGCCACTTTCCTTTGCCTGGTACATCGCGGTGTCGGCGTTCTTGAGAAGCGTCTCCGCATCTAAGCCGTCGTCGGGATAGACACTCACGCCAATGCTGGCGGTCACGTGAAGATCGTGCTGGTCTATAGATTGAACTTCCGCAAGCGCCTGCAAGACTCTTCTCACCTTAATGGCAGCATCTTCTGAATGTTCTATTTCTGAAAGCAGCACGACGAATTCATCGCCTCCCTGGCGGCTTACGGTGTCCGAAGCACGTATACTGTTCACAAGGCATTTGGCGATGGATTGAAGCAGTTTGTCGCCGGTCCGATGTCCTAGGGAATCGTTGATGTGTTTAAAGCCATCCAAATCCAAAAACAGAACCGCGATTTTTTTCGTGTGCCGAGACGCAAAGGCGATTGCTTGGGTGACGCGGTCCTCCAAAAGCACTCGATTGGGCAGACCGGTCAGAAAGTCGTGCTGGGCTGAATAGGCCATCTGCAGCGCCATCGCCCGCACCAAGCTCACGTCGCGGAGCACAATAACCGCCCCGGCGCGTCCCCCATCACGGTTGTGTATGGGGGCGACGGAGTCTTCGATCGGAATTTCGAATCCATCACGCCGGATGAGGATGCTGTTCAACGGCAAGTGCAATGTCTGGTCCTGTCTGACTGTCCTCAGCATCGGATTCGGGATGGTTTCGCGGCTTGCAGCGTTCAGGATTCGGAAAACTTCGGCCATTGGCAGTCCTTCCGCTTCCTTCCATGACCAGCCGCATATTTTTTCCGCGACGAGATTGAGGAATGTGATATTTCCTGCGATGTCCGTGCAAACCACGGCGTCGCCGATGGAGTTGAGCGTCACTTGGGCGCGTTCCTTTTCCGCGAACAACGCCTCTTCCGCTTTCTTGCGTTCGGTGATATCCGTACGGATGGCCACGTATTGCCACGGGTTGCCCCCCACTCCAATGAACGGAACTATGGTGGCATCCACCCAGTAGAACGACGCGTCTTTGGCGCGGTTCTTGATCTCGCCGTGCCAAACCTCACCATTAGCGATAGTTTGATACATTTGATGGAAAAACTCTTTCGGGTGGTGGCCGGAGTTGAGGATGCGATGGTTCCGACCGATCAGTTCATCCTTGGAGTACTGACTGATGGCGCAAAACTTTTCGTTCACGTACGTAATCGTGCCTTGGACATCGGTGAAGGCCACAATCGCATGCTGATCGAGGGCAAATTTTTGATCGGCCAGTTCTTTTAGCGCAGCCTCGGAGGCGGCAAGCCTTTCCTCAGTTTGCTCGGGCTGCGTTCCAATTGTCTTCATCTACTTCCTCCACAAATAATCTTGAGGAATTCCATAGCTCACTGAAGGGACCTATCGGGCTCGGGCCGCGGTTGGTAACCTCCGGCGGCATTTGCTCTGCCTGATTCCTAGCTTCCTATTCAAAGCTACTTGGATAACGAAAGAGGTCCCGTCCCTTTTGGCACAGGTTCTTATGCGTCACCTCTCGTACCTGGTACGGTGATAATCCATTGAGGCCGCACGCGTAACCGGACAAGTGCCCTCGCTGGCCGGAGACGTCCGAGGCTCTGGGCGGGTTGTCGGCAACCCGGAAGCTATCCAGAAAACGGCGTTCTGGAAGGTGGAGGCGAAACCGCGCAGTCCGCTTGCCAATAGGCAATACCCCTAGCCTCCCGCCGCATCGGGGCCTGATCGTGAACGTGGCGAACATAAAGCGAAACTGCTAAACTCCCCCGATGGACGAGGGACGGAAGCGCACGCTCGCGGTCATCGCAGCAATTTTCCTCTGCCGGAAGCTCTCGGCGCTGGACGGAAGGCCTTCACCAGCACGACAATCGGCGTTCACCGAGTCCATCAACCTTGCGGAAGAATTGCTGCGCCGAATCGACGCTCGCTGGCCAGCTAAAGTGGGTTCCATGCCAGACCCGAACACGCCATACAAATGACCTTGGCTCAGGCTGCCTTCTTGGCCTTCGCCGCTCGAACCTTGGCCCACCTTGCTTTCTGCGCCTTTGCCATCTTCGCTCGCGATGCCGCCGACACTCGGCGTTTCGGAGTCTTCCCGCCTCCGGTCATTCCACCGCCACCAAACAATTTCATCGTTGCACGTAGAGTCGCCAGACGCTTCGTTGCGTTCCTGGCGGTCTTCTCCAGCTTTGCTTCTTCCCGCTTCAGGGCCTTTATGATGTCCATGAATCCTCCGCGAAAGATTAAACACTAAGCGGGCCCTGTCCACAAGGCTGGTCGGCAGCACTTCGTTTGCTAATCCCAGCCCAAGATGGCACGGCTTCAGCGGCTCCGTCGAGGACTAGGCGGCCCAGTCTTTGCAAAGTAGTTCGGCCTGCTCCAGAACGGTCTGCGTCGCTTTTTCTTGCTTGTCGGGCGGGTAGCCGTATCTACGGAGGATTTTCCTGACCAGCGTGCGCAGCTTCGCGCGGACGCTTTCTTTCTCTGTCCAATCAATGGTGACGTTTCGCCGGACCGTCTCGACCAGTTCGCGAGCAATCGTTTTCAACGTATCGTCGCCCAGAACTTTTACGGCGCTGTCATTGGCTTCGAGCGCGTCGTAGAAGGCCAACTCGTCTTCGGTGAAGCCAAGATTCTCACCGCGTTTGTGCGCCTCGCGCATATCCTTAGCGAGGTCGATCAGTTCCTGGATTACTTTTGCCGCGTCCAGGGAACGGTTTTGGAACTTGATCATGGCGCGCTGGAGCATTTCCGAAAACACACGGGACTGAACCAAGTTCTTCTTCGCAATCGTCCGAATTTTGTCGTTGAGCAGTTTCTTCAGGGTTTCCAGAGCCAGATTCTTATAGGGAAGGTTTCTTATTTCTGCTAAGAACTCGTCGGAGAGAATTGAAATATCCGGCTTCTTGAGGCCGGCTGCCGAAAAGATGTCGATAATTTCGTCTGACGCTACGGCGCGGGAGACGATCTGGCGGACAGCGAAATTCAAGTTCTCTTCGTCCTTGCCGCTGCTACCATCGGTTCCAGAATAGGCTGTGGTGTGCTAGAGTGCAATAGTTTTCAAATACACTAGCATTTCATGAAGGGGAATTTATCTAGCATGGTGGCGCCAGAACTCAGGCGGGCGTTTCGAAATTACGAACGTACACTCGATCGCGAACTGCGAAAAAACAAGGACAAGCTCTTCCGGGCTTTGGAGGAGTTCGCAAATATCCGACGTAGCGCCGAATTGTGGGCTCGTTTCAAAACGCGATGGCCAACGTTTTTCCCCACAGAGGAGTACGATCGGGTGGCAAATGCCTTGAAACCCAGCATCGAGGCTTACCCGTATTGCCTCGATCAACTGTGGATTGGTGCTGAATCTCCCCTCGATATCTTGCTTGGTATTGATGGTGCCGCGCCATATCGCGCGGAGCAGTTACTGCCCGAGAACATGTGGCTGGCTGACGTCGGTTCGATTCCCGCACAGCTCGAAGTGGATTGGGACGAAGGCGTTTTTCGTTATCGTGGTGCATGTGATTTTCAAAGAGCCCTCTACCTTCTTTTTCTGGAAAGCTGGCGGGCGAGGGTGTGTGATAAGTGCAGGCTGAAATTTATCGCAAGACGTGTGGCACAGAAATACTGCTCGACCGACTGTAGCGAGATCGTACAACGCGAACTAAAGCAGAAATGGTGGTCCGAACACGGGGAAGCATGGAGAAAACAGCGCAGGGTTTCCCAACAGAAAGGGAAAGGTGGACAAGATGGCACTCATAAAGCGCGGTAAGACTTGGCACACACACTTTTTCGTGGACGGCCAGCGGTTCCGCCAGTCCCTGGGGACGAGCGATTGGCGTAAGGCCCAAGCGATGGAGAAAGCGCTCATCGCCCAAGCGAGTGAAGGCAAACTCAACGCTTCGCACCAGAGCTTTGCCAAGCTGGCGTTTGCTCAAGCCGCCGACAGGTATTTCGACGGACGCAAACTAGAATTGGGCCAGTCCAGCCAGACGAAAGAGCGCCAACTACTAGCCAAACCGCGCAAGTTTTTCCAGCCGAAATCTCTCTCCAAGATCACGCCGGAGGATGTCGTACGTTTTAGGGAATGGAGAAGCGAAACCGGCGTGGGCCCGGCAATTATCAACATGGAAGTGGGGGTCATCCGACGCATCTTGAAGCGGGCAAAGCGTTGGCACTTGGTTGGCAGTGATATCCGCCCGCTGAAAGAGCCACGCTCGATCGGAAGAGCGCTCACCTATGATGAAAAACTGAGGCTTTTGCGCATCGCCGGACGAAATGAAGAGTGGCACCGTGCTCGGGCTGCGATGTCTCTGGCGCTCTGCACGACTATGCGCGGATGTGAAATCAAGCGATTGCAATGGCGGGACATTGACTTCCTCAACCGTGTCATCGTGGTTCGCACAAGTAAGACGGAAGCAGGCCAGCGATTCATTCCGATGAATGATGAAGCTTATGAAATGGTGTTGCACCTAAGGGAGCGCGCCAAGGCCTTCAGTGGAATCGAAGCTCAACATTACGTCTTCCCCGCCTGTGAGCACGGCCATGTAGATCCTACCCGGAACCAACACAGCTTTAGAACGGCTTGGCGCAGTCTGACCAGAGTGATTAGCTGTCCCGCGTGCGGCAAGCTACAGGGGCCGGGGGAGGTCTGCACCAATCGGAAATGTAAGGGTGCGATCCGGGATATCAGGAGTCCTCTCGCCGGATTGCGCTTCCACGATCTAAGGCATCACGCGATCACGGAACTTGCCGAGTCCCAAGTGTCCGACCAAACGATCATGGCAATCGCTGGCCATGTCAGCCAAAAGATGCTTGCCCGCTATTCGCATGTGCGGACTGAAGCGCGCCGGCAAGCTGTGTCGGCATTGTCAGCGAGACCGATTGGGCGCAGACACGAGGGGGGCAACGCGGGGAGTTACGACACAAACAACGACACAAAACGGGTTGAGGTGACGCTACCGGCGATGCAAGTTATTGAAAAGATGGTAGGCCCGTGGGGACTCGAACCCCAGACCTCTACCGTGTCAAGGTAGCGCTCTAACCAACTGAGCTACGGGCCTACTGTTGAAGAGTCAATCAGTTAGGCAGCGCCGATTGTACCGCAGTTTCAAGTTGGTGCACAATTTGGTGCACACCCGATTGAATCTCCAGCGTTGCGACTGCGTCAAGAGCGTGCCTCTGTACCTCAGGTCGGATATGCCCGTAGCGCTTCGCCATGCGCACTGCTGTGCTGGCAGACCACCCGAGGATCTGAGCCACAACTGCAATAGGCGTTCCCTTTTCTAGTAGCTTGGTGGCGGCTGTGTGCCTCAGATCGTGGAAACGCAGACCCACCAAACCAGCCTCGCCGCATGCTCGTCTCCAAGCGGAGCGCCAATTGGCGATTGGCTGGTCAAGGTCAATTTGACCGTTCTCGCAGGCGGGAAACACAAAATGCTCCGGATTTCTATCTGCGAAACGCGAGGCCCATATTTGAAGTGCTGCCCATGCAGGTTGAGTGAGCGGCACAGGTCGCCCCTTTCCCGCGTCCGTCTTGCTATCCCCGACTTTCAGGAGTCGGTCTCCCAGGTTCAAATTCTTCCACTTCAGTCTTCTAATCTCGCTATGCCTCATTCCAGTATTCAATCCTAGAACAGTAACCGTGTAGAGCGGAGTCCAATTCCCCTGGTGCCTCCCGATATTTGAAGCACACACCAACAGCTGTCTCTCTTGTTGCAAGCTTAAGGCTCGTCCTGCGTCTTCGTTTTCTTCGAGTCGTTTCACATCTCGCCGTAGCTGCTCCCACATTCCGCAGTCAGCCAGGATTGAGCTCAAACAGGCAATTTCCTTGTTGATTGTGGCACCAGCTGCCTCTTGGACGAGGCGAACCTTCTGGTAAGCTACGATGTCTCTCGGTTCAATCTCACATACCAGCATGTTGCCCAGGATCCCGCGTAAATGTTTTAGGGCAGCTTCGTATGTTTGGCGGGTCCCCGAAGCCAAGGCCGCGCGCTTTTCCAGCCAGCGCTTTGCGGCCTCGGTCAAGGAGGGAGGGAGGCTACGCTTTTCGATTCGATTCCAGCTCTGCTCCAGTGCTCTCCGCCGTTGTCGCTCGGCATCGCGTGCCACCGTCTTGCTGGCGGTCCGAGCGGATTCATGAATGAAGCGTCCCGCAAATCGAAAGCGCATCCAGTACGTACCGTGCTTGCCTCGTTTGTAGATCACGATCTTTTCCCCTTCCGGCCTTTACCCTTGGGGCGGCCGCCCAGCTTGCCATTACGCCGCGAGGCCTGACGCTTGCGCGGCGAACGTGCCGAACCACGGCAGGACGGACAAAAACATACGAGCGGCACTCCGTGAATCCTGCACTTTGGTCGGATCATAATCCCACCATGAATTATACCCAACACGTTAGGATATGTCAAGACTGGATGGTCCTGCTACAATGGGAGTGCGGCTAGGTGGACGCACCGAAGAGCGGGCGCATCCCGACCTGCCTGCCGCGCCACTCCAAAACCGGGATTTTCCACGCGGGAGGTGGTATGCGCCCCAAGAAGCGCCCGGTTGGGCCCAACTCTATCGATCTGGACCGCAACCAGCGAGGACGAATGGCGCTTCCCTTTACACCGCACGTGCCGTTATCGAATCCCCTTACGGCAGACGACAACGGCTCGTATGCGACTTACCGGCGTGGACGGTGGCCGACGCCACGCTTGGACCCACAGGTCGAATACATAATGAAGATAGACGTTCGCCAAAAGCCGATCAATCGCAATAATCGTTGTGTAATCTCAAGTCACACCATTGCGATTATGGGAAATCACCAATAGAGACGCATGTCGTAGCGCTCTAGACGCGATCCATAATCGCATAATCGCAAATGTATGTGGCATTCATTGGTTGTGGAACCCTTTGCTCGGTCTGGAGTTCCGCCACCTAACCGATTGCCATCGGTAGCGACACTTGGACGCACACTTTCCAGTTACGATGATTGCGATTATTCCGGAAACATCCTTAGTTTTCAGCGGCTTGCGGTAAATCGCAACTCCGAAGTAACGATTATGGATACGATTATAGCTTGTTTGGCGATCCTCAGTCGATCGGCGGGCTATCCTCATCCCACAGTACCTCTTCGTTTTCTTCTTCTCTGAGCGCTATCGATGGTAGCGATTTTGCTCGGTCAAGACACAGCACCCAGTGAGGACGACCATCTATCTTCCTCTGGACTGTGTTTCGATGTGCTCCCCAAGCCGCCAGCAATCCCCGAGCCTTCAACCGATTTCCCAACGTCTTCAGCCGAACGTTGAACGGTTCTGTCTGTTGCCGAGCCAACTCCTGCGCCACGGCATAGGAACTTTGTAAATCGAGCCACACTCGGTCGTTCGCCCTGTTGTACCAACCGATAAGCTTGCTCTTGCGGTTCGGGTCCACGGGTGCATCGACATCTCGAAGATGCGCATCACCACGCTCGATTACAGAGGCAATCAGGTCCAGGAACCGCTGCGCTGGTTCTTCCGCGGCCAAATCGCGCGTTTGAGCGGCCGAACCTTGGACGAGGGAGCTCCAAGCCACGGTCTGGAGGCGCATCAATTCCGGTTCTGAAATTGCGCCCGCGGTTCTGGCAAACTCCAAAAAGAGCCGGAACCCAACCATCAGGTTGGCAGTTTATCTCCGGGGTCCTCGCATGCTGTCCATCCTGAGTTGCTTTTTTGCTGTAGAGCACGACACTCTTCCGAAGCCATTTTCCCAACTTGGGGTAGCGTGCAGCGAGCCACTGCAAGTAGCCGCTCATCGCTTCGGCGTAGAGGCCCGCTCCCGCGTCCTGTTGGCACTCGGTTAGTATTTCCCGGTTAACGTCCCCCGGGGAAAACTCGCTAATCCAAATGCGACTGCGCAGGGATTCGCCATGGGGTATTTCTTCGCCGGTGCTTAGCGTCAGTCCACGGGGGGGCTTTGGCTCGCGCAGAGACGTATCCCTCGCCATGCGTCCGCGCCCTGCGTTGTTACCTTGCCCACGAAAAATCCGATCTGCATCCCGGTGCAGTCGATCGATATCCGCCCGGCTACCACGAGGAACGAAGTCATCGATCAAGAGCGGCGCATCCTTCAAAATAAACTGGAGTTCGGCGTTCGCATTCGCCGTTCCCGACCATGCCGCAGGTAGATGCCGGGGATCGAACTTGTTCCCGAAGTGCTGCATCGCCAATGCGGCAATTGAAGTCTTGAACGTTCCCGTTTGGCCCGCAAGGTGCACGCTGAAGTCGGATTCACCTAACACCGCGCGGTAAATGGCGGCATAAACCGGAACGATCCGGGAGGAATCCGTCAGATCGAGGATTCGAAGGCTGGCGCGCACGGCTTCGTGCAACCGCTCGCCGGTCGGCGGAGCTGGCAAACGGAATGCCGCCAGGGCTGAGGGCAACCTCACCGCAATCGAATCATCTACGCCGCCTCCTCCAATCGCACCGCCGGCGTGTAGGTAAAACCACTTCGACCCAATTGGCCGCCAGCCGGTGTGCAGGTAAACATGCCGGTGATCGATATCGACGCAACTAAGATCGCTTACTCCGCGATTAGTGCTGCACCCGCCATAGGCTCCCGTAGTTCGGGGTTTCACCGGGCTCCCTTAAGGCAAGCAACCTGACCGTTAGATACGATCGTTTTCCCGCCTTTGGAAATCAGGAACCCACACTCGAACTCACCGGCAAGGAAAAGTTCATCGCCGAGTTTGTGGAAACGGCCATCGAGCGCGCCCAGGATTACGATTTGCCGAGGCGACGCATTGCGAATGCGCCCCCCCCAAGAAACGCCGGGACGGTAGTTCAGAAAACTTCCTGACTCCCATCGCGGCCAGGACGCCATGGGCGGCGACCGGATGAGCCAACGGGGTTCTTTACCAATTCACAGGTCCGAAGGCCCCAGGAGCCTTTTGGGCCAGCCTAAAACCCAATCTCAGAGGCATCCTTGACGGCGTAGGTTGCGGGGTGCGGCGACGCGATGCCGTTCTCTTCTTCACAAACGCCATCGCAAAGGGGAGTAGTGATGCGTGTCGGTCGCTGCCGTCTCGTCTTTTCCGGGAAGTTAGGATGATTCTGCAGGAAAATATCGGGGCTGGCTTTGCTTCTGTTGCATCTGTTCTTTGAGGTCTCGGAGTTTCCCCTCAACAAGCTCTTTGAGGCGGTGCCATTTTGCGGGATCGGAGGAGCTGAGTTCCAGTCCGGATCCCTCAGTTAGCTCATCAATCGCCCGGGCAACCATTCGGTTGTGGCTTATTTCATCAGGCGTTGGTAACTCAAAGCCAAACGTCTCAGCCGTCGCCTGGGCGACACGGGCAAGCCCGAGGCTCGTGCCGTTTATTTGGCCATTCTCGACTTCTGCCGAGGCAAGCTCAAATGGATTCAGACTTGCCCGGTCGATCACCTCACGATTGGCCGGGATGGGCTGCCTTTCCCCCGGGGACGGAACGACACCGATATCCATCAAGAGCCGATAGCCCAATCGTGCAAGACTTTGCGAATGAAGAAACCACTCGATGAGATTGATCTATTCGACCGAGTTCAACTTGCTCACGTGACGAAAAAAGCCTCGGACGAAGCGCCACAACCTCCAACGAAATGTTCGCGGAAGTCCGACCACCTGCATACAGTGCTCTTGGAGTTCAACCAGGGACTACTAAATATCCGCACCACAAAACCAATCAAAGTGCTATGTTCGACGTCGAATTGACCAAAAGAATATCAATTCGTCGTCTTGTAGCCGGCACGACGAGAGTGTTCACGTGCCTCGCGCTCGTCGCTGCAATTACCTGGGCGACCTTCTCGTTGCTGCGCGTCAACAGTCTGATTGCCGGTCTTTCCTATGTATTAGTTGTTCTAGTGATAGCAGCCAAATGGGGCTTGGCGGAATCGTTTGTGACTTCAGTGGCGGCGATGCTCTGCCTCAATTATTTTTTCCTTCCTCCGATTCTATCGCTCACGATCGCTGATCCACAGAACTGGGTAGCACTTTTTGTCTTCCTAGCGATTGCCATCACCGCCAGCAAACTTTCTTCGAGTGCACGTCAGCGTGCCAATGAAGCCCAGGCCCGGCGGATCGAAGTAGAGCGGCTCTATGAGCTCAGCCGATCGTTAATGCTAGTCGATACTACGAGGGATCTTGGTGTGCAGATAGCTGGACAGGTGAAGGAGCAGTTTGGTTTTTCGGGAGTTACCTATTGTGACGGATCGACGGGAGAACTCAGTATGACTGACCCGTCCGACGCAAGGTTTGAGCAGCAAGTCTTGCGCGACGTTGCGGTTGGTCAGGCAAGTTGGTTCGTGTGGCGTAAAGGATTGACTCCCGCAGGCATTGAGATCGATATTGCTCCGGTTTCCTTGGGAGGCAGAATTGTAGGCAGCCTTGGAGCCATCGGTCCCGCCTTGTCAGAACCTGCTCTGCAAGCAATCGCAAACCTGGTAGGAATTGCTGTCGAGCGCGCTC
>Ga0182024_10020954_pt1 | contig 11907 bp, 11 predicted proteins | sample P32metaG_FD_120480 | JGI IMG/M metagenome (GOLD analysis project Ga0182024, IMG submission 120480) | Permafrost microbial communities from Stordalen Mire, Sweden - P3-2 metaG (Illumina Assembly) | ecosystem: Environmental > Terrestrial > Soil > Wetlands > Permafrost | place: Sweden: Stordalen... | reverse complement strand
CGAGCCAGAGCGCATGGCGCTCGCACGGTTGTCGGTCTTCGCCGGGGGCTTTGACCTTGGTGCTGCCGAGGCGGTCGCAGGCGCTGACCAAGCTGACGCTTTTGGGACCGTCGACCTCGTCAGTTCGCTCGTAGACAAGAGCCTCGTCCAGTCAGAGGTGCTCCCGTCGGGGAGGACCAGGTACCGGCTCCTGGAAAGCGTCCGGGAGTACGCCAGCGCCAGGCTGGCGGCGCTCGGACCTCGAGACAAGCCAACCCCCGGGGAGGTCCAGCCCGAACCAGCTGAAAAGGACGGAGGAGGGACGGCTCCCGGTGACATGCGACGCGAGCCCCTCGCCACACGATGGCGCCATGCCACGTACTTCCTGTCAGTCGCCGAGGACCTGGCGCCGAAACTTCGTAAAGCCGCCCAACTCGAAGCAATCGAAGGTCTCAACCTCGAGATGGACAATTTACGAGCCGCCCTGGGGACGTTCCAAGAGCACGGGCCAGCCGAGATGCTCCGAATGCTCGTCGCCCTCAGCTACTACTGGGTGTTGCGCGGGCAACTGAGCGAAACCTTGGGCTGGTACGACGTTTCGCCAGTCGGGGACGAGTCCCAGGACCCTGATGCCCGAGCGGCGTTCGTCACGATGTCAACGCTCGTCCAGCTTTTTGGTGGTGACCTCGAAGGCGGTGCACGGAAATTGTCGGAGCTCGACAAGGTCACGCATCGCTGCCGGGACCGCTGCCGGTGGGAAGCCTGGAGCAGCATTCTTACAGCGTTCACAAAGATCTTCGAGCCCGACCTGGCCCGGGCACTGGCGAGGGAGGCAGTCGAAAAGGTGCTGTTGTGCGGCGGACCTTGGGACTTCGGCGCCGCCCTGACTCTGCAGGGAGAGATTGAAAGGGTCGCAGGGAACATAACGGCGGCGGAACCCTTGTACCGTCGAGCGCTCGAGCTCTTCGAGCAAGAGGGGGACCGGTTCTGGCTTTGTGTGAACATCCTCAATGTCGGAGAATGTGCCGTTCAGTCCGGCGAGTACGAGGCTGCGGTCCCGGTGTTGGCGTCCATGTTGCCTCCCCTCCGGGAAATGGGCAACGAGTTCCTGATGGCCTATTGCTGCATCGCAATGGGTTGTGCGGCGGCGGGCTTGCGGCAGTGGCAGGAAGCTTGTCTCGTGCTTGGTGCCGGTCTCGCGTGGGTCGAGCGCCGTGGCATGTCGCTCGAGCCGGTCGAAGACATGATGGTCACCAGGGCACGCGCCACTCTGACTACTGCCATCGGTGAGAACGCCCTCGAGGAGCTTCTCAGCGCGGGGCGTCAAGCTCGCCCCGAGCAAGCAATTGAACAATGCCTACGAGGGCTTGGCGTGGGGAGGTAGCCGTTTGATCCGAGGAAGAGCAGGGTTCCAGGGTCTGGCCCAATGGTGGCGAGGTGTTGCTCGACTACCGGCAACACCTTGGGCGGGATGGCAACTGAGCGCCGCCCTGCCGCGGTCTTTGGAGGTCCAATCGAGCGGTCACCTGTAGCCACCTCGGTGACCGTTGCTCAAGAAGAACGTTTACCGCCCCTGACCTGCCCAAATGTGGAGCCCGGGAGGATAATTGAAATCCTATCGCCTGATTACAAGGGAGGCAGAAGCAGGTTTCGGAGCTGCCGAGGGGCTCCAAATTAGGCCATTGAACAGCATATTCGTTATCCAGTGTCTACCGCCAGTGACCACCGTTTTCCGGCGCATCGCGCACGATCGCGCACGAAATTCTTCGGCAGGCGATGAAGCAGGCGAGGCGGCCGATTCGTTCCGGCGTGCGCGATCTCGTCTCCAGGCGACCGCATCGCGATATCATGACACCATGACCAAGCAGACAACCGTTCGTCTTCCCGACGACCTTGCGGAGCAAGCCGAAGCCGTCGCCCGGGTCCGCGGGACGAGCGTCAATGCTCTCATCATCAATTCTCTCGCGGCCGAGATCGAGCGGGTCCGGGAGGACCAGGGCTTCACTGACACCGCCCGACGCCTTCTCGAGCGGGACAAGGAGTTACTAGAGCGCCTTGCTCGGTGACCCGCTACCTCAGCCTGGCGGAGTACCTCTGGCTGGCCGAACAGGTCACCGGCATAGATGCGGCCGTCCTGACGAAGATGGCAAGGGTCGACCTCGCCGACTCCGCCCTGCACGCCCCCCAGGCTAGCTTCGCTGACGACGACTTCTACCCGGACCTGATCGACAAGGCGGCGGTCCTCACCACCCACCTTGCCTGGAACCATCCTCTGCCAGACGGGAACAAACGAGCCGCATGGGCGTGCTTGGTCATGTTCGTCGAGCTCAACGGCGGGCGCTGGGACCGCGACCCACCTGACGTCGACGAAGCCGAAGCCGCCATGCTGGCCGTCGCGGCGCACGAGGTGGACGAGGCTTGGTTCTCCAACTGGCTCCGTGAGCGGCTCCGCTTCGACAACGCTTAAGAGTGTCGCGAAGGCGTTCAGAGTCTCGCCGAGGCGGTCCTGCGATCGTTAGCCGTAGGGGCGACCTGACCTCCCTGATCCCGCAAATCTGCGGTGCAGGCTCTGGTACGGGATCCCTGAGGCTTCCCCTATCCGGCGCCAGCTGCACCCGGCTTGGCGGGCTTTGACGACGGCACGGCGGAGGCGCGCACGGGCCTGGGCGACCTCCCTAGCAGTCTCCGCTACGCGACGAAGCGCCTTATGTGCTTCAGCGCCATCCGTGCTCTCGTGCAAGAGCAGTTGCGCCGTGATGTCGGCATCGAACAGTCGAAGCTCCTCAGGCACGGCGAGCCGAAGCTGCGCGGTGATTCGGTCCTTGGCGGTCAACTCGCCCCGGGTGGCGCGCACTGTCCAGCCACTCAACGATCTCCGCGGGGTCGAAGCGAACAAAGTGGCCGACTTTGAGGTAAGGCACACGGCGCTCGGCCACGAGGCGGCGGACGTGGCGCACCGAGTCACCGAGGAGGTGGGCAAGCGTCTCTATGTCGATCAGTTCAGGCACCGTTGTAGGCATGTCTTCCTCCATTAGGGACTGCTACTGCCCCCTTTTCCGGTCCATGAAGGACCGAAAACGCAACATGAAATGTCAAAAAAGTTCGAGCGGGGCTTCCCGGCCCGACCGGCCTGCCGAAGTCTGTCACCGGTCTGGCAACTAGCCCATTGGATCCTCCACACCTACTCTTTGGGTCACGAGACGACGAAAGGTAACAGAGAATTTGAAAAACCTCTCGTACCTGCCTTGTCCCTCGCGGCCGGTGATCTTGGCCCCGCTAATGGCGCCGCTCTTGCCTTGGCCGTCGCCGAGCGGCGGTCTCCCTCTCGTCCTAGAGCTGAACCGCCTTGCCAAGTCGTCCATTCCGCAACTCAGCGCGCCGGAGCAATTTGGGCCGTGCCTGATTTACCCGACAGAAACCGTCATTGTCCGTTATTACCACCATTCCCCTATGAGAGCCGCACCCGACTAACTGAGCTCCATCAAAGCCTGCCCGGAACCGAGATGTTCGTGCTCTACGCGCGCCCAGCTCGGTGAACTGCTTTGTTCTTCTTGGCTGCTTGTCACAGGAGTTGGGCGCGCCGCCCGAAAAACGTCAGGAGGGACATAACTAATTATCCGGTATTGTCCGTTACTGCCCGGTCACAAGAAATTGCTTTACAGATTTCAGCTCTGCGAGTACAAAGACAAAGGACTTTAGGAACACGATTGCAACCTTCGGTTGTCAAGGTGCAATTAACCTCGTTATATAGGTGGGGAAGGTGCGGCCCGGTGGCGTGGATGCGAATGATGGGCGCCGACTCTGTCGGCTACCACGAGCGGACGGTCCTGGGCCGAGAGGACGACCCGGTGGGCAACGCCCAGGATTACTACGCATCTCGGGGCGAGACGCCGATGGCCTGGGGCGGTGCCGGCGCTACCTGGCTGGGCCTCGAGGGCGGAGTCGACCCGGCCGAGTGGAGGTCCATATTCGGCACCGGCGGTGCGCGCGACCCGCGCTCGGGCGAGCGCCTCGTTCACTGCATGCGGCCCGGCATGGAGCTGGTTGTCAGCCCGCACAAGTCGATAGCAGAACTTGGTGTTATCGGCCGAGCCGAGGACATGCATATTATCCTCGACGCCGAACGTGACGCCACGATGGGATACCTCGACAGTGTCGTACAAGAGCAAGGCGGCAGGCGCGGGCGCGCACAGCTGCGTAGGCCTACAGGAGGCCTTAGCTGGGCGGTATCCCGCCATGCGACGACGAGATCCGGTGACCCTCAGGTCCATGACCACGTGCTCGTCGCAAATTTGGTACGTATGGGCGACGAAAGAGGTGGCTGGAAGGCGCTCGACACAGGGCTCCTCCGAGACCACCTGCACGCCGCCACCGCCGTCGGCCGCATGGCTGCTGCCGCCAAGGCCGTAGAGCTTGGCTACGGGATCGAGCCGGACCCTGGGCGCTCGGGTCGCCTCGGTGGTTGGGCCATCTCGGGCATCCCCAAAGAGGCGTGGGAAGTGCACGCCAACCGCTCGGCGCAGATCGACACGGCTGTCGGGCGCGACGCCTCCTACCGCTCCCGCTCGGTGGCGGCGCGCGCTACACGCGACCGCAAAAGCCACGAGCGCGTCGACAAACTTGTGCCGCGCTGGAGGCAGGAGCTGGCCCACGCAGGCTACCCGGCACGGGAGCTGGCTGCGGAGGTCGAGCGCGCGGGCCTTGGCTATCAGCCGCCGAGCACGGAGGTTATCGATGGCCTCGCGGCCGAGCTGCTGGGACGTGACGGCCGCCTCGCTTCAGAAAAGACCTTCACCCGCGCCGACGCCATCGTCGCTGTCGCGCCTCATCTGCACGGCTTGGCCGTCTCGGTCCTGGACAGCGCAGTCAACAAGGTACTTACACACGAATATGCGATTGCCCTTCCGCCCATTTCCGGTGCCGGGGAGCCTGTTTGGGCTGCAGCCTGTGTCGTCCAAGACGAGCGCCGTATCGCGGATCTCGCTTCGGTCCTGGCCGAGCGGCCGGGGGCGGCAGTCAGCCTTGCGGACGCAGCAGCCGCTGTCCGGCACGTGGAGCTTGCCAGGGGCTTCCGTCTCACCGAGAGACAGGCCGAAGTTGCCAAAGGTTTGCTTACTTCTGGCCATTCCTTGGACCTGGTGGTCGGAGTTGCCGGCTCGGGCAAGACGAGCACGCTGTCAGCGGTGCGAGAGGGCTTCGAGGCGGCCGGTTACAAGGTCATTGGGGCAGCAACTTCGGGGCAAGCAGCCAAGGCTCTCGGGGAAGGCGCTGGCGTCGCCTCCCGTACGGTGGCGTCGCTCACCTGGCGCATCGAGCACGGCCAGGAAGTGCTCAGCCCGCGCCATGTCCTGGTGCTGGACGAAGGCTCGATGACTTCTGATTCAGACATCGGACGGCTGTTGACGGCCGTGGAGTCCTCGCGGGCGAAACTGGTCGCCGTAGGCGATTACCGCCAGCTCGGCTCGGTTGGCCCAGGTGGTGCCTTCGAAGCTCTTGTTCCCCGCCACCCCGGCAACCTTTGGACGCTCACGGACAACCTCCGACAGCTTGACCCAGCCGAACGCCACGCCCTCGACCACCTCCGCGCAGGTCACGTCCGAAGTGCCGTGAACTGGTACGGGGAGCACGATCGTGTGCACGCGGCCCTGAGCAAAGAAACGGCCATGTGTGAAATGGTGACGGCATGGGCTAACGACGTGGCGGAGGGACGCGAGGCCCTCCTCGTCGCCTACCACCGTGACAGCGTCGAAGCGCTCAACCGAGCGGCCCGCCAAGAGTGGCAGAAGCTAGGAAAGCTCTCGGGCCCCGAGCTGGAGGCACCCGGTGGCCGGAGCTACCGGGCCGGCGACCGGGTCATCACCCTGGCGCCCGGGCCGGGCGGGGAGTGGGTCACCTCCCAGCGTGCCGTCGTCGTTTCGGTCGACCCCGCAGCACAGTCTCTCGTCGCTCTCACTCCTGAGGGCGCGAAGTTGGGCCTGGGGCCCGAGGAGGTCGGCAGCGACAAACTTGCCCACGCGTACGCAATCACTGCCCACCGGTCGCAAGGTTCCACCGTGGACCTGACCTATGCGCTCGAAGACGGCGGAGGGCGTGAGCTGGCCTACGTGGCCATGAGCCGTGCCCGAGGCGAGAGCCACGTCCATGTCGTCGCGCCGGACCTATCCCAAGCAGCTTCCCGCCTTGCCTGGGCTTGGGGCGACGAGCGCCGCGATTCCTGGGCCATCGGCAACGAAGCGGGGAGCTCTCTTGCCGAGCTCTACGCCGAGCGCACGCAACTGTTGCGCTCGGTCCCGCAAGACCACTCGCGCCAGCTCGACGACGTGCGCCGCCAAAGCGATGCTGTGGAGCGAGATATTGCGGAGCTTTACAACGGCACCGGCCGCTGGACGAACACCAGGCCCGGCCTGGCAGCTCGAGCCGTCCGGGAGGTCTTCGGTGAACAGCAAAGAGCAAAACAGTTATTGGAGAGACCAGACCTCGGTCGGTGGTCCCGCCACAAGGCCCGTCGCGCGCTCGCTGACGTGAACGACCGTTTCAACAAAGCACTTGTCTCTTGGGAGAACTCCGGCAAGCGATACGCCACGCGCCTCGAAGCCGAGCGGGAGGGGCTGGGCGCTGAGGCCGCTCAACTTGAGCAGGCCCGCACCTTCCGAGAGGACCTCTTTGCCCAGCATCCCGAGGTCCCGAGCCGCGTCGCTGAGTTCGACCGGGCCATCGCGCGCGAGCAAGAAAACGACCGCCGGTGCAGCTGGGAACTACTGAAGGAGCGCGAGCACGCCCGCCGCCTCGGCATCGATCACGACCTTGATCGTGTCTACGGCATCGAACTTTGACGCCCACGTGTACCCCTGGTCATGAGACCGGTGCTCTGGTCACTCCTGTCCAACATCGGTCCCAAACGGGCTTGGGGCAATCAGCCCCCCTCGGCGGGGGGCTGCCCAACAATGCCCGGTTGGCACTCGTCCACCTGTCAAGTCGCTGACCCACGGCCTCCACCATCCATGGCTCCGGCCGAGGCCGCGCCAACCTTGGCGCGGGCAACTTGACCGGCTCGCGGTGCCGGCTAACAGAAAAACAGCGCGTTCGCCCTAACTGCCCGAAGGAGGAGTCCTGGGCGTGTCAAGGGTATTATGCGCTCCTATTCTTCACCGCCCGACGTAGCCCTGACCAGCGCAGATCGCCGAATATGTATTTGTCAAGCCGGTTGTCGCTCCGACCGGAAAATGACGCAAGAAGCCCAGATCTGTAGCCATGGGTCCCCGTCTCCTTGGACCTCCCGACAAAACCGGTGGCAGAGCCACCGTGATCGTCGAGTACGCCTCGAGGTCCATGAGCACACGCACGTTCTTCGCGGTGCTCCGCGCCGGCACATATCGTCGGCGTATCGAAAACCAAATACGCTCTGGCAACATCACGCTGCGTTGACTGGAGGTATGACCTACAGCGGGCCAGCACAAGCAGCAGCCCTACGCGATCAACGGTCCTCGCCGCTAGGGCATTGGTCATCGGAGCCCTCGGTAACCAGTCGTTGGCGGACTCGTCGTCGGCGGTATCACCCATCGATGTCCTCCTCGGGGACCCTCATGGCGGGCCTTGGTGCGGCTGGCGTTGTGGTCCGTAACGGCCCTTCGGAACGACCCCTCGGAGGCCGGGTTGTGTCGCAACGAGCAACGAAGGGCCCTCCGCTGCTGTGGGCAGTTGCGGCGGTCGCCTTGGGAATGACTGTCGCCGCCTGTTCGGGCGGACCGAAGGTTCCGACGGTCCCTAGCGCCGGTTCGCACCCGACCACGACCGTCGCCTCTGCGGGAGGGTCAGGTTCGTCAGTGCAGGGCCCGCTCGCTGAAGCTGAGGCCTACTCGCAGTGCATGCGCAGCCACGGCGTCCCGAACTTCCCTGACCCGGTGCTGACCCCCAGCGGGGGCTACGGGTACAGGACCACCGGAATTGACCCGCAGGCAGCTGGGTTCCAAGGGGCGCTGCAGGCGTGCAAGGGCCTTCCCTCCCCGTGGCAGCCCACCGGCCAGCAGCTTTCCCCCGCTCAACAGCAGGCGTGGTTGAGCTGGGCCAAGTGCATCCGCGCCCACGGGGTGCCGGACTTCCCCGACCCGACCTTTTCGGGCCGCGCCGTCCAGGTTTCCGGCGGGACGAGCTCGCCGCAGTTGCAGTCGGCGATGGACGCCTGCAAGTCGCAGATGCCGTCCGTCGGTGGCCTTGGCGGGTGATCGGCAGTGGTTCCGCCAAGAGCTCAGGCCCCGTCGAGGCGTGTCGCTCGCGTGACCGGTGCTGCGCGAGCGTCAGGGTGAGGGTCTTGGTCGTTGAGGACTGCCAGCCTCTAGCCGACCTGGTGGCCGAGGGTCTCTCGGACCAGGGCATGGCCGCCGACGTGGCCTACGACGGCACCGACGCCGCCGGCAAGCTGGGGGTGAACAGCTACGACGTGGTCGTGCTGGACCGCAGCCTGCCGGGCGTCCCGGGCGACGTGCTTTGCCAGATGATCGCCTCCTCCAGCGAGCGCTCGATGGTGCTCATGTTGAGCGGGGCCGCCTTGCCCGCAGACAGGGTGAGCGGGCTCGGCCTCGGTGCCGACGACTACCTGGTAAAGCCGTTCCACTTCCCCGAACTGGTCATGAGGGTGCGTGCCCTGGCCGGGCGCCAGCCCCGCGCCATGCCCAGGGTGCTTCGCGCCGGCGGGGTCGAGCTCGACTGCCTGTCCCGTCTCGCCCGGCGCCAAGGCCGTCTGATCGCGCTTTCGGCGAAGGAGCTGGCCGTGCTGGAGGCGCTCATGGTCGCCTCGCCCGGCTACCTGAGCGCCGAGCAGCTCCTGGAGAAGGCCTGGGACGAGAACGCCGATCCTTTCACAAAGACGGTGACGGTCACCATCGGCCGGCTCCGCCGCAAGCTGGGAGAGCCCCAAGTGATAAGAACGACCGTTGGGGTGGGGTACCGGCTCGTCGGGCCTCAACTTGACGCGTGCCCAGTGCCAAGCCAACTTCTTGCCGTCGGCTGAGCTATCCCGGCTGCCGCTGCCGTCCGCTGCCGTTCGTGGACGGTGGTTCCGTCAAAGTCCGGTTCGCAGACCAGCAGCGAGCTCGCGGATGGTCGAAGCCTGCAGCCGGCATAACCAGGACGCACGCTGGCCCCACACGCCTTGGCTAGTCCTCTTGAGGCCGTGCGGCGGTCCCCCCGAATGTCAGCCACCAGTGTGCGGTGGCGCGGCGGGTAGTTGCACCGTGACGCAGAGCCCCCCAGCGGGGCGAGCGGTGAGGGTGAGGGTGCCGTCATGTGCTTGGGTGATGCTTTTGACGATTGCCAGGCCGAGGCCGACACCTGCGTGGTCGGTGCGTACGCGTTCGGTGCCGCGAACGAACGGCTCGACGAGCGTGGCAACGAATTGTGGGGTGAGTTTCTCACCCGTGTTCTCGACAGTGAGCACCGCAGTGTTGGGGTGAAGGCTGGTCGTGACCCACACGGTGCCCCCTTCAGGCACGTTGTGGACGATCGCGTTGTGCACGAGGTTGGTTGCCATCTGTTGCAGGAGCGCCTCGGAGCCGATAGTTGGGGTTATGTCGCCAGAGGTTTCGATACTGACGCCATGCTTTTCTGCGAAGGCGAGGAGCGTTTCGGTGGCTTCGTCTGCGATGAGGGAAAGGTCGACGCGTTCGCGGGTGAAGGACCGTTTGTCGGCGCGACTAAGCAGGAGCAGTGCTTCAGTGAGGTCAATCGCTCGGGCGTTGACGGAGCGAAGGCGGTCATCGAGTTCGCTGCTGGCACGGTTAGGGTCGTTGCGGGCCACGTCGAGAAGTGCCTGTGTGATGGCCAGCGGGGTGCGCAGTTCGTGGGAGGCGTTAGCGGCGAACCTCTGCTGTTCGGCGCTGTGTGCTTCGAGCCTCGCCAGCATCGTGTCGAAGGCGTCGGCGAGCTCGCGGAACTCGTCCCTGCGGCCCTGGAGCCTGATCCGGTGGGAGAGCGTCCCGGTCGCGGCGACGCGGGTGGCGTCGGTGATGCGAGCCAGGGGGGCGAGCATGCGGCCGGCGAGAAGCCACCCTCCCAGGAGGCCGAACACCAGCAGGAGCGTCCCCAAGACGGCCGCGGCCGGGGCGAAATCGCGCGTGAGAGCGCCACGGCCGGGCCTTACTAAGCCTGCGTGCCGTGGACGACGACGGTCTCGCCTCTGGGCACGTACCGCAGGAGGAACACCCACACGGCGCCGAGCAGCAAGGCGCCTGCGAGCGTGACGAAGCCGGCGTAGCTGAGGGTTAGTTTGAGGCGGACGCTCAGACCAGGGTCCCTATCCACGGTCTCATCCCTCATGCATGGCGCCGGGTGGTGTGCGAATTCGGTAGCCGGCGCCGGCTACGGTGGCGATGACCCAGGGCTCGCCGAGGCGTTTGCGCAGTGCCGAGACGGTGATGCGAACGGCGTTGGTGAACGGGTCTGCGTTCTCGTCCCATGCTCGCTCCAGTAGCTCTTCGGCGCTGACCACATCGCCTTCGGCAGCGACGAGGACTTCGAGTACGGCGAACTGCTTGCGGGTGAGCGCGACGTACCGGCCGTCGCGGTAGACCTCGCGGCGGAACGGGTCCAGGCGCAGGCCTGCGATCTCTCGCACGGGCGGCCGGTTGTGGGCGCGCCTGCGGTCGAGCGCCCGCAGACGGAGCACGAGCTCCCGGAGCTCGAACGGCTTGGTCAGGTAGTCGTCGGCGCCGAGGCCGAACCCGGAGGCCTTGTCGTCGAGCCGGTCGGCAGCGGTGAGCATGAGGATGGGCATGCCGCTGCCGGAGGCGACGATACGTTTGGCGATCTGGTCGCCGGAGGGCCCGGGGACGTCGCGGTCGAGGACGGCGATGTCGTAGGTGTTGATGTCCAGGAGTTCCAGAGCCGTGCCACCGTCACCCGCGATGTCGGCGGCGATCGCTTCCAGACGTAGGCCGTCGCGGATGGCCTCTGCCATGTAGGGCTCGTCCTCGACGATCAGCACACGCACACTCTCGTGATGTTACGCACCCGTACATATCGCCGGCGTATCGGAAAACGCGTACGTGCTGGCAAAACCTCGTTTCCTTGACTTGTAGGCATGACCTAGCGCGGACCATCACTAACCGCTTGCCGGCGCACCCGATTAGCCGTGGCTATCAGACCAGCGGACCCGGTGGCCTATCATCGAGCTGGATGCGTCGCGAGGTCCTGCTCAGGTGGCTGTCGCTCCTTGCTGGGTTCGGCGCATTCGGTGTCCTCGACGCGATCGCGAAGGGCCATCACGGTGGGGTGCGCAACGCGATTGGCAATGTCAGCGCACCTTGGGCGATCGTGCCCCTGCTTGCGGGGGCTCTGGTCATCCCGCGCCGCCCTGTCTCGGGGGCGGTTGCGGGTGCCGTCGCATCGGTTGCGACCCTTGCCTCTTTCTCCTTGGTGAGAGCCGGTGGGCTCGACAGGTCAGGGCGAGGAGGGCTCGCAGTGGCGCCGGGAACCGCTGGTTCATCTTGGGTCTGGTTGGCGGGCTCGTCTTGGGTGCTGGAGCCGCGTGGCTCGTCGCTTGGGGGCGAAGGGGCTCGTTGGTCGCGATCATCGCGGGCCTTATGATGCTCGAACCTGTAGCGCGCCTGGTCTGGGCGGCTACCAAGAACAATCCCCTCGGTACCTACGTTCCCGATCCCGTCGTCTGGGTCCTAGAGATCGTCGGCGGCTGTGCGCTCGCAGCCTTTGGCCTGCGCTTCCAACGGGCATTACACCGTTAGTTAGCCGACTACAGAACACCCATATCTGGCGTTGCCTGCGACCGCGCACCTTGAGCAGGCTTCAGGTGCCTATCGACGGGTCGGCGCTCGTGCGCCCCATCGCGGACCCGCGCCATATTGCGCAGCCAGATTACCGAGGCTTCATGAGGAGATTATGCGTTTGCTTCCCAAAGTGCGACTAACTCCGGGGCGG
>Ga0182024_10020953_pt1 | contig 11907 bp, 8 predicted proteins | sample P32metaG_FD_120480 | JGI IMG/M metagenome (GOLD analysis project Ga0182024, IMG submission 120480) | Permafrost microbial communities from Stordalen Mire, Sweden - P3-2 metaG (Illumina Assembly) | ecosystem: Environmental > Terrestrial > Soil > Wetlands > Permafrost | place: Sweden: Stordalen... | reverse complement strand
GATTGTGGCCCAAGCCCTGGCCGCCGTCGGTGGGGATGCGTTGGGGAGTGGACATGCGAGGAATTGGTGAAAGAGTTGTGGCAGATGACTGAGGAGTGATTTTAGTGACAGAGATTCCGTTGCGGACAAGCCTAAGGTGTGGGTGGGGAATGTCGTTTGAGGGGGTGACGGGTCATACCCACTACACCCCATTTCAAGTTCTTCGGTAAACTGGTACAATTGACCGCAACACAGGAGATTCAAAAACACAGGAGATTCAAACCATGCAAACAACCTCATTGAAAACCGCTGAAAATATCGAAACTGCCGGGCGATTGGTCACTGATGAAATTTTCATGAAAGGATTTGTGCCGCCTGACCAAGCCGGCCGCCGCGTCAAGGGAGTCGAGAACGGGTCTTTTGACTACATGGAGGTGGAAGAGCGTTTTTGGAGCCGAACCGACGTGTGGCAATTGTTGGAAGGGAAGAAGCCTCTCGTCGCCTAAGCGCAGAGGCCGTTTACAGCCGACGGCATCCGACACCTGCGAGACTCCCCGGACGACAGGTGGTTGCGACATCAGGGGTAATGAACCGAGAAGCAAAGCGAAAGCGATTTTAGATGGCCAATACGCACCAGCCGGCGGGAACTGCGGAGGAGAACCCGGGTTCTCCGAGAGACGTGAACAAAAAACCCGTACCGGCGCCGGCAGGAGTGGAGCGCGGGCCGCTGGTATTCATGGCGGAGGGGCTGGCGCATGACTTGAACAATGTGCTCGCTCCCATTGTCACGGCCATGGAGGTGTTGCGTCTAAGGACGCGGGATGAAAAGTCGCGGGAAATGCTGGCCTTGATTGGGCGTCACGCGCGACGCGGCAAGGAATTGATCCAGCAGATCACCACGCTGGCCGAGGGCATCGAAGGGGTGCGCTCCGAAGTCAAACCGCAGAATCTATTGCGAGACCTCAAAAAATTTCTGGCCGAATATCTGCCGGAGGGGATCACCCTGGAATTCGAGGTGGAAGAGGATTTATGGGCGATGTTGGGATCGTTGACGCAGATTTACCGGGCGTTGCTCGACCTGTGTTTGTATGGCGTCGAAGCGATGCCGGATGGCGGCGTTCTGCGGGTGACAGCGGAGAACGTGCTGATAGACCATCCGTGGCCTTTGGCCGCGAAAGAGGTGCGGCAAACCCGCCAGGTTCAATTCACCATCAGCCATACTGGCCAAGGCATTCCGGCGGGGATGCAGGAGCGCCTGTTTGAACGCGGCTATACCGGGTTGGCGGGCACGCCGGCGCGGGGATTGTTTGCGATGAACACGGTGATCAAGGCGCACCACGGCGTGGTGAGCGTCGCTGGGGGGGGTGAAAAAGGGACTGCCTTCAAGATTTGCCTGCCCGCGGCCCCCGGGGTCGTTCCGGAATTGGTGAAGGAGAAAGCGCTGGTGCCACATGGTCGCGGGGAATGGATTCTTATCGTGGAGGACGAGGACGCCATGCTCCGGGTCGCCCAGCAGACGTTTGAATGCTTTGATTACTCGGTGCTGACGGCCGCGAACGGGGCGGATGCCGTGGCAACTTACATGCAACACCGGGACAAGATTGCGCTGGTGTTTACCGATATAAGCATGCCCATCATGGACGGGCTGGCGACGATCCGGGCGTTGCGGGAAATGGATCCGAAACTGAAGATTGTCGCGACCAGCGGGCAGGGCGCGAAAAGCCAGTTCATCCGCGCCGTGGATGCCGGGGCGACGTATTTTCTGCCCAAACCCTACCAGGCCCAGGAGGTTTTGGAACTCGTAAGGAAGATGATCAAGGCCGCGTGATCAGACAGTTGCGGCTGAGCGAATGAAGCAGTCCTCATGGTGGGTGTTCACCGTATGCATGGGATATTTCTTTGGCTTGGAGCATGGCGAGAATTAATTATCATGCGATCGTCATGGTCAAAGAGACGAGAATTGGCCGGAGGCCGAATCACAGTCCGGGCCGCCGCATTCTGGTGGTGGACGACATCGCCGACGTAGCGGACACACTGGCAATGTTGCTGACGGCGACGGGACACCAGACGCAGGTGGCCTACGATGGTCCGAATGCGATCACGGCGGCACGGAATTTCCGTCCCGAGGTGGTGCTTTTGGACATTGGCTTGCCGGGGATGAGCGGACTGGGAGTCGCGCAACAGTTGCGGCGGGAATTCAAAGGCGGCCAGTTGTTGGTGGTTGCGGTCACCGGCTACGATCAACCCGAGGATCGCTGGCAGTCCAAGGAGGCCGGGTTTGATTATCATTTGGTAAAGCCGGTCAGCCCACAGGTGTTGGAAGAACTTCTCGGCCACCTGGCCATTGCCTGAGGGCATTCTCCGGCTTTAGCGGGCATGTTTTGTTGTAACCACGCTATTGCCTAAAATTTAGATAATTTTTTACGCGAACGAATGTTGATACTTGTCTGCGAACACGCAATAAATAAGAGGAAACACAATGAAGAGAATAACTGTCATGCTGGCGGACGACCATGCGGTGCTGTGCGAGGGACTGCGGGCGTTGTTGCAGGTTCAAAGCGACATCGAGGTGGTGGGGCAGGCAGCCAATGGCCGGGAAGCCGTGGAAATGGCGAAGAAGATGAGTCCGGATGTGGTGCTGATGGACATCGCGATGCCCGGGTTGAACGGGTTGGAGGCGACGCGCCAGATTGTGCTGGCGGTGCCCAATACGGCGGTGCTGATCCTCTCCGCGTACAGCGCGGACGACTATATTGAGCGGATGATAGATGTTGGGGCGGCGGGTTATGTGCTCAAGCAGAGTCCGGGAAATATTCTGGCGCAGGCGATTCGGGACGTGACGAAGGGGAAATCCGTCTTTGACGAATTTGTGGCCAAACGGGTGAAAGATGCCGGGCGAAAGGCCGACGGTTCGCGAAAAGCGGGGAGCCCGCCAGCCGCGACCCATATAACCTCCCGGGAGGGAGAAGTGCTTCAGCTCATTGCGGAAGGCGGGGCCAACAAGCAAATTGCGTCGGACCTGGGCATCAGCATCAAAACCGTGGAGAAGCACCGGCAACATATCATGAACAAGCTCAAGATCCACAACACGGCGGGCCTGACCCGCTATGCGATTGCTTCAGGAATGGTTGAAAGCAACCGGACGGCGGCCGTTTAGCTTGGATTGGACTCCTTCTACCAAGTGCAGTGGCCGCGTGGCCTCACCGCAAGAATGGTTTGGGTTGCGGGAAATTGGCCGGCGTGATCCCGGCGCCACGGCATACTCAGAACACCCCATAGCAAACGAGAGGGAACTCAGGTATTATTGCCGAGGCGAGCGGCCTTTATCGACAGCCCGCAAACATCAACCCGAATCCAAAATGAAAACATCCAACATACCATGGACTGATTCTCCGACAGTGGAAGTTTTGAAGGGCCACTGGAATGTCATCAAGGGGCGTCTGAAGCAAAAATACGCGCAACTGACGGACGACGACCTGAAGTACGAGGAGGGGCAGGAGGAGGAACTGATTGGCCGCCTGCAACAGTTTACGGGCCAGACCCGCAAGGAAATTGAAATGATCATTCGGGATTGTGCGGGCCGACCCTGACGCGGCACGGATAGTGTTCCAAATTTAACCCTAAAGTCAGGCGCATCATGTCCCTAGAGAAAACGCTGACGGAGATTTTAATCGAGGAGATTGCCGAACTGTATAACTTGGAAACGCGTTTGGCAGGCCTTCTGCCAAAAATGGTCGAAAAGGCATCCGATGCCGATTTGCGCTCAGCCATGACCCGGCATGTGCGGGAAACGGAGGAGCATATCGGCCATCTGCGGCGATCCATTGACCTGTTAGCGGCCTGCCCCGATCAAAGCATTGGACGGACAGCGATGTTGCAGATCGCCGAAGACGATGAATGGATGGAGGAGGGCGAAGCAGGTCATGCCACCGATGCCAGCCTGATTTGCTTCACCCACAAAATAGGGAACTACAAGACAGCCGGCTACCTGAACGCCGCAGCTTTTGCCCGGCTGCTGGAGTTGACGGAAGTGGCCGAGCTTTTGGAATTGTCGCTGAAGCGAAGCTCCGGACTGATGGGACATTCTGGAAGGCAGCCTGATGAATTTCGCAGTCTGCCTGATGAAGAGGTGAAAATGGAGGCATTTCTCTGATGAACCCATTCGCAGCAGCAGGATCGAGGTCATTATCCAACACCGCAATCGCAGGGAGCTGTTGTTGACAGAAAGTCCCGGCATAATATCACCAACCTCAAACGTCGCTCGCACCTTGCCAAAATCAAAAATGACGGTCGCAAAAACTCTCAGGGATGTTCTCGAAGAGGAAATTCGGGGTCTTTACAGTGCTGAGACTCAATGGGCCAAAGCGCTGCCGGATCTGGCCAGGGCGGCCACGAATTCCGGACTCAAGGCCACGTTTCTTGGCCATTTTAAAGAATGCGAAGGCCAGGTGAGGCGGCTGGATAAGATCGTTAAAATCCTGAGAATTTCCCTCAAGGATGCCATCTGCGGGGCTGTCCGGAGTATCGTCGAGGAAAGCGGCGAGCGGATCGCGGATTTTCCTCCCGGTAGTGCGAGAGACGCGGTCCTCATCTCCACGGCACAGCGGGTAGAGCATTTTGAAATGGCCGCTTACCGCAGCGCGCGGAGGTTCGCCCAGTTACTTGGAAGCATTGAAGTCACTGAACTGCTCCAAAGCAATCTCGAGGAGGAAACCGAAGCTGATCGTAAACTAACAGATTTGGCGGAAGACATTAATCCTCTTGCGTTATCCGCATAAGAATAGCCGGAGGGTGAAGTTGGCCGACCCCATTCCCCTGGGGGTGGTTGAGCGCAATTTCTTCCACGCGCATCTGTAATGCCATCCATGCCGATGGCGGAGTAGATGGGTCGAATCGTCGGCCCAAGGGATGAAGATTGGTGTTTAAACACCAATTGTCCGCTTTGACGACACGTCGATTGTGTTCTGAAATGGCGGTCTCGCTTGACCGCACTGTTGGGAAAGAAGCGAAAACAGGAGAAAACAATGAAATCCACAATAATAGCCCCTAGGTTGCCCGAAAAAAACAATCATAGAGGCGAGGGTAATTACCGGTTGGATTTCAGAGAGGGCAATCATTTCGTCAAGCAACTGGTCGAAACGCTCAGTTCCATCGAGGAGGGGGATTTTACCGCGCGGCTGCCCTTGAATTGGTCAGGCCCGGAAGGCCAGGTCACCGAGCTATTGAATGCGATCTCCGCGCGCATGGAGCGCTTCAACAAAAGCCTGGCAGGGCTGCGACGCCAGGTTGGACAGGAGGGGAAAATCAACGTGCGCCTTCCCGTGGGGGATTCCATTGGCAGTTGGGCGGAGCAGGTAGAAGCGGTCAACGCGGTGGTGGACGAGTTGTCGAAGCCGACTGTCGAAGTGGGGCGCGTCATTGGCGCGGTGGCGAAGGGCGATTTGACGCAGTCGATGCCGTTGGAGGCCAACGGTCGCGCGCTCAAAGGGGAGTATCTCCGCACGGCCAAGCTCGTGAACGGCATGGTTGGCCAGCTCGAGGCGTTCTCGGTTGAGGTGATTCGCGTGGCGCGGGAAGTCGGCACCGAGGGCAAACTGGGTGGGCAGGCCCAAGTCAAAGGTGTTTCGGGTGTTTGGAAGGAGCTGACGGAGTCCGTCAACCAGATGGCGGGCAATCTCACGGCGCAGGTGCGCAACATCGCGGAAGTGACCATCGCGGTGGCCAATGGCGATCTCTCCAAGAAAATCACGGTGGACGTGCGCGGGGAAATTTTGCAGCTCAAGGAAGCGATCAACGTGATGGTGGACCAGTTGCGTTCGTTCGCGGCGGAAGTGACACGCGTGGCGCGCGACGTCGGGACGGAAGGCAAGCTGGGCGGGCAAGCGGTGGTGCCGGGCGTTTCGGGCACCTGGAAGGACCTCACGGACTCGGTGAACGCGATGGCCTCGAACCTGACGGCTCAAGTGCGCAACATCGCGGGCGTGACGACGGCAGTGGCGCGCGGCGACTTGTCGCGCAAGATCACGGTGGACGTGAAGGGGGAGATTCTCGAGTTGAAGGAAACGATCAACACGATGGTGGACCGGCTCAACGCCTTCGCCTCGGAAGTGAGCCGCGTGGCGCGTGAAGTGGGCACGGAAGGCAAGCTGGGCGGCCAAGCGGTGGTGCCCGGCGTAGCCGGCACATGGAAGGACTTGACGGACAATGCAAATTTGATGGCGGCGAACCTCACCGGCCAGGTGCGCAACATTGCCGAGGTGACGACCGCGGTGGCGCGCGGCGACCTTTCGCGCAAGATCACGGTGGACGTGAAGGGGGAGATACTGGAGTTGAAGAACACGATCAACACCATGGTGGACCAGCTCAACGGTTTTGCCTCGGAAGTGAGCCGCGTGGCGCGCGAAGTGGGCACGGAGGGCAAGCTGGGCGGGCAGGCGCAGGTGTCGGGGGTGGCGGGGACGTGGAAGGATCTGACGGACAACGTGAATTCGATGGCGAACAACCTAACGACACAGGTGCGCAACATCGCGGACGTCACGACGGCGGTGGCGAAGGGGGACTTGTCGCGCAAGATCACGGTGGACGTGAAAGGCGAGATTCTCGAACTCAAGGAAACCATCAATACGATGGTGGACCAACTCAACGGTTTTGCCTCGGAAGTGAGTCGCGTGGCGCGCGAAGTCGGCACGGAGGGCAAGCTGGGCGGGCAGGCACAAGTGTCCGGCGTGGCGGGGACGTGGAAGGATTTGACGGACAACGTGAATTCAATGGCGAACAACCTGACGACACAGGTGCGCAACATTGCGGACGTCACGACGGCGGTGGCGAAGGGGGACTTGTCGCGCAAGATCACGGTGGACGTGAAGGGGGAGATTCTGGAGTTGAAGAACACCATTAACACGATGGTGGACCAGCTCAACGGCTTTGCCTCGGAAGTGACGCGCGTGGCGCGCGAGGTCGGCACGGAAGGCAAGCTCGGCGGGCAGGCGCAGGTGTCGGGGGTGGCCGGCACCTGGAAGGACTTAACCGATAATGTGAATTTGATGGCAGCCAATCTTACCGGGCAAGTACGCAACATTGCCCACGTAGCCACGGCGGTGGCGAAGGGCGACTTGTCACGCAAGATCACGGTGGACGTGAAGGGGGAAATTCTGGAGTTGAAGAACACGATTAACACGATGGTGGACCAGCTCAACGGCTTCGCCGCGGAAGTGACGCGCGTGGCGCGCGAAGTGGGCACGGAAGGCAAACTCGGTGGGCAGGCGCAGGTGCCCGGGGTGGCCGGCACCTGGAAGGACTTGACGGACTCGGTGAACGCGATGGCGACGAACCTGACCGCGCAGGTGCGCAACATCGCGGACGTGACGACGGCGGTGGCGAAGGGCGACTTGTCACGCAAGATCACGGTGGACGTGCGCGGGGAAATTCTCGCGCTCAAAAACACCATCAATACCATGGTGGACCAACTGAATGCCTTCGCGTCCGAGGTGAGCCGCGTGGCGCGCGAGGTCGGCACGGAGGGCAAACTCGGCGGCCAGGCCCAAGTGCAAGGCGTGGCGGGGACATGGGAAGACCTGACCGACAACGTCAATTCCATGGCGGCCAATCTCACCGGACAGGTGCGCAATATCGCGGAAGTGACGACAGCGGTGGCGCGGGGCGATCTTTCGCGCAAGATCACGGTGGACGTGAAGGGGGAAATTCTGGAGTTGAAGAACACGATTAACACGATGGTGGACCAGTTGAACGGGTTTGCGTCCGAAGTTACCCGTGTAGCGCGCGAAGTAGGCACTGAGGGCAAATTGGGCGGCCAGGCGAAAGTTCCGGGTGTGGCCGGCACTTGGAAGGACCTGACGGACAACGTGAATTCGATGGCGAACAACCTGACCACGCAGGTGCGCAACATCGCCGAAGTGACCATAGCCGTGGCGAATGGCGACCTTTCGCGCAAGATCACGGTGGACGTGCGCGGCGAGATTTTGCAACTCAAGGAGACGATCAACACCATGGTGGAGCAATTGCGCTCCTTCGCTTCCGAAGTGACGCGCGTCGCGCGTGAGGTCGGCACGGAAGGCCGGTTGGGCGTGCAAGCGGTGGTGCCGGGCGTCGCGGGAACGTGGAAAGACCTGACGGACTCGGTGAACGCGATGGGCACGAATCTGACGGCTCAGGTACGCAACATTGCCGAGGTGACGACCGCGGTGGCTCGCGGGGACCTTTCGCGCAAGATCACGGTGGACGTGAAGGGCGAAATTCTGGAGTTGAAGAATACGATCAATACGATGGTGGACCAACTCAATGCCTTCGCCGCCGAGGTGACACGCGTGGCGCGCGAGGTGGGCACGGAAGGCAAACTGGGGGGTCAGGCGCAGGTGCAGGGGGTAGCTGGTACGTGGAAGGACTTGACCGACTCCGTCAACGTCATGGCGGCCAACCTCACCGACCAGGTTTCCGGCATTGTGAAGGTGGTGACCGCAGTGGCGAACGGCAACCTGCGGCAAAAACTCACGGTGGAGGCCAAGGGCGAGGTGGCGGGCCTGGCCGAGACGATCAACAACATGACGGACACGCTGGCGATTTTCGCCGAGCAAGTCACCAATGTGGCGCGCGAAGTGGGGGTGGACGGTCGGCTGGGTGGACAGGCGCACGTTCCCGGCGCGGCGGGAACGTGGAAAGATCTTACCGGCAATGTCAACCTGCTGGCGGCCAATCTGACGACGCAGGTCCGGGCCATCGCGGAAGTGGCAACTGCAGTGACCAAGGGCGACCTGACGCGTTCAATCCAGGTCGAAGCCCGCGGCGAGGTCGCGGAGCTCAAGGACAACATCAACACCATGATTTACAATCTGCGCGTCACGACGCAGACCAACCAGGAACAGGACTGGTTGAAGACCAATCTGGCCAAGTTTACCCGTATGCTTCAGGGACAGCGCGATTTGTTCACGGTCGGCAAAATGCTGCTTTCCGAGTTGTCCCCGCTCGTCAACGCGCAGCAGGGCGCCATTTACCAGATGGATGCCACCGACAACAAGCTGCCGGTGCTGCGATTGCTGGCCAGTTATGCGCCACGTGCCGAAATGCCTCAGCGGATAGCGGCGGGCCAAGGCTTAGTGGGGCAGTGCGCGGTCGAAAAACAGCGCATTCTGCTCCACGATGTGCCGCAAGACTATACCCGGGTTAACTCGAGTCTCGGCGAGGCCCCGCCGATTAGCATCGTGGTCTTGCCGGTGTTGTTTGAAGGCCAGGCGAAAGCGGTCATTGAACTCGCGTCGTTGCACACCTTTAGCGTCACGCACATCGCCTTCCTTGAGCAACTGACCCAATCCATCGGGGTGGTACTTAATACCATCGAAGCGACCATGCGCACGGAGGGACTCCTCCAGCAATCGCAGCAATTGACGGTGGAATTGCAGTCGCAGCAGAAAGAATTGCAGCAGACGAACGAGGAACTGGCACAAAAGGCGCGGCAACTGGCGGATCAAAACGCCGAGGTCGAGCGCAAGAACCGTGAAGTGGAACAGGCGCGCCGGGCGATCGAGGAGCAGGCGACCGAGTTGGCCCTGACCTCGAAATATAAATCGGAATTTCTGGCCAACATGTCGCACGAGTTGCGCACTCCGCTTAATTCCATCCTCATCCTGGGCCAGCAGCTGGCGGACAATGGCGGCGGCAACTTGACTACCAAGCAGGTGGAGTTCGCGCGCAACATTCACTCCTCGGGATCCGACCTGCTCAACCTTATCACCGATATTCTTGATCTGTCGAAAATCGAGTCGGGCACGGTGACGGTGGACATTGAGGAGATTAGCTTTACCTCATTACGCGACTCGATCGAGCGCAACTTCCGGCACGTGGCGGATTCCAAGAGTCTGCCATTTGAAGTGGAGTTTTCTCCCAATTTGCCCCGTTCGCTGATGACAGACTCCAAGCGTTTGCAGCAGATATTAAAGAACCTTTTGTCCAATGCATTTAAGTTTACCGCGCAGGGTCGCGTCACCGTGAAGGCTGCTCTGGCAGATGCCGAATCGATCTCCGGGCATTCCGTATTGAGCCGTGCCGCCCAGGTTGTTTCCTTTGCTATCAGCGACACCGGCATTGGCATTGCGGCGGAAAAGCAGAAACTGATTTTTGAGGCGTTCCAGCAGGCGGATGCCGGCACGAGTCGAAAATACGGTGGCACCGGTCTCGGCCTGTCGATCTCACGTGAATTGGCCGCGCTCCTTGGGGGTGAAATCCGTCTGCAAAGTCTGTCAGGGCAGGGGAGTACATTCACCTTGTACCTGCCGGTAAACTATGCCGCGCGGACCCCTGACCAGAACACGACCGCTCTGACGCATGTCACTCCCATGGTATTGCCGGCGCCGCGGGAGGAGATCATCCCGGATGATCGCGACCAGATACAGCCGGGCGACCAAAGTGTGCTCATTATCGAGGACGACCCGCACTATGCGCGGGTGCTGCTTGGGCTGGCGCGGGGCAACGGATTCAAGGGCATTGTCGCCACGCGCGGCGCCATGGCGCTCACGCTCGCGCGGCAATTTCAACCGACGGCCATCACCCTCGATGTTTTCCTCCCAGACATGCTCGGTTGGACCGTGCTGAACAACCTCAAGCTGAATCCGGCCACCCGGCATATACCGGTGCAGATTATTTCCGTGGAGGAGGAGCGGTCGCATGCGCTGGCACACGGGGCGTTTGCCTACTCCGTCAAGCCGACGACCACGGAGGGCCTGGAGGAATGCTTCAACCGGATCAAGAAATTCATCGAGCCGCACGTCAAGCGCTTGTTGGTGGTGGAGGACAATGACATCGAGCGGCAGAGCATTGTGGAGCTGTTGGGCCATGACGATATCGAGATCACGACGGCGGCGACGGGAGCCGAGGCCATCGAGAAGCTGCTGGACCGGCCCTTCGACTGCTGCGTGCTGGATCTGAGGCTGCCGGACATGACCGGCTTCCAGTTGCTGGACAAATTGCAGGAGGAGCCGAGCCTGCGGGACATACCGGTGGTGGTTTTCACCGGGAAAGACCTCAGCCGCGAGGAAGAGCAACAACTGCGCACGGTGGCGAAGAGCGTGCTGGTGAAGGGCGTGCAATCGCCGGAGCGGCTGTTTGATGAAACCGCGCTTTTCCTGCATCGCGTGGTGAGCGATTTGCCGGAGGCCAAGCAAAAGGTGCTCAATCACCTGCACGTATCCAACGAAGTGCTGCACGGGCGGAAGGTGCTCATCGTGGACGACGATGCCCGCAACATATTCGCGCTGACCACCATGCTGGAAAACCATCAAATGGAGGTGATTAGCGCAACGAACGGGCGCCAGGCCATCCAGCTTATCCAGCAACAGCCGGACATCGGCGTGGTGCTCATGGACATCATGATGCCGGAGATGGATGGCTTTCAGACGATGCAGGAAATTCGCAAGGATCCAAAATTCGGCGCCCTGCCGATTCTGGCCCTGACGGCGAAAGCGATGAAGGGCGACCGCGACAAGTGTATTGCCGCCGGCGCCTTTGATTACGTCGCCAAGCCGGTCAACACAAACGAACTGCTTTCGTTGTTGCGCGTGTGGCTTTACCGGTGAGCCAACAGTACCCGGCTAAACATCAATTTTCCCTTACAATGCTTATCCCTAAGAAAGGAGGCCCTCCGTGGTGAACCCCGCCGTCAACATCCTGCTCGTGGATGATGAAGTTCGAAACCTGGAGGTCCTGGAGAGCGTTCTCGAGTCGCCGGACTATCGGCTCGTGCGGGCGCACACCGCCGAGGAGGCTTTGCTGTTGCTGCTCGACGGGGAGTTCGCGGTGATTGTGCTGGATGTGAACATGCCCGGGATGACGGGCATCGAGCTGGCGAATTTGATCAAGCAGCGCAAACGGACGCAGCATATTCCGGTAATTTTCCTGACCGCCTATTTCCAGGAGGATAAG
>Ga0182024_10020952_pt1 | contig 11908 bp, 10 predicted proteins | sample P32metaG_FD_120480 | JGI IMG/M metagenome (GOLD analysis project Ga0182024, IMG submission 120480) | Permafrost microbial communities from Stordalen Mire, Sweden - P3-2 metaG (Illumina Assembly) | ecosystem: Environmental > Terrestrial > Soil > Wetlands > Permafrost | place: Sweden: Stordalen... | reverse complement strand
TGGCGGCGCGCGACCAAGGTGCGCAGCACTTCTTGACGCTCTGGCGAAGAGATTAGGGAGTGGGGCGTTCGTAACGGTGACGGGCTACGCGCACGGTAACGCCGCGTTGGCGAAGAGAAGAGCGATGCTCGTCGCAAGTTACTTGGAGAGCAAGGTCCACCTTCACTTCACGTTGAAGAATCTCACGACGTCGACGGTTGACAAGTTGATGGTTACTACGACGAAGCCGTAACCAATGTTTGATATCCGGCAATGATCCACGGGACGCTGGAGGCAATGGGACGTGGGTTGCGTTAACGCCTCGAGCCAATGGCGCAGCGAGGTTCACAATGCCAAGGGCGATGCCAACCAGTTCTTGTTCCGCGGGTCAGGCTTGTTGACCGTGCGCAGCGATAGAGAGTGGTTCCCACTCGCGCCACGTCGCTAGGCGCGATTCGTAGTCTGCCGTCGCAACGGCCAGTGGTCCATCGCCGAAGAAGACGCGAAGCGGGGGCGTCTCGGCGTCGACGATACGAAGCACGGCGTCGCGAGTAGCGAACGGGTCACCTGGGGTCGATTGCCGCGTGGCGCGCGCACGAGCACTCGCTTCACGGGATGCGTCGTACGCGGGCAGTACGGTGGCGTGTTTCGCCGAGGAGCCGCCCCAGTCCGTTGAGTAGCCTCCCGGCTCAATGATGGTGACCTTGATCCCGAAGCTGGCTACCTCGAGGGCGAGGGATTGACTGATGCCCTCGAGTGCCCACTTGGAGGCGTGGTACATACCAATGTTGGAGAACGCCGAGATTCCACCGATTGAAGTGACCTGGAGAATGTGTCCGCTCTTCTGTTCACGAAGATAGGGAAGTACGGCCTGAGTGACCCAGAGCGCACCAAAGAGATTGGTCTCAATCTGGTCTCGGACCTCTTGCTCACTGAGCTCTTCGACCATACCGAATTGGCCGTATCCGGCGTTATTGGCGATGACGTCGAGACGACCGAAGTGACTGTGACCTTGGCGGACCGCATCGAAGACGGCGTCGCGATCGGTCACGTCAAGGGTCAGTGCCAGCACGAACTCGCCGTATTTTGCGACGAGGTCATCAAGCGAGCGTACGTCGCGTGCCGTCGCCACCACGTTGTCGCCACGGTCAAGTGCCGCGAGCGCCCACTCGCGACCAAAACCGCGCGAAGCGCCCGTGATGAACCAAGTTTTGGGGGTCACTATTTTTCTCCTTTACAACCGCGTCGGAGTAGAAATCTCACGGATCGCGCGTTTCGTGCTGTACAGCATAAGGGTCCAAGGTTCTTGACCGTCACGTTCAACGAGCCTGGTCGTCGAGTTCACACACGCCGTCCATCTTTAGAGTGTTCGCCATCTAAATTCTCCGCCACCCTGGTGCGCTCGGCAAAAAGCTGGCTAGCAATCGAATGAGCCGGGCGGTGCGGTCTAGCGCCAGGGCGCGTCAGCGAGAATGTCGGCAACGTCCTCTGCCGGCACGGCGGCCGAGAAGTAGAAGCCCTGGCCGAGTTCGCAACCGAGGAAGCGAAGACGTTCGAGTTGTGCCTTGGTCTCTATCCCTTCGGCGATCATGGTCATATTCAGTTTGTTGCCCAGGGTGACGATGGCTTCGAGCAGTGTGTCATTTCGGATGCTCTCACTTGCGGGACTTACGAAGGACTGATCGATCTTGATGATCCTCGGACGCAGAAGCGCGAGATACGACAGTGAGGAGTATCCGGTGCCGAAGTCATCAAGGGCGAAGCCAATCCCGAGGTGAATAAGTCGCTCCATGACACTCATCGTCTCGGCGACGTTGTGCAGTGTCACGCTCTCCGTGATCTCGAGGACGAGGTCCTCGGGCGCCAATCCACTCGACTGCAAAGCACTCTCGATCATCGGCACGAGTCCGAGGTCGTGGAACTGATGCGCCGAAAGGTTCACGGTGACGAATGGTTGACTACTTTGGCCGTTGGCCGCTTTCCACGTGCTTGCTTGAGCCACGGCTTCGTTCAGCGCAAAGAAGCCGAGTTCCAAAATGAGATCACTCTCTTCGGCGAGTGGGATGAAGACGTTGGGGGAGATGAGACCCTGATCAGGGTGTTGCCAGCGCATAAGGGCCTCAAAGCCCACAACGTCCCTGGTTGAGAGGTTGATAATGGGCTGATAGTTCATCGACAGTTCGCTTGCGGCGAGCGCCTGTTCAAGTTCTTGCGCGAGCGTGAACCGGCCGACGGCCTGTTGGTGCATGCCGGCGCTGTAGACCACGTAGTGGCCCTTACCTTCACGTTTGGCTTCGTAGAGGGCGACGTCGGCACTTTGAACCACTTCGGTCGTGCTCTTACTCGTCTTGTCCCAGACCACGACCCCAAGACTCGCGTGCTGATCGATCGTTGCCCCCGCGAACGTGAACGGCTCAACAAGGGTGGCAAGAAAGCGCTTGGCCACGATTTCTGCTTCTTCGGGGGAATTCAGACCTTCAGCCAAGTAGAGAAACTCGTCTCCGCCGAATCGACAGAGAGTATCGGAAGCACGAGTCACGTCTTCGAAGCGGCGTGAGACCGCGATCAGCAACTGGTCGCCGACGAGGTGGCCGTGCGTGTCGTTCACCGTCTTGAAGTCATCGAGGTCCAGGATCAATACGGCGCCGAACCCGCCTTGGCGAGCCACTCTCGCGTGCGCCTGGGCGAGCCGGTCGTCGAAGAGTGCTCTGTTCGCCAGTCCCGTGAGAGGATCGTGCAGCGCCTGGTGTGAAAGCTGTGCTGTCAGGGCGCGCTCTTCGGTGATGTCGCGCACGGACGAGACGAAGTACAGCGTCTCTCCTTGTTCATCGCGGGCGGGGGACATCGACACCTCGGCCGCCACCGTCCGCCCGTCCTTGTGCTGGAACCGCTTCACGTAGCGAATCCGGTCGATCTCTCCTGAAGTGATCCGACGGTAGACCTCTTCGGTGACGCCTATGTCGTCTGGGAAAGTAAAAACCTTGGAGTCGAAACCGAGGAGTTCCTCTCTCGTCCTTCCGACTATTTCGCAGAAAGCGTCGTTGACCGCGAACAACAGGCCCTTCTTGCTGGTGAAGACCATGGGTGCCATGTTGTCCTCGAAGGCCAAGCGAAAACGCTGCTCGCTCTGTGCCGTGGCCGCGGCGGCGAGTTTCTCGATCTCTACGGCACGCGTTTCGGCGTCACGACGGGCGCGTTCTAGTGCTCTAGTGGCGCTGTTGTCGCGGATGGACGCGACCGCCCAAGATCGACCTTCGAACGTGATTGGTGAGAGGGAAAAGTCAACGGGTAGTTCACTACCGTCATGACACAAGACCGTCAGATCTTGATCGCTTGACCACAATCGGTCGCTCGGGTCGCGTCCATCTTTGCGCCGGGCCTCGTCCTCGCGGGCTTTGAGGCGAGGCGGTACGAGCATGGTGACGTTCTGACCAATGAGCTCCTGGGACGAGTAGCCAGTGAGGGTGGTGAGCATTTCGTTCACGTGGAAGATCTTCCCGTGCTCGTCGAGCAGGGCCGTGCCGTCCGGGAGTGCTTCGAGCAAGTCTGACCAAGAAAGAGAACCTTCTTTCATCTGGCTCACGACTCACTCGCTTTCGTCCATCTCGTTCAACGAGCGACGTACGACTCGTCACCGCATTCTCTCACAGGAACGAAACCGCGCTCGAGCATACAAATTCTTGATTTTCAACGAAACAATGGTAGGCAGCATCGGAAGGAACAACGCGAACGATTTCACATTGGAACGACCGCAAAATTCATGATGAGGACCCGTCGAGACGTAGTCGTGAGGACTGTCGATTTGACCCACTACTGCGTGCGCGACCGCCATTTTCACCATATTGTCGCTGCACCCAAATTGGGAGTGTTGACGCTGGTCCTCGTGAGTCAGCGCAACCGTCGTCCGAGCACACCTGGTGTAGCCCCGTGAGGAGACACCAGAGAGTTTTGTGAATGAGGTGTGAGAGAGTTGGTCCATCGATGACACTCTTCGTCGGGCGTGATGAGAGAGAGAGTATGAACTCTCTAGCTGACTGGGTGGCGCTGATTGGTGCGCTAGTGGTGACGGGACTAGCGATATTCCAGATCTTCTTAGCGGTCGGGCTTCCCCTCGGCGCCGCCGCTTTCGGTGGAGCGAACGTCGTGCTCTCGTCGAAGTTGCGTATCGCTAGTGCGATATCCGCGTTGCTCTTCTTCGCTGCTTTGTACGTCGTGACCGCAAGAGCGGGCCTCTATGGCGTGGTGGGCAGATCATGGCCCGTGCACCTGGCAATCTGGGTGTTCGCCGCAGTCTTCGCGCTGAGTGCCCTCGCCAACGGTGCGTCACAGAGTCGCTGGGAACGGTTCCTGATGTTGCCCCTCGCGATCGTACTCGCGGCCTGTTGTGTCACCCTCGCCATTGTCGCGTAGTGCGCTCGCAAATTCGAGGAGGTCACAACGTCGCCGACTGTTCCTTCGTTGCCGCAGGGCGCCGAGGGCTACTGAAAACGCTTGCGAAAGAGGTTTCGTACGGGCGTGGGTATGAGCCGTTTGATCGCGTCGTTCTGATGGTGTAAGCGCGCAAGGTCCTGTGCGTCGACGTCACGTTGGGCTTCGAGAGCCGTTGCCTTAGCCCCCAGTTCCGCGACCCGTATCTCGAGGGACTCAGTGCGCTTTACTTCGTCGTGGAGTCTGTCCACGAGCTCTACCAGGTCGTCGGAAAGTTTCTCGAGCGCCCTCGTCCCGTCATCTCGAACTGCCTTGATAACGAACTGATACGTCTCCGATTCGCGGTCCCTCAGTACTGCCGCTAAGACCTCGTCGTCGACGTCGTCACGCTGCGCTCCAACCTCGGTGCCAAAGACGGGCACGATGACGCGATTCACTTCGGTGACCACCAATCCAGCTTTTCGAACCAGGTCGATCAAACTGTCCTTGGTGAAGAAGTAGATGTGGGTCTGGTCGAGTAGACCGCTCTCGGTGTACGGGAACGTACCCTTCATCAAGGCGATCTTCACGTCGGCGTGCGCGATATTCGGCACGGAGATGACGACCGTGCCGGCGGGAAGAAGATGCTTCACCGAGTGGGTTAGTGCGGCGAGTGGATCGTGCAGATGTTCAAGAACGTCGCCAAAGAGGATGGCGTCGAAGAACTCGCCGTCTAACTCATCCCAAAGACCGTCGTCATCAAGATTTCGAACGATGATGCGCTCGAGCCACTGCATCGCTGGCTCGACAACGGTGGAATCGTTCTCGATCCCGACAACGGTGCACCCTTGGGCTTTGAGCATCTCACTGACGTGTCCCGAGGCGCATCCGGCTTCCAAGACGCGTTTGTTGAAACCGACCATTCGAAGCATGAGGGCGTGCGAGTTGTTGTCGTCATCTGGATTTATCGCGGTGTGATAGTGAGAACGCATCAGGGAAAATCTACTCCGACTCGTTTCGTGATTGAAACCTCTTTTTTCGCTACGTCCGTATTGGGGCGTTTCGGGGCCAAAATGAACTCAAGAGACTTTGACGACGCCGCTCACGGACGTGATCGTGAAAGCGGAGAGTGGGAACTTGCCCGATATCTTGGCGGTGCCAATCTTCCCCGAAAAGGTAAGTACAAAAGTTCCCGCCGTTGACGTTCGAATCGAACCAGTGGCGTTCAAAGTCCGGTTTCCAACGGAACCCTTCGCCGTGAATGTGACCGCGCTGGCGTTAACGCCTTCGACGAGCACCACGTGCAGAGCGAGGCCGTCGATAAGTCCTTTCAGCACGTAACTGGCTGCGTTGGGATTTGGTTGGGAGATTTGACCACTCATGCGAAATTTTCCCAACGCGCCGGAGAGCGAAGCCCCGGCGGCGCTCGCGCCCCACGAGAGGTGAAACTTCTGATTTCCTTTTTGAAGAGGGATGGTTTTCGGTGCTGTCGTAGCTCCGGCGCCACTCGCGCCAAGTCCGATAACACCAAAGCTGATCAGCGACGTCGACATCGCGACCGCGGCGAGTCCACGTCGAAATTTCGTGCCTGTCGCCACCGGGACCGCCTTCTACGCGTCGAGCCCCTGCTTCGCTTCATGATAACCGAAGGAGGAAATCGACCCGCTGCAGGGTTCGTCGAGTTGCGGCCATCCAATGAATCACTCACTATCGAACGAGAAGTTGTGTTCGTGCTCGGTCGTTCTCGAAAGGTGCTCGCGCTCGCTGAGCACTTCGTTTCATCGTCGCCGACCGTACGACTGAAAACCCCGGAAGACCTCAATTTTCCCCAAGAAACGTCGACACTGGAGATTCCTAGCGCGGGGGTTTGAATATCGCTATGCTGACAAAAAATCAAGGACGAAGTTAAGAGTCCGGACCGAAACAGGGGGGACAACGTGAGCGATGTTTCGAACGGACCGGACTGGTGGCAAGCAGCCGACGGGAAGTGGTACCCGCCAGCACAGCAACCAAATGCTCAAGCTTCGGCTCCGCCACCGCCCTCAGGGTATTCGCCGCGAACGTCTAGTGCCTCTACCGGCAAGCCGTCATTTGCCTTTCACATGAAAAGGTGGTCCCAGCCCGAGCGGATTACCGCTATCGCCACGTTGGTGCTGTTGATCTCGCTGTTCCTTCCGTGGTTTACCTACAGTTTCGGCATCGGATCGGTGTCCGTCGACGGACTCTGGCACGGCTGGATGTATCTCGTCTTCATTCTCTGTCTCGTCATTTTGGTCTTCCTGGTCTCCAAGGCCAGTTACGCCGAGATGCCCTTCAAACTCCCAATGGCCGAAGAGCAGTTGTTGCTCTACGCGACCGCCATCAACTTCGTGCTGACCCTGCTGGCCTTTGTCTTCAAGCCAGGCGGCATCGGATTCAGTGGCATCGGGTGGGGCTTCGGTGCGTTCGTCGGTCTCGCGGCGGCGGTCGTGGCGGCGGTACCGCTCGGGGTGCCCGCGATACGAGCACGACGCGGCTGAACTAGACGGCTCGATCCTCGCCTCGGGGGGTTCTGAACGACAGAATTGCTTACGTCATGACGTGCCACCGGGTTACCTTGGACCGGGGCCAGAGCGGTGTCAATCGCCGTTGCTCGACGATGAGATACTCGCTCCTCGAACTCGCTCGTTAGGAAACTCGCGCGGTGTTCAGTCGGGTTTTCTTCGTTTTGGCCGATTTAAAGATTACGGCTGTGCTGTCCCAGCCTTTATTCGTCTCCGGTCATGGGAAACTCCCACGCTCCACGTACCGCTCGTAAACAGAACCGATTTACGCGGCGCGACGTTGCGACTCATTGGCGTCGTGAATGCGCCGATGCGCGATGGGTTGAATCTCGCGCTGGTACTCGACGCGCCGGCGCTTGTGCTTCGACATCGAGATCAGGGCGAGCATGGCGGTGATCAGTGCGACGACGATAAGTGCGTAACCCGTGAAGTAGGAAGACAGTAAATTAGCGCATTTCGCGCCGGCGCCCGTTCCGGACAAGGGACTGGTGAGGGAACCGCAGGTGGCGTCAGCTGGGACTGCTCGCACCAGAAGCCACACGCCCGCCGAGAGTGTCGCTAGGGCGAGGATCAGGAAGATTCTTCTCATTACGACACCAACCTAGGTTGATTCTGTGCATTTTCCTGGTTCTTGTTGGGGATATTTTGTTCGAAAATTGCGGGAAGGATGTTTCTTCGAGACGGTCAACTGTTGAAAACTTCCTCACGTTCGCGAAAGGACGACGTTCTGTCGAGATTTGCTTAACGATCCCCGTGGGTCCAAAACTCAGGTCAACGAGACACGTGACGATGTTGTTCAAAGTCTTGCGTGCAGACATCTCGAAGTTGGGCCGTTCGACGTGGACGGCATTCGCGAGAGTGTCAGCTAGTTAGACGAACTCAATCGCTCGACGGGGCCACGAGGGTCTTGATGTCGGTGGCCTTGAAGGAGAGTTTGTTCGCTGGTGACGGTCGACTGATGTAGTAGCCCTGCGCCATGTCGCACCCGAGTTCTCCGAGGAGGTCGAGGGTTTCCACGTCTTCAATCCCCTCGGCGACCACGCGCAGCCCCATGCTGTGTCCTAGGTTGATGGTCGCGCGCACGAGTTCCGTTTCACGCTCGTTACCATCGGCACTGAGCGCGGTGATGAACGTCCGGTCGAGCTTTAGCTCTCCGACGGCCAAGCTGCTCAGATAGGCGAGCGACGTGAAGCCGGCCCCGAAGTCGTCGATCGACACCACGATGCCGAGGTCACGAAGCTGCAGGATCACTGCCTGGGCCCTTAGGAAGTCGGTGATGATGGTCGTCTCGGTGATCTCGATGACCACCGACGAGCCCGGAAGGTCGTGGCGCTCGAGGAGTTCCTTGATGAGCGCGAGAAAGCCATGTTCCAAGAGGTCGGTCGTCGCGACGTTGACCGAGACGGCGAGGTAGCGCCCCGAGGCGCGCCACGCCGCGCACTGGGTGAACGCCTCGTTCAGTACCCATTTGGTCAGGGGCCACATCAGACCAGACTCTTCGGCGAGGGGCAAGAACTTAACGGGTGGAACCAACCCCAATTTGGGGTGCGGCCACCGCACTAATGCCTCGACGGCCAAGATCTCACCCGTTTTCAAGTCGAGTTGGGGCTGATAGTGAAGGACGAGGTCGCCATCCTTCACGGCGAGGCGAAGTTCGTCGAGCAGGTTCGGCTGGTCCTGTGCGCCGTCGAGTTCGTGGTCGTAGAACACGAAGGGCGTGTTGCCAAGCTTGGCCCGGTACATCGCGACGTCCGCGCACCACATCAAACCGGGTCCGTCGTTGGCGTTCGCCGGTGTTAAAGCGATGCCGATACTGGCGCCGACGGTCGCTTTGATCTTGTTCAAGGTGAAAGGCTCCTCGATCCCTTCGATGATTCTGCGCGCGACGACGACGGCGTCGTTGGCGTCGGCGTCCATGAGAACAACCGCGAGTTCGTCGCCGCCCAAACGCACCACGGAGCCAGAACTGCCCACGGCTTTGGTGAGTCGTGGCCCGAGTTGGCGCAGGAGTTCATCGCCCGCCGGATGGCCAAAGGAGTCGTTGATTTCCTTGAAGTGGTTGAGGTCGACGAAGAGAAAGGCCAGCTCGCGCGCGTCGGCCAACGAGCCATCTTGATCGGCGAAAAAGAGGTCGAGCACCTGGGAGAGCAGGCGTCGATTACCGAGTCCCGTGAGTTCGTCGGTGTGGGCCTGACGATGGCGCTCTTCGGTGAGTATGCGAAGACTTCGGGCCGATATCGCGAGTCGAACGCCGACGGTCAGCAGCGTCGCTACCGCCAGCCACAGCGCGACGCGACTGATGGTGTTGAGGGTCCCCAGGATCAAGAGGGCGAGCCCACCGGTCGCCGCGATACCGGGAAAGAGGAAACTGGACACCCTTTGGGGTCGAAGCGGATTGAGGTGCCGCGTGGGAAACCACACTGACATCGAGATCAGAAAGATCGCTATCGGCCAGGCGATCGCGTTCGCGGTACTCCCGAAGCGAGACGCCACTCCCGACGACTGAAAGAGATTGGACGTGTCACCAACGACGATGGCGCTGAGTCCCGTCGCGAGCACGTACCACTGTCGCGACGCGCCGCCCAAGAGCAGAACCGTGCCGCCGATGACGAGAATGAGCAATAGGAGGTCCCCGACCGGATAGGCCAAGTTGACTGCAGTCGCAATGGAGCTTCCGCCGGTGGCGTTTTGGATACTGTGAAAAGCGAAGGCCGCGCAGAACGTCGCGGCACCCAAACCGGCCACGACGCCGTCGAGCCAGTTCGGACGGGCGAGACGACCGAGACCACGCTGGAGAATCATCACGGTCGCGACGTAGGCCAAGGGGTAGAACATCAGGTAGAAGCCGTCGGCGCCCGATGGCGTTGGGGGCTTGGCCCCTCCGATGGACTCGGTGGTGAGGACGATGTCACCAAGCGACCAGGACAACAGACTGAAACCGAGGATCAAGGGAATAGCTCGGCCGGGTCGCCGCGCGAGACCCTTGTAGATGCAAATCAGTGACGCCGCGAACTCAAAGGCGGCTACCGACCAACCATCAAGCCAGGCCCACTCCTGGTTTGAATTTCGTACCAGTAGTGAGATGAAATACGTGACCAGCAGAAGACCCAGAATGGCATAGGCGGCCCAAACCCACCTTTGATGACGACGCACCTCAGCCGCGCTGAGTGTGGATTCAGTGGTTGGCACCACGACGTCCGTGGAAGAACCAGGCGGTGGGCTGACGCGGGAGCCATTTTCGAAGCGAAAACGACCGCCATGGCGCCTTTCTTCGGCTACTGGCACCTTCCGACCCCCCGACATGTAGTGTCATCCGCACGAAAAACTTTTAAGAAATATTGACGAGTCTTTCGAGTCGTCATCAAATCACTCTCAACGAGCAGTCAACAAGACCCCATTTTAAAACGCGCTCGATCGAAAACCTGGCATTTGTACACACTTTGTTCACCACGTTGAGCAGGAGTTTCACAAGTTTTTTGTCACGACGGGTCCGTCAGTTCGCCGAAGCGACACGGTGGTTTCGAACGGTTTTCTACCGTTCGCAGGGTTCGTCCTAGAGGGCCATTGCCCATCCCCTGACGGGTCAAAATCTGTGGAAACTTCACAGATTGTCGGGACTATTTCGGTTCCGCGGCGAACGCCTCAGCCTCGTCTCGACGATGGAATCCGACGATGTCGCTCACGTGGCCGCCGCGCACGGTCAACAGTTGCCAGCGCAACACCTCATTACCGTGTTCTCGAGAATCTTTGTTGCCACTCACCACGAGACCGACGAGCAATCGATCGCCCACCACGGTGATCTCGGAAACCGTTGCGGTGGCACCAGAGGCCCTTCCACGCTGGTACCAAGCGAGGACCTGCGCTCGATTTTGACACGGCGGTGAGGTGTCGCCCGGTGGTCCCCACCGCACGTTCGCGTCGAGGATGTCGCTGAAGGCGGCGAGGTCCGCCGTTTCCAAGGCGACCTTCACTCGACGTGCGAGATGTTCCATCGATTCCGGAGTCTCCGCCATCGGGTTCCGCCTATCAATGAGTTGGTGCTCTCGTCTAGGGATTGTAATGCTCGTCCTTGGTGTGCTGTCGTCGACGTCGCCAATCATCAAGCGCGAGGCAACGCGTGGCACACGGCGTGCTCGCGTCGCACGTCATCATCTCTCCGCGATGGTCGCCCATCCCCGTTTCAACATCGTCGGAATCTCGTCGTTCGCCACCGCGGGCGACCAAAGGAAACCCTGACCTAGTTCACAGCCGAAGTTGCGCAGACGCTCGAGTTGCTCTGTCGTCTCTATTCCCTCGGCGAGCATCGTCATGTTGAGTTTGTGGCCGAGTGAGATAATTGCCTCCAACAGAGCGTCGTTTCGAGGATTCTCGAATGAGGGGCTCACGAAGGACTGGTCGACCTTGATGATCTTCGGCTGCAGGAGGGCCAAGTAGGAGAGTGAGGAGAATCCCGTACCGAAGTCGTCCAAGGCAAAGTAGATGCCGAGACGACTGAGATGTTCCATAACGTTCAACGTCTCGGAAACATTGAGGAGTGTCACGCTTTCGGTGATCTCGATGATCAGTTGTTCTCGAGTGAGTTGACTCTCTGCGAGAACCGATTCGATGATCGACACCAGGGCTGGGTCGTGAAACTGTCGGGCAGAAAGGTTGACCGAGACGTAGAGGTCCTTTCCCTCATCATCTGACTTTTCCCAGGAACTCGCCGCCGCCACCGCTTCCCTCAGAGCGAAGTAGCCGAGGTCCAAAATGAGATCACTCTGCTCGGCGGCCGGGATGAAGACGTTCGGCGGTACCCACCCTCGCACGGGGTGGTGCCAACGCATCAGGGCCTCGAAGCCGACGATCTCGGTGGTCGCGAGATCGATGATGGGCTGGTAGTGCATCTTCAGATCACCAGAGTGCAACGCTTGGCGCAACTCTCGAACGAGTTCGAAGCGGTCGACCGCCTGCTGGTGCATGCTCGGAGTGAAGAGGAC
>Ga0182024_10020951_pt1 | contig 11908 bp, 10 predicted proteins | sample P32metaG_FD_120480 | JGI IMG/M metagenome (GOLD analysis project Ga0182024, IMG submission 120480) | Permafrost microbial communities from Stordalen Mire, Sweden - P3-2 metaG (Illumina Assembly) | ecosystem: Environmental > Terrestrial > Soil > Wetlands > Permafrost | place: Sweden: Stordalen... | reverse complement strand
TGGTGGACCTGATCGGGATCGAACCGATGACCTCTTCCATGCCATGGAAGCGCGCTCCCAGCTGCGCCACAGGCCCACGTGCTGAGGTATGCAACTTCCCTATTGTCTCCGCTTGGGCGTGATTCGTCAAACACTGGGGCGGGTAAGCAGGAGCGCAGTCGAGGAAATGCACGTGAAGAGCGAAAACACGGCGCGGCGATAGATTGGAAGTACCCCCGAGGAGGTTAACCGTGCAGGCTGCTGTCGTCAATGTTCTGGGCCAGGCGCCCAAGTATCAATCGTTTCCCGATCCTGTCGCCGGAGAGGGCGAGACGATCCTTCAGGTGCACGCCGCTGGGCTGCACCCGATCGTGAAGGCGAGGGCGAGCGGGACGCACTACTCGAGCGACGGAAAGGTGCCTTTCGTGCCGGGGGTGGACGGGGTGGGAACGCTGGAGGATGGAAGGCGGGTCTACTTCGCTTTTTCGCGGGCCCCATGGGGGACAATGTCGGAACGGACGGTGGCGCCCCGATCCAGGTGCGTGCCGGTGCCTGATGGCCTGGACGACCTTACGGCTGCGGCGATCGCTAACCCTGGGATGTCGGCGTGGGTGTCGATCAAGGATCGCGCTGAGCTCGCCGCAGGAGAGACGGTTCTTGTGCTGGGAGCGACGGGGGTGGCTGGACGGCTTGCTCTTCAGGTGGCGCGCCAATTGGGAGCCAAGCGGGTTATTGCCGCCGGACGGAATGTGGCGGGCCTTGCCGCGGACGAGGTGGACGCGATCATCGCGCTTGGGCAGCCGGAAGACGCAGTTCGCGATGCCTTTGCGGCGGAGGCTGCGTCGGGGATCGACGTGGTGATCGACTACCTTTGGGGACGGCCGACCGAGCTGCTGCTGGAGGCTCTGGCCAGGGGCTTTCGCGCCAGTTCCACGCATCGGACGCGGCTGGTGGAGGTGGGCGAGAGCGCGGGTAAGACGATCAACCTGCCTGGGGCGATCCTGCGCAGCATCGATTTGACCTTGTTGGGAAGCGGATTTGGCGCCGTGCCACTTGACCAGATTTTTGCGGCGATTCCCCTGCTCTTCTCGCTGGCCGCGGCCGGGAGCCTCAATGTCGATGTAGAGCCAGTGCCTCTGACGGATGTCGAGGCGGCATGGAACCGCGCGGAAAAGGGCCGCAGAATCGTTTTTACGATATAAAGCAACCAAATCTTAGGTGACAGAATCTTGCTCACATTCGTGACCGGGAACACTTTATGGGGGGTCCGGTGTCTAAGATAATAGAGAGCGCGGTACATTCGGTTTTGAGCCAATGTTCCGTTTCCCGCGCACTCGATGGCAGTAGCGGGTTTCCAGCGGCGGTTCGCCGGACCGTTGGACGAGTGGCCGCAGAGGATGACGTTCAGGCGATCGGTATTTGGGCATTTCGCATTGGCTTGTTGGGACGGCGCGAAAAAGACAGATACTAACTGTGCGGATTCTGCGGTAAAGTGGGAGGACTCTGAATGCAGGCGGACCTCACCATGGGCAATATTGCGAGCGCTCTGACGCTGCAATCCGAAGAAGCGGCACTGATCGCTGAACTTCAGGCTGGTTCGGAGGAAGCATTTGCGTGGCTGATCACGCGCTTCCATCAACCGATCTACTCCCTGCTTGCGCGTACCGTGCCGGATCGCGCCGATGCCGCAGATTTGACCCAGGAAGTCTTCGTCAAGGTTTTTCGGGGCGTCGGCAACTTTCACGGCGAGTCTTCATTGCGGACGTGGATTTACCGGATTGCGCTGCGCGAGGCTTCGAACCAGCGGCGCTGGTGGATGCGGCACAAGCAGCAGGAGATTCCCATCGAGCAGGAGATGATCGAGGGGATATGCGGGACGCCGGTGAGGCTCAAAGAGATGCTGGTGGATCCTGCTGAGTCGCCTTTCGAGATGGCAGCGCATGGGGAGAACCGGGCACGGGTGGAAGCGGCGTTGCAGCGGGTTCCGGAGCCGTACCGTAGCACGCTGGTCCTGCGGGATATCGAGGGATTTGTGTACGAAGAAGTAGCGGAGATTCAATGTGTGAATTTGGGGACAGTGAAGTCGCGGCTGGTGCGCGGGCGTGCATGTTTGAAGGCGATTCTGACGACACCGGCGGCTGGCGTGCGCTCCCCGGCGCGCGCGAGATTTGAAATACCTCTGGGAGAGGAGGCGCAATGAAAGACTGCAATGCAGTGCAGGAAAGGTTTACTGAGTATCTGGACGGCCAGTTGACAGGACGGGAGATGCAGCGCATCGCCGCCCATCTGGAAGATTGCGGGGAGTGTGGGCGGGAATGGTCATCATTGCGTCAGACACAGGCGTCGCTAGCCGCGCTCGGCCCGGTGCCGGAACCCAAGGATTTGCTGTTGCGGATTCGCGTGGCGGTGAGCCAGGAGAGGGCACGCAGCCGCCGCAATCCCTTTCAAGGCTGGGATCTGGCCTGGAGAAATACATTGGGGCCTTTCCTGCTACAGGCCTCTGCCGGATTTGCCAGCGCGGTGCTGCTGTTGGGCACGGTGATCGTGCTGGCGACTATGTTTACCCAGCCGGAGGTAGCACAGGCCAGCAAGGACGAGCCGCTAGGAAACCCCACCGCACCGCGTCTTTTGAGTCTCTCCAGCGGCGCGGGCAGGAACGAGATCGGCGCCCTCTCCGGGCCGGTGGTGGTGGAGGTTTATATCAACGACGAAGGCCAGATGTATGACTATCGCATCGTCAGTGGTCCTACCGACGAGGCGACCCGGGCGCAGGTGGAGAACCTGCTACTGACTAGCGTCTTTGAGCCGGCGCGCTTTTTTGGAAAGCCCGTGCGCGGCCTGACGGTGCTGTCGTTCGCAGGGGTTTCGGTACGCGGGTAAATCAGAGAAACATCAAGCCTCGTCTGGCATCGTTCGGACGGGCTTTGTGTTGCTCCTTCCCGGTCTCCGGAAGCCCCATTACCGTTACTCGTTGCAACAAGATCGAAATCGGCTGCCGCAATTGCTTTACCCTCCCGTTTGACCCCGCCGGTGCGTCTAACTAGACTTGCAGGCAGGGTTCCTTCATGACATTTCGTACAAATCGATCGATTGCCGTTTTTTCGGCAGCTGTTTTTTGCGTGCTGTCGGGTATTGCACCTATAAGGTCGTGGGCTCAATCCTCCGCCAGCGGTTCCATCAAGAATCAGAGTTCGTCTTCGCAGGGATTCCCGCAGGAGAAGGCACCATCGCTGGTCGATCCCGCCGGACCGACTGTCTCGCTGGTCAGCTCGGAGCCCGTCTTTCTGATGGCCGCTGCGCTGAACGCCTGCGGCTATGACGAGGGGTTGGATGAGAGCGCGCCGGTGCGGAAGCGGGTCCGCGCCGAAATCGATCAGGCGCTGGCCAAGAGCGAGGACGCCCGCGTGAAAAGGGACAAAATCTGCCTGTATATCGCCCAGCACCGTATGACGGGCTCGGAGCGGGACATTTCGCAGTACATCTCGCTTGCGCTCTATCTGACGCCACCGCCGGAGCTTGAGACCTCAGCGGATCTGACGGAGATGCCACCCGACTCGACACAGGTGGTGGAGATTGTTCCTTTGCTCAAAGATTTCGTCGCAGCAGTCGACCTGCACGGGATCTGGCTCGCTGTACGCCGAGTCTATGACGACGAAGCCGCCCGGCTCCACGATCCGCTGTCGAAGATGATCGTCGAGACCAATTTCTACCTCAAGTTGCCGGCCTCCACCTACGAAGGGCGGCGGTTTGTGGTGGTCATCGAGCCGCTTCTCTCGCCGCGGACGGTGAATGCCCGCATTTACGGGACCGATTACGTGGTGGTGGTTTCGCCTGTGGATGGGCAGATCCGCATGGGCGACGTTCGCCATACCTACCTGCATTATGTGATCGAACCACTGCTGTACGCGCGCTCCAATGCAATTGATCGGACGCAGCCGATTCTCAAAGAGATACGAGAGGCTCCGCTCGAATTTCGCTACCGCTCCGACACGGTGCCACTGACCGTCGAGTGTCTGATCAAGGCGGTCGAAGCGCGGACCATGGATACCGGGGTTCCGGAGTACAAGATTCCAGCAGGTGCGCTGCGAGAGGATATGCCGCGCTATGAGCATGAACGGCAGGTCTACCAACAGAAGGTAGATGCCGTCCGCTGGGCCACAGTGCGACACGATATGACCCAGGGATTTGTGCTGACACAGTACTTTTACGAGCAGTTGATTCAGTTTGAAAAAGATCCAGCCAGCTTGAAGGACACGATCGGCGAAATGGTTTACAGCATGGACGTGGATCAACAGGTGCATCGCGCACGCGAGATCGAGTTTGACAAAGAGGCGGATGGCGAGGTGCTCGGGCGCAGCAAACCGCGCAAGTTGACCGGGTTGGATTTGGCCGAGGCGCAACTGGCAAACGGGGACGTGGTGACGGCCAGCGCCCTGGCGCGTCAGGCGCTCGCGGAGCACTCCGACACGCTGGAATCGGTGGCGGACGGTGCGCGCGCCAACTTTATCCTGGCCAGGGCGGCCATCCTGACCGGCCATCCGGAGGATGCAATCAACGGATTCCAGAAGACCCTGGCCACCAGCAAGGAGGCGCGGCTGCTGGCCTGGTCGCACATCTACCTAGGCAGGATGCTGGACCTGGACTGCAAACGCGATGAGGCCGTTGCCGAGTACGCCGAGGCGCTGGCGACTCGCGACGGCCAGCAGGACACGCGGCTGGCCGCGGAGCGGGGGTTGAAGACGGCTTATGTCGTCAGGGGCCACAGTTGCGACGAGGATGCCGAGGACGATTCGTCCGGTGACGGTTCCGGCAAGCCGGACGCGGCGAAGCCGGCAACTGGATCGACTGTGCAAACGGGAACGCAGAAACCGTAAGAGTCCGGCGATAGCCCGATGTAGGCGCCTTCGGTTCCACAGTAGAGTTTAATGGATACATTGAGACGGTATGGGCAGTATCTTCTAGCCGCGGTGCCGTCTCCAGGAACGAGTCAAGGAGGTGCCTACGATAAAAGCGCGGGTGGAAGCAGGTCTGGCTGAACTGGAAACTGCACTCGGGCATGGTTTTGCCAGGCCGGAACTTCTGGTGCGCGCGTTGACTCATCGGTCACGTGCAAACGAACTGGAGCTTGACTGCGGCAATGGAAAGGCCGCATGCGCGGGCGACAATGAGCGTCTCGAGTTTTTAGGCGACGCGGTGCTGGGGCTGGTGGTGGCAGAGGCGCTGTTCGGGTCGCATCCGGAGTGGCAGGAGGGCGAGCTAACTCGCGTCCGCGCTCAACTGGTGAGCCGGCAACACATGGCGGAAGTGGCCGCTGCGATCGGTCTGGGAGATCACTTGCGATTGAGCCGGGGCGAGGATCGCAGCGGTCTGCGGCGCAAGAGCACCGTGCTTTCCAATAGCATGGAGGCGGTGATGGCCGCACTATTCCTGGACGGTGGCCTGGAACCGGTGCGGGCCTTTGCCCGCCGCTGGGTGATGGGCGAGGCAGCCGAGCATTTGGCCGAGGAGTTGCGATCCGGCGCCGCGCTCGGCAACTATAAGTCGGCACTCCAGGAACACCTGCAGGCGGCGCGGGCCGGAACCCCGGTTTACCGGCTCAAGAGCGAGAGCGGGCCCGACCATCGGAAGCGGTTTCTGGTGGAAGTCCGCCTAAAGAAAGACGAAGGAGAACCAGGCAAGCAGCTGGCTCGGGGTATGGGGAGCACCAAGAAGCAGGCGGAGCAGGATGCGGCGCGGCGCGCTCTGGACCGGCTGATGGCAGCTACGTCCAAAGCCGGCGCCCGGGAACCTGACGCTGAGGACGCGAAGGAGCAACCGGAGCCATGAGCACGCCTGGACAAGGTGAACAAGCTGGACATGTGCCTGGTCCGTTCCCCAGCCGTTTTGAACACGTGCTTGTTCAACTGCGGCTCCATCTGCCCACCGTTCCAGAGGCGTTGGCCTCGCTGCTCCGGACGGTGGTGATGGCATTGTTTCTGCTGACGTTTGTGCTCCAGCCGTACCTTATCCCTTCAGAGAGCATGGAGCGCACCCTGCTGGTAGGAGATTTTCTGCTGGTGAACAAGCAGGTTTATGCGCCGGCGGGAAAGTTGAGCCGGTGGCTGCTGCCCTATCGCGAGGTTGCACGCGGCGATATCGTTTTCTTTCACCACCCCCAGCCGCCATTTCTGGTCAAGCGGGTGGTGGGCATTCCCGGCGACCGGTTGCGCATCGAGGATGGGCGAGTGACTGTCAACGGCCGTCCCCTGGACGAGCCTTATGCGGCTTTTGAGCCCGCCTCACCCAATCCCTTCCGGGACGACTTTCCAGCCAAGGTATATACCGATCCTGCAGTCGATCCGGTGTGGTGGAAGCAGATGCAGAGCCTCACTCGCGACGGGGAACTTGTGGTTCCTCAAGGCGAGTATTTTGTGCTCGGCGATAACCGCAATCACAGCAAGGACTCGCGTTTCTGGGGCTTTGTGCAGCGGCCCGATATTGTAGCCCGGCCACTGGTTATCTACTTCTCCGTTGCCCGCCCCTCGACGACCGATGTGCAGCAGGCCACGGATGATAGACTCGGACACGACAGGCTGCTCTCGGCGAAACTGACGGAGTTTGCGCGCTGGAAACGCATCTTCCATGTAGTTCACTAGAAGAATATGAGGGGTCAGAGATCAGGGGACTACTGAATACTGACCACTGACAAAGAGCTTAAGGATGACGAAGAAAAAAACGCCGCCCCCCCAGACTCCTCCCGACGTCCAGCCCGATCCCGTTGAAGACAGGGTAGAAGAGACGCCGTATGAGGCGGTCGCCAGCATCTGCTCCGTGCTGATTGTGGGCCTGTTCATCCTCACGTTTCTGGGCCAAAACTTCGTGATTCCCTCGGGATCGATGGAGAAGACATTGCTGGTGGGCGACCACCTGGTGGTCGACCGGATCACACTGGCCCCGCCGACGAAGTGGATGCCGCTGGTTCACTACCGCGAGCCGAAGCGCGGCGATGTTGTGGTGTTCCTTAAGCCGGTCCCCGATGACAATGGAGTGTACCAGTTCCTGGTGAAGCGGTTGATCGGCGTACCCGGCGATCATATTCATTTGCGCAACGGCATCGTCATCCTCAATGGCGTGGCCCAGGCTCAGCCGCACGCCCAACCGACAACGCCTGAGAATCATTCCGATTTTCTAGACGAATTTCCCTCCGTGGCGCCGGTTGCTACCCCTGATGCTTACGAGGGCACTCCAGAAGCCTGGGCTGTGGACTTTCCGAGTTACATTGAGAACGGGGATCTAGTGGTTCCGTCGGGCAAGTACTTCATGATGGGCGATAACCGGCACAACAGCCTCGATTCGCGCTACTGGGGTTTTGTGCCCCGTGAGAACATCGTTGGCCGTCCGTTGTTCAACTACTGGTCGTTCGTGACTCCTGAAGACCAGTATGAGCAGACCGGGATTAGCAATACCCTGGCTTGGATGGGCCACGTGGCGCTGCACTTTTTCACGGAGACGCGCTGGGGGCGGACGCTGCATCTGATTCGGTGACCACCGATAAGACCATGACGGAAGACATGCAAGGCCGGCAACGAAAGCGCGGACGGTTCTGGCTGGCGCTGGCGCTGCTGGCGGCCATCCTGGCGGTGCTTATCGTGCCCCCATGGATCAGCCTGAGCCGGTACAAAAGCCGCATTACGCAACTGATGGCCGCTTCGTTGGGCAGGCCGGTGCGCCTATCCTCGGTAGAGCTGCGCCTATTGCCGCGGCCCGGCTTCGTGCTGACTGACTTGACCGTCGATGAAGATCCAGCTTATGGCGTGGAGCCGGTGTTGCACGCCAATACGGTCACGGCTTCCATCCGGCTGCTCTCCCTATGGCGGGGGCGGCTGGAGATCGGCAGGATCAGCGTGGACGAGGCCAGCCTCAACCTGGTACGAACAGAAGCGGGGCGCTGGAATCTGGACTCGCTGTTCCGCACCGCTGCGGCGCATGCAGGCGGGGCCGTGGCGGACGGCGCAGAGAATGGCGGGGGACGGCGAAAAGCGCCCCTACCCTACCTGGAAGCAACCAATTCCCGAATCAATATTAAAAACGGAACGGAAAAACTGCCCTTTTCGCTCATTTCAACCGACTTCTCTTTCTGGCAGGAGGAGCCTGGGGATTGGCGCATCCGGCTGCGCGGCCAACCGGCTCGCACCGACGTAAGCCTGGATCTGGCAGATACCGGGGAAGTCCGGCTGGAAGCAAGGGTGCACAGGGCGGCCGAACTGCGACAGATGCCAGTACATCTCGACCTGGAGTGGCGGGAGGCTCAACTGGGCCAACTGATGCGGCTGGTGACAGGCTCCGACCCTGGCTGGCGCGGCGACCTGACCGGCGAACTGCAAATGGACGGCACCGCCGATGCGGCCCAGATCAAGACCCGTCTGCGCGCGACAGGAGTCCACCGCGCCGAATTTGTACCGGTCGCGCCCATGGATTTCGACGCCAACTGCGGCTTTGTTTACCACTTTTCCGAGCGCGCGATCGAGAATCTGGCGTGCGACTCTCCCCTCGGCGATGGGCGCATTCATCTCGCCTGCGATCTGCCGGGCGAAGGCGGAAGCCCGCATTTTTCGGTAGAGCTTGATCGGATTCCGGTGACATTCGGCCTCGATGCGCTGCGCACCGTCCGCAGCGGTATTAGCCCAGATCTAGAGGCCAGAGGCATCATCAGCGGCAAGATTGCGTACGCGGAGAGTGGAGTGGCGGGCAGTGCGTCGGAGAAACCGACTGGCACGGTTAAACCGAGCAAGGCCCTTGCCAGTAAGGCGCATCAGGTTGGATCAGGGCCACTCACCGGCAGTTTAGCTGTAGAAGGTTTTCAATTAAACGGGGGCGGGCTCAGGACGCCGATCCAGGTCCCCAAGCTGGTATTGGAACCGGTGGCTGACACGCTGGGCCAACAACCGGACCTGCATCATTCCGGGGCAGGACCCTTATCCAACGGCCCAGTCCAAGCTGTTGCACTTTCGGCAACGGCGGCAATTCCCGCCGGAGGGACCATTCCCCTCACGGTAACGGCGCGGCTGGCGCTCACCGGCTACGAGGTAACTGTTCACGGTCAGGCTAGTGTTGCGCGAGCCAAAGAGCTGGCGCGCGTGGCCGGTATGCCGGATGCCGGTGCACTGGACTCACTGGCCGGAAGCTCCGTGGTCGTTGACCTAAGCGCCGGGGGGCCGTGGCAGCCAGCCCAGAAGATTCCGTTGAGCAGTATTCTGCCGGCCAATGTTGTTTCCAGCGATTCATCCCATGCAGGGAACCGTCCGGCTGCGTTGCTGCCAACCGCGGATGAATTCGAACCGGCTACAGACAGCATGAGCGGGACCGTGACCCTCCGTAGTGCCAACTGGAAGGCAGATTATCTGGCCAATCATGTGGAGATTGCCCAGGCAACGCTGCATCTGGGCGGCGGCGAAATCCGCTGGGATCCGGTAGTTTTTTCCTACGGGCCAGTGAAGGGTACGGCGACACTGATTCTTCCGGCAGACTGCGATGCGCCCCAGCCCTGCCTGCCGCAGTTCCGGGTGCAGTTCGGCGCTCTGGACGCCGGCGCGCTTCAGTCGGCAATTCTGGGAGCGCATGAGCCGGGCACGCTGCTCTCCTCGTTGATCGCCCGCCTGACCTCTTCGACTGCGCCGGTCTGGCCTCAGCTTGAGGGCACGGTGAAGGCCGATTCCCTCATTCTGGGGCCGGTGACGCTGCGGGATGCTTCGGCATCGCTGCGCATCCTTCAAGCCGGGGCCGAAATCACGGGCCTCGATGCCGACCTGCTTGGGGGCCGCGTGCATGGATCAGGCATCCTCAGCACCAACACGACCGAGCGCGGCAAGCCCAGCTATACGCTGGAAGGCCAGTTCGAGAAGCTCAGCTCAGGGGCCGTGGGGAAGTTGCTGGGGATGCGCTGGACCGGCGGCGACTTCGATGCAGACGGCAAAATCGATCTCTCCGGGTTCACGGATAAGGACCTGACGGGTTCGGCGACGGGTACATTGCACTTTGATTGGCGGCATGGGGCAATCGGCGCTCAAGGGGACGCTCAAAGGAGCGGCCAAATGAGAGTTCTTGCAGCACGATCTGCCGCTTTGCCGGCGGCTGCGCTCGTACCGCCTGCGCTAGCTCACTTCGATCGCTGGACGGCGGACGCCGAGATCGTCAACGGCGCGATCACGCTAAAGCAGAATGAGGTACGGCAAGGGATCCGCAAGCAAGCGGTGGAAGCCACGGCAACCTTCGGCGATCCGCCCAAGATCGACTTTACCGCGCCCAAAGAGGCGCAAGCGAAGCGGTAGAAACCATCTGCCGCCGCTCTTCGTCGCGCACATCTTCGCCAACCGTGTAACAGCTTTTTTCAGGCATGAGAACCGAAGCTTCGGAATCCAGGTCCACCACGTCCAGAGTTAGCTGGGTCGAGTCGCGAAGTATAGGGCGACTTGCTGCCAGTCATCCACGCGGACGAAGCCGGTGGCGGCTAGATTGTGGGGCGCAGTGTAGAGCAGGCCCTGGCCCTCAAAGCGGAGGAGATTGCGGGGAAGATCGTCTATTAGGTAGTCGGCGCGGAGGATGGACTTGTTGCCGCAGAAGACGTAATGCGTGGGCGGGATAAAGGGGAAATGGCGCTGGAGCCAGCGGTATTTGGGGCCAAGGGAGTTGGGTACGGTCATGGCCTGCGTGGCGATGAAGACTTCAAAGCGTGCCGAGAGGTCTTTGAGCACCTGCTGGGCATCGGGCATCAGGGCCAGGTCTTCAAAGAAGTCCTCGGCGTCGAGGAAAGCGCGGAGCTGCTGCTGGCGGTCGAGAGGCGTAATCTCCCACAGGCCCTTGCCGGCCAGATCGTGCGTGGTAACTTCTTCGTCGAAGGTCTGGTTGTAGCGGCGCAGGTGCTCGGCGAGAGTGTCGGCCATGACCTCATCCATATCGACACAGATGCGCTGCATAACAGGCTCTACGCTCCGGCGGGGTGAGGCTTTGGAATACGGGGTCTGGCTGCGCGTGCGGTCGGCGGGGATTTAGGGGCCGGGGGCGCGGGGGCCATGGCCGGATCCCAGTAGAGGAGGCGGCCGCAACTATCGCAGGTGAGGAGTTCACCTTCGCGGAGCTGGTTCCACATCTGAGGGCGAATGCCCATACGGCAGCCGGTACACTGCTGGTTATCGACGCGTGCCAGGCCGGTGCCGCGTGAGCCGGAGAGGCGGTCATAGCGGATGAGCGCCTCGGCGTCGATGAGTGGACGGAGGGCATCGCGCTCGAGGTTGAGAGTCGCCAATTCGGCGGCGAACTCCTCCTGCCGGAGAGCGATGCGGGCGCGGATTTTTTCGAGGGCAGCCGCGAGCGATTCGACCTGGGCGCGGGCGGCGGCTAGCGCTGCTTCCTGGGCGTCTGTACGCTCTAGGCTGGCGAATTCCTCGTTTTCCTGGCGGTCGGCCTCGGAGGATTCAAAGGCAATTTCGTGTTCGATGGCCGCAGCCTGCTCGGGGGTCTTTACGGAGTCGAGCTGGGTGCGGAAGCGGACGGTCTTCTGGCGGTGGGCGGCGATCTCGCGCTCAAGACGGCTGCGCAGAGATTCCTCCCGGTTGAGAGCATCGGAGGCTTCGGCGGACTGGCGCTCGGAGGCGGCCAGCGCGGCCTCTGCCTGAGCGGCTTCGGCCGGCAGGGCGCGGAGGGCAAGGGTGAGCCGTATACGCTCCAGATCGACGCTTTGCAGCTTTACGAGGTTTTCAATGTTCGCTTGCATCCGTGTTATGAAGTCTACGGCATTTGCCGTCATTAAGAAAATGCAGGCGGCGAATATCCAGGGCCGACGCATATAAATGTCCATAGCTTGCTATATGCAGGGAGGTGGAAATAGTTAAGAAGGGGGAATGAACAATCCCCTGAAGTATTTTGCTGAGTTGCGTGATCCTCGCATTGAACG
>Ga0182024_10020950_pt1 | contig 11909 bp, 8 predicted proteins | sample P32metaG_FD_120480 | JGI IMG/M metagenome (GOLD analysis project Ga0182024, IMG submission 120480) | Permafrost microbial communities from Stordalen Mire, Sweden - P3-2 metaG (Illumina Assembly) | ecosystem: Environmental > Terrestrial > Soil > Wetlands > Permafrost | place: Sweden: Stordalen... | reverse complement strand
GCCAGCTCCCAGATCTGACGGTGGTGCGGCAGCGCATGCGTGAGGCGCTCGAACCACAGCGCGGGGAACCAGAGCGAGTTCCCGAGCACGATCTGCGCGCCGTGCGGTGCCTGCCCGGCGAGCTCGCCGATGTACGGCGCCGAGACCACGTCGGCGTCGCGGTAGATCGACTGCACGAGCGACCGCAGGCTCGTCAGCAACAGCACAACGTATGCCGCCGCGAACACGAGCGGCAACCACTGCCAGCGGCGCGCCACCGCGGCGATCCAGCGACGATCTCGCACGAACGCGGATCGTAGGGCAAGCCTGTCCGCGAAAGGCCGCGTAGCTCAGCTATCCCGCCAGGCCATGCTCGGCAGGTGCCAGGCGAAGGCGTCCACGACTGGCTTCGCGCGAAGCGGGACGCCGATGATGAGGTCCTGCGCGACCGTGATGTGGTGGGCTGGGCGAGTCGCGCGGATCGCTTCGAGCACCTCGACGAGGCCAGGCCACTGCGACGGATCAAACGGGGGTGGAGGCGACGCGACGAACAAGCGGGCGTCGTCGATCAGGATGCAGTCGTCGGGGTGCCCGGCGGCCAGCATCGCAATCTCTCCCAGCACGGGGCACTGGTCGCCCTCGCCCGCCGTGGGCCCGCCGCTCCAGTGACCGTCGAGCCAATACAGCGTCGGCCGTTCGGCGCTCACGAGATCGGGGAGCAGCTCTCGGGAGTCCCCTTCCAACACCTGCACCGAGGGTAGGTCCGCGAGTGCTCGTCGCGCGGCCTCGGCCCTCTCCGACGAGAGCTCGATCGTCGACACCTGTTCAAAGATCCCGGCCAGCCGCATGGCACCGTCACCGAGGTTGGTGCCCGTCTCGACGGCGCGGCGGATCCCGATCACGCGCCGGAGCTCTTGCCCCAGGCCGGCGGGGAACACCCCCACGTGCCTGCCGACCGCGCGGCAGGTGACCTCGTGCACCAGCGTTGCCAGCATTTCTGTAGCTCGGGCGCCGGACGCCCCCAGGTCCGTCACCTGGCGATCCAGCAGGTCGAGGCGCTCGGCTGTCCGGTCGTTCTGGGCGGCGAGATGGGCGCCGTAGCGCTCGACGCGCTCCAGCTGCTCTCGGGTGCGGTCAGCCGGAGTCCGAGCCGCGAATCGGGCACGGAGCCGCCGAACTAGCTGCTGAGGGCTCGGCAGTGCACCGGCCGTCGCGCGTGCGTCGCTCATTGCACGCCCAGGGGCGTCGCGCCCGACTCCGAGCCCGCGGCGACCAACCTCCCGATGGCCTGGACCCACTTGTGCGCGCACTGGTCGTAGGTCCACGCGGCGCGCATCCACGCCGCCGCCCGCCGACCCATCGCTCGCGTGGCATCGCGGTCCTCGTAGGCACGACGCATCAGCTCGGCCAGGTGATCGACGCTCGGCGTGGCGAACATCCCGATGCTCGAGCCTCCCGTGACGCCGGGGGGAAAGGACCGCCCGAAGCCGGGCTCCTCGCCGTCGACATCGAGCGCGAAGGCGCAATCGGGGTTGGCGATCTCGCGCAGCCCGCCCCAGTTCGTCACGATCGCGGGGATTCCCGTCGACATCGCCTCACGTGGGGTGAGTCCCGAGGCCTCGCCCCGCGAGCACGCGATCAGGCAGTCGGCGTTGCGGTAGAGCTCGAGCATCCCGCGACGGTCGACCTGGCCGTCAAGCACCGTGATGCGGCCGTCTCTGATCTCGACTCCGTTGAGGTCGAGCGTGTCTCGGTAGGCCTTGAGCACGAGCCGCACGGGCTCGTTGCGGCGAAATGCGAGCTCGAACGCGCGGATCGCGATGTCAGGCGCCTTGCGCACGCTGAGACCGCCCGCCATCAGAAAGCTGAAGTGTCCGTGCTCGGGGCGCTCGAGCTCGGGATAAACGCTCGGATTGACTCCCAGCGGGACTACTTCGATCGGGACACTCAGCTTGCGCGAGAAGACCTCTCGATTGAACTCGCTGGGAACGATGAGCCCCTGGGTCGACTCGCACGCCGCCACCCAGCTGTCGGGCAGCTCGGTCGTCTCGAACATCGTCATCCCGATCGTGATCGGCGCGCGCAGACCGGTCCAGCTGTAGGGAGCCGAGTAGACGACCAGCAGCTCGTGCTCGTGACGACTCTCCAGCGGCGCCTGCAGCGCGCGCACGGCGGGGGCCGTGCACCTGTCATCGACCGTCACCAGCGGCAGCCAGGAGATCTCGGCGCCCTGCGCCGCGGCCGCGCACGCGAGCTCCTCGGCCGAGTAGCCGTAGCCCCCGGATCCATCGATCGACGCAGCAAACGCAAATGTCGCGTGCCCCTGGTGCCAGAACGGCTTGCGCGCTCGCTGCGGCCGCGGCGTGCCGTTGGCTGAGCTGCGGGCCTCATGGCGCACGGCGACGATGGGGTCGTCGGCGAGCCGCTGGAGGGCATGCTGCACCGACCGCTGACGGACGACGTCTGCCGGCGCGGTCTGCAGAGCACGGGCTGCGTAGCGGCGGTACTCGACGTGCTCGCTTGTGGCCTCGGAGATCACCCGCCCGGCGACGTCCAGCGGGCTGTACCCGGCCACCCGCCATGGCGGCGCGATCTGGACCGCCCCATGGATCGCCAGGTAATCCTCGATGCAGCGGGGCTGGGTGTCGGTGGCCCTCACCGGAACCAGGCGGCCGGGCTCGCCGCTGTCGATCAGCAGCAACTGGTAGCCGAGCCGCTCAACCGCCCCGAGCAACTCCGATGCCGATGACCCTTGGCGCTCGAGCTCGAACGCATTGCACTCGAGGACCAGAACCGGTGGCTCCGGTCCCGTGAGCAGTCGCTGCATACCGGCCAGGGCGCGCAACTCGCTTCCCTCAAGATCCAGCTTTACGACGTCCACCCGCGACCAGCCGCGGTCGCCGAGCAGCTGGTCGAGCGTCGCCGCGCGGATCTCTACCGGGCACGTGGCGCGAGCGCCCGAGCGCACGTCATCGGGGAGGCTGGCGTGACCATAAGGACCGTTAGGCGTGAACATCGTCCGGCCGGAGCGATCCGTGATGACGGCGTTGACGACCTCCAGGTGCTCGAAGTTGTTGCGCAGCGCCGCGGCCCGCAGCAGCCGCGCGTTGTTTGGCGACGCCTCGACGGCGAGCACGCGAGCGCCGGCGGCCGCCATCGGCAATGCGAAGGTTCCGACGTGTGCGCCGAGATCGACCAAGGTCGCGCCCGGCCCGGTGAGGTGTCGCACGAGCTGCCAGCAGGGGTCATCGGCCAAGCCACCATTGCTCATCGCGGCGACGACGGGATCGTCGAGAGCGTCGTGCGCCAACCAGAAGGTGAGGTCGTCGTCGATCTCGACGTGGCTGTATTGAGCCCGATGAAGGATGCGCACGGGCGTGGGCGGCTCGCCGTCGAGAGCGCTGGCGGTCCTCGGTGCGGCCGTGCCGTTGACCGACAGGCCGCGCCTCGTACTCACCGGCGCGCGCTGGGGACCCCTTGCACGGCCGTTGCTCGCGGCGGCGGCGGCTGGCACGGGCCTCACGGATGAGACCAGAGGACGCAGACCGCGACGCACACCCGCCGGGCGGTGAGTTGCTAGCACTCGCTCGTATAGATCCAGATGCTCCGCGGCACTGCGCTGCCATGTGTGCTCGGCGCTGAACGCAACTGCCGCTGCGACCAGCTCACGCCGGCGCTCATGGTCGGCGGTCAGCGCCTGCACGGCCAGCGCAAGCTCGCTGGGCGCCTCGGGAGCGATGAGCTGAAGGCACTCGACCTGCTGAGCGAACTCGCGAAACGCGGGAATGCTGGAGGCGATCACCGGCCGGCCGGACGCCATCGCCCAGGTGAGCGCGGCAGACGAGGCCAGGCGCGGAAAGTCCCCATACGGCAGCAGACACATGTCGGTGGCGACCAGGCACTCGCGCAGCTGGGCCTCGTCGATGTATCCGGTGATCCGGACGCGGGCCGCGATCTCAGGGTCGTCGTCAACCTGCGCGAGCAGGGCGTTCATCGCTTTGGAGCCGTCCCGTGGCGGCTGGCCGCCGGCGACCAGCAGGTGGTACTCCTCGGGGAGCGAGCGCAGCGCCTCGACCGCGGTCGCGTGACCCTTGTACTCGGCAACGAATCCGAACACCGCCAGCACGATCGCGTCGGACGGAAGTCCCAGCCAGGCGCGCGCGGTGGCTCTGCGCTGGGCGGTCGTCTCCCCCGGCAGCGTTGGCACCCCCTGGCGCACCACATCGATCGCGTCGGCGGGAATGCCAGCGTCAACAAGCCGCCGGCGCGTGTCATAGGAGTGAACAAGTGCCCGTGCGCGCCCACTTGCGCCGAAGGCATTGATGACGCCTGCGCGCCACAACGCCTTCGCGCCCAGTTGCCGGGACTCGTCGAACAGGACGCCAGTCCGACGCTCGAACCAGTAGGGGTCTGTATGAAAGGTGACGATCGTCGGGATCGCGGCCCGACGCAGACGGGCGAGGAAGCGCCGGAAGTTGCGGATCGACTCGTGGTAGCCGTATGCGCCGGCAAAGAAGCCGAACTCATGCTGGACGTGAACCACGTCGTTGCGCATTGCACGGACCACCAGATCCTCGAAGTACTCGCGCAGCTCGCCGCGCGTCAGGTAATCGGTGCGCCCCCGATCGATCGCGATGACATCGCAGTCGACGCCGTGCTCGCTGAGGCCCACGCACAGGCGTTCGGCATATCCGGCGATCCCGCAGGGCACTTGCCAGGTACTCACCTGAGCGACGTTCATGTGCACACCCGCCTACTCATGAGGGAGACCAACGAGCTCGGCCGGAATCGCGGACGAGCTGCCTGAGCGCTCAGCGGCGATACCGGCTGCTGCTGCTGCCCGGTACCTCGCGATCACACGGTCCGTTGCGCCCTGCTCGATGATGCGACCCGAGTCCACCCAGATCGCCCGGTCGGCGAGAGCCGAAGCCATCTCCAGCGCATGGGTCACCAGCAGCACCGCGGTGCCGCGCTCGATGATCTGGCTGATGCGCTCCTCGGAGCGATGCCGAAACGACTCGTCACCGACGGCCAGCACCTCGTCGACGAGCAAGACCTCGGGCTCGCCCTCGGTGGCGATCGCAAACGCGAGCCGACCGAGCATCCCTGATGAATAGCTGCGCAGCGGCACGTCGAGGAAGCTCGTCAAGTTCGCGTACTCGGCGATCGCGGGCGCCCGCCGGCGCAGGTGCGCCGGATCGTGCCCAAGAATCGAGCCGTACAGCAGGATGTTCTCCAGCCCAGTCAGCTCGGCGTTGAAGCCCGCACCCAGCTCGATCATCGGCGCGATCATCCCGCGCACCACCACGCGCCCTCGCGTGGGCGGCAGAACTCGTGCGATCACCTTGAGCAAGGTCGTCTTCCCAGCCCCATTGGGACCGATGACCGCCACGAGCTCGCCGGGCTGCACGCTGAAGGAGACGCCGTTCAGCGCCCACAGATCCTCATAGGAGAGCTGTCGTCGCATCAACGAGAAGACGTGATCCTGCAGGCTGCCCGAGCGATTCCGGCACAACCGGTAGGCAAGCGCGATGTCGTGCAGCTCCACGGCGGGGGGACGCGTGCCCGCGACGCTGAGCCTTCGACGCGTGAGCTTCACAGCATCACCGCCGAGCGACGCCAAGCGCGCGCGAAGATGACGACGCCGAGGGTCAGAATCGCGGCGCCGGAAATCAGGCACGCGGCGACTGTCTGCCACGACCCGAGCTGCCCTTGATAGACGTACGCGCGAAACAGCATCACAACCTGTGTGAGTGGGTTGAGTTCGAGGATGAAGCGATAGGACTTCGGGATGATCCCGATCGGATAGAACGTCGGCGTGAGAAAGCTGAGGATCTGGATGATCACGGCGCTCAGGTCGAGAGCGTCGTAGAAGCGGACCGCAAGCGACGCCAGCATCAGGCCGGTGCCGGTGGCGATCATGACGAGTGCGGTCACGGGTATCGGCAGCAGGACAACGGTCCAGGGGATGCCAACGCCCATGACAACCTGAATGATGAGCAGGGGGATCAAGCTCGCGACCAGGGTGACGTTGGCCGCGAGGACCGCCGAGACGGCGAACGACAGCGGCGGTACATACACCTTCGTGATCACCGCAGTGCTGTTGACAAGCGAGCCGCCGGCAGATACCACTGCCTGCTCGAAGAACGTGATGATCACGATCCCAGAGAGCAGATACACCACGTACGGGACGCCCGGAATCGCCGGGCGAAACAGGGCCGACATCACCACCCACATCACGCCCATTCGCAGCATCGGGTTGAGCAGGGCCCACCAGACTCCGAGCAGCGAGCGCTTGTAGCGCATGACCACGTCGCGGGCGACCAGCAGCCGCAGCAGCCCGCGCCTGCGCCACAGCTCACCGACCTCGCGGACTACCGGGGATGGCAGCTGGGCTGAGTCGTAGACGGGCACGCGGCGCGTCTGCGCCGGTATTGCGCTGCCGATCATCGTCTCGCTTGACAAGGGCGCCCTCCGTGCGAAGGAGACGGCACAATAACGCCAGTCCTAGCTCGACGACGTCAGCGCTCGGCGGTAGCTCTCGAGCGTCCCGCGCGCGGTGCGCTCCCAGGAGAAGCGGCGAGCACGCGCGAGGCCGGCCGCGCGCAGACGCTCGACGAGGCCCATATCGTCGAGCAGCCGGCCGATCGCGACTGCGATCGCGCCGGGAGCCTCTGGATCGAAGAGCAGCGCGGCATCGCCGGCGACCTCGGGAAGCGAGGACCGGTCCGAACACGCGACGGGCACGCCGCGCGCCATCGCTTCGAGCACTGGGAGCCCGAAGCCCTCGTAGAGCGATGCAAACACGAACGCGTCGGCGACCGCCCAGAGCCCCTCGAGCTCGGCGTCGGAGACCCATGCGGGGAAGCGCACATCGGCTTGCACGCCGACGGCAGCGGCATGCGCTCGTAGGTCCAGTTCGTACGGCGTCGGGTATCCCGGGAGCACGAGCACCGGCCGCCGCTCGATCGGGATCAGGGCGAGTGCGTCGATCAGCGTGACGAGGTTCTTGTGCGGGCGCTTCGCCGAGAGCGTGAGCAGCAAGGGACGGTCGCCCAGCTCGAAGCGCGCGCGCGTCGCGGCCGCCGCCGCCGCGCGGTCCTCACTGGAAGGCTCGCGCGTGCGCTCGATGCGCGTCCCGAGCGCGACGACGTCGATGCGCTCCCGGGCGATGCCCAGCAGCGAGATCAGATCGTCGCGAGTGCTCTGCGAGTCCGCGATCACACGGTGCGAGCGGCGCGCACCGATTGGCACCAGCGCACGCATGCCGAGCCCGCGAAGACCCCCGTGCGTCTCCGGATAGCGTCGATAGATGAGATCGTGCACCGTGACCACGCGCCGGAAGCGCCCCCACGCGGGAGACGTGCTCGCGAGGCTGTGCACGAGATCGACGCGCTCGCGCGCGGCAAGCCGTGGCAGCAGCGCCTGCTCGCCGAGGACCCACGCGGCGCGATTGCGCGCGTTGACAGGCACTGTGACCGCCGGGACCACCTCTCCCCAGGGGGCGTCCTTGGCGTTCGCCGCCTCCCGGTTGATGAACGCCGTGAAGCGATGCTCCGGAGCTGCGGCGACCAGCTCGGGGATCAGCTCCCGCGCGACGATCTCCATCCCTCCCGTCTCGCCGGGAACGAGGAAGATGAGGTTGAGGCCGACGTGCATCAGCGCCAGGAGCCTAGAGTCCGTGCGGCATCGTCGATGGCGGCGGTCCTTCTATAGTGCCGCGGCCACCCGTTCAGAGGAACCCGTTTGACGACTCCACGCACGAGCCTGATCACACGCACGACGTGCCGCATCTGTGACTGTCCATACCTCGCGCCGGTGCTGTCCCTCGGAGACCATCGCATCGCGGGCGCCTTCGCGGACCCAAAGGGCAGCGAGCCGGTTCAGAGAGCGATCCCCCTCGAGCTCGTTCGCTGCGACATGACCAAGGACCAGGAGGCGTGCGGCCTGATCCAGACCCGCCACACCGTTCCCGGGTCGATCCTGTACAGCTCCTACTGGTACCGAAGCGGTGTGAACCGGACGATGACGGAGAACCTGCACGGAATCGCGCACGCCGTCGAATCGATCGTACCGCTGGAGTCCGGCGACCTGATCGTGGACATCGGCTGCAACGACGGCACCCTGCTCGACGGGTACAGCGCAAAGGGGCTCCGCTACGTCGGCTTCGATCCTTCCGATGTGGGGCAGTACGCCGCGGAGAAGGGCTACGACGTCGTGCGGGACTTCTACTCGGCCGAGGGCCTGCGGCGCCGTCGCCCCGAGCAGAAGGCGAAGGCGATCACGAGCATCGCGATGTTCTACGACCTCGAGTATCCGCGGGCGTTCGTCGCCGATATCGCCGCTGCGCTCGCCGAGGACGGGATTTGGGTGATCGAGTTGCACTATCTCCCCGCCATGCTCGAGGCGAACGCGTTTGACGCAATCGTGCACGAGCATCTCGAGTATTACTCCCTGGCCGTCATCGAGCACCTGATCGGCGAGGAGGGATTCGAGGTCGTCTCCGCGGAGCTCAATGAAATCAACGGCGGCTCGATCCGCCTCTTCATCGGACACGCCGGTCGCCACGAGCAGACGGCGGAGCAGGCCGAAGGCCTACGCCAGTTGCGTGTCAGCGAGTTCGAGCTCGCGCTCGACTCTGCCGCACCCTACGAGGCGTTTCGCCAGCGCGTCGAGCACGTGCGCGACGATCTGCTCGCCCTCTGCCGGAAGGTTCGCGACAAGGGCAAGACGATCCATGTCTACGGCGCGTCGACCAAGGGGAACACGATCCTCCAGTACGCGGGGATCGACAGCTCCCTGATCGCGGCGGCCGCCGATCGCAATCCGGCCAAGTGGGGGTCCGAGACGATCGGGACCAAGATCCCGATCATCAGCGAGGAGGACTCGCGCGCCAGCAACCCCGACTACTACCTCGCCCTCCCCTGGCACTTCCTCGATGAGTTCGTCGAGCGGGAGCAAGCGTTCCTCGAGCGGGGCGGGCAGTTCATCGTCCCCCTGCCCGACGTGCGCACGATCGGCGCTTGACTCCTTCCGGGCGACCGGGGGTATTCAACGGGCAGTAGGCAACTCGCGCACAGCCTGCCTCAGCGCGTCGCGCAGCCCAGAGTCATCCTCGACGAGGGTCACACCCGCGCGATCGGCTCCCTGCTCGACCATTCCGCCAACACGCGACATGATCACCGCTCGGTCGTAGAGCATTCCGCGCTCCATCACGTTCGAGGACCATCCCAGTCGGTAGGGCAGGACGAGCGCATCTGCCGCGACGATCCAACGGTCGAACTCCTCATCGGAGAGGTAGACCTCCCGCAGCTCGGTGCCGGGTGTCTCGGCGGCCAGCCGGCGTAGCTCCGCGAGGTGACTTCGACTCGTCGCATCGTCGCGCCAGACGGATCCCACCACGTAAAGGCGAGCCTGCCCGGCGTCGAGTCCAGCAAACGCGCGTATCGCCCGGTCAAAGCCCTTGTGTGGTTGCAGGAATCCGATCGCCAGCAGGAGCACTGGGTCCACAGGCAGGCCCAAGGACGCGCGCGCCGTGGCGCGGTCGGCATCGGTCCGCCGAAGAAGGTGCGCCGCCTGGCTTACAACGCGGATTCGCTCCTCGTCGATTCCGAAGGCTGCGGCAAAGTCCTGCCGTTCGCCCTCGGTGTGCACAGTGAATTGGTTTGCCAGCTTCCAGATCGGCCTGGCGAATGCACGGAAGATCCGTGCACGTAGCTGTTCACCGTAATCCATCTCGTGCACGCAGACCTCGGAGCTGGGGGCTGCCCAGAGTCCCGCCGCGAGGCGGAGAAGGGCCTGAGCTCGTCCGCGGGCTGAAGTCCCGGGAGCGCCGAGCATCTCGGGCTGAAACTGCACTACCAAACGCTCGCATTGCCTTGCCAGTCTCGCCAGGCGAAAGCCGGCCCCGCGCCGTCGCACATCGATCACGCGATCCGCCTCGGATGGTTCAGGCGAAGCGACGACCACCTCGTGACCGTCGCGGCGCAGGGCGACCACGGCCTGGGCGGAGTACGCCGCGATGCCGCCGCGCATGGGCGGATACGACGTGAGCATCAGCACCCGCACGTCAACGGTCCGCACGCTCGCGAGGTCGTACCACTATGTTGGGATCGCCTGCCGGCCGCTGCCACCGTCCGAGGAGCCGCTCGAGCCTTCCGCCCACGATCGAGTATCCAACGTAGGCGGCATCGTCAAACAGAGCCTGGACCTCGGCGACCGACCCTCCCTGGCGCGCCAGGTGCTCCGGCTCGAGCTCGACGATGAAATCGGGCCGCACCTCCTCGAGCAGCAACCGAGCGCCCCGCAGCGCGCGCAGCTCCGCCCCCTCGACGTCGAGCTTCACCAACCTGACCTCTTCCATCAGGTCGGCCGCGAGATCGTCGAGGGTCGTCACCTCGACGTCGACGTGAGCCGACGTGGTCGTGTCCGCCGGCGCAAAGGAGCTGAAGCCGGACCCCGGCGCGAAGACCTGGAGCCGCAACCGGTCCGGCGCCTCGGCCAGCGCAACCTCGTGCAACCGCACCCAATCGAAGCCGTTGCGGTCGACGTTCGCGCGCAGGAGCGCCATCGTCGTGGGCGAGGGCTCGCATGCGATGACCTGCCCTTCGGGACCCACTCGCGCAGCGGCAACCAGCGTGAAGAGCCCGATGTTCGCGCCACCGTCGATCATCGCGTCACCAGGACCCAGCAACGACTGCATGACGCGCGCCGCCGGCTCGCAGAAGCCGTAGCCGAACAGGCGGCGCCCGTGCGGGGTCTTGAGGTCGACGGAGATGATTGGACCACCATCGAGCGGTACGTACGCAGTGCTCCGGACACCGCGCAACCCTCGCAGCGCGCCGACCAGCACGCGCGCCGCGCCAGCGGTGGGTGAGGTGCCACAGCGCTCTGCCTGCGGGGGGACCAGCTCTGAGAGGCGACCGGGAATGTATGAGGCGAGGGTGATCGCACGGCTGGTGCGTGAGGCGATACGACTCATGTTCCTGTTCCTGTCGCCGGTGGGCGCGCCCGTCGCCGGAGCGCCTCCAGTAGCTCGGTCGGGACGACGCCGAGCGCGAGCAAGGCCGCGGCGTAGGCCGCCACTCCGACGATCGCCGCGATGATCGACGGGAGCGACAGTACCGTCGCGAGCAGGCTGGCCGCCAACGCCGCCGCCACGACGCGCACGACGAAACCGATCGGCATCCGCACCTCGGGTCGGGTGGCGGACAACGCAACCTCATAGCCGACAGCAAGGGTGAGTTCGGCCGCGACCAGCGCGATCGCTGCGCCACGCGCGCCCATCGCGTGGATCAACGGAACCCCGGCGCCGACCACCACGGCGAATGCGAGGGCGTTGCAGACGAGCACGGCGCGGAGACGGTCGAGAGCCAGCAGGGCATATCCCCGGGCACTGAGGACGAACGTGCCGAGCAGCGCGATCGAGAGGATGCGCAGGACATCCACCGCGGGCTCGAACGCGGGCCCGGCAACGACATCGATGGCGAAACCGGCGCCGAGGAACACGGCGAGCGCTAGCCCGAACCCACCGCTCATCATCGATTCGGCGAGACGGCGACTGACGTAGGCGAAGCGCTTCGCATCGTCGCGTGCGGAGCGGGCGAGGACGGGAAGCGCCGAAGCCGCGAGCAGACCAGGGATCGTGGTGACGGTATCGAGCACCCGAAAGCCAACGCCGAAGTACCCAGTCTGGGTGGGGCTAGACAGCAGCGACACCATGATCTGGGCGATGCGGAAGTACAGGATGGACAGGACGACCGCGACGGAAAAGGGGACTATCCGGCCCAGCATCCGACGCCATTCGCGGAGGTCGACGGCGGGAAGCACGCGGGCGTCGCGTCCCCCGACCACAGTGGTAACGACGAGGACGGGGAGAACGACCGGCAGCTGCAAGGCGAAGAAGGGGAGCAACCCCGCCCCCGCGAGCG
>Ga0182024_10020949_pt1 | contig 11910 bp, 9 predicted proteins | sample P32metaG_FD_120480 | JGI IMG/M metagenome (GOLD analysis project Ga0182024, IMG submission 120480) | Permafrost microbial communities from Stordalen Mire, Sweden - P3-2 metaG (Illumina Assembly) | ecosystem: Environmental > Terrestrial > Soil > Wetlands > Permafrost | place: Sweden: Stordalen... | reverse complement strand
GGGCGGCGTCATTTGTGCGCGTACACGCAAGGCGTGGGCGTGAATCGCGCGGGGGCATTTGCGGAATATGTTGTGCTGCCCATGATGAATGTGTGGAAGCACACGCGTCCCATCGCGCGTGAAGTCGCTGCGATCTTCGATCCATTTGGTAATGCGGTGCACACGGCGCTGTCTTTTCCTGTGCTGGGCGAAGATGTTCTTGTTACGGGCGCGGGGCCAATCGGCATCATGGCCGCAGTGGTCGCGCGATTTGCGGGCGCGCGTCACGTGGTGATCACCGATGTGAATCCGAAGCGCCTGAAACTTGCGGAAAAAGCCGGCATCCCGATCACCGTGGATTCCCGAACGACGTGTTTGAAAGAAGTTCAGGAACGCCTCGACATGCGCGAAGGCTTTGACGTGGGCCTCGAAATGTCCGGCTCGCCCGAAGCGTTTCGCGAAATGCTAAAAAACATGTGCCACGGCGGAAAAATCGCCATGCTCGGCATTCCCGCCACTGAAATCGCCATCGACTGGAGCCAAGTCATTTTCAACATGCTCACGATCAAGGGCATCTACGGACGCGAAATGTTTGAAACCTGGTACAAGATGACGGTGATGATCGAATCCGGCCTGGACATTTCTCCGGTGATAACGCACCGGTTTCCATGGCACGAATATGAGAAGGGTTTTGAAGCGATGCGGACGGGTGAAGCGGGGAAGGTCGTCCTGGAATGGTCAGAGGTCTGAGATAGGGCCAGACCTGCACGTTTTTCAATCGCAGCAGACCGATTATCCAAATTCTCTTGTATAATATCCGGGTGCAAATGGGCCGTCCCGGGGGATGGGACTGTCCTGCAATATTGTGTCAAGTGCTTGGGTACAGGTGTAGCCCGGCGCGCATATCAGGAAAACATCCATCTCATTTTAAAAGGGTGGATAGCTAGACTTATTCTGGACGGATAATTTTATGAAGAAAACTGGCGCGCAGATACTTTGGGAATGTCTGGAACAACAGGGCGTGACGACCGTATTCGGCTATCCGGGCGGAGCGATTCTGCCTGCGTATGATGCGCTGAAGTACAGCAATATCCATCACGTACTTGTGCGCCACGAGCAGGGCGCAACGCACATGGCCGATGGCTATGCGCGCGCTACCGGACGCGTGGGCGTGGCAATCGCGACGTCAGGACCGGGCGCGACGAACATGGTGACCGGCTTGGCCACGGCCATGCTCGATTCTTCTCCCATCGTGTGCATCACGGGCCAAGTGGGAAGCAAGCTGATTGGCTCGGACGCGTTTCAGGAAACGGACATTACAGGCGTCACTCTTCCGGTGACGAAGCACAATTATCTGGTTACGCATGCGAGCGAGATCGCGCAAGTAATCAGCGAAGCATTTTACGTGGCGCGTTCCGGCCGGCCGGGTCCGGTGCTGGTGGACATCACGAAAGACGCACAGCAGTCCACATGCGAATTCGATGGCAAGCCTATCGAGCCCCAACTTCCGGGATATCGTCCCGATTTGTCTCCGACGCAGGATGAATATAAACAGGCTTTGGAACTGATCAAGAATTCCAAGCGGCCCATGATATTGGCGGGGCACGGAATTATTTTGTCCGGCGCGATGGACGAAGTGCGGACCTTCGCTGAAAAGACAAACATTCCCGTTGGGCTTACGCTGCTTGGTCTTGGAGCGTTTCCTGCCTCGCATCCGCTGAGCCTTGGCATGATGGGCATGCACGGCGAAGCGTGGCTGAACACAACGATTCAAGAAGCCGATTTGCTGATTGCGTTCGGCATGCGATTCGATGATCGCGTTACGGGAAACTTGAAAACGTACGCGCCGAACGCGAAAAAGATTCACATTGAAATTGACCGTGCGGAAGTGAATAAAAATGTGAAGGTGGACGTCGCGCTGATCGGCGATTTGAAGGCCGTTCTGCGCGAATTGCTGCCCAACATCAAGCCGCAGGAACATCGCGAGTGGCTTTCCTATATTGACCGGCTCAAGGGCGATTCCGCGGTTCGCGATATTCAGAATTTGCCGGATAACGGCCATTTGTATGCCGCGCATGTGATCAACGATTTGTGGCACGAGACGCAGGACACGGATGCCGTGATCGTCACGGATGTGGGCCAGCACCAGATGTGGGAAGCGCAATACTACAAGCACGAGCGGCCGCGTACGCTGATCACGTCCGGCGGTCTCGGGACCATGGGATTTGCATTGCCCGCGGCGATCGGCGTGAAAGCTGCGCGGCCGGAAGCCGATGTTTGGGTCGTGGTGGGCGATGGCGGATTCCAGATGACCATGTGCGAACTGGCGACGATGGTGCAGGAGAATTTGAAGGTCAATATCGCCATCATTAACAATGGTTATCTTGGCATGATTCGCCAGTGGCAGGAATTTTTCTACGAGAAAAATTACGAAGCGTCGCCAATTCTCAGCCCCAACTTTGTGAAGCTGGCGGATGCGTTTGGGATTCGCTCGGTCGCCGTGACGCAGCGCTCGGAGGTTGTGCCCACGGTGAAGATGGCGCACGAGCATAAGGGGCCGGTGCTGATCGACTTCCAGGTGGACAAGGAAGACGCCGTTTACCCGATGGTGGCGGCGGGCGCTGGGCTGCATGAAATGATTCGCCGCCCAAATCCGCTGATTGAAACCGCGACGGACGCGTGAGAGAAAAATGCTAAATACATTTGTGGTGCACGTTGAAAATAAACCGGGCGTGTTGACGCGTGTGGCGTCGCTGTTCCGCCGCCGAGCGTTCAACATCGATTCGCTGACCGTGGGGCGCACGGAAAAGCCGGAAGTTTCGCGCATGACGATTGTCGTGGATGCCGACCGCGACCAGGCGATGCGCGTCGAAGCCAATCTCTATAAGCTGGTCAATGTGCTGCTCGTGGAAAACATCACAGGGAAGGCTTCGATTTGCCGGGACCTGGCGATTATCAAGATTTCCGCGAAGCATAACGAACGTTCCGACATTCTTGAGATCATCAATGTGTTTCGCGCGCGCGTGGTGGATTTTGCGCTGGATTCGCTGACCATCGAAATTACCGGCGGCGAGGAAAAAGTGGACCGTTTGCTCGAGGTGCTGCGTCCCTACGGCATTCTGGAAATGGTGCGCACCGGAATTGTGGCCATGCGCCGCGGAACAAAGGGCGAAGAAATCGCGGCTACAGCCGCTGCTGCAAGCTCAAGAGCGAATGGCGCCGCGACCGTCGCTGCGGACGATAACGTTTCCTACTCTGTATAATTAATAAATAATTTTCTGAATTCACAGTCCACTTTTTACATTTGGACATACTTCAATGCTCATCTACAAGGCAGCATCACCTGATCAAGCGCACGGGTAAAACGAAAGAAGAGCTTTAACACAGAGGGCACAGAGAAAAGAGGAGAAAGGCGGAGAAAGCGGGCACGACCTCTCCGATTTTCTCCTCTTTTCTCTGTGCCCTCTGTGTTATGGATTGGTAGTAAACCACCTCACGCAATTTACTGAATCGTCTCCACGTGGATGGCATTGTCCGCGGCGGTCGAATGGAATCACCACAGGTGGTAGTAGCCGTCGCGGCGGGTAATATCCAGCTTGATGCCAAACAGGCGCGAGATTTCTTCCGGATTCAGCAAATCTTTTTTCGGACCGTCCGCCTGAATTTTCCCTTTTCTCATGAGCACGACGCGATCGATCTCCGGGATGACATCGGAAAGGTGATGGGTCACCAGAACGACGCCGATGCCGGATTGCGCGAGTTCGCGCATGGCCTCGCGCAAACCGTGCTGAGCAAAAACGTCCAGGCTGTTGCTGGGCTCATCGAAAAGGAGCGTTTTGGGATCGTGGACGAGGGCGCGTGCGATCAGAATGCGCTTCGCCTCTCCTGAAGACATTTCCTCGACGGGCCGGTCGGCCAGGTGCGAGACGCCGATCCTCTCAAGCGCGGCGTCGGCGCGTTTGAGATGTTCGGGTTCCACCGTCAGATGATCGAAAATTTTGGTGCTGCTGAAAAAGCCGGAGAGAACGACTTCACGTCCGCTGGTTTCGCCCGTCACGTCGGTCATCAAATCATTGGAGACAATTCCAAGCACGGAACGCAGCTCGAAAACATTCCAGCGCGACTGTCCTAAAATTGTCATCGAAGATCCCTCGCGGATCATGGGATAACATTCGCGAGTGATGGTTTTGATCAGCGTCGATTTTCCGCAGCCGTTCGGGCCGAGGATCGCGACATGTTCGCCGGAGTTAATCCGCAGGCTGAAGTTATCGAGCGCGACGTTGTCGCCGCGAATGACTTGAACATTTTGCAAATCGACCAGAGCTGGTTCCATGGGGTCTCCAAAGCTCTCCATAATATCGAAAAGTAAGGTCTCGCACACACAAGAATCGGCGCGGCTTTAAATTAATTTCTTGCAAGAAATTTGCGCGGGTCTCGAAGCGCCGGCATCTTGCCGGCGGTTTTAGTTTTTGTTACGCGCAGAGAAAACTGCCGGCAAGATGCCGGCGCCACAAATGGCGCTTTCGACCGGGGACTGAGAGCGATGGAGGAAACGATTGAATTCTGAGGGTAAAATATTGGAGTAACACGCTGATTGTTTTAGGGGTGGCGAATGAAGCTTGGTAATATTTTGGCTTGTGTATGCATCGCAACTTTTAATTTTGTTTCAGCCGGTGCTTATGGGCAGGAGCACGGGGCTGCACAAATACTTTTTGAATCGGCGAATCGCGAACGCATTGCGAACGGGCTTGGTCTACTGAAGTGGGATTCCACTCTTGCAGCGGCCGCGCACGACCATGCGCAGCGGATGGCGGCGCAGAATATCCTTTCGCATCGGCTTCCCGGCGAGCCGGATGTGCTTGCGCGCGCAAAGCAAGCCGGCGCGCATTTTAGTTCGCTCGCGGAAAACATTGCGGAAGGACCCAGCGCCGAAAATATTCACAGGCAATGGATGCACTCCCCGCCGCACCGCGCGAACCTGCTCGACCCTCAACTGAATTCCATTGGCATTGCAACAGCGGAGCACGGGGGAATTTTATTCGCCGTGGAAGATTTTGCGCTCGCGTCGCAGAAATTATCCGTGGAAGAACAAGAGGGAATTGTCGAGGCAAAGCTGTCAGCGAGTGGATTGCATCTGCTGAATTACAGGGCTGACGCGCGCCGTTCCTGCGAGTTGGACAATGGATACTCGGGAAGCCACACGCCTTCTTTCGTTTTGCATTACGCAACGGCAGACCTGCAAACGTTTCCGATCATGCTTGAGCAGAGGATTCAGACAGGAAAATATCTTTCCGCAGCGGTTGGCGCGTGCTCGATCGATGCCAAACTTGGGTTTTCCAATTATCGGATTGCAGTGCTGCTTTTTGAATGAGCTGCTGAATCCTGCCTACTTATCGTCCTTCTTGCCGTCCTCCTCGACAGTGCCAACTTTTTGGGACCACGCGCAGATCGCGGCCGTTTCCTCCGGAGACACATCGGTCCCCTTGTGCATGGTGCGGTAATCGGCAGGCGGCATTTTCCCTTCGCGGACCAGTTTACAGACGAGGCCAAGGTGTTCCTTGCCTTCCTGCTCGTTTATCTGCGCTTCCCAGTCCTGGAAATTCACATGGCTTCTGCCTACATTCACGTCGCGGATCACATACCAGGAGACCGGGGCGATGTTGCTGTACCACGGCCACACGGTGGAACTGGAATGGCAGTCGTAGCAGGAGCGCTTCAGTACAGATTGAACTTCCGGTGGGACATCGACGTGCGCTTGCAAGGCGCGAGAGGGAATCACGGGGGGATTCGTTCGGCTCAACCGGATAACTTGAATCAGAATAAAAACCGCGACAATGCCGAGAACAATTTTGGTGGCCGAAACACGCTTCATAGAGAATTTCTCCCGGGAAAAACTGAAAATTAGATCGTCTGCGTGATCTAGCAGCCCATATTTGGCATGTTGGCCATAGGACTACAATTTCCGGACCCGCGCTCGTCCGTGAACTTCGTAAATTTAAAATTGAACCACTCCGGCTTGGCACTCGACTCCATGCCGGGGAGGTGCAATTGCAGAGATATGGTCACGGGAAATCTTACTCTATCGCCTAAGTTCGCCTCCAGCGTTTCCTTTCTACTCCCTGGAATGAGGGGAATCTTCGGTGCGGTATCGGATTCGCCGACTTGGATGGTTCCGCGGACCTGTTTCATCTCCTCAGCATTCAATGGCTTCGTGTGATCGTCGTACAGGTAAATCCGAAATATTCCGGGGGCTACGAAAGTTCCTTCCAGATGATGTTTGTTGTCCAAAGACATGAAGAAAGTCCCCCCGTGTTTTGGATTGTGATCTTTGTGCGGCCCCTGATCCGGTGCGGAAAAAGCCAGTCCGGCGAAATTGGATTCATTTTGCAGGGGCGAAACATTTTTTGCGAAAGGCGGGACTGCGATACCGAGCAAGCCGCCGGTCAATACGAGGAAGCCAAGAAATCCGCGCATGAAAAACCTCCCCATGGAAGCCGTATTATACAATGAACCGAACATTCCGCGTTTGGAGTACCGCGGTACAATTTTTACTGTACAGAAGTTTCGCCGCCGAAATCGTGATTTCCGTCACAATTAATAAGGGCGCTATTCGAATCTTGAATGGAAAGGATTTGTTGTATCTACGCCACATTTCTGATTGCTACGAGAAAAAGTATGAATTGGACGCGTGCGGAACGCACACCTACACTCTCCGCGCTGGTCAGGGTCTGTCATTTACCAGACTACCGGCGGAAAAGGAGTTATTTATTCCATGAATAAGACTTATGGGGTGTGCTTAGGAATGTTGGCGTTAGGGTTGGTAGGACTTGGGGCTCCTTCCGCTCATGCGCGCGCACGTTCGGCAGCAGGCGGGCCAGTAGACGGAAGCGACGCCGCTTCAACCGCTACTGCGAGCACGACCGCTGCATCAAGCCATACTGATAAAGTTTTGGTTGCAGAAAATGACGATAAAGATACGGCAACTCCGGCGGCCGACGCACCGCAGGATCAGGGCACACCGGCGCCAGCAGCAGCTCCGGCGGCTGCGCCTGCGGCTACGACTCCGCCAGCTCCCATGCCGCTGGGCAGTCCGTCGATGACGGCACCGCTTTCCACCGCGATCCCGCATGAGATTTCAGCAGGCCCGTTTGGAAAGCTGGAAGTTACCGGCATCTTGAGCGGTGGTGGCATGGTGGAAGGGGAACATGTACTGCCTGGAGCGGAGGCTCACTGGGACCTCAGCAACGCTCAGGTTTTTGTCCAGAAAACCTCAGGCTGGTTTCAATTCTACCTGCAAGGTGGGGCCTATAACATTCTGGCTCTTGGGTCTCCGTTTGTCGGGACCGGCACACAAATTAGCCAACTTTACGGACCATTGCCCGTTGGCTACATAAAGCTCGTAAAGGGTGGCTTTAGCGTGCAGGCCGGTGAACTTCCCACTCTAATCGGTGCAGAGTACACATTCAGTTTTGAAAACATGAACATTGAGCGTGGTCTTCTCTGGGCCCAAGAACCTGCCATCAGCCGCGGAATCCAGCTCAACGAAGCCTACAAGAAGCTGAGCCTCTCCTTTGCCTATACGGACGGCTACTTCTCTAACCGCTACACGTCGCTGTCAGGGTCACTCGCATATGCCTTCAACGCCGCGAATACCTTGTCCTTTGTTGCTAGCGGCAACGCAGGTGCTTATGCAAGGACGCCCGTAACCCCTGCAACGCCTCTGTTTCAAAACGACTCATCCGTTTACAACGTAATCTATACATACACCAAAGGAAATGTGACCGTCACGCCTTACTACCAATACACAAGCGTTCCGAAGGACGCGTCCGTCTTTACACCGGAAGGCGCGCACACCAACAGCGGCGCTATTCTGGCTAACTACAACTTCAAGCACGGCGTTTCACTCGCGGGGCGGTTCGAATACATCAAGACCGGCGGCGGAAGCTCCACGGATGTGAACTCCATTAACTTGCTGTATGGTCCGGACAGCGGCGCATATTCTTTCACCGTCACCCCAACCTATCAAAAGGATGGCTTCTTCCTACGCGGTGAATTCTCCTATGTCCACATCACGGGCCTAACAGCAGGCCTCGGATTTAAGACAAATGGAACAGGTACGGACCAGCCGCGCGGCGCAATCGAAGCCGGCATCATGTTCTAAGGCCCTACCGTAAGAGATGAAGGGATTCCGGGCGACCGGACATCCCGGCTTGGCAGGTGGGAAGATTCACAACACCTGTCAAGCGCTCCTCTAAGATTGCCGCGCGGTGAAGCGTGAATTCGACGCTTTCCCGCGCGGCAATTTACTTAAATCCCGTGAAATGCGTTTGTTCAAATCATGGGAGCCGTCGGGGAAAGTGTTGCCGAGCCTGAAGCGCGGGAAAATAGCGCGGATATTCGATAGGGGGGTGTTTAGGCCAGGGAAATCCGCATGTCACAGACTGGAATTGTCAGGCAGAATGGCCCTATAGTGTAGGGCGCTGCCATGACGCAGCGAGGAATTGAATCTGCAGTCGAGTCTGAGGACAAGAAGATGATGACGAAGCTTGAAGCGATCGTTCAGCCGTCCCGGTTTGAAGCGGTCAAAGAAGTGCTTACAGAGCTTGGAATTGGTGGAATGACAATTTCTGACGTGCGCGGCCATGGCCGTCAAAAAGGGCACACTGAAGTGTATCGCGGGCGGGAGTATACGGTTGATCTTCTGCCGAAAATCAAAATTGAAATCGTGATACCGGATAATTTAGTGGATGCCGCGATCGATGCAATTCTGCAAAGCGCATCCACCGGGAAAATTGGCGACGGAAAAATATTTACTTCCAAGGTGGACCAGGCGATTCGTATTCGGAACCAGGAGCGCGGAGTTTCCGCACTTTAGTTCCCAATAAATGTTCGATCGTTTGAGAGTGAAAAATTAAGTTGTATGTGTTCGTGTATTTTGCGGATTCTTTAGGGCCGTGCGGAGGTCCCGTAAGCCGGATATGAAGCTCGAAAGAAGCAACTCCAGTTTGCAGGACCTGTACGCGGAAGAATCCGCGCGGATTCAGAAACGCTTTGAGGAAACAGGCGACGGAAAAGCGGTGATCCGCGATCGCACGGCGCTGATCGATTCCGTCGTCACCGGGCTTTGGAACGAAGTCACCATCGCAAGCGGGCCGATGGAAGGATTTTGCATCGCTGCCATGGGCGGATACGGCCGCCGGGGATTGTTTCCGTACTCGGACATCGATCTACTGTTTCTTTACGAAAAGGAAGGCAACGAGGAATTTCTCGGCAGGAAGGCCATTGCTCCGCTGAGTCAATCCCTTTGGGACCTGCATCTCCGCGTAAGCCCAACCACGCGAACGCTCGCCGAATGCGGAAAGCTCTACCGTAACAATATCGAATTCAATATCTCGCTTCTCGACTGCCGCTATATTTGCGGCGACGAAAAACTTTTCGAGCGTCTCCGGACGCGTGTTCTTCCCGGAATGGTGATTCGCGAAGCAGAAACCCTGATGCAGGAGCTTACGGGGTTGGCCTACGCGCGACATCAAAAATACGGACAAACAATTTTTCATCTCGAACCGAATATCAAGGATGGTCCCGGCGGCTTGCGAGATTTCCAGGTGGCGTGCTGGCTTTCGCAAATCGCGGAGATGAAGCGAACCCGTGAATGGAAAGACCCGGTGGATCTGTTGCCTCTTGCGCTCCGCGCGGATGCCGTCAAGGCGATTGATTTCCTGGATGCGGTTCGTTGTTACCTGCATTATGGACAGGGCCGAGACCTGAACGTGCTGACCTACGAATTGCAGTCAAAGGCGGCGGCCAGCGGCATTGGCCTGCACGGCGTAAATGCGGCATCGCCCAATGAATGGATGCGGAGTTATTTTCGCCATGCTCGCGCCATTTACCGGCTGACCGTTTTATTCGACGAGGTTCCGCGGGCGAAACCCATCTGGTTGCGCTGGTTGGGGACCCGCCGCTCGCCGCTCTCCACGGCGGATTTCAGTGTGCAGGACGATCGAATTTCACTCCGCCAACCAGCTTCCGTGGAAGACCCTAAAGTGCTATTTCGGCTGTTTGAGGTGATCGCGCGGCATGACCTCAAGCTGACAGCGGAAGCGGAAAATGCAGTTGAAGCGGCATTGCCGCGGATTCAGAAATGGAATTCCACAAGCCCCGATTTGTGGGAATACTTTCGCAAAATATTGGTGCTGCCTTTCGCCGCGCCAGCGTTGCGCGCCATGCACCGTGTTGGGCTGCTCGATTTACTCTTCAAGGAGTTCAAGGCAATCGACTCGCTGGTCATTCGAGATTACTATCACCGTTACACGGTCGACGAACATTCGCTGGTAACCATTGAAAATCTGCACAATCTTTCCTCGAAAAGTAGCGGCATGGAGCATCGCTTCGCCGACATCCTTTCCACGCTCGATCATCCCGAGCTGCTGTATTTATCCCTGTTGTTTCACGATGTCGGAAAGGGAATGCCCAACGAGAGCCATGTGGATGGCAGTCTGGAAGCGGTAGCGGGTGTGTTCGACCGTTTGCGATTCGATTCTTTTGGCCGCGAGATGGTCACGTTTCTCATTGCCAATCACCTGCGCATGTCCGCCACGCTGATGCGTCGCGATATTTTCGATCCGGAAGCTGTGCACGATTTTGCGAAGACCGTCGGAACCATCGAGCATCTCAAGATGCTGACGCTCTTCACATACGCGGACATCAAGGCAGTAAATCCCGAAGCGCTGACTTCGTGGAAGGCGGAGATGCTATGGCAACTCTACGCCGCGACGGAAAATTATCTTAATCGCTCGGTGGACGACCAGCGCATGTATCTTGCGGGTGAAGATGCACAACAACTCGAGCGGCTCGTTCCGAAAGGCGAGGACGCGGTGGAAGCGGAGAGATTCAGAAACTTCCTGGACGGCTTTCCGCGCCGCTATCTGCTGACGCATTCCTCCGCTGAAATCTCCGCACACTATCGAATGTACCGCCGGCTCGGCCATTCTCTTGGGGAAATCAGCATCACGAAGCGGGACCAGTATTACGAGCTTGTACTGGTCACCAAGGATCGCCCCTTTTTGTTTGAGAAAGTGGTGGGGACGATTTCTTCCTGGGGCATGAATATTCTAAAGGCGGACGCGTGCGCCAACCGCAACGGAATTGTTCTCGACGCGTTGCGCTTCTCCGACCGGTTCCAGACGCTCGACCATAACCCGTCGGAAATGGGCCGGCTCAAGCAGCAGTTAATTGCCGCGATTTCGGGAGAGTTGGACGTTGCCGCGCTCATGAAAAGAAAGTTTCAGCGGGAAAAGCGCCCGCCGAAGGTTAGCGTGGACACACGAATCCACATGGATAATGAGTGCTCCTCGCATAGCACTGTGGTTGAAATTGTGGCGCTGGACCGGCCTGGGCTTCTATATGACATCAGTTCCACATTTGCATTGCATCGTTTCAATATCGAAGTGGGATTGATTGACACGGAAGGCGGAACAGCGACCGACGTTTTTTATGTCACACAAGGCGGCACAAAACTTTCCTCAGACCGGCAGCACGAATTGCAGATGGAATTGCAAAACCGTTTGTGAGCCAATAGGGAACACTCGCGCTTGCCTCCCCTTGCCGCGAGAAAAACAAGCCAGTTGCCCAATTTGGGCTCCCGAATTGGACCGTCCTACCCGGGCAGTATATCCACAGTTCACCTTAGGAAATAGTTAGGCCCATTGACGAATCCATGATATGGTGCAATTGCGTTTGTTGCTCTTGTAAAACCTTTAGATTCGATTTAAAGGGGCAGCGGGTAAAAGCTCGTGGCCTTTTTTTGAAGTACGGCTGGAGGCGGTCGAGAAGCACCAAATAGCTCAAATCAGTGAAAAGGAAACACCGTGAAAGAACAAGGAACAGTAAAGTGGTTCAATGCCAGCAAGGGATTCGGATTCATCCAGCGCC
>Ga0182024_10020948_pt1 | contig 11910 bp, 8 predicted proteins | sample P32metaG_FD_120480 | JGI IMG/M metagenome (GOLD analysis project Ga0182024, IMG submission 120480) | Permafrost microbial communities from Stordalen Mire, Sweden - P3-2 metaG (Illumina Assembly) | ecosystem: Environmental > Terrestrial > Soil > Wetlands > Permafrost | place: Sweden: Stordalen... | reverse complement strand
GCGGCTCAGGCGGCTCAGGCGGCTCAGGCGGCTTAGGCGGCTCAGGCGGCCCAAGGGGCTCAGGCGGCTCAAGTGGCTCGGTCCCGGCTGCGCCGTAAAACTGGCCCATCTCCTCCAGCAGCGCTGCCAGGGCCTCAGCGTGCCCGGGCTCGGCTGGGGTGACGACGACCACGGGCGGCTAGCCGATACCGGCGGTCCGCCCGGCGCGGCCGAGCACCCGCGCCAGCGCCCGTTCGACATCCTCGGCCAGGCCGGGGGTCTCGCCGCCGCCCGCATCGGCCCCGTACGAGCCATCAGCCGGCCCCGGCCGGCGGCCGTCAGGACCGCGCGCATCCTGCCCGAGGCCGTGGCCGTGGCCGCCGCCCGGGACCGCGGCAGGCTCACCAACGCGGCCGCAGTCCCTGCACTCGATCTCGCCGAGCCGCCGGACCAGGTGCATGCCACCGCAGACCGCGCACCGGTCGAGGTCAGCTGCCCAGTCGAAGGACGCCTGGCAGCCAGGGCAGATGAGCACTTGGCGCTCGGCCCGCACCCCTCGCTTCCAGGGGCTACGCCCCCGGTCCGGGTCTACCTGCCGCGTGCCGCAGCGATAGCAGGGCATCCAGCCTGTCCGATCTCCCGCCGCCCCGAGCGCGATCGCGCTACAGGGCGGCCAGCGCCTTCTGGTAGTCGGCGATGTCACGCGCTTGCGGCACGGGATTCACGACCTTCCACCGAACCACGCCTTCGGTGTCGATGACGAATGTGCCGCGGGTGGCGATGCCCCGATTGTCATCGAAGACCCCGTAGGACCTGGCGACATCGCCGTGCGGCCAGAAGTCAGACAGCAGCGAGAACGCGAAGCGCTCGGTGTCCGACCAGGCCCGCAGCGCGAACCCGGAGTCGACAGAGACGGTCAGCAGCTCGACGTCGTCGCGCGCCGCCTCGGGGAACTCATCGCGCATGGCGGTCAGCTCCCCCGTGCAGACGCCGCTGAATGCCAGCGGGTAGAAAACGAGCACCACGTTCTTCCTGCCGCGGAAGCTCGACAGCCGCACCGGGGTACCGTGCTGGTCCTTCAGCTCGAAATCCGGCGCCAGCTGGCCGACCTCTACCGCCATGGATCTTCCTCTCCGCACGAGAATGTCAATCAGGGATGCACTCAGTCTGCCACCCGCGCACAGCACTACGGCACGGCCCCCACAGCGCTACGGCACAGCCCCCGCAGCCGTCCCGGCCGGCCCGGCGAGCGGGTCGCCCGGCCGCGCTGGCGGGTCCGGCCCGGCGCGCTGGGCGCATCAGCCCAGCCGCCCTGGCGGGTCGGCCCCGGCCCGGCGGGCGGCCGCCGGACCGGGAACTGCGGCCGCTAGCGGCGTGCCTTGGGCGCGACCAGGCGGGTACCCGACCAGTCGCGTGCCGCGCTGACGCTCGACGTCTGCGACAGCCCCGCGGTCGGCGCGGCCTCCCCGATCTCGCTCGGCTCCACATGGTTCCGCCGGCCGGCCTTGGGCGTGAGCAGCCAGATGTAGCCGCCGTCGGCGAGTGGCGTCAGCGCGTCCACCAGCGCATCAACCAGGTCGCCGTCGCCATCCCGCCACCAGAGCAGGACCACGTCCACGACATCGTCATAGTCCTCGTCGACGAGCTCGACGTCCTTCCCCCCGGCGATGGCATCGCGCAGGTCCTCATCGCAGTCGTCGTCGTAGCCAATCTCCTGCACCACCTGGCCCGGCTTGATTCCGAGCCGTTCGGCCAGGTCACGCTGATCCTGCGCCTGGCCTGCGGTCGCGCTCACTGACGCCCTCCCTGGATCCTTTCCCGCATCCCGCCTGCGGCCGCCGGCAGCCCGGTTCATGCCCGGGCGCCTGGCCGTCCGCGGCGTTTGCGGCATCGGCACTTCTTGATGGGACAGTCCACACTGGGTAAGCGCGGTGCGCAAGTCACAATTCGCGCAGAGTTCGAAAACAGCGGTCATGATGTGACCGTGTCCCGGCCCCGCGGCCCGCGGGCGGCGGCGAAAGCGCGGTCGCGGCTACCCTGTTACTGACCGGTAGAGATGCGCCGGCGGCCAACGCGTACGAGGATTGGCCTGGACAACTGCGAACGCAGACCGGCGGTGAACTGCCACCGCCACACCACGAGTTCGGGGGCTGGGTTGCCGGCACCCGTGGAAGGTGAGGACACCCCGTGGCCTCCGGAAGCCAGCGCTTCTCGATTATCAGCGACGGCCTGCCCACCCAGCTGCCCGACATTGACCCAGACGAGACCAGGGAGTGGATCGAGTCCTTCGACACGGTCGTCCGGACCCGCGGTCGCGCGCGCGCCAGGTACGTGATGCTGCGCCTGCTGGAGCGGGCCAGGGAGCAGCAGGTCGGCGTGCCCGGGCTGCGCAGCACCGACTACATCAACACGATCCCGCCGGAGCGCGAGCCCTGGTTCCCCGGCGACGAGTATGTCGAGCGGCGCATCCGCGCCTACATCCGGTGGAACGCCGCCGTCATGGTCTCGCGGGCCAACCGCCCCGGCATGAGCGTCGGCGGCCATATCGCCACGTACGCATCGGCCGCCAGCCTGTACGAGGTCGGGTACAACCACTTCTTCCGCGGCAAGGAATATGGCGAGTCGGGCGACCAGGTCTTCTTCCAGGGCCACGCCGCGCCCGGCATCTATGCGCGCGCATTCCTCGAGGGCAGGCTCACTGAACATCAGCTGAACGGATTTCGCCAGGAACTCTCCCATCCAGGCGGCGGCCTTCCGTCGTATCCGCACCCGCGGCTGATGCCGGACTTCTGGGAATTCCCCACGGTGTCGATGGGCCTCGGCGCCATCAACGCCGTGTACCAGGCCAGGTTCAACCGCTACCTGCTGGCCCGCGAGATCAAGGACACCAGCCGGTCGCACGTATGGGCGTTCCTCGGCGACGGCGAGACGGACGAGCCCGAGGTACTCGGCTCGATCGGCCTGGCAGCCCGCGAGGAACTGGACAACCTGACCTTCGTCATCAACTGCAACCTGCAGCGCCTCGACGGCCCGGTCCGCGGCAACGGGAAGATCATGCAGGAGCTTGAGGCGTCCTTCCGCGGGGCGGGCTGGAACGTGATCAAGGTCGTCTGGGGCCGGGACTGGGACCCGCTGCTCGCGCAGGACGTCGACGGCGTCCTCGTCAACAAGATGAACACCACGCCGGACGGCCAGTTCCAGACCTACGGGGTTGAGTCCGGGGCCTACATCAGGGAGAACTTCTTCGGCAGCGACCCGCGGCTGCGCGCGATGGTCGAGCACCTCTCGGACGCCGACCTGCGTAATCTCTCCCGCGGCGGCCATGACTACCGCAAGGTCTACGCCGCGTTCAAGGCGGCGACCGAGCACGTCGGCCAGCCGACGGTGATCCTGGCGCACACCATCAAGGGCTGGACGCTCGGGCCTGACTTCGAGGCGCGCAACGCGACCCACCAGATGAAGCACCTCACGGTCGCGGAGCTGAAGGACTTCCGTGACCGGCTGTACCTGGATATCCCGGACGCCGCGCTGGAGGCGGACCTGCCGCCCTACTACCACCCGGGCGAGAACTCCGACGAGATCCAGTACATGAAGGAGCGCCGGGCCGCTCTCGGCGGCTACCTGCCGCGCAGGGTCGTCCGGGCCAGGCCGCTCTCGCTGCCGCCCGACTCGGCCTACGCCGAGCTGCGGAAGGGCTCGGGCAAGCAGGCGGTCGCCACCACGATGGCGTTCGTCCGGATGCTCAAGGACCTCATGCGGCACTCCGACATCGGGGACCGCTTCGTGCCGATCATCCCCGACGAGGCGCGTACCTTCGGCATGGACTCGCTGTTCCCCACGGCGAAGATCTACTCGCCGCACGGCCAGGGCTACGAGGCCGTTGACCGGAACCTGCTGCTGTCCTACAAGGAATCCGAGAAGGGCCAGATCCTGCACGAGGGCATCAGCGAAGCCGGCGCGATGGGCTCGATGGCCGCCGCCGCCACCGCGTATGCCACCCACGGCACGTACATGATCCCGGTGTACATCTTCTACTCGATGTTCGGCTTCCAGCGGACCGGCGACCAGATGTGGGCGCTCGGCGACCAGCTGGGCCGGGGCTTCCTGCTCGGCGCGACCGCCGGCCGCACCACGCTGACCGGCGAGGGGCTCCAGCACAATGACGGCCACTCGGTGCTGCTGTCATCGGTCAGCCCGGCCTGCGTGGCCTATGACGCCGCCTGGGCGTACGAGCTGGCCTACATCATGCGGGACGCGCTGCGCCGGATGTACGGCTCGTCGGCCGAGCACCCCGACGGCGAGAACATTTTCTACTACCTGACGGTCTACAACGAGCCTTACGTCCAGCCACGGGAGCCGGCCGACTACCCGGGCGGCGAGGCAGCCCTGGAGCTGGGCATCCTGCGCGGCCTGTACCGCTACGCCGCCGCGCCCGATGGGGGCACGCCCGGCACTGACTCCGCCGCGGCGCCTGATCAGGGCTCCGCTGCCGGTACGGCCGGCGGCCACCCGGCCGAGCGGCCGCACGCCAAGATCCTCGCCTCCGGCGTGGCACTGCGGTGGGCGCTGGAGGCGCAGCAGCTGCTGGCCGACGACTGGGGAGTCGCCGCCGAGGCCTGGTCGGCGACGTCCTGGACGGAGCTGCGCCGGGAGGCCCTGCGCTGCGACGAGTGGAACCTGCTGCATCCCGATGACGAGCAGCGGGTCCCCTACGTGACCCAGACGCTGGAAGGCCACCCCGGGCCGGTGGTCGCGGTGAGCGACTGGATCCGCGCGGTGCCCGACCAGATCGCCCGCTGGGTGCCCGGCTCGTACACCTCACTCGGCACCGACGGCTGGGGCTTCTCCGACACCAGGCCTGCCGCCCGCAGGTTCTTCCACGTCGACGCCCCGTCGATCACCCTGGCCGTGCTGAGCCAGCTGGCCCGCCAGGGCGAGGTCAAGCCCGAGGTACTCGGCCAGGCGATCAGCAAGTACCGGCTGGACCTCGACGTCAGCGACGCCCTGTAGGCAGGCGCCAGGTAAGCCTGGGGTAAGCGAACGGCCGGGGGCGGGCTCAGCTGAGCCCGCCCCCGGCACCGTCTCAGGACGGCTCGTACATTACCTACGTCACCCGGTAGTCCCGGTGACGTCAGGGCGTGGCCGGGCCGGGCCGGCCGCCAAAATGATTTCGCCTGGGCCGCGGCCGGCCGAAATACTGGCGGCATGGACCGGCCTACCAGCAGCGACGAGATTCGCGAGACTTTCCTGACGTTCTTCACCGGGCGGGCGCACCTGCGGATCGAGGCTGCCTCGGTCATCCCGGTGAACGACCCGACGCTGCTCTACATCAACGCCGGCATGGCCCCGCTCAAGGCCTACTTCCTCGGCGAGGCCATCCCGCCGGCCCCGGACCTGTGCAACGTGCAGCCGTGCGTGCGCACCATCGATATCGCCGATGTCGGCGACCGGCACCACCTGACGTTCTTCGAGATGCTGGGCAGCTGGTCGATCGGCCACTACTTCAAGGAACGCGCGGTCGAGCTCGCCTTCGAGCTGCTCACCGGCGGGTTCGGGTTCAGCGTCGACGAGCTGTACGCGACCGTCTATAGCGGCAGTGAGGCGCTCGGGATCCCCCCGGATGACGTGTCCGCGAACGCGTGGCAGCGGGCCGGGATCGCGGCGGATCACATCGTCTACCTCGGCGACGAGGACAACTTCTGGTCCGCGGGCGACACCGGGCCGTGCGGGCCGTGCACCGAGGTCTTCTACGACACCGGGCCCGAGCACGGCAGCCAGTACCGGCCGGGCGGCGAGTTCGACAGCACCGGCCGGTACATCGAGATCTGGAATGCCGGCGTCTTCATAGAGTTCAACCGGCTGCCCGGCGGATCCCTGGAGCCGCTGCGATTCGCCAGCGTCGACACCGGCTCCGGCCTGGAACGCATGTCGATGGTCCTGCAGGGTCGGGAGTCGGTGTACGAGACGGACCTGTTCGCCCCGATCGTGGCCGCCGTCGAGTCCGCGCTGGCGGGCAGCGGCGCGAGCCAGCGGGATATCCGGCTCGTCGCCGACCACGTCCGGGCCTCGGCCTTCATTCTTGGCGAGGGCGTCGCCCCGTCGAACGAGGGCCGCGGCTACATCCCGCGGCGGCTGCTGCGCACCGCGATCGCGACCGCGACCCAGGCCGGCGCGCAGGACGCGGACCTCGGCGCAGTGGCCGGCGTCGTCATCGACCACATGACGCACGCCTACCCGCAGCTCGGCAAGAACACCGGCCGGATCCTGGCGCTGTTCGAGCGCGAGCAGCGGGACTTCGGCCGGGTGGTCCGCCGCGGCCTCGACCAGCTCGCCGAGCTGGCGACCAGCCCGGGCTTCGAGATCAGCGGCGAGGACGCGTTCGCGCTGTTCGCCACCCACGGCATGCCGGTGGACCTGATCCGCGACTTCGCGGCGGGCCGCGGCGGCTCGCTGGACGAGCAGCGGTTCGCCGAGCTGTTCGCCGGGCACCGGGAGCTGTCCCGCGGCGTACCGGCCAGGCCGGGGGGCGATGCGGGGCAGCAGCAGCGGCTCGCGGTGGACCCGGAGCTCGTCGCGGCGGCCGGCCCGGAGCCGACCCTGTTCCTCGGCCACCAGGAACTGGCCTCCGGCGCCAGCGTCCTCGCGCTGGCCGGACCGCACGGGTTGGCCAGCGAGCTGGCCGCCGGCGAGCGCGGGCTGGCGATCTTCGACCAGACCCCGTTCTACGCCGAGGGCGGCGGCCAGGTCGGCGACACCGGCGAGGTCACCGCGCCGGGACTGACGGCCCGCGTGCTGGACACCCAGAACGCCGACGGCCGACACGTGCACGTGCTGGCGGTCACCAGCGGCGTGCTGCAGCCGGGCGACAAGGTCGAGCTGGCGGTGGACGCAGCCAGGCGCCGGTCGATTATGCGGAACCACTCGGCCACCCACCTGCTGCACGCCGCGCTGCGCGAGGTACTCGGCGAGCACGTCCGGCAGGCCGGGTCGCTGGTCGCCCCGGACCGGCTGCGCTTCGACTTCCAGCACCCCGGTGCACTGTCCGAGGCAGAGATCGACCAGGTGGAAAGGCTCGTTAATGCCGAGGTCCTGACGAACTCCGGGCGCCGTACCGAGGTGAAGCCCTTCGCCGACGCCGTGGGCTCCGGCGCCATCGCGTTCTTCGGCGACAAGTACGGCCATGAGGTCAGGGTCGTCTCGTTCGGGGATTTCTCCGCCGAGCTGTGCGGCGGCACGCACGTCAGGGCCACCGCGGAGGTCGGCTTGTTCCGGCTGGTCAGCGAGGCCAGCATCGGTTCGGGCGTGCGCCGGATCGAGGCGGTGACCGGCGACGCAGCGGTGGCGTACACGCTGGAGCGCGACAAGCTGCTCAAGGATCTCGCCGCCCGGCTGCGGGTTTCCGTCGACCAGCTGCCGCAGCGCGTCGAGGCGCTGACCGCCAGGGCCGGCCGGCCAGGCCACACCAGGGTCGCCGCCGAGGCGCTGGCCGGCGCCGTCCGCGCGGCCCCGGACGGCCAGCGTTACGTGATCGCCAGCGATCCGGGCATCGAGCTGGCGAGCCTGGCCAGGGCGGCAACGCGGCTCAGCGGCGAGCTTGACGCGGTCGTCGTGCTGCTGCTGCCGGACGAGTCATCGGGCTCGCTGCGCGTCGGCGTCAGCGTGCCCGCGGCCGCGGCCAGGGCCGGGCGGCTGGACGCCAGGACGGTGCTGCGGCAGGTGCTGGCGGTGACCGGCGGGCGCGGCGGCGGCAGCGCGGCGTTCGCCCAGGGCGGCGGCGCCGAGCCCGGCGACACCCGCGAGATCGTGGCGCGGCTGCGGTCCGCGTTCGGGCTCCAGGGCGAGAACGAGCCCGCCCCCTGACTCACCCACCGCGCCGGCCGGCCCGCTCGGCTGCGCCGCAGGTCCCCCGGCATGGCAGGCTGGCAGCGTGAAGGCAGAACCTGAATCAGCAACCGCCGACGGCAGCCAGCCGTCCGGGCAACCGGTCAGGAGGCATGCCAGCCAGGAGACCATCCGCCGCCTGGAAGGGTCGATGAGCTCGCTGGGGACGGCCGCCATGACGTCCATGGACCGCCGGCTGCCGTGGTTCCGCCGGATGTCTGCGGAGAACCGGTCCTGGCTCGGGCTGGTCGCCCAGGCGGCCGTCGCGGGCTTCGTGGACTGGGTCAAGCACCCGGAACGCGGCCGCCCGGCGGTGGCCGGCGAGGTGTTCGGCACCGCGCCGCGCGAGCTGGCCAGGGCGGTCAGCCTGCAGCAGGCCGTGGAGATGATGCGGGTCATCATCGACGTGGTCGAGTCGCAGGTCGACGACCTCGCGGCGCCGGGCGGCGAGGCCGAGCTGCGCGAGGCGGTGCTCCGCTACACCAGGGAGATCGCCTTCGCCGCCGCGCAGGTCTACGCGCGGACGGCGGAAGCCCGGGGCGCCTGGGACGCCCGGCTGGAGGCGCTGGTCGTCGACTCGCTGGTCCGCGGCGAGGTGGATGAGGGTCTGCAGTCCTGGGCGTCCGCGCTGAACTGGTCGCTGACCCCGGTGTCCGTCATCGCGGGTAACGCCGACGGCAGCGAGCCGGAGGGGCTGATCGACGAGCTCCGCATCATCGCCCGGCGATCGAGGCTCGACCTGCTCGCCGGAGTGCACGGCCACCAGCTGGTCGTGGTGCTCGGCGGCACCCCCGAGCCGCTGCTGGCCGCCACCCACCTGGCGGGGCGGTTCGGCCCAGGCCCGGTCGTGGTGGGGCCGCCCATGGCCGACCTGAAATCGGCCGTCGTGTCCGCCGGGGCGGCACTGGCCGGCCTGCGGGCGGCGGTCGCCTGGCCGGAGGCGCCGCGCCCGGTGGAGGCGGCGGACCTGCTGCCCGAGCGGGCGCTGGACGGTGACGCGTCTGCGCGCGCGGAACTCATCGCCTCCGTCTACCAGCCGCTCCTCGGCGGCGGCCCCGCGCTGCTCGATACCGTCACGACCTACCTGGAGCAGGGCAGCTCCCTGGAGGCCACCGCGAGGCTGCTGTTCGTGCACCCCAACACCGTCCGGTACCGGCTGCGCCGGGCCAGCGAGCTCACCGGCCTGTCCCCTGGCAACGGCCGGGATGCCTTCGCGCTCTGGCTCGCTGTCGTCCTCGGCCGTCTCGCGCACAAGGAAACTAGCTTGTAGACTTCCTACATATGGGCGTGGGAAAAGTTCGTATGCTTCGGCATTCGTATGGCGGACTTCTACAGTGCAGGCTAAAGAGATGCTGCTGATCGCCGCGCCCGGCCAGGGTGCTCAGGCCCCTGGCTTCCTGTCCGCGTGGCTGGAGCTGCCCGGTTTCGCCGACCGCCTCGCTGCCTGGTCTGACCTGGCGGGATGCGACCTGATCCGGTGCGGGACCACCGCCAGCGCCGAGGAGATCACCGGCACCGCCATCGCGCAGCCGCTCCTCGTCGCGGCCGCCATCTCGGCGGCCGATGAGCTCTTCGGCGGCCTCGGCCAGGTCAGCCGGCTGGCCGGCGCCGCGGCCGGGCACAGCGTGGGCGAGCTTGGCGCGGGTGCCATCGCCGGCGTGATCAGCCCCGAGGATGCGATGCGGCTGGTCCGGGTACGCGGCCAGGCCATGGGCCGCGCCGCCGCGGCCGAGGCGACCGGCATGACGGCGGTGCTCGGCGGCGCGGAGTCCGACGTCCTGGCCGCGATCGAGAAGCACGGCCTCACCGCGGCGAACATCAACGCGGCCGGCCAGATCGTCGCCGCCGGGACCACCGGTGAGCTTGCGGCGTTCGCCGCGGACCCGCCGGCCAGGGCGAAGCTGCGCCCGCTGGCGGTGGCCGGGGCCTTTCACACCCGGCACATGGCGCCAGCGGCGGAAGCACTGCGGGCCGCCGGGGCGGCCATGACGGTCAGCGACCCGCAGCTGGCACTGCTGTCGAACCGCGACGGTAGCGTCGTGCGCACCGGCGCCGACTGGATGGAGCGGATCATCAACCAGGTGAGCGCCCCGGTCCGCTGGGACCTGTGCATGAAGTCGATGGCCGGCCTGGGCGTCAGCGCCATCATCGAGCTGCCGCCGGCCGGCACGCTGACCGGGCTGGCCAGGCGGGCGCTGCCCGGGGTGCAGCTCACCGCCCTGAAGACCCCTGCTGACCTGCAGGCCGCCCGCGACCTGATCGCGGAGCACCGCCAATCCGACGCGGACAGTCACGCGCCCGAGTGGCGGCTGCTGGTCGCCCCGCTGGCCGGGACCTTCCGGGCCTGCGCCGCGGGCGGTGTCCCGGGCGCCGCGGTCGGCAGCGGTGCCGAGCTCGGCCACGTGGAGATGCGCGGCGGCAGCCACCTCGTGACGCCAGGATTCCCGGCAACGATCATCGAATGGCTGGTCGAGGACGGCGACCCGGTCAGCGCCGGCCAGCCGCTCGTCCGGCTGCAGCCGGAGGGCAGCGAATGAACCCCGACAGCCCGGCGGCCCGTCCCGCTGGCCAGGCACCGAAAGGCAGCACCCGCATGCGACTCCCCGAGGGCTCACCGGGCGCGCGGATCCTGGCATTCGGCGGATACCAGCCCGCCAGGGTGGTCACCAACGACGAGCTCGCGGCCACGATCGACACCAACGACGAGTGGATCCGCAGCCGGGTCGGCATCGCCAGCCGACGGATCGCGGCCCCGGACGAGACCGTGGCCGACATGGCGGTGGCGGCCGGGGGCAAGGCGCTGGCCGGCAGCGGGCTGTCCCCCGCCGACATTGACCTGGTGATCGTCGCGACCTGCACGCCCGAGGTGCAGATCCCCAATACCGCCGCCACGGTGGCCCGCAGGCTGGGCATCGCGGCTCCCGGCGCCTACGACCTCAACGCCGCCTGCGCTGGCTTCTGCTACGCGCTGGCCAATGCCAGCGACGCCGTGCGTACGGGCACCGCCACGCACGTGCTGGTCATCGGAGCCGAGAAGCTGTCCCAGTGGGTGGACTGGACCGACCGGTCCACGGCCATCATCTTCGCCGACGGGGCGGGCGCTGCCGTCGTCGGCCCGGTCACCGACCCGGACGAGGGGCCGGGCATCGGCCCGGTGGTCTGGGGCAGCGACGGGAACATGGCCGACAAGATCTGCGTCGCGGACCGGAACTCCTTCATCTTCCAGGAGGGCCAGGCGGTCTTCCGGTGGGCGACTACCGCGCTGCACCCGGTCGCCAGGTTGGCCTGCGAGCGGGCCGGCGTCGAGCCCGGCGAGCTGGCCGCGTTCGTCCCGCACCAGGCCAACCTGCGGATCATCGAGGCCATCGCGCGCAAGCTCGGCGCCCCGCAGGCCATCGTGGCCGACGACATCGTGACCGCGGGCAACACCTCGTCCGCGTCGATCCCGCTGGCGCTGTCCCGGATGATCGAGCGCGGTGAGGTCGGCTCGGGGGCACCGGCCCTGCTGATCGGCTTCGGCGCGGGCATCTGCTACGCGGCGCAGGTGATCATCCTGCCCTGAGTACGCACTGACCCGGCGGGTACTTACCCGCCTGTTACCACCAAGGGCCCCGGGGCCGCTGCCGCGGGGCTGACCGCCAACTAAAGAGAACCGACGCAAAGGAGAACACGGCACATGTCCATGACGGAGCAGGAAATCCTGGCAGGCCTCGGCGAGATCATCGACGAGGTGGCCGGCGTCCCCGCCGACCAGGTCACCCCGGAGAAGACGTTCGTTGACGACCTGGACATCGACTCGCTGTCGATGGTCGAGATCGCGGTAGCGGCACAGGACAAGTTCGGCGTGGAGATCCCTGACGACCAGCTGAAGGACCTCAAGACGGTCCAGGACGTCGTCGACTACGTCCGGCGCGCTGGCGTGTCCGCCTGACCGGGGAAGCACCGCGGCGCGGCGCCGCCCCGGGATCGCCAGCAACGGCGCCGCGTGATGAGACTGAGGAGCGAGAACATAGTGGGCACAGACCGGACAGACGTCGTCGTGACCGGGCT
>Ga0182024_10020947_pt1 | contig 11910 bp, 11 predicted proteins | sample P32metaG_FD_120480 | JGI IMG/M metagenome (GOLD analysis project Ga0182024, IMG submission 120480) | Permafrost microbial communities from Stordalen Mire, Sweden - P3-2 metaG (Illumina Assembly) | ecosystem: Environmental > Terrestrial > Soil > Wetlands > Permafrost | place: Sweden: Stordalen... | reverse complement strand
GACCGGAGCCGCACTGGTATCTGAATACGATTTATCGGCGGGAGAATGAGCGCGGGTATAGCGGACTGGAGGATCTTTGGAAGCCGGGGTCGTTCCGGTGGACGCTGGTGCCGGGGCAGACGGTTCATCTGACCTGCTCGGCGGAGCCCATCGAACTTGCGCGGGTGTGCGATGGGCTGGAAAAGTCGCGGGAGGATTTTGATCGGCAGACGGCAATCGTGCGGTCGGGGGCCGAGGATCAACTGGAGACATTGCTCAAGGCGGCGAGCGCGTTCGTGGTGAGTTCGCCGATCGAGCCGCCGGCGGAACGGCCGGTGCAGGTGATTTCGCAATATCCGTGGGCCGCTCCGAACGGGCGAACGGCGCTGATGGGGTTCAGCGGAATGTTTTTGGTGACGGGACGGCTGAGCGAGGGACGCTCGCTGCTGATGTCGCTGGCCGGGCAAATTCGGGATGGATTGGTTCCGACTGATTTTCCGGAGTCGGGCGAGGGGCCGGGGTATAACGGGGCGGATACTTCGCTTTGGTTCATCAATGCCGTGGGGGAATATTTGCAGTTCAGCAATGACGAGCCGTCGATGCGCTTGCTGCTTCCCGCGGTGGAGAAGATCATCAAGGCGTATCGCGAAGGGACGAAGCTGGGGATTTTCTGCGATGCCGACGGGCTCGTGGGATCGCGTGCGCCGGGGACTCCGACCTCCTGGATGGATGCGAAGGTGGGCGATTGGGTGATGACGCCGAGAATGGGCCGGACAGTGGAATTGAATGCGCTGTGGTTCAATGCGCTGCGAACGGCGGGCACGCTGGCCTCACGACTGAGCAAAGTCGCGGCGGCGCAGGAATGGGAGGCGCTGGCTCAGAAAGTGCAGGCATCGTTCAACCGGAAATTCTGGAATGCCGAGCTGAAGTGCTGCTACGACGTGGTGGAGGATCGCGGAGTCGATGCTTCGATCCGGCCGAACCAGATTCTGGCGATCAGCCTGCCGAACCCGGTGCTTGCCGCGGAGCGTTGCAAGGATGTCGTCAAAATGGTGGTGGATGAACTGCTGACGCCGATGGGTTTGCGCACCCTTTCGCGGCGTGACGCGACTTACGTGGGACATTATGGCGGGAACGTGGTTTCGCGGGATCGGGCGCAGCACCAGGGAACGGTTTATCCGTGGCTGCTGGGGCCATTGGCGATCGCGTATGTGCGGACGTTCGGGCGGAACAGCGATTCGATATCGAAAATCAGCCAGTGGCTTGAGCCGTGCCTTAAATATATGTCATGTAGCGGGCTTGGACAGCTTTGTGAATTGTGCGATGGGGATGCGCCACATACCGGGCGCGGAGCGATCGCATCGGCGCTTTCGGTTGCGGAAGTGCTGCGATGCTACTCGCAGGATGTTTTGGGGATCGCGGCGGCGCGGCCGAAGATTCGGCCGATTTCGCATTCGCCGGGTGGGAAGCCTGTGGTGACGGTTACGCCGAAATAAAAAGACGCGTCGAGGCCGACGCGGCTAAACGGGGAGGGAATGGGGGTGGGGTTCGGCTGCGGATACGACGGGTTGCTCGACGCGGCCGGCGGGTAACGTGATGCGGACGGTGAACCAACCCTGCTCGGCGGTTTGGACTTCGATTTTTCCTTTTAATAGCCGGGTGAGACGCTCGCAGAGGGAGAGGCCCAGGCCGCAGTGGATGCCGACGTTGGCACGTGCCTGATCGCCTCGCCAAAATCGCTGGAAAAGATGGCTGGACTGCTCGGCGGCGACTCGGCTGCCGGTGTTGGCGACTTCCGCCTGGAATTCGTTTCCGATCACTTTGGCGGAGATTCGGAGTGTGCCGGCTTCATCCGCGTATGACACGGCATTGTCGAAAAGGTTGTGCAGGATGATGCGCAGCTTTTCGGGGTCGGTCTGGATGGGAATCGGGCCGGCGGCTTGCCACTGGACGTTCAGGCCGCGGGCTTCGGCGCGGGGGCTGAAGAGTGCCCAGCAGTCATCGAGCAAATCAGCGGCGTCGGTGGATTGAAGTTTCAGGGAAAGCTGGCCGGCTTCGGCGCGGGCGAGCATGAGGAGGGTCTCGACCATCGCCTGCATCTGCTGGGCGACGTTGCGGCATTTATCGATGGCGGACATGTAATCGGCCTCTTCGCGCGGGCGCGAGCGGACGACTTCGAAAGTTGTGAGGAGCGCCGTCAGGGGCGTGCGAAGCTCGTGGGCGACATCGGCGGTGAAAGCCTTTTCGCGTGAGAAGGCGGATTCCAGGCGTGATAACAGGCCATTGAGCTTTTCAACGACGGGTTGAAGTTCCAGCGGGACATCGTTTGAGCGCAGGCGGGTGGAGAGATCGCTTTCGCGCAGCTGGTCGATGTCACGCGCGATGCGTTCGACGGGGCGGACCGCCCTGCCGACGATCACGACCAGAACGATCCCCGATACAACGACGGCGAGCGAACACAATCCGATCAGAAGCCAACCGAGGTCTTGCAGGGTCCGATGAAGACGAATCGTTCCGGTGGCGACGCTGAGGACGATCGTGCGAGCGTCTTCAGTCTCGGTTTCCGAAGTATTTCCTTCGGCGCGGAGTTCGATGGTCGTGACAAAGGACATACTGACCGCGCGGCCGGGGCGGCCGTCGGGGAGAGTCAGGTCCGCGTATATCGTCCCAGTGCCTTCTGGCGGGCGCGGGAGGTCATTTTGCTTGAGCGACGGAGAGCGGATCACGACGTCCGGTTCGATCCAGGCTTGGAAGTAATCAGGATGGTCCGGGGTGACGAACTGAGGCATCTGCCCGGGGGCGTAGTCGAAGATGATTTTCTGGCCGTGCTGCTCGGCGGTGGAGGCAACGGCGCGAGCCTTGGCAAGAAGTGCGAGGTTGAAATCGGATTCGGTCGATTTCCACATCGAGAAATAGAGGCTGGCGCAGAGCAAACCGAGGATCACGGCGACCGCCAGCGACGTGTGAATCAGAAGGCGAATGCGGAGGGATCGGATCACCAGGCTTCCATTTCCGCCAGAATATAACCCTGGCCGCGGCGGGTATGGATGAGACGGGGCGAACCGGCGCGCTCGATTTTCTTGCGCAGCAGGCCAATGTAGACATCAACGACGTTGCTCTCCGGCGACGCATTGAAATCGTAGACGTGTTGCCAGATGTCGGTTCGGGAGACGACGCGATCGGTGTTGTGGGCGAGGTATTCCAGGAGGGCATATTCGCGGCCGCTGAGGTCGATCGGCTTGCCGCCGCGCCGCACGCTGCGGTGGGAGGTATCCACCTCCAGGTCGGCGATGCGGATGATCGTGGACTTGGTTTCGTATTTTCGGCGGACGAGGGCCTTCACGCGGGCGAGCAGTTCGGCAAACAGGAATGGCTTGACGAGATAATCATCGGCGCCGAGTTCGAGGCCGTTGATTTTGTCCTCGGCGGTATCCCTGGCGGTCAGCAGAAGGACCTGGGAGGGAGAACGCTGTTCGCGAAGCTGGCGGAGGACGGAGAGTCCGTCCAATTTGGGGAGCATGATGTCGAGGACAATGACATCGTGCTCGCCGGCTCGGGCGTGCCAGAGCGCGGTTTGTCCATCGGAAGCTTCATCAACGGCATAGCCGGCCTCGCGAAAGCCCTGCGTGAGGGATTCGCGGAGGGGCTGAAAATCCTCGACCACCAGTAAGCGCATATCGTACTCATGATACCGGCTGCGGCGGGAACGCAAAACCCGGGGCGACACGGCGTGGCTCTATTTCAAAGGCTTTTGACATCAGATCGATGACCGTTACACTCGGGTAAACTGCCGTCGCTCGCGGGGAAGCGCGGCAGCAAGGCAACTGGCGATCGGGCGGCGCGTGCGAATTTATTTGATGGGCAGGCAACTAAGCTGGCTGCTGCTGGGAATGGTGATGGCCGGTTGGATCGGGTCGTCGGTGGCCCATGGGGATACGCCTGCCACCGGCACGGATCGCGATGTCGCGGCGGCGGGGCAATATGCGGGGCGGACGGTGGAATCGGTTCGGGTCTCGGGGAATACGCGGGTCAGCACATCAGTCATTCTGCAATTGGTCCGGACGCGCGAGGGGGACAAGTTTGATCCAGCCACGGTGGTCGAGGATTACCAGCGAATCTACGACAAGATGAAGAAGTTCGCGGACGTGGAGGCGCGCGTTCAGCCGACTCCGACCGGGGTGATCGTTATCTTTGTTGTGACGGAGCAAAAGGAGATCCGGGAGATTCGGTACGTGGGGAACGTGAGTTTGACGACGCACGAGTTGCAGGATGTGGTGGACCTGAAGCCGGATGAGGCGATCGATCAATTCCGCGTCAATCTGGCGCAACAGGGGATTGAGAAACTTTATCGGGACAAGAATTACCCGTTCGCGCACGCGACGTGGTCGCCGGGCGACCTCCAGAAGAGCGGGGTGCTGGTCTTTACTATTGTCGAGGGGCCGCAGGTGCGGGTGCGGAAGATTGATTTCATCGGCAACAACAGCTTCAGCGCGTGGAAGTTGCAGGGGGAGATCAAGTCCCACTACTACATCTTCATCTTCTACCCCGGGCTGTACGATCCGGATCAGGTGGATGAGGATGTTTCGACCCTGACGCGGTTCTACCGGGATTTGGGGTTCTTCGATGTTCGCGTGGGGCGGAAGATTTCGCGCTCGGCGGACATGAAGGAAATGCAAATCACGTTCGTGATCGACGAAGGGGTGCGGTATGTCATCGATCAGGTGCTGTTTGAGGGGAATCTGGCGGTGCCGGAGGGAGTGCTGCGGAAGCCGATGAAGTCGGTGGAGGGTGTTCCTTACGATAAGGAAGGGATCGACCGGGATGTGCGCGAGATCGTGAAGGTTTATAGCGCGGCCGGCGGGTACATTTACGAGGAACAGCCGGGGATCGAGCCGAACCCGGAATATCTCCGCATCACGCCGCAGCCGTACTATGAGAAAGATCCGGGGAAGGTGCGGCTGGTGTATGAGATCAGGGAAGGGAAGCAATTCCGGCAGGGTCGGATTCTAATCAAGGGGAATTCAAAGACGCAGGACAAGGTGATTCTGCGCGAACTGCACATGCGGCCGGGGCAGAGATACAACTCGTCGGAGATTGAGGATGCCGAGGATCGACTGCGGGGGTTGCCGGAATTTCAGACTGTTTCGATCACGCCGGTGGGAGACGACCCGGATGTGCGCGATCTGCTGGTGGATGTGACCGAGCAGAGGACGGCGCAGATCAGCGCGGGGATCGGGATCAACAGCAATGGCGGATTCGGCGGGCAGTTGGGATACGAGCAGCAGAACTTCGACATTACGAATGTGCCGACCAGCTGGGGGGAGCTTTTCAGCGATCGGGGGTTCACCGGAGCCGGGCAGGATTTCAGCATTCGATTTGATCCGGGGACGCAGGGGACCGACGCGTCCGTCAGCTTTTTTGAGCCGTATCTTTTCGATCAGCAATACAGCTTTGGAACCAGTCTTTACTACCAGACGTATATCCGGCCGGTTTACAACGATGACCGGGTCGGGGGGCAGATCCAATTTGGCAAGCGGTTCAATTATGTTTACTCCGCCTCGGTCAGTTTGGGAGCGGCGGACGTGGATATTAAGAATCTGGAATTGCCGTACTCGGCGGTTGCGCCGGAAATCCTCGCGGGGGCGGGGCATCATACGCTGACAACCGTCAGCGCGAAATTTACGCGGGACACGACCAATCACGGGCCGGTGACTTACGAGGGAACGAACTCCTGGGTGAGCTTTACCGATGCGGGGGCGCTCGGCGGGACGGTGGATTATGACCGGGTGCAATTTGGGTGGGCGGGATATCAGCAGATAAGCGAGGACCTGCTGGGGCGACGATCGGTCCTCAGCTTTCACGGAGAAACCGGGGATGACCCGCGCAAGGCGCCGTTTTACGAGCGGTTCTATGGCGGCGGCATCGGAACGATTCGCGGGTTTGAATATTGGGGCGTGAGCCCTCGATCCGGGCAGTTTAATGACGCGGTGGGCGCGGATTATTACTTCAACGCCGGGATGCAGTACGAATTTCCGCTGGCTGAGGATTTCCTGCGCGGGGTCGTGTTCGTGGATACGGCGGATTATGAACCGGACTGGCATTATGGCGTGGTCCGCGTGGCGGCGGGGTTCGGATTCCGGCTGGTCCTGCCATTTTTGGGAAAGCAGCCCTTGGCGCTTGACTTCGGGTTCCCAATCACGCAGAGTCGGACGGATAATCTGCAGGTTCTGAGCTTCTCGTTTGGTTTCAGCCGATGAACGAAGCCTGATACTTCAGAATTCAAAAGTGTTTCATGTATTGAGAGGAATGCTTATGAGAGCGCAAAGGGTATGGGTCACGGGATTGGTTGTCATGGTGGTGTCATTGCTGTCATGGGCGATGCCGGCGCGAGCGGATGATGCGCCGGCGCTGAAAGTGGGAGTTTGCAACCCGATCAAAGTCCTGATGGAGATCCAGGAATACAAGGATGTGATGGCCAAGTTGAAGCAGGACGGGGATACCCTGAACAACCAGGTGCAGGTCAAGAAAGGCCAGCTTCAAACCGAGCAGGATGAGATCAAGCTTCTGCTGCCGACATCGGACGAGTTTGAGAAGAAGATTGAGAAACTGACCGAAGACAGCGCGGACACGCAGGCGTGGATGCAGGCGACGCAGGTGAATTTTGCCCGCAAGCAGCGGCTCGCGGACAAGGGATTGTTCGACAAAGTGCTCAAGGCGATCGGGGACGTGGCGCAGGCGCAGGGGATCACCCTGGTCATGAACAGCGCGCACCCGGATTTCCCGGATTCGGACAAGATGGACGCCAACGCGTTTTTTCAGATCGTGCTGCTCCATACGAGCCTGTACAGTGATCCGAAGCTGGACATCACGCCGCAGGTGATCATTGCGATGGACAAGGCCTACAGCACGAGCCACTGACTTTGAATGCCGACGGAAGCGATTCGATGAACAAGAGTTCTCGATCGATCGCGCTGCGTGATATCGCGGGGATGGTGGGTTGCGCAGCGCCACCGGGGAACGTGCAGATCACGGGGATAGCAACCCTTGCCGACGCGGGTCCGGGGGATATTTCATTTCTTGGCTCCGAAGCGTTTGTGAAGCAGTTTGCGGCGACGCGGGCGGCGGCGGTGCTGGTCCAGAAAAAGCTGCATATTCCTGAACATGCCGGGGTGATTGTCCTGCCGGTGGATAACGCGGACTTGGCGATGGCGGCGGTGCTGGCGTCATTCGCGCAGCCGGCCGCTCGGCCGAAGGCGGGGAATGATCCGCAGGCGAGGATCGACCCATCGGCGCAGCTTGGGGCGAACGTTTCGATCGGCGCGTTTTCCGTGATTGGGGTCAATGTTCGCATCGGACGCGGGACGATTATTCATCCGCAGGTTTACATCGGCGAGGAGGTCGAGATCGGGGAGGATTGCGAAATTTTCCCGCAGGTGACGATCCGCGAGCGGGTGCGCATCGGGTCGCGGGTGGTCATTCATGCGGGGAGTGTTTTGGGAATGGACGGGTTTGGGTATCGATGGGACGGGACGAAACAGGTCAAGATCCCGCAGATCGGGACGGTCGTTGTCGAGGATGATGTGGAGATCGGTTCATGTGTCTGTATCGATCGCGCGAAATTCAGCGTGACGCGGATCGGCCGGGGGACGAAGATCGATAATCTGGTGCAGATTGCGCACAACGTAACGATTGGGCCGCATAGCGTTATTGCGGGGCAGGCGGGGTTGGCCGGGAGCGCTTCGCTGGGGACGCGCGTAACCCTGGGGGGCCAGTCGGCATTAAGAGACCATGTGGACGTCGGCGATGGCGCGATGGTGGCCGCGTGTGCGGCGGTGGCGAATGATGTCGCCAGCGGCACAATCGTGAGCGGAATGCCGGCGCTGCCGCACCGTCAGAGTTTGCGGGAACAGGCGGCGATCCGGCGCTTGCCCGATCTGGTTATTCAGGTGCGCAAATTGCAGGAAGAGATCAAGCAGCTTCGAGAGCAATTGCCGCCCGCGGGAAAATAGGGCAACCGGCGTGCAATCGCCGGGCAACCGCGGGGCAATCGTTGGGCTTGGGGGGAATAAAAACGAACATTTGGGGGTTCCAACTCATCCGGAGCGGCGGGTATACCGTATAAAACTTTGTGCGAAAAACGCCATTTGTTTGCTGAAAACGTGATTTACGTATAATGCGACCCCTGCCGGCGGCACGTCCTTGAGTAACCGGCATCGGAGCAAGGAAAGGAGGTAGATCGGCGTCGAGACTTGGTTGTTTTGATGTTTGGTTTACTCGTTTATTTAATCCGAAACGTGATGATTCTCAAGTTCAGAAGCACACGGTTCATATCGAAAGGAAAAGACCATGAAACGCAGCACAAAGATTTTGGGTTCGACCACCGGTTTGGTTGCCGCCGCGGCTTTCGCTGGATTGATCAGCGGCGCGTCGAGCCGAGCCTCGGCCTCCACGCTCCCGGGCATGTCTTCCCACTCGGTGAAGGCTTCGGTGGCCCTCAAAGCCGGCGTTAACGCCCGCAACCTGGACGCCCCCGCCGCCAGCCATGATTGCAAAGGCAAGAATGACTGTAAGGGCGCGGGTGGCTGCAAGACCGGCGACCAGGGCTGCAAGGGCAAGAACACCTGCAAGGGTAACGGCGGCTGCAAGACCAGTGGGTCTTCGTTCGCGTTCTAATGGCCTGTTGCAAGTTGGAACTTTCGAGAGATCCGGCCCTAAACAGGCCGGGTCTCTCTTTCAGTTTTGTAGCGACGGTGGAGGCGCTTCATGCCAGCCAATCGGTTCAATTCGTTTACGGACCTGGGTATCGGCATCGGGCTGCGGATTCCGCATTACAACCACATCCTGACCAAGAAGCCGACGGTTGATTGGTTTGAGATTATTTCCGAAAACTACATGTGCGACGCGGGCCGGCCGCTGGAGGTGCTGGATCAGATCCTGGAGCAGTACCAGGTGATTCAGCATGGGGTGTCGCTTTATTTCGGATCGACGGATCGGATCGACCGGGAGCAACTCAAGCGGCTGAAAACGCTGGTGAAGCGGACCAAGACGCCGTTTCTTTCGGATCATCTTTGCTGGGGAAGCGTGGATGGGACGTACACGCATGATCTGTTGCCGATGCCATACACTTTTGCGGCGGCGAAGAACACGGCCCAGCGCGTCCGCGAGGTGATGGATTTTCTGGAAGTGCCGATCATTGTTGAAAACGTCAGCAGCTATGCGGAGTTTCATGTTTCGGAAATGACGGAATGGGAATTCCTCAGTGAAGTGGTGGAGCGGGCCGACTGCGGGATTTTGCTGGATGTGAATAATATTTATGTTTCGAGCAAGAATCACAGTTTTGATCCGTACGATTATCTGAACAACATCCCGCACCACCGCGTCGGGCAGATGCACATCGCCGGGCACAGTAAATATGAGAAGTACCTCCTGGACACGCACGATCATCCGGTGCTGGACCCGGTGTGGAAGATGTATGCTCATGCGCTCCGCAAATGCGGGCCGACTTCGACGCTGCTGGAATGGGATGCGCATATCCCGTCGTTCAATGAAGTGCATCGGGAGGCTTTGAAGGCGAAGAAGTTTTTGAATGCGGTGAAGGAAAAGAAGGACGACGCCGCGGCTGCGCTGGCGACGGCGTGAAAAACATGCCACGGACGATCACTACACGGCCGATCGGCGGGGGAAAAGCTCGACAGACGCACGGCGAATTGCGGGAGCTGCAACGGCTCACCGGCGCGGTCATCATGCGCCCGCTGTCGCGGCAGTGGCGCATGCAGCGGAAGTGGATCGACGATCGCGACATGCGAATCGTCACCGGGGAATTCATCAAGCCGAACGACCGGCTCAGCAGTTTTGAGCGGATCGAGATTTACAACAAGCAATATTGGTTTCGGCTGATTGATTCGTTTTACGGCGATTTTCCGGGGCTTCGCGCGGTGCTGGGCCGGTTGAAATTCAATAAGCTGACTTGTGAATATCTGACCGAGCATCCTTCTCGCCGCTACACGATGCGGGACCTGGGTCAGGATTTGGTCCAATTCATTCAGAAGCATCGGAAGCTGGTGGCGCCGAGATTTGAATTGGCGCTGGAGATGGCGCGATTTGAATGGGCGCAGGTTGAGGCATTCGACGGACCGTCGCATCCGGCGCTGACGGTGGATGATCTTCTGGGAAAGGATCCGGCAAAGCTTCGCATGGCGATTCAGCCGCATATCGCCCTGTTGAAACTGAAATATCCGGTGGATGAATATGTGATCCGCTTGAAAAAGAGCGGCCTGCGCGGGGACGCGAGCAACGCGATCGAAGAAGACGCGAATGAGAAGGTTCGCCCCAAGCGCGGTATTCGCATTCCGCGCAAGAAGGAGACTTTCGTCGTCGTGCATCGGTTTGACAATTCGCTGTATTACAAGCGGATTGACGAGCCGGCGTATCGGCTGCTGAATTCGCTGGGCAAAGGGGCTACGCTGGTTAACGCGATTAAATCGGCGTTCGATAAGGCTCCCGACCCGAAGTTGGTCCGAGAATGGTTCGAGACTTGGACCGAGCTTGGGTGGTTCTGCAAGCCAAGATGATTCCGGGGGATTTTGGGGCGTCCGCTATCTTTCCTGCCGGTTGGGCCGATGTATTGAATAGTTGCAAGAGCCTTTCACGATGCAGTCGAGTGACGAATCGCCGCCTCCGCAGGCCGCGCCGGCGGAGGAACAGGTCTGGCGCGATGGGATGATGTTTGTGATCGCGCCGGATTCGGTGCTTCCGGCGCGGTGTCTCAAATGCAACGGTGATCCGGGGGAATTTCGAATCTCCGCCAAAATCTCGACGCTCAGCGCCTGGTATCCGCTGTTCAGCTCCGCGGGGTGGAATGCGCATATCGTCGATGATCGGCCGGTTTACATCGCGTTCAGTCTTTGCCCCCGGCATCGATTGCGATGGGTGAGCCGGATCGCGCTGATCGGGCTGGTCATTTTGGGGAATGTGTTCAGCTTTTTGATTTATAAGAAGACGAATGCGCTCGGACCGGTTGCGGATGTGCTGGCGATACTGCTGCCGGTGTTGGCTGTCATCATGGCGCTGAGCATGAGGCCGATCATTCGGCCGCGGCGGGTGCATCACGGTTTGGCTTGGTTTGCCGGGGCTGGGCCGGGGTTTTTGGAATCCTTGCCGGAGTTGAGTGAGAGGAATGCTTCTGAGGTTTCGACGCAGGCGGCGTGAAGGTGGTACGGGGAATGCCTACGGCATTTCTTCCAGTAGTTTGTTCTGCCAGTCCTGAGCGGTGTGATAGTAGTTCAGGACATGGACAACCTAGCCAATGAGTTCATAAGCGACCACATACCCATATCCGCCCCGGTGTTTCCGGATGATTATGTAGTTGAACTCAGGGCGTGTTGGGATGCGCTTTCCAACAAAATACAGGTGTGCCAACTTAGCGGTTTCCGCGCGCAAAAAAGCGAGGTAGCGATCCGCATGGTCGGGGCTATACGTTTGGACGTTCCAATCCCAAATCTGATCGAGACTGGTAAGGGCGGCAGGCGAAAGCGAGACCATCAGCCTGCGTGATTTTGCAACCATTTTTTCCGCTTCTTCTCGAAATGCTCCCGCACCTCTTCCATCGTATAGGTTTTTCCACCTGCTTTGATTTCGGCGGAAACCTGGTCGAGATGGGCAATCACTTCCGGCGTGAAAAGATGATCAAGGTCGGGGGTTTCGGCGCTATCTTCCACCAGATCATGGCTCACCACATCGGCAATGTATTCGTCAACGGTTGAAAACCCGGCTTCCGCCGCGCGACGCTGGGCTTCTTTGTAGAGCTGATCGTTGAGTTGGACCTGGTGCATAGGCATTCTTCCTAAGCTGATGTCCTTCATTATAATGGCATTCCAGAGCCATTGTGATTGAAAATTGGACTCTGGAAGTTCGGAAAACCCGCTGAAACAG
>Ga0182024_10020946_pt1 | contig 11910 bp, 11 predicted proteins | sample P32metaG_FD_120480 | JGI IMG/M metagenome (GOLD analysis project Ga0182024, IMG submission 120480) | Permafrost microbial communities from Stordalen Mire, Sweden - P3-2 metaG (Illumina Assembly) | ecosystem: Environmental > Terrestrial > Soil > Wetlands > Permafrost | place: Sweden: Stordalen... | reverse complement strand
TTGACGTTTGCAACGAAGAGGTCGCCCGCAGCATCCAGCGTGAGCGCCCGGGGCTGGCTTACGTCGGTGCTGATGGTCGTGGGCGTGCCGGTGTAGGGCGGCGCGTACACGGTTACGTGGTTGTTGCCTTGGTTTCCAACGAAGAGCGTCTGGATGTCGTTTTTCACCGAGAAGGTGGTCGTGCAAACCGCACCCGGTTGGCTGCACGTCGTATCGCTATAGGTTGCGGTCACACGCAGCACGGCACCGGCACCGTTGATGCCGGGAGGCGTCAGGGTAAATGTATTGGGTGTGGTACCGGAGGGATTGGCCGGCGTCCAGCCGCTGCCGCTGACCAGGCTCACCGCGTAGGTCGGCGCACCTGGACCCACGATGATGTTGCCGTCGATATCCCGCACGTTGACGATGAAGGCTTGCGCCGACGATCCGTACAGCAAGAGGCCCTCATTCTGCGAGCCGTGCACGGCACGCGCCCCGGGCTTCACATCAAGCTCGTGCGGAATCCCCGAGAGCGTGAGGGCAATCGTATTGGTTCCGGCAACGACCGTGAAGGCGATGCTCTGCGCGATAGAGAGGGCCTGCGCGCTCGCATCTTCGGCCGTGAGCGTTGCGGTGTAATTGCCCGGCACGAGCGAAAGGCTCAGTTGGCAGGACGTACTGGCGAGGGTGCTCGTGCAACCACCCGAGGTCGGCGTGAGCGCAACGGTGATCGGGTAGCCCGCAATCGAGACACCGCCCTGTTTGATATCGACGACCATTTGGGTCGTGGCCGGGGAGACGTACTGCGGACGGCGCCGGCTTGCAGTCAGGCCCTGCGCGGGGACGTCGATGAGAAAGGTGACCTGGTCCTTCGAGAGGCTCGTGCTCGGGGACGCCGCCGACGACGGAACCCCGTTCTGCGCGCCGCCTCCGCCGCACGCAGCAGTAGCAAGCAGTGCAGCGAGTGCCGCGAACCGGAACCTTGATCTTGTGGAGCGCGTCCCCTTGCCGCGGTTCATGTTATGGGAACGATATCTTACCCGGGTTCCCTGTGGACTGGTTCGGGTTCGTGATCGTGATCGCCGGCGTCGTGCTGAAGCTGTCGGTGATCGTCGCAGTGCAACCTGAGGTGAACAGCGTGTTCCCAGCCCTCAGGACAAAGATCTGGCCGCCCCACGTATAGTTACCCGCTTCATCGGTGTAGCCGGGGAAGGCCGATTGCTGGTCCGCGCCGTTATTGGGGACGTACAACGTGAGGTCTGACGGGCAGCCCGCCGACAAGGTCATCTTGTAGAACGAGTAGCCGGTCGGCGGGTAGAATTGCGCCGCGTCGACGACCGCGAGCGTATTCGGTCCTCCGAGGACGGCCGTTGCGGTGTGGTTGAACCCCGTGTCGTCGTTGGCCGGTAACGTTCCTCCGCAAAGGAAGGGCCCGAAGTTTGAGGGATTCGCGCACCGGCTATCGGCCACGACGACCGCATAGAGCGGTGCGACGATGAAGCCCTCTGTCCTCCAATTGTCATGCTGCCACTCGAGACTGACACCGAAGCCGCCCGGCGGATCGTTGCCGGGTGCCGAGACCGAGCAGCCGTTGCAAATGGCGGGGAGCGGCCCCAGACCATCGTCAGTGTAGATATCGGCCGGGATGAAGTGGAGCGAGTTGTGGTACGGAGCTGCGCAAGGGGCGGTTGTCAGCGGGACGCGTTTTTTGGAATCTATAATCAGCGTCACCGGCTCCGGTCCCGGACATGGTCCAGAAGACGTGGTCGTGCCGTTCGAGTTGTACGTCCCCACCGCGCCGCGGCCGGTGTAGAGCGATTCGAAGCGGTCATCCAGGGAGAGAGACACCCCGGTCGTCGGTGGTGTGCCGGCTATGAACTGCGCGAACGACCCGGCGCCGCACGGGCTCCAGTAGAGTGAGCCGCTCGTGCTAAAGCCGCTCTGGTATGAACCGTACTCTTCGTAGACGAGGCTTACCGGGTTGTATTCCTGATCTTCAGTGGTGCAGGTTCCGTCGCCGGTGATCGGCCCGGTCGAGCCGTCGAGCATCGCGATCCCCGGATACCCGCCGACCGGATTCGTGCTCGGGTTCTGGTAGGCGTCCAAGATGGGAACGATGCTCGGGAAATTCGCTGCGTTTCCGTTGATCGAGACCACGTAGTCCGGGCGACTATCGGGGCTGCAGGTATCCTGCTGCGGAGCGGATGGACTGCGGCCGATGGACAAGATACTCCGAGCGACGCTCGCCAGCGTGAGATTTGATTCCGGGTCGCACAGCGGGTATCCGAGCACCGTGTAAGCCGTCTGGCCGTTGGTCGAGAATTGGTCGATGATCGGTTGCATGTTCAGGGTGACGCTGTTCAAACCGGCGGCGATATGAACGCCGGTTGTGATCGCGACCCCGAGCGCGTGCGCGGGCTTGACCGGCACGCAGTTACCCGTGCCGCCCCAGTTCTCTTTAGTGACGCAGTAAGGAGAAGGAACGGGGCCCGGCGTTGCGATCTGCCCCGGCGTATTCGGGGACGTGTCGTAGGCGTCGACCTCGATGTTGTCCGTCCCGATCTTCGCATTGATGTAGACGGTGCAATGGCGCGGACTCGGATACATCGCATCGCAGTTCGGCGGGCCGGAGACGTCGGTCTGTTGCTGGTCGACAAGCGTCGTTGCCGTCGGACCGGGGCTCGGCTGCGTCACCGTCGCGACGATACCCAAGCTATTGTGTTGAAAAATTTTCAATTGCCGCGCTATCGACAATTGCGATTGCGTTTGACCGGGGAGCGCGAAGTGCAGCGCGAGATTCTTGTGTGCTGCATTCTGTGGCTGGCCGATCTGATTCGCGACCGACGGCGTCGAGCGTGAACCACCCCCCGAACAAGCGCTTGCGATCGCCAGCAGGCCGATGGCCGCGAGCGTCCAGATCTTGTTACTAGGTTGCATGCATCCTCCGATAAGGACGAGGGGGAGGTTAACGGGAATAGCGAACGAGCCCGAAGCCCAAACACTGCCGCGCGCAGAGCCACTCACTCGCGCTGTTTCGTGCCTGTCGCGCAAAGCCTTTGGACCCCGCGGATTCTGCCGTTCGACACGCCAACAAAGCGCGACACTTTGGCTCGGTCCTGCTGGTCAAAAGCTCCCACACGCGGCGCACTCAGCATGCGAAAAACTGCCGGGTAGTCCAAACATCTGCTCCCGCGCAGCGTGGACGGCAACAACCCCGGCAGCATCGCACAAAGGGCATCTTAAGATCGCTTCTGTCGTTTGTATTCGCCCGTGGCGCGTGCAAAGTTACAGCACCGACGCCTATTTGATAGCGGGGAGTTTGCCCTGCACGAAATTGAAGGGCGTCGAGTTGACCGACCCCCGCGGATCGAGAACACCCCAGCAGAGGTAGGCGATCGACGTCGATTTCGGCGAGCCGATGCCGCTCGCGCTGCCGGGCCCGGTTGAAAGTTGCTCCGAGACGACGACCGAGACATTGCCCGCGGTCCCGTTGGCGTTTCCGAGCGTCGCGTGCGCGCTCCCTTCGGCGCTGTTCGGCGTTGCGTCGCCGCCCTTCGGATCGCCGGGATTCGTCTTGAATCCCATTGTCGATGGTCCTACCGCACAGTAGACCGTAACGCCGAGGTTCGCCATGCCCGGGCCGGCAGCCGGATAGGCCTTGACGTTGACGGGGACGGTGATGTCCCACTCTTGCGTCGCCGCCGAAGCGACGCCGCCGGCGAGCACGACGAGTGCGATGAGCGCAGATGCGAAACGTTGAACCATGAGCGTATGTCCTTTCTGGGACTGTGAAGGTCTGCCCGCGCTACTATCGAGGCGCTGTAAAGTCGATCACGAGACTCGACGCTTTGACCGCCACTGCGTTCGCAGCGGCGCCGCCCGTCGCTGCGAAGTCAATCGTCAATAACGAGGCTCGCACGACGACTGCGTTGTTGGCGCCGGTAGCCGATCCGAAGTCGATCGCCAGCGGCGGCGTCCGGACGGCGACCGCATTGTTTGCTCCGCCTCCCACACCGAAATCGATGGTGAGCTGCGAGGCTTTGAACGCGACTCCGTTGGAGCCGGGAACGGTCGCCGATCCGAAATCGATGGTGAGCTGCGCGGCCTTGAACGGGATTGCCGCGGTCCCGCCACCGGAGGGTGCGGTACTCGCCCCAAAGTCGATCACGAGTTGGGGCGCCCGAACTTGAACCGGCGCCGGACCGGACGGCGTGGCGGCCGGCGTCGGCAGACACACCGCGAATACGAAACCCAAGGCCGTCGCGACGACGACCTGGGTTGCGAGCGATCTGGGTACCGCTAGCATCGTTCTGGTCTTTGGCGTCGCGGATGCCGATCCTTGCGCTTAGTAGCGCGAGCCTCTCGAGAAGATGCGTTCGCGCCGCCGGCCATGACTCGCCGGGGCGTGACGGCTCGCCGGTGCGCGATGCACCGGCATCGCCGCTACGGCCGTTGCGGGCGGAAGCTCGGGCGTCTTCGCGCGATTGAGGCGCTTCCCGAGTTTGCGCTCGATCTGAGCGAACGAACCTTCCTCTTCCCTTGAAACGAACGTGATCGCGTCGCCGATCTCTTCGGCACGTGCGGTGCGCCCCACGCGATGGATGTAATCCTCCGGAACGAGCGGAACGTCGAAGTTCACGACGTGGCCGAGCTTGTGGATGTCGAGGCCGCGCGCCGCGATGTCCGTCGCAACGAGCACGCGGTAGCGGCCCCGCTTGAATTCGTCGAGCGCCCGCGTTCGCTGCGCCTGCGAACGGTTGCCGTGGATCCGTTCGACCTTGATGTCATGCCGCGCCAGCAGCGAGGCGAGCCGGTCGGCGCGCGCCTTTGTGCGCGTGAACGCCAGGGCGCTGAAGATGTTGTTGTCCTTGAGCAATTCGACGAGCAGGTCGCCCTTGCGATTCTGCTCGATCGTGTAGACCGTCTGCGTGATGCCGGCGGCCGGTTTTCCCACGACGGTCAGATCGATGCGCACTGGATCTTTGAGCATCTCTTTTGCCAGCGCTGCAATCGGAGGCGGTATCGTCGCCGAAAACAGCATCGTGCGGCGAGCCTTTGGGAGGCGTTTGAGGATCCGCTTCACGTCGGGCAAGAAGCCCATGTCGAGCATGCGATCGCCTTCGTCGAGCACGAGATGCTCGACGCCGCCCAAATCGAGCGTTCCCTGGTTGAGATGATCGAGCAGGCGGCCCGGCGTCGCGACGATGATGTCGGTGCCGCGTTTGAGGGCCGAGGCCTGCGGGCCGAAGCCCACGCCGCCGAAGATCGCGGTGATTCGGACGTTGGAATGTTTGCCGAGTGCCGCTCCATGCGAAGCGATCTGCGCCGCAAGCTCGCGCGTCGGCGCCAGGATCAAAGCTCGAGCGGGCCCTCGCTTTCCGCCGGTCAGCGCTTCAAGTAAAGGAAGCATGAATGCGGCGGTCTTGCCGCTTCCGGTCGCCGCGCTGGCGAGGACGTCGCGCCCTTCCAGAGCAGGCGGGATAGCGGCCACTTGGACCGGGGTGGGTTCGGTATGGCCGAGTTCGCGGATAGCGCGAAGCGAGGCTGGACTCAGCCGAAGGTCATCAAAGGTCATAATTGTCGGGGGGACTCTTTCAAGAATGCGCGAGTCGGTCGCTCATTCGAAAGATCCGCGCGCGAGTGACGCCACATTGTCCCACGCTCTTCACCGCCTGTCAAATACGTCCGTCGCAGGCCCTCGAGGTTTCGGTCCTTTTTGGGCTCCGAATGAGCGGTTGTGCGGGGCTTTTCCGACCCGGTATAATGGGGATGACGTGCCCTACCATCGAGAGATTATCAAAGACGGCCACCCGACGCTGCGCAAGGTCGCGAAAAAGGTCGACCCCGAGGAGCTCAAGGATCCGCTGATCCAGCAACTCATCGACGACATGTTCGCGACGATGTATGCGGCGCCGGGGATCGGCCTCGCCGCGCCCCAGGTCAATATCTCGAAACGGATATTCATCACCGATCTGAGCGTTCAAGACGAAGAGATCGGCGAAAAGCTCGTGTTCGTCAACCCGCGCTTCACGCTGGTGGAAGAAGAGCTCGAAGCCGTCGAGGGCTGCCTCTCGGTCCCCGGAAAGGTCGGCGACATCACGCGCTACGGACACGTCGTCTGCGCTGCGCTCGACCGTCACGGCAAACGCTTCGAAGTCGATGGCCGCAAGCTGTTCGGCCGCTGCTTGCAGCACGAGATGGACCATCTCAACGGCGTGCTCTATATCGACAAGGCAAAGAACGTCCGCGACGCGTTGAAAGCGGAAGAGGAAGAAGCGAGCGAAATCGAAGGCGAATCGATCGCCGACGACGACGAGGCGCTTTCAGCATAGCGCGCGCGAACGGTGTATTCTTCGGAACGACTGCCTTCGCGGTGCCGTCGCTGCGCGCGTTTGCGCGCGTGACCGCGTGCCGGCTCGTAGTCACGCAGCCCGACCGTCCGAGCGGCCGCGGTCAACGCCTCACGCCCACGCCGGTCAAAGTTGCGGCTAGCGAGCTCGGCATCGCGACGATCGAACCGGTCAAACTGCGCGACGCGCTCGAGACGTTGCGCGAAACGCAAGCCGACCTTTTCGCCGTTGCCTCATATGGAAAGATCGTTTCGCAATCGGTCCTCGATTTGCCGCGATACGGCGCGCTGAACGTCCACCCGAGCCTGCTCCCGCTCTATCGCGGCGCGACGCCGCTCCAAGCCCAGATCCGCGACGGGCTGACGACCGGCGGCGTTTCGCTCATCCTGATGGACGCCGGGATGGACAGCGGCGACATCGTCCTGCAAGAGCGCATCACGATCGGTCCGGAGGAAACGTACGGTGAACTGCACGATCGCTGCGCCGAAATCGGCGCCGGCCTGCTCGCGAAGGCATCGGCGCAGGCGATCGAAGGATCGCTCGAGCGTACGCCGCAAGCCGGCCTCGCCGATCCGGAAGAAATCGCCGCGACGTTGACGCGTCCGCTCACGGGCGCCGGCCTCGACCTGAACTGGAATTGGCCCACGAAGCGAATCGTCGATTTCGTGCGTTCGCTCGCGCCGTCGCCCTCGGCTCGCGCTCCGCTCGCCGGCGAGCGAGTGAAGATTCTGCGCGCCGCCGTCGCCACCGGCGGATCGACCGCATTCCCCGTTCCACCGGATTCGGGTCCCGGCTCGCTCGTCGCCGTCGTCGGCGATGCGGCGATCGTGATGGGCGGGGACGGCTTCGTCGCGGTCGATCGGCTCGTGCCGCCGAATCGCAGTGCGATGAGCGGAGCCGCGTTCGCAACGCCGTTACTCTCGAAGGACGTAACGTGACCGTTGTCGCCCAGCGGCCAACTCCTGCGCGCGAACTCGCCTTTCAGGTCGTGCGCGACGTCTTCGGTCCCGACGCGCGCGCCGCGCAGGGATCGTTCGATGCGCACCTGCGGCGCTCGAGGCTCGATTCGCGTGACGTCGCCTTCGCTGCCGAGCTCGCCTACGGAACGATCGAGCAGCGGCGCCTGCTCGACTGGTATATTGCGCCCTACCTCGCCGATCGAGCGAAGGCGTTGCCGCCGGCGATCGCCGAGATCTTGCGCCTGGGGGTCTATCAAATCGCGATGATGTCGGGCGTCGATGCGCATGCCGCGGTGCACGAGACCGTCAACCTCGCGCTGCGCCACGGACATCGCGGGACGGCGGGGCTCGTGAATGCGATCCTCCGCCGCTTGATCGTCGACGCTCCTGCCCCGCCCGATCGCTCCGGCTTCAAGAGCGAAGCCGATTATCTCGGTACGAGATATTCGCTGCCGACCTGGATCGTCACGCAACTCGGGCAGACGTTCGGCGAGCAGCTCGAAGCGATCCTGAGCGGATTGAACCGAGCCCCGCAACGTGCCGTTCGCGTCAACCGCCTGCGGGCGACGGTCGATGAAGCGATCGGGGCGCTCGCGGCAAACGGCGTGCGGACGCGCCGCTCCGAGCGCGTCGAGGAAGTGCTCGTCGTCGAGGCCGGCATCGCGAGCGACGACGCGCAGGGCCGCTGGTCGGTCCAGAGTGAAAGCGCTTCGATTCCTGCGGCGATCCTCGACCCGAAACCCGGCGAAAACGTCCTCGATCTGTGCGCCGGCCGCGGGAACAAGAGCATCCAGATCGCCGCTCGGATGAACAACGAAGGCGCGCTCTATTGCGTCGAGATCGACGCGCGCAAGATCGGGACGCTGACCGCCGACCTCGAACGCTCGGGGGTCGAATGTGCCGCGCTCGTCTCCGGCGACGTGCGAACGGCCGACCTCCCGTTCGCCGATGCGGTCCTGCTCGACGCGCCGTGTTCGGGGATCGGGATCATCGGACGGCATCCCGAGGCGCGCTGGCGCAAATCGCCCGACGACGGCGCGCGGCTCGCGGCGCTCCAGGGGGAGCTGCTCGAAGCCGCAGCCCGTCGCGTCAAAGCCGGTGGTCGGCTCGTCTACAGCGTCTGCTCGACCGATCGGCGCGAAGGGATCGATCTCGCCGAAGCGTTCCTCGCTGCGAACCGCGAATTCCGCAGCCATGGAGAGGACGTGCTGATCGCCCCGGGGATCGACGGTCGCGATGGATTCTACGTCGCGTCCTTCCTGTACGTGGGATGAACCCGCTCGAGCAGTTAGAGGCATTATGCGCCGGCGCCGTCGAGCGCGCGTTCGCCGCGGCGTTTCCGAGCGAACTCGAACCGGTCCACGTCGCGCGCAAGCTCGTTGCGGCCTTCGAAGGCGGCTCGACGAACGGCCGCGACGGCCGCCGCTTCCTCGTGCAGGTGAACCCCGTCGATTACAGTCGTTTCGAGAGCGACCGTCAGTATCTCGAACGGCAGTGGGGCATCATGCTCCAGCGGCTCGCCGAGCGTTCGCAGTTGCCGCAGCGGCCGCCCGAGGTCGTCGTCGTCGAACGCCCGGAGGTGGCGCGCGGGACCGTTCAGATCGCCGTCGAGCCGCTCGCGGCGCCGCTGCATCTGAGTCTTCGCGTCCGGCGGGGTCTGCCGCTCGACACGCGCATCCCGCTGCGAGGAAGCCTGGTCATCGGCCGCGACCCGTCCTGCGAGCTCGTCCTTCCCGATCCGCGCGTCTCGCGACGGCACGTCGAGATCGAAGCGACCGACGCCGCCGTTGAGTTTCACGACCTCGGTTCGGCCAACGGGGTCTTGCTCAATCGTGAAGAGCGACGTGACGGCAGCTTGGATTGCGGCGACGTCCTCAGGCTGGGCGACACCGAGCTCGTCGTCGAGGCCGACGAGTGAACCTGCGACTCGAGACCTTCGCGGTCGTCGTCGTCGTGGCGATCCTTCTGTTCTTCGCATGGCCGCGGCGCGGCGACCGCCGGACTCGAGAGGACCCGTTGACCGGTTTGCAGGCAGTCGAGTTGCGGGTGGAAGAAGATGCGCGGACGAGGACGGTTCGCGCACCCGTACCCCTTGTCATCGGTCGCGCACCGTCGGCGACGCTGGTTATCCCGGACGCTCAGGTAAGCCGTTTGCACGCACGGATCGACTTCATCGACGACATGCTCGCCATTCGTGATCTCAACAGTCGCAATGGAACGCTGGTGAACGCGCGCCCGATCGACGCGCCGGTCGAACTGCGCGACGGCGACGAGATCGACATCGGGACGACGCGGATCGTGTTCTGCGGGCTCGGTTCGTGGAAGTAGCAGTCGGCTCGGACGTCGGCGTGTGGCAGCGCCAACAGAGCGATGCCCATCTGATCGAGGAGCTTGCGCCGAACGTCACCCTGCTCGCCGTCGCCGATGGATTCGGTCTCGTCGGAAAAGGGACGCCGACGGCCGTGACGGCGTTGACGATTCTGCGGGAGTACCTGAGGAAGCGTCAGCGTGGAGGCGCGTTTAGCCGGCACGCCGCGACCCCAAGCCATCTTCGCACGCTCTTGCTCGCGGCGCTCGATCATGCGAACGGCCGCGTTTACGCGCAGAGCGGAGGCAACGAAGACTTCGTCGGGAGCGGAACCTCGATCACGGTTGTCCTCGTCGTCGGCTATCAAGCTTTCGTCGCACACGTCGGCGACGCGCGCGCCTATCTGGTTCGCCTCGGCCAAGTGGAGTCGCTGACCGCCGACGACGCGATGTTTGACGATCCGGCGATCGCGAGTGGGAAGATGTCGGCCCCGCCGAAGCCGCGCATGCGCGGATTGCTCTGGCGGACGCTCGGCACGCAGAGTAAGCTCGAGGCGAGCATCGCCGACATCGAACTCTTGAGCGGCGACGAACTCGTTCTTTGTACCGACGGCGTCCATCGCAGAGTCGGTGCCGACGAGGTCGCGAACGCCCTCGAACGCTCGGCGACCGCGACCGAGGCCGTCGAACGAATTCTAGCGCTCGCTCGCGTCCACGACAACGTCGAAAACGGGACGGTCGTCGTCGCCCGTGGATTGGTCGCCGTGACGCCCGGCTTCGACCTCCGCCCAGCTCGCTTCGACGTGGTGCGCTCGACGATCGTGCTCGTCTTGCTGGCGACCTGCGCCATCTCGTTCGCGATCTACGTCTATCGATTCGGCCTGGTGCCGCATTGAAGCGCCTGCGCGTTACTCGGCTTCACGCTTACGGTAAGACCTGATAGCGGGCGACCATTCCGCCTTCCATGTGGTCGCTGACGTGGCAATGGAAGAGCCAGATTCCCGGATCGTCGGGGATCATGTCGGCGGTGACCATTTGCGCGGGCGAGAGGGCGATGACGTCGGTGCGCTGGCCGTTCACGAGGACGGTGTTTCCATGCCAGTGCGGCGTGTGGAAGTTGAAGCCCTCGCCCATGGTGATGAGATACCAGCGTACGTGATCGCCAACTTTCATGCGGGGCATCGGCATGTTTGCGTACTGGTAACCATTGATCGACCAGCGAAAATTCGAAGGGCCGAAGCCGGTTCCCAAGAGCGCGTCGAAATTGCCTTCGGGGTCGACCGGTCCGCCGTCAAACTTGAGCTTCTTGATGTGGCCGGTCATAAAACGCTTGATGTTGTCATTGATGAACCAGCTCTGGTTTTCGTCGTATTCCATAAAGAGCGCGACGAACTCGTGGTCAACGTCCTTCGGCGTTCCGTCCAGGCGAGCCATACCTTTACGAGTAACGACGATCGCGCCGATCAAACCGGCGTTGACGTCTTTTCGTTCGCGGGCGTGCGAGTGGTAAAGCCAGACGATCGAACTCGGGTCGTTCGGGCCGGGGCCGGCGCGCTCCGGAACGTCCCAGACATAGGTGAACGTCTTGCCCGGCGGAACGGACGCGCCGCCCTTTGCACCGTCGGTGACGCCGTCGGCGTAGGGTGAACCTTCGGAGGCTTTCTTATAGAAGACGCCGTGTGGATGAAGGCTGTACGGATGCGTACCGTTGTTCTTGAAGAGGATTTTGATCGTGTCGCCTACTTCGGCATGGACGATCGGCCCAAGTGCGCCGAGATATGCATCGCGCGCGGCGCGAGGCTTGAGATGCTTGAACGTCGCGTCGGTGTACTCGCGATAGATCGCCTTCCGGTAGACGCTCCCGATCGTGTGCGGGCTGCGGGTTAGGTAAATTTTGGCGTAGCCGGTGGGCGCCATGCCCATCATCATGTCAAGGCCGCTCGGTGCATAGTTCCAGTCGAGTTCGTCCGCGGCGATGTAATAGGTTCGTACGACGCCGGGCCGCTCGGCTTGCGCGCCCGCGCTGAAACTAAGTGCGGTGAGTAAGAGCACGCCCGACAGCGAGATGAGGGCGAATCGACGGGCAACGCCTAGACGCTCGATCATTGAGTACCTCAGTTTGGGGGGGGGAAAGATCTAGACTCGGCTCTCTTGGCAAGCCTAGCGCCTATAACTCGTCGGGGCGCGCGAGTTCCTCGGTAGCGATCAGGAAGTGAGCGACGCCGCCGCACGGTGCGGACGATACAATCTGTGCCGCGCCGAGGTGCCGTGCGAAGCGAAGCGGCGCAGGAGAAGCACGAACGGCGAGACATTCA
>Ga0182024_10020945_pt1 | contig 11910 bp, 10 predicted proteins | sample P32metaG_FD_120480 | JGI IMG/M metagenome (GOLD analysis project Ga0182024, IMG submission 120480) | Permafrost microbial communities from Stordalen Mire, Sweden - P3-2 metaG (Illumina Assembly) | ecosystem: Environmental > Terrestrial > Soil > Wetlands > Permafrost | place: Sweden: Stordalen... | reverse complement strand
TGCGTACCCCGGGTATGCCTGGGGCATGGCCATCGACCTGAATAACTGCAACGGCTGCAACGCGTGTGTTCTCGCCTGCGTGTCGGAGAACAACATCCCGGTGGTCGGCAAAGATCAGGTGATGCGTGGACGGGAAATGCATTGGATTCGGATCGACCGCTATTACAAAGCCGAAACCAGCACGAACGACCCGTCCACCAACGAGAATGACGCGCTGGCGAATCCCCCGACTTTCTTCCAGCCGGTGCCATGCCAGCAGTGCGAAAACGCTCCTTGCGAGCAGGTTTGCCCCGTCGGCGCCACGGTGCACAGCGCCGAAGGCCTGAACGACATGGTCTACAACCGTTGCGTCGGCACGCGCTATTGTTCGAACAACTGCCCCTACAAAGTCCGCCGCTTCAATTTCCTGCGCTTCCAGGATTGGGAAACGCCTTCGCTGAAGCTCCTGCGCAACCCGGAAGTCACCGTGCGCAGCCGCGGCGTCATGGAAAAGTGCACCTATTGCGTGCAGCGCATCAACAACGGGCGCATCAACGCCGAAAAAGAAAACCGCCCGATTCGCGACGGCGAAATCGTAACCGCTTGCGAAGCGGCCTGCCCGTCCGACGCGATCGTTTTCGGCAACGCCAACGACCCGAACAGCCGCGTCGCCAAATTAAAGGCGCAACAGCGCAATTACTCGATCCTCGGCGAGCTGAACGCGCGGCCCCGCACCACGTACCTGGCGGCCGTTCGTAATCCGAACCCGGAGATGGAGAAGGCATGAGCGTCGGCCAGCCCCCACTCAACTCGCCTGAAATCCGGCGGCTATCGCCGGTGCTCGGGCCAGGGCATACCTACGCGACGGTCACCGACAAGATCGCCGCGATCGTTCTGACCAGGCCGGTTTCCCTCGGCTGGCTCATGGGCTTTGGCCTGTGCTTCACGTTCGTAATGATCCTGAACATCGCCGTCGGCTGGCTGATCATCAAGGGCGTCGGCATCTGGGGCATCAATATCCCGATCGGCTGGGGCTTTGCGATCGTCAATTTCGTCTGGTGGATTGGTATCGGCCACGCGGGCACGCTGATCTCGGCGATTTTGTTTCTCTTGAATCAGAAGTGGCGCACCTCGATCAACCGCTTCGCGGAAGCCATGACCTTGTTCGCGGTGGCTTGCGCCGGCTTGTTTCCGCTGATCCACACCGGCCGTCCGTGGATGGCGTATTACATGTTCCCGTATCCCAGCACCATGGGAATCTGGCCGCAATTCCGCAGCCCGCTGATCTGGGACGTCTTCGCGGTTTCCACGTACGGTACGGTTTCGCTACTGTTCTGGTTCGTGGGGCTGATCCCCGACCTCGCAACGCTGCGCGACCACGCCATCGGCAAGCCCAAGCAGATCATTTACGGCATGCTCGCTCTCGGATGGCGAGGCTCGGCACGCCACTGGCACCGCTACCAATCGGCGTACCTGCTTCTCGCGGGCCTCGCGACGCCGTTGGTACTCTCCGTTCATACCGTCGTGAGTTTCGACTTCTCGATCGCCATTGTTCCTGGATGGCACACCACGATTTTCCCGCCGTACTTCGTAGCCGGCGCCATCTATTCCGGCTTTGCCATGGTGCTCACCATCGCCATTCCCCTGCGCGCAGCCTACGACCTGCAGGATTTCATCACCATGCGCCACCTCGAAAACATGGCCAAGGTCATGCTGGCCACCGGACTGATCGTGGCCTACGGCTACTTTTTCGAATTCTTCTTATCGCTGTACAGCGGCAATAAATTCGACGTGTTCCTGGTGCAGCAGCGGCTCCACGGCCCGTACAATCATTTTTATTTCGCGCTGATCCTGTGCAACATCCTGACGCCGCAGCTGCTTTGGTTCCGGAAAGTTCGCACCAACGTGGCCATGCTGTTCGTGATGTCGCTGATCATCAACCTCGGCATGTGGCTGGAGCGTTTCGTCATCGTAGTCATCAGCCTGACGCGCGATTTCATGCCCTCGGCGTGGGGCCGCTATTCCGCCACGGTCTGGGATTACGCAACGTTCGCCGGCACCCTGGGCCTGTTTACCATGCTGCTCTTCCTGTTCGTCCGGGTGCTGCCGGCCATCTCCATCGCCGAAATGCGCGAACTGGTCGCGGAAACGACCGAGGAACATCAATGATCGAACACCGCTCACACACGTACGGCGTGCTGGGTGAGTTCGACACCGAGCACCAACTGATCCACGCCGCCGAGGCAACGCGCGTAGCCGGCTACATACATTTCGAAGCCTACGCGCCATTTCCGGTCGAGGGTTTGTCGGATGCCCTGGGCCTGAAGCGCAACAAGGTTCCGCTAATCACGTTGATCGGCGGACTGTGCGGCGGTCTGGGCGGCTTTTTCTTCCAATACTGGTGCAACGTCTATTCCTATCCACTCAATATCGCGGGGCGTCCTCTGAACAGCTGGCCGGCCTGGATTCCCGTCACCTTCGAGCTGACCGTGCTGGGGGCATCGCTTTCGGCAGTGTTCGGCATGCTGGCGCTAAACGGGCTGCCGCAACCGCATCACCCGCTGTTCAACGTCGAACGCTTTTGCAAGCACGCTACGACTGACAAGTTCTTCCTGTGCATCGAGGCCTGCGACAAGAAATTCGACCTTGCGGAAGCAGCGCGATTTTTACAGGGCGTGCACGCGAACCACGTGAGCGAGGTGCATGATGATTAGTATCGCGCGCACCGCGTCCTCTTCGCGTTTGGTGGCGGCGTTGGGCGGCGCGGCCTGCGTTCTGCTGTTGGCTGGCTGCAGCCTCAAGCAGGACATGGCGCTGCAGCCCTACGATCGCCCGCTTACCCCGTCGGACTTTTTCACCGACGGACGCTCGGAGCGCCCGCTGGTTGAAAATACGGTAGCGCGCGGCTCGCTGGCGAACGACGCGCTGTTTGTCTCCAAGGATTCGAACGCGTTTCCGCTTCCGGTCAATCAGGAATTGCTCGAACGCGGAGAAGGCCGCTACAAGATTTTCTGCACGCCCTGCCACGGGATACAGGGAGACGGCAACGGCATGGTGGCCATGCGCGGCATGAAGCATCCGCCGACGTACCACGTCGACCGCCTGCGGAAATCGCCGAACGGCTATTTTTACGACGTGATCACCAACGGTTTCGGCGCCATGTACGGTTACTCCGCCCAAATTCCGCCGCGCGACCGCTGGGCCATCGTCGCGTACGTGCGCGCGCTGCAGCTCAGCCGCAACGTCAAGGCGTCCGAACTGTCACCGGAACTTCGTGAAAAGCTTATGCATCCACCTGCGGAAACCAAGCAGGAAACGCCGGGAGCGTCCAAGGAATGATCGCGCAGGACTTCAAAGCGCCAGAGAGCGTCGGACGGCTGCAACAGCGCGCGCTGATTATCGCGGTGATCGGCGTGGTGCTGTGCATCATCGGTTACGTAAAGTCGCCCGAGTCCTTCCTGCATTCCTACCTGATGGCCTTCATGTTCGTGCTGGGACTGTCGCTGGGCTCGCTCGGTTTGCTGATGCTGCAGCATCTGACCGGCGGGATGTGGGGCATCGTGATTCGCCGCCCGCTGGAATCGGCCACCCGCGCGCTGCCGCTGATTCTTGTTCTGTTTATCCCGCTCTTCCTGGGCATGCGGTCGCTCTACGGCGTGTGGCTGAATGCGCCGGCGACCGGGGAAGGCGCGCTGTCGGAATTTCAACAGCACTATCTGACGCCCGGCTGGTTTCATATTCGCTCGCTGATCTACTTCGCGGTCTGGCTGCTGCTGGCGTGGATCTTCAATAGCTGGTCGCGCGCGCAGGATGTCAACCGGGAAGATCGCGCACTGCGCCGCCGCCTGAAGATGTTGGCAGGCCCGGGCATCATTCTGTACGTCTTCGCCATGTCGTTCGCCGCGATCGACTGGGTAATGTCGCTCTCGCCGCACTGGGCGTCCACGATTTACGGTTTCCTGTACGTAGCCGGGCAGCTGATTTCGTCGATGTCCCTGATGATCTGCGTGGTGGTGCTGCTGTCGCGCGCCCCGGTATTTCAGGGCGTTCTAAAGCCGCGTTACCTGCACGATCTCGGAAAGCTCCTGCTGGCCTTCGTGATGTTGTGGGCGTATTTCAGCTTTTCTCAACTTTTGATCATCTGGTCCGGCAACGCGCCCGACGAAATCAGCTTTTACCGTTCGCGTCTCTACGGCGAATGGGGCTATGTTTCCGTCATCATCCTGATCTTTCACTTTTTCGTGCCGTTTTTCCTGCTGCTTTCGCGCGACTTGAAGCGCAATCCCAACACTCTTCCCAAAGTCGCCGCATGGATGATCTTCATGCGACTGGTGGATATTTTCTGGCTCACGCGCCCGGAATTCACGGCCAGCGCGATGCCTAACCTGTGGGACTTGGCTGCCGCGCTCGGGCTCGGCGGATTGTGGTTTTTCGTTTTCGCATGGCAATTGCAGCAGAGACCGCTGCTTCCCCTAGGCGAGCCAAAACTCGAGGAGGTCCTGGATCCCCATGAGCACTGAAATGCACAACACCGCTCACGGCGCGACGCCTGACGCCAATGGGGAACCACGCAACGCCGATGTCTCGTTTGAGAAGGCCGACGTCCAGCCCACCACGATCTACTGGTATCTCGGGGCGTTGGCGATCGCGGTGATCTTGTCCTACGTTGTTTGCGTGTTTGTGCTTCGGCTGACCACGAAAATCGCCGTCGATTTCGACACGCCGCCGCCGGCGATCCGCCAGGAGATGGGCAGCACGTATCAAGACCTGCCGCCGGAGCCTCGCTTGCAGGGTGTTCCCGGGCATACCAGCGATCCACAGGCGGATTTACGCCAAAAGATTCAGTCGGACACCGAAGCGAATGAAAAGTTCGGTTGGATCGATCAGAGCGCCGGGATCGCACAGATTCCGGTGGAAGACGCGATGAAAATCATCGCACAGAAAGGGCTGCCGGCTGTTCCGCCGGCGGAAAAGAAGTAGATGAACTGGTTTCGCCCCATCGTCGGAATCGCTGTTTTGCTGGCGCTCGCGGTTGCCGGGGACGCTCAGACCGTGCCGGGCAATGTGGGCACGGCGTCGTCGGGCCTTCCGGTCGCTTTGCGGAATGTGGGCTTCGAGCCTCCGCTCAACGGCCAGGTCCCGCTCGACCTCGGTTTCCGCGACGAGGCTGGCGGCGACGTGCGACTCGGCGATTACTTCGGCCATAAGCCGGTGTTGCTAGCGCTCGTGTATTACGGCTGCCCGATGCTGTGCAACCAGGTGGAGCAGGGCGTCGTTGGTTCGCTCAAGATGCTTTCCTTCAACGCCGGCCACGACTTCGATGTGGTGTTCGTCAGCTTTGACCCGCGCGAGACGCCGGCGATGGCCGCGCAGAAAAAGGCCTCGGCGCTTTCTCACTACGGGCGTCCGGATACCGCCGCGGGCTGGCACTTTCTTACCGGCACCAAGGAATCCATCGACTCGATCACCGGCGCCGCGAATTTCCGGTATTCCTTCAGCGACAAAACCGGGATTTTCGCGCACGCCAGCGGCATCATGCTGCTGACTCCGGACGGGCGCATTTCGCGCTACTTCTACGGCGTCGAATATCCGTCGCGGGACGTGCGCCTCGGTCTTGTAGACGCTTCCGCGGGCAAAATCGGCAACCCCATCGACCATCTACTGCTTTATTGTTTCCAGTACGACCCATCGACCGCACGCTACAGTGCCACGATCCTCAGGATCGTTCGTCTGGGCGGAGTCTTGACGATCTTTACGATCGTTATCGGCATCTTGATTTTCCGGCGCCGTGATCTTAATGCGCCCGATCCGAAATTGCGTCCGCCGTTCAGCGGCCGCAGCGAGCAAGGAGCACACTAGATCGTGCAGTCGCAAATGCCATTGTATCCGGAACAGGCGTCCAACTTCGCTCCCAGCGTTGACGCCCTAATGGTGTACATCACCGCGGTGTGCTTGTTTTTTGCGGTGGCGGTCACCGCCGCGGTCATCTTTTTCTTCTTTAAATACCGGCGCAAGACGGCCGGCGAGATCGGTGTTCCCATTCACGGCGACATGCGGCTGGAAGTCGTCTGGCTGGTCGTGCCTATGCTTCTGGCCCTCACGATGTTCGCGGGCGGCGCTGTGGTCTACGTCGATTTCCGGCGCCCGCCCATGGATACGCTCGATATTTACGTCATCGGCAAGCAATGGATGTGGAAGTCGCAGCAGCCGACCGGCCTGAAAGAAATCAACGAGTTGCACGTTCCGGTCGGGCGCAACGTCAAGCTGATCATGGCCAGCGAAGACGTGATTCACGATTTTTCCGTGCCCGACTTCCGCGTGAAAATGGACGTCGTACCCGGGCACTACAACACCTTGTGGTTTCGCCCCACCAAGCCGGGAAAGTATCACTTCTTCTGTTCGCAGTATTGCGGCACCAATCACGCGGTGATGGGCGGCTGGGTGACGGTGATGGAACCTGCGGATTACGAGGCTTGGCTGTCGGGCTCATCGAGCGCCGACGCAAGTCCGGTAGACGCCGGCCAGAAGCTTTTTGCGGAGAAGGCCTGCAACACTTGCCATTTGCCCGACGGCAAGGGCCGCGCTCCTTCGTTGAACGGCGTATATCAGGGCAAGGTTCTTTTGGCTGACGGTTCGACCGTTACCGCGGACGATGCCTATATCCGGGAATCGATTCTCGCGCCAAACGCCAAGGTAGTCGCCGGATATCAGCCTGTGATGCCCACGTTCCAGGGGCAATTGACCGAGGAGCAAATTCTGGCGCTCACGGCCTACGTCAAGTCGTTGCAGTCGCAGCCGGTTCCCGCGACGGGCGCCGGAATCGCGCCGGCAGGGAAGAAATAGCTATGAGCTCGCTACCAGCAGCAGGAAATCAACTACCTCGGGAGCATTATCTCAATGCCACGTACGGCCTTCGCTCGTGGCTGCTGACCACCGACCACAAGCGCATCGCCTTGCTGTACTTGATCTCCGTGACCTTCTTTTTCGCGATCGGCGGCACCTTCGCCGGGGTGATCCGGATTCACCTGCTCACGCCGAACGGTTACCTGGTTACGCCGGAAACCTACAACAAACTGTTCACCATGCATGGCGTGGCGATGATCTTTTTCTTCCTGATCCCTTCCATTCCGGCGGTGCTGGGAAATTTCCTGATACCGCTGATGATCGGGGCCAAGGATCTCGCTTTCCCCAAGATCAATCTTCTGAGCTGGTACATTTATCTGGTTGGCGGCGGATTCGTTCTCTATTCGTTCGCGACCGGCGGCTTGGATACCGGCTGGACCTTCTACACGCCGCTGAGCAGCGTCTATTCGAACTCGGCGGTCACGCCGGCAGTGCTCGGGGTTTTCATCAACGGATTCTCCTCGATTCTGACCGGTCTTAATTTCATCGTCACCATCCACACCATGCGCGCGCCGGGCATGACCTGGTTCCGGTTGCCCCTCTTCGTCTGGGCGCACTACGCCACGAGCATCATCTTTATCCTGGGCACGCCGGTCATCGCCATCACTTTGTTGCTCGCCGGCCTGGAGCGCATGTTGCACTTGGGCTTCTTCAACCCGGCGTTGGGCGGCGATCCTATTCTGTTTCAGCACTTGTTCTGGTTCTACTCGCACCCCGCCGTGTACATCATGATTTTGCCGGCCATGGGCGTGATCAGCGAAATCATTCCCACGTTCGCCAGGAAACCCATTTTTGGCTACACGTTCATCGCCGGGTCCAGTATCGCCATCGCCGTGATCGGTTTCTTTGTGTGGGCCCATCACATGTTCCTGACCGGGGAATCCGCCTACGCCGCGCTGACGTTCTCCCTGCTCAGCTACCTGGTCGCCATTCCTTCGGCGGTCAAAGTCTTCAACTGGACTTCGACCCTATACAAGGGCTCGATCTCCTATGACACGCCGATGCTGTATGCCCTTGGCTTCATCGGCCTGTTCCTGGTTGGCGGGCTGACGGGCTTGTTCCTTGCGTGCCTCGGGTTGGACATCCACCTTCACGACACCTACTTCGTTATCGCCCACTTTCACTACATCATGGTGGGAGGTGCGGTGATGGGTTACGTGGGCGGGATTCATTACTGGTGGCCGAAGATCACCGGACGGCTCTATCCTGAAGCTCTGGCGCGCGTGGCGGCCGTGACCCTGTTCGTCGGTTTCAACCTGACATTTTTCCCGCAATTCATCCTCGGCTACCTTGGAATGCCTCGGCGGTATCACAGCTATCCGCCGGAGTTTCAGGTGTTCAACGTGATGTCCACCGCGGGAGCCTCCATTCTTGCGATCGGTTACCTGCTCCCGATGATTTATCTGACCTGGTCAATGCGTTACGGGAAGGTCGCTGGACGGAATCCATGGCCAGCCACGGGCCTCGAGTGGCAGACGGATTCGCCGCCGCTCACGGAGAATTTTGACGTTACGCCCGAAGTCACTTGGGAAGCCTACGACTTTGTAAACCGCCCCGACCTGGGCCTTGATGTGAAAAGTGCGCCGTCGCTTGCGCCGGCTCATGGAGACGATTAACTAGCAGCTAGACGCGCGCCGCTGCCGTATGGCGTCGCAAGAGGAGCGCCGAGTGCATCGCACCGGAGAATTGTTCGGCCAGTTCGAAACGATGGAGCAGCAGCGCGAAAGCGCTTCGCTGGGCATGTGGGTGTTTCTGTCTACCGAAGTCTTGTTCTTCGGCGGCATGTTCATGACCTACACGCTCAACCGCTCCACGTACCCCGACATATTTGGCGAAGCCAGCCGCTCCATCAATCTGACGCTGGGCGCCGTCAACACCATCGTGCTCATCGCCAGCAGCTTGACCATGGCCATGTCCGTATGGGCCTCGCAGGTCGGCAAGAAGCAACTCTTGACGATTTTTCTGATCTTGACGCTGATTCTCGGCAGCGTGTTCCTGGGCATCAAGGGCATCGAGTACCACGAAAAATTTGTCGAGCATCACGTTCCCGGCCTCAATTTTAATTTCGAGCCGGGCGCTTCGGTGGCTACCAACGCCCACGCACAATTATTTTTCTCGCTCTATTTCGCGATGACCGGCCTGCACGCCCTGCACATGATTGTCGGCGCGGGCTTGCTGATTTGGTTGATCAAGGAGTCGCTGAAGGGCCGCTTTACGCCGGAATACAGCACGCCAGTCGATCTGATCGGGCTGTACTGGCACTTCGTCGATATTGTCTGGATTTTTCTTTTCCCGCTGCTGTACCTGATTGACCGGCACTAACGAGACTTTTTGGGAAGGGGAAGCTGTGTCCGAACATCACATTGTTTCGCCGAAAATCTATATCGCCATTTTTTTCGCCCTGATGGTCTGCACGCTTCTGACGGTGTATGCCGCCACCGTCGATCTGAACCGGTACTTCTCGGGCCTCAATATTATCGTCGCCCTGGCCATTGCCACCTTCAAGGCCTCGCTCGTCGTTCTTTTCTTTATGCACGGCAAATACAGCCCTAAGCGCACTCAACTCGTGATCATCTGCTCGGTTTTCTGGCTCGCGATCATGCTGTTCATGACCATGAGCGATTACGTCACTCGCCTCTGGTCGTAAGTACAGGGTCGGGCCACTTTTCCGGACCGCAATCGTCTTCTGGCTCTATTCCGTTTGTTTTCAATGTGGAATCGTGTAAACACACCTTCGCCGGTGGTTCGGGTGCGTTTTGGGGTGTTCGGGAGGTCGGCGAAAGTGCGAAAAAACCAAAATCAAAGGGGGACGGCGAACCGGCCCAGCCCTCAATCCCCTAAAGGGATCCTCGGCTCGCGCCCCCCGGTAGCCAAGCTGCAAACCATAAGCCATTTCTAACATTCTTATTTTCAGCATACTGCCCGGGCCAACCCGCGTAAAAACGCGGTACTCCCGTGAAAAATTACCCGTCGCCAAAATACTCTACCAACATCGCTGTAGCCTGTGGAAAACTTTTGTCTAGCGACATCTCCCGCGAGCCATTGGGCGCATTTCCAAAATGGGAATTTTGCTCTCTGTATCTGTCTGAAGTTGACCGCTTTGAATCCCACCTGCTATTGTTAAAAGTTATTCTGGCCTCAGTGTACCCACTGTGCGCCAAGGCTCCTGTGGAGGGAGCGCTGTAGGATCATGGGCCTGACTAAACTCGTTGTCCGGGGCGCGCGCCAGCACAATCTCAAGAATATCAGCGTCGAGATTCCCCGCAACTCACTCACCGTCATCACCGGTTTGTCGGGCTCCGGCAAATCCTCGCTTGCGTTCGACACCATTTATGCCGAAGGCCAGCGTCGCTACGTCGAGTCGCTTTCGGCCTACGCGCGCCAGTTCCTCGATCAAATGGAACGTCCCGAAGTCGATGTGATTGAAGGACTTTCCCCGTCCATCGCCATCGAGCAAAAGACGACGACGCGTTCGCCGCGCTCTACGGTCGGCACCATTACCGAAATCTACGACTACCTCCGCGTGATCTACAGCTCCATTGGAATTCCGCATTGCCCGCAGTGCGGCAACCCCATCGCCCGCCAGTCCAGCGAGCAAACCGTGCAGTCTATTCTCAACGGCGACCTGGCCAAGACCGATGACCGCATCATGATCCTGGCGCCCATCGTGCGCGGACGCAAAGGCGCGTATCGCAAGGAGTTGGAGAAGCTCGCGCAAGACGGCTACCTGCGGGCACGCATCAATGGCGAGCTCGTGCAACTCGACGAAACACCGGTACTCGACAAGCGCAAGAATCACACCATCGAGGTGGTCATCGACCGTCTGCTCGTTAAGTCGGGCATAGCAGGGCGGCTCGAGCAGTCCATCGCGACGGCTTTGAAGCTGGCTGGGGGACTGGTGACCGTCTCGATCGTCGGTGGCAAGGACCACGTCTTCTCCGAAAAACTGGCCTGCCCAGATTGCGGCATTTCCGTTCCCCAATTGGAACCGAGATCCTTCAGCTTTAATTCTCCCTATGGCGCTTGCCCTGCCTGCAACGGCCTGGGTTCCAAGTATGATTTCGATCCGGCTCGCGTAGTGGTGGATTGGACCAAGCCTCTTTTTGACGGAGGGCTCGGACCGGGATCCAGCTCCGCGATGCTGAAGCGCACGATCGAGCTGGCGGCCTACGCTCACGGATTCAGCCTGGAGACGCCGTTCGAAAAGTTTCCGCAGCGTATCCAGAATTTAGTCCTATATGGCTATCCCCCGTCGAATGAACGATCACCGACCGGTTCGGCGACAGGTTCCACAGCCGAAAAAAAGGCTCGAGTGGAAAAAGGCTTTCGTTTTTCCGGGGTCTTGAAATTTCTGCAGCGCAACTTCGAGGAGTCCAATTCCGATTCTTATCGCGAGTGGATGACGCAATATATGTCCGCGACGCTGTGCAGCGTCTGTCACGGCAAGCGGTTGCGTCCAGAGTCGCTCGCGGTCAAGAACGCCGGCTACTCCATCGCGGACTTCACGGCGCTGTCGCTGAGCTCCGCGCGCCCGGCCGTCGACAAAATCCTCGCCCGACTTACGCAGCGCCAGCGCGATGTCGCCGGAAGACCACTGGAAGAAGTCGCCGAGCGTCTCGACTTTCTTCTCGCCGTCGGCCTGAACTATCTTAGCCTGGATCGCTCTGCAGCCACCCTTTCCGGCGGCGAAGCCCAGCGCATCCGCCTGGCCACGCAGATTGGCTCGCGCCTTCGCGGCGTCCTCTACGTTCTCGACGAGCCCTCCATTGGATTGCACGCTCGCGACAACGACCGCCTGCTAGGCTCGCTCGAGCAGCTTCGCAACCTAGGCAATACGGTCCTCGTCGTGGAGCACGACGAAGACACCATTCGCCGCGCGGATTTCGTGGTCGATCTCGGTCCGGGGGCCGGGGACGCTGGTGGTTACCTGGTAGCGCAAGGCAAACCCGAGCTCATCGCCGCCACGCCCGAATCTCTCACTGGACGCTATCTCAGCGGCGCGGCGCGCATTCCCATTCCCGAGCATCG
>Ga0182024_10020944_pt1 | contig 11910 bp, 9 predicted proteins | sample P32metaG_FD_120480 | JGI IMG/M metagenome (GOLD analysis project Ga0182024, IMG submission 120480) | Permafrost microbial communities from Stordalen Mire, Sweden - P3-2 metaG (Illumina Assembly) | ecosystem: Environmental > Terrestrial > Soil > Wetlands > Permafrost | place: Sweden: Stordalen... | reverse complement strand
TCCAGGCCGTGAGCCATCGAGAGCTTGTCCGCGTACATGAGGAGCTCGTCCGGAAGAGTGGACCGCACCTCCAGGAACTGAAGCCCGCCAAGCTCGTCGGTGGCGGACATGAGACCGCACATACCCGCCCAGCTTTCGAGGATTGCGTCTCCTGAATCGGCGCCCAGCAGCCCGTCCTGGAACAGGCCGTCGACCTGTTCTCCCGGCAGGAGCGACAGAACATGCTGATACCTGTGCATCCGGTCCGGGATGGCCAGGGCGTAGGCTCCCCTCTTCAGGGTCTCGTTTCTAGGCAGGGCGGCGATCGCCGAGGAGATCGAGGTGCGCATCCAACCCGGCAATCCCGCCCACTTACTGCCATAGCGGACGCCAAGATGACGCCGATAACCGCCGAATAACTCGTCGGGGCCCTGTCCGACCAAAGCTACTTTCACGTCCTGGCGGGCTCGTTCGCAGACGAAATACATCGGAACGATCGAGGAGGATGCGATCGGCTCTTCCAGGCAGGCAACAATTTTCGGCAGTGTTTCTTCGAAGATCGATTTCGAAATTGTGACCGCCGTTTGCCGCGATCCCAGTATGCGGGCGGTTTCCGCCGCGTCCACCAATTCGTCGTCGGCGAACGCCGAGCCGTATCCAACCGTATAGGTCGGCCACGAGCTTCCGTTGAGGTTCATCAAGGCAAGCAGCAGCCCGGAATCCACGCCGCCGCTCAAAAGCAGGCCGACCGGCACATCGCTGATGAGCTGCCGCCGCACCGCTTGTTTGTAGAGGGCCAGCAACTCTTCTCTAGCTTCGCCCGGCGACTTTGGCGGCGCAAAGGGCGTAGGCCTGAACTTGTACCATCGGCTCAACCGATGGGAGCCGTTCTCGATTACTAGCTTAGTACCCGGGGCGAGTTTGCGCACGCCCTTGAGGATGGTGTGAGGCGAAGGCGTATAGCGATAGCGGAGGAACAGATTCACCGATGTAGGATCGATTTCGGCCTGGCCAGGCATCGTGGCGCGAACGGCGCGCATCTCCGAGCCAAAGTACAAACGATCCCCATCGATTCGGTAGTAGATCAGCTTGATGCCGAATGCATCCCGCGCGAGGACTAACCGCCTTTGACGCACATCCCATATGGCCAGACCGAACATGCCATTGAGGCGATTGAGCACCTCGTCGCCCCACTGCTTGTATCCATGGACGATGACCTCCGTATCCGATTTCGTGCGGAAAACGTGGCCATACCCTTCCAGTTCGCGCTTGAGCTCATGGAAGTTATAGATTTCGCCGTTGAATACCACCCAAACGGATTCTTCCCGATCCGACATGGGCTGATGACCGCCCCCAAGGTCGATGATCGAAAGCCTGCGAAAACCGAATCCGAGCGGTCCGTCGACGTGGTACCCCTCGTCATCCGGGCCCCGATGGACGAGGGTCCCGGTCATCGCCTCGATATTTCGACGGTGAACAGGCTCCTGATTCCCGAAATTATATTGTCCGCAAATGCCGCACATGAGATTTCTTAGCGTCCTCTACCTGGCAATCTTCGACGGCCGCCGAAAGCGTCGCCGTCCCTCAACGCCGCCCCGGAGCGCGGCAGTCTGGAACTTCCCCGAGGCGCCGGCCATCTTGTCCCGAGCCTTGCTTGAATTTCGGGACAGCAATAGACAGAGACTTCGAAATACCTGCGACTGAGCCCAGCGATGCATCGGGACATTGTCCCAGCCGGCCAAAAGCTGGCGGGCGCGAAACGAGCCGTCGGCTTTTTGCCATCGCTCCACCACGTCCGTGACGACATTCGACAGTATCCTGTCCAGCTCCGGAAAGCGCCCGTTCAAGAGGACGGCCAGGTTGATACACTCGGCATAATCGTATAACTCGCGGCGATACATGGTGAGCCGCGGCGCCTTGGAAAATGGCATCGGCAGACCGCTTTCGTCGAACAGATTCCCGGCGTAATACCCGACGCCCCGCTCGATTGCGCTCCGGCACCGGGAGCTTCCGGTAAGCCGCTCGATTTTTGCGAGAGCCTTCAGAACGAAGCAGGTATGAAAGTGATCGACAAAATCCCTTGCGCCCTCCGTCGAATAGTACCAGGAACCGTCTTCTCGCTGGGATGCAAGAACGAAGTTCAGGTTTCTTTGGGCCGCCTCCAGATACTTCGGCTCGGAGAGCTCCATCCCGGCCTTGGTCAAAAGGAACGCCCGATAGGCGCTCGCGTTTACGACGCCGCATGGGTCGTCGGGCGCCGGCGTATAACCACAACTGGCGGCATCCGGCGCCGTCTGCAAGTCCCGGTAACTCCCGAAGGCATGCCCGGCGATCGACCGCATGATTCGCAACCATTTTTCGTCCCCGTCCAGCGCATAAACCTGTGAGAATGCCTCGTAGACGTAGGGCTCGGTGGTTATCAGGGGCGTACCCTCTCGCAGAATGCCGGTTCTCGTCTGCCAGTCGAACGGGTATCCCCAGCAGTACTCTTCCTGACCTCGACAGCGCGTTTCCTGAAGGACCTCGAGGAAGTGAACGGCCCGCCGATAATACTTGTCTGTTCCGTGGATCTCCGCAAGGTGCGCAAAGCCCATGGCGTAATGGGCATCGGCGATCGGGAAGCGCTGCGGCTTAAAGAAGAGCCGGCGCGCCGAGGGCACGAAACCCTCGCAGAACACCATCGGAGCGACCGCCAGGGTGCCAAGCACAGGCCGGCGGTAGTAAAGGGCCTTGGCGCTTCGCCCGAGCTTACTCGCGAAGAAACTCTGATGATCGTACGACGTTTCTCCGTAACGGTCCAGCCAGCCGCAGAACCGGTCGACCGCGGGGGCGGCTTTTTTAACCAACGCCTCGTTCATAAGGCCCGCCTGTGCTCCGGGTTGGTCTTTCCCACACTGAAATTATCGACGCGCTTGAATCGCACCACGGACTTCAGGATGGCCTTGAGCTTGATCATCTGTTCTTTGCGGTGAAAGGCCATAAGTTCCCGGGAGACAGGGCGGGGCGTCCGGCGAAGAACAGCCCAACAATAGCCCAGTCCTAAGGACAGACCCCCGACGATGTAGGGCTGTTTGGCGGTCCGGTAGGCAACCCGGAAGAGTTCCCAGACCGGATGCCCGCCGAGGTAGTAGTCTTTTTCGCCGTAGGAGAACAAGGAGGCGAGGATGCTGCGTTCCGCGGTTCCCAGGTGCCGGTAGTGCAGGAACGACTTTTCCCGGAACGATTCGGTCTTCCAGCCCATCATGCGGGCGGTAGTCACCGCCATCCAGTCGATTCCCCCGGCCCGGTGCGGGATATAACCGCCGATTTCCATCCAACATTGTCTCCGGAACAACTGGCACTGGCCGGAAACGTGCTTGTGCCCCTCGAAACTGTCTTTTTCCGAGCTGTAGCCTTCCTCGCGAAAGACTGTTCCGGCTACGCCGAGGCCGGGGTCCTCGGAAAACTTCTTGAGCAAAAACTCGAAATGGTCCTCGTCAAAGGAGATGTCGCCATCCAAATTACCGAGGACTTCATACTGGAGGTCTTTGACTCTCTCGTATCCGGCGTTGAAAGCCTGCACCTTGCCGGCGAAACTGCGGTCCAGCCGTTGCGGCCTCCGGACCAATTCGATCCACGGATGACGCGCAAGATAACGGCTCACGATATACAGAGTAGCGTCGGTCGATCCATCGTCCACGATCACCCATTTCAGCGGTAGGATTGTCTGGTGGACGACCGACTCGATCGCCTTTTCGATGAAGGCTTCTTCGTTTCGGGCCGGGGTAATCAAAACGTAGGACGGGTGGGCGCAGTGTTGATCCATGTAATCCTCTCTAGCTCGTACTATCGTGTGGCGGCATCGTCGCCAACCATCTCATCGCGCCGAAAGTCGCAGCCGGTTCGGCGCTTCAAAAGGAGGCATGATCCAAGGTTGATCGAGGCCCCGGAAAGCCCGATTTCGTCGCTGCCGTCTTATACCGGCTGGCGCCGCCGGCCGGTGGCATCGGCTCGGCCGGCTCCTTCGCACAGCAGCCCCGCGACCAAGCCGGTAAGTCGCGCTCTCTCCATACCCCAGTTATGCGCCCGATAAACTTCTTGCCCGCGTTTTACTATCTCGCCGACTTCGGTGGGATGGGAAAACGCATACAGGAGGCTCCGCGCGAGATCTTCCGCGTTCCCCAGCTCGAAGAAAATCAGCGCGCGGTCGTCGAAATAGTCGCAGATGCCCGCCGCCCGTGGAGCAATCACCGGTTTCCCCAAAGCCAGATACTCAAAGATTCGAGTCGGCGTATTAATCTCGGCAAAGGCGTTTCGATGGTTGGGAATAATGCCGATGTCGCAGTCTTCGATTACTCCGACCAGATCCTCGAGGCTTTTTGGCCCCAGATAATGCACCGAATCTTCGAGACCCTTACGGCGGGCCTCACCCATCACTTTTTCCAGAAAAGGGGTCTTGCGGCCGTAAATTCTGAGCTCCGCGGCGGGCGCCGCTTCCCGCACTTTTGCCAGCGCATCCACCGCCAGATCCAGGCCGTTTCGCTCCACTAACGATCCGTGATACATGATCACGAAGCGCTTGGGGGGAGCGTCGGTTGCGGCGGGGCGCGATTGCCCCATGCGAAACGGGAAGATGCGCTCATCGGGGGAATTCATCACCACATCGATCTTCTCGGCGCCGCAGCTGCGCGAAGTGAAGATGCGCTTGCAGGCAATGTTAACCGTAAGCACTAAATCCGCACGCGCTAAACTCCACTTTTCGATTCGCTGTATGAGCCGGACGCTGAGACTGTTCTTGTCGAGATTGAATATCGTCGTCATTAGCTCTGGCATCGGATCGTGTAGATCGAGGAGCACCTTCGCTCCCAATGCCTTCGGCGCCAGCGAGCTCACGACGAGAATGTCTGGCATGTTGTGCACATAGACCAGGTCGTAGCGCCGCTTGAGCGAGCGCGCGGCCAGGATGCCCGCGCACATGAGAATGAAGGCGGAATAGTTGTAAGCGTATGAAAACTTGCCGCCGCGCTGGTGCTTGATGGGCAGGCGAAGTATATGGATTCCGTTTAATGTCTCCCGCTTCGGCTCGCCCTCGTCTCCCAGGCATATCAGGTCGACGCTCATGCCTTCGCCGAGAAGCGCGTCCGCCGCCCGGCGCGGGCGCGGGTCGGCAGGGTACGAGGAGAATGTGACCATCGCCGCCCGCTTTCCTTGGAGGCAGAGACTGGAGGGGAGGATGGGGGGCGCGGAAGGTGAGAGGAGATCCATGGAACCGAACGTTATACGGCTGTGAAGTAAAGCGGGCATCGTGTCGTTTTAAGATGGGTCTTTAAGATGGGGTCTTTAAGATGGGGCCGTTAAGATGGGTCGCGGGGAAACCAGCGGCTGGGCCGAAGGCCGGGCCCGCGGCGCAGCCCTAGTTCGATGGCGTCAGTAACTGGTAATTGGCGCCGGCGCACACGGCCGCGGCGGCCGCGGCAGCCTCGTCCGCCCTACTTAGGTTGTCTCGTTCGATCTTCATGTTGTTGGAAACCTGAATCGCTTCGAGAAGCACCGAACGGTCATACTTGTTGAGTATTTTGATGTTGGGCATCACGCAATGGCCCCCGATGATTCCGGGAAAGTACTTGACCGGAGGAAAGAACTTGATTTCGTCGTAGAACGAAACCACTTCCTCATAGTCTTGGCCGGAACGGTCGCAAAATCTCTCTATCTCTTGCGCCCAGGCGATCATCAGGCCGAAGTAAGTGGTTTCCGTCAGCTTGGCTAGTTCGGTCGCTTCCGGCGACGATAGAACCTTGGCTTTCAATCCCAGGGAGCGGAAGTGTTCGGCCGCCTGTTCTCCCGCTTTGGAATCCATCGCGCCGACGAACTTGGTGTACATCCGCATCTCTTCGAGCATGCGGACGTGCTTCCCGCGCACCGGGCTGTTCACAACGGCGGCGCCCGTTCGCTCCGCGATCGCTCGTGTCGTCCCGATCGATACAGTGCTGTTGACGATCGTCACAGCCGGCTTGAAAAGGTCGATATACCGGGCGGTTTCACCGATGAAATCCGGGATCTGGAACGGATAGCAGACGTGCAAAACGTCCACCGCCTCGATTCGCCCTACCGGCGATATATCGACGCCGACGGCATCGTGGTCCTTGGAAACGAGCTCGAAAAGGGGCTTGCCTATCTCTCCGAGCCCGGCAACGACAATTTTATTCATTTTTCTCACGATCCTTAAGCCTCTCTAGAAATAAAAGGGCGGCTCTTGAAAACAACGCCGCCCTGGGTTCTCATTCTCTCGCTGGCGCCGTGCGATCCCTCGCTAACGGACCATCGCACCGGGCGGCCCAGCTCCCACCCGGTCTCACTCCGCCTTGGTTGGCGTCCTTAGTCTCCAGCGGTCGTAGCGAGTGCGAACTCGCTTTGCCTGGACTCGATGAACTCGGAGACGGCCTCCGCAACCCTTCGCTGCTGATCCGGCTGCAGCTGCGCATACATTGGCAGGGACACAATCTCCTTCGACACCATTTCGCTGATTGGGAAGTCGCCCTCTTTGTATCCCAGCCCGTGATAGGCCTTCTGCAAATGCAGGGGAATGGGATAGTGGATGGCCGTTCCGATGCTTCTCGCGCCAAGGTGAGTTTGCAGACCCTGCCGGTCGGCATGACGAATGACGAACAGGTGGTAAACCGAGTGAGACCGGGAAGGTTCGACGGGCAGAACTACGGTTTTCGCCAACGGCGCCAAAATCTTACCGTAAATTGCCGCGCACGCGCGCCGCTGCTGGTTCCACTGCGCCAGATGCCGCAACTTGATCCGTAAGATTCCGGCCTGAATCGCGTCCAGCCGCCCATTGTCGCCTACCATGTCATGGTAGTATTTCTTCGCCTGGCCGTGGTCGCGCATCATCTTGATCTTCCGCGCGATCTCTTCATCGTTGGTCGTCACTGCTCCGGCTTCGCCGCAGGCCCCCAGGTTCTTGCCCGGATAAAAGCTGAACGCGGCGGCTTTCCCCATCGATCCCGCTTTTTTCCAGGCGCCCTGTTTTGCCGAGAAATATTCGGCTCCGTGCGCCTGGCAGGCGTCCTCTATCACGATCAACCCGTAGGTTTCCGCAATCTCGAGGATCGCATCCATGTCCGCCATCTGACCGTAGAGGTGCACCGGCACCACTGCCGTGACCGGCCGTCCCGTGCGCCGCGAGATTCGCCGCCCGGTTTCCCGATCCGCGTCGCACTCGTTCTCCAGGTAGGCGCGGAGTCTCGCCGGGTCCATGTTGTAAGTCCGTTCGTCGACGTCCACAAACTCGGGCAGCGCCCCGGCCTGGCTGATGGCTTCGGTCGTGGCAATGAACGTGTTGGGAACCGTTATCACGCTATCTCCCGCGCGGACTCCGGCCGCTACCAGGGCATAGTGCAACGCAGCCGTTCCACTTCCTACGCCCACGCTGAATTGCGTGTCGCAGAACGCCGCGAAGTCGCGCTCAAAACTCTCTACCGCCGGCCCGCCAATGAACATGGCAGTGCGCAGCGCTTCCTGAAAAACGGCTGTCAGTTCAGAGATGAGTTCGACGTGCGGAGTAACCAGGTCAAGAAAAGGAATGCCGTTAGAATCGCTCATTTGATCTCCATGGTCTCTGCGACCTTGCGTAATACCCTGGCGGGATTTCCTGCAACAATAGTATTTGGTGGAACATCCTTGGTGACCACGCTGCCCGCGCCCACTAAGGCGTTTTCACCGATGGTGATATTCGAGAGGATGGTGCAGCCCGATCCGATCGATGCGCCGGCCTTGACCAGCGTCTTTTCCACTTTCCAGTCGGCCTCCGTCTGGAGCTGCCCCCCGCCGGTCGCCGCCCGCGGGTAAGAATCGTTGATAAAGGCTACGTTATGACCGATGAAAACCCCGTCTTCGATCGTTACGCCTTCGCATACGAAAGTATGGCTGGAAATCTTGCAGTTGCGCCCGATTCTTGCGTTCTTTTGGACTTCCACGAAGGCGCCGACCTTGGTGTTGTCGCCGACTTCGCAGCCGTAGAGGTTGACGAACTGGGAGAGCTTTACATTCTCCCCCAGCCTGACGTCCGGCGCGACGCATCTGTATTCGCTCATAGACGCACCGCCGCCCCCATATCGGCAAGCGACCGGTCCGCCGCCTCCAGCAACTTCACCACGCGCAAACCGGCTTTGCCGTCGTTGAAGGGTTCTTCATTCTTCTTGATGCATTGGATGAAGTACCGTGTTTCCGCCGCCAGCGCTTCGAGCTGCTCGACCTTCGGGGCCCACATATCGCCGGACCGGTAACTGACCAGCAAATCGTAGACGCCCTCGCCACTCTTGATGTCTACGCCCTTGTCGTAAACTTTGATTTTTTCGTCCGCTTCCAGATCGTTCCACACCACCATCTTCTTCTCGCCGCCCAATAACGTAGTCCGCACTTTTACCGGTGACAGCCAGTTGACGTTGAAGTGCGCGATCATGCAGTCGCTGAAGTAAACGGTGATGTAGGCCACGTCCTGGTGACCGTTCAAGTGACTTTGCCCGGTCGCTACCAGGTATTCCGGCTTCGCGCTAATGAGATGGTCCATGATGGACAGGTCGTGTGGCGCAAGGTCCCAAATGACGTTAACGTCGTGCTGGAACAGGCCCAGGTTGACTCTCGTGGAATCGTAGTAATAGAGCTTGCCCAGGGTGCCGTCGTCGATCAACTGCCCGATTTTCTTAACCGCTCCCGTGAACAGGAACGTGTGATCGACCATGATCGTGAGGCGTTTCCTCGCTGCCAGTTCGATCAGCTCTTCGGCCTGATCGGCGGTCGCGGTAAACGGTTTTTCGACGAACACATGTTTACCGTTTTCGAGGGCCGCCTTCGCCAACTCGAAGTGAGTCCATACCGGCGTAATCACGGCGACGGCGTCGATGTCCGGGGAGCACAAGACCTCCGAAACGTCGCATGTAGCATGTATGTGGGGATAGGCCCGCTTGATCCGTTGCTGCGTGGCCGGGTTTTTGTCGCAGATTGTCGAGACCTCACAATCGTCGATACCCTGAAAGTTTCGAGCGATCTGCGGTCCCCAATAGCCGTAACCTATAATGCCGACTCTAATCATCGTTTGTTTTCACCATTAATCAACAGGCGCCGTCTCTGGAGAGGACGGCACGAGGCGTATGAAGGAGTATCTTGATATCCAGCCAGAGCGACCAGGATCTGGCATAGCGGATATCCAGGCGAACCATTTCGTCGAATTTAACCCTGCTGCGGCCGTCCACCTGCCATAAGCCGGTGATCCCGGGTTTCAACGCCAGAAGGCGCTGCTTGTGCCACAGGTCGTAACGGTTGAATTCGTAAGTGACCGGAGGCCTGGGGCCCACCAGCGACATGTCTCCCCACAGCACATTCAGAAACTGTGGGACTTCATCGAGGCTGGTGTTTCGTAGAAATCGTCCGACCGTTGTGATCCTCGGATCAGACGTCAATTTATATACTTTCCGATGGTTCCCGGCGGTTTGCTCGGCGCCGGGCGTACCCATGATAAATCGCTTGACGTACTCTTCATGAAGTTCCGAATCGTTATCGAGATACATCGAGCGGAATTTCAGGAACGTGAATTTCTTCCCGTATTGCCCCAGCCTCACCTGCCGGAACAGCACCGGCCCCCTGGAGGTCAACTTAACGGCGAGCGCAATGATCACGAACACCGGCAGGCATAGAATCAATCCCACCAGGCTGCCGGCAATATCCATGAGCCGCTTCGCGGATAGCGAGAACTTCTTCCGGTTGATTTCGCTGGTTAGGTCTACTTGCAGCGCCGACGTGACAGGCGCGTCCCGGCCATCCTCGTCCCAGTCTTCCGGAAAGATATGAAACGACATACCGATCTCGTTAATTTCCCGAATCGTGAGAGCGCCATATAACGAGTCCGTGAGTTTGGTCGAAAGCGTGCGCACAATCAACTTGTTTTCGCTGCCGCCGACTTCGGTGAAAATCACTCCGATAACCGAGCCGTCTTTGTACCAGCCCTTCAGGTCCGTGTCTCTGGTGGCTTGCGCGATCGCCGACAGGAGATTCGCCAGAACTGGCACTTTAGCGGCTTTCAGCAGGTTGCCAGTATCGAGCAGCATCAGCACGAAACGCCGCCCGGAACGTTCCGTACGCTTTCGTTCCAGGCACAACAGCTTCATAAAAAGCTCCTGCGGGAGCATGCCGAAGCCCGAAGAAGCTTCCCGCATGATGGAAAGCTGATTCTCCGCTCGCCCGTTCGCTTTAATGCCTAGCATATTGTTCAGCACAGATATTCACGCTCTCTTTCGGGCCCCTGACTCCGCCCTCTATGTCGCTTTGCCAAAACGGCGGCGGATCGAACACCAGGTTTTCCGGCAAGGCAGGGTGATCTGCCGATCGGTCCACGCGCCGGCTATAAATTGGGAAACCTTTCGATCTGGGATGGTTTGGCCGCCTCTTCCGGCGGCCGCCCGGTAATGTTCACGGGGGTTGCCGAGGAACCCTCGATCGCCACTGCCACCGACCGCTTCAGAAGGCTTACCGAAACCACCACGCGTTGCCGTTGGGGGGTTTCGACCAAAATCCCTTCCAGACCCGCCAAAGGCCCGGCTTCCAGGCGCACCCGCTGGCCAGCCTCGAGAAACGGCCATGGCTCCGTCAAATGGCCGGACCCGACGGCCGTTTGGATCGCAGCAATCTCCGTATCCTCGATCGGACTCGGAATCTTACCGATGCCCACGAAATGCAGCACTCCAGGGATTGTTAATAAAGGAAGGCGCCGCTGCGGATCCAATCGACAGAATAAATAGCCCGGGAATAACGGAAGGTCGATCGCTTTCAGGCGGTCCGACCAGCGGCGGCGGCTCTGATGGAGCGGCAGGAATTCTTCAAACCCCTTATTCCGTGCAACCGCCGCGACCGCTTTTTCACAGCGCGATTGTACCCGAAGAGCAAACCATCGCTCGCGAATCTCGCGGAGGGCTTCCATCTTCGTGGTTTACTTAATCCTGCTTTAGTACAAGCTACCGCCCTTTGAGTCCCAAATTCCTTTTATTCCCTGGGGCTCGACGGATCGCTTTCGGGTCGTTAAACGCAGTTCGACTGCCATAAAGCCCTTTCAATTCGGCTGTTTATTTTCAACACGTTGAGGCTTTGGCGTTCGGCATGCTAAAGGGCCGATGACCGGTAATGTGAGGACGATTTGGACTTGCTCCCACTTTATGAGACAATCGCGGTCCGTGAAATGAGTTGTTCATACAGAACCAGCGATCGATTCGGCATGGGAACGGATGCCCGGATGCAGCCTGTTCGGAGAACCAGATACAGCTATTACTCGGATAAATTTGGATCAAGTAGTTGACGCCGTACAGACAATGCCGTAGTTTTTCTAAGTAACATGAGTAACACGTTGACTATGCATGGCGGTGGGTATGACGCTAAATTGCCCTAGGTTGCCTTCAGTATCGTTCGGTAACCGCCCCGTTTCGATCCGTCTGGGACTCTCCTCCGTCTTGAGCGATGAGCGCGTGATCTTCAACCGTGGCTTGGGCGTCGATGGCGGCGTATGGTTCGGCGCCAGGCATTTCGCCGGGGTCCTCGGCTCGCCCCGCGCACTGTCCGGATCTCGTTGAGGTGGATGGCAAGCGGGTATCGCAACTGCCGTTGAGGCCATGCCGGCCGCAACCCCGCGGCTCGCTTCCGGAAGCGGGCCATATGTATCTCGCCGGGACTTGGCGCCACAAGATGCCTGCGCGGTCGCCGCTGGTCTCTCTGTAAGTCCCGCTGTAAGTCCAGCTGTGGGCCTCGTTCCTCAACCTGTCCGTCCGGCATTGTGTCCGCGATCCCGCCCTTGCACCCCCTGTTAGAATGTTCGCGTGGCCCCGAAGGAGCAGTATTCGCGCGCGGACGTCCGCCGGCAGTTCGGCGTCACCGAGCGGCAGCTTCGCAGTTGGGAGCGGCAGG
>Ga0182024_10020943_pt1 | contig 11911 bp, 12 predicted proteins | sample P32metaG_FD_120480 | JGI IMG/M metagenome (GOLD analysis project Ga0182024, IMG submission 120480) | Permafrost microbial communities from Stordalen Mire, Sweden - P3-2 metaG (Illumina Assembly) | ecosystem: Environmental > Terrestrial > Soil > Wetlands > Permafrost | place: Sweden: Stordalen... | reverse complement strand
CGCCTCGGCGCCTTTCATTTCCCTGCCAATTTCAGGTTTGGTATGCAGTACGGTAATTGGGGAAGTCTTCATCGATTCCTAGAAGCCGCCGATACAAATGATCGCGGCATTGAGAGGCAAGCCTGCGGTGCCCTCCCGGAAAGCCGCCGACCCTAAATTAAGTTGGCTAGGCCACGACAATTGGGCAGGATTGTACTATGCTGAAGTTGCTATTCATTGGCGATATCGTCGGCCGGCCCGGCCGGGATATTGTCGCAGCACGCGTTCAAAAACTTCGGAACGAGCTCAGCCTGGACTTCGTTATAGCCAACGGGGAAAACGCCGCCGCCGGCGCCGGAATCACCGGCGCAATCGCCAAATCCATCCTCGAATGCGGGGTCGACGCCCTGACCCTGGGTGATCACGTCTGGGACCAGCGCGGCTGGGAAACCGAGATCACCCAGATCGAACGCGTCTGCCGTCCCGCCAATCTCCCGGAATCAAATCCTGGCTGGGACCACTTAGTCATCGAATCCCGCGGCTTTCGTGTAGCCATATTCACAGTCCTCGGCCGGCAATTCATGGGATTGAAGGCCGACTGTCCGTTCCTCTGCGCAGACCGGATGATCACCCGCCTCAAAGGCCAAGCCGACGCGATTATCGTCGAGATTCACGCGGAAGCGACCTCCGAGAAACAAGCATTGGGCTGGCACCTCGACGGCCGGGTGACCGCCGTCCTTGGCACCCATACCCATGTGCCCACCGCGGACGCTGCAATCCTGCCAAAGGGGACGGCCTTCATCTGCGATGTTGGAATGACCGGTCCCTACAAGGGAGTCCTCGGCCGCCAGATAGAGCCGGTCGTCGCCAAGTTCATGGACGGGATGCCCCGCCGCTTCGAAGTCGCCACCGAGGATGTCCGCCTATCAGCAGCCCTTATCGAAATCGACCCATCCATGGCTCATGCCGCCAAAATCGAGCTTTTGACCGTTCGGGCCTAGCTTGACCGTAAGCCCCTCCTTCCCCAAGAGTATACACCCTCTGATGGATACCTTCCTTATCGACGTGCCCATGCCATCGATGGGCGCAACCGTCGACGAACTGACTGTGATCAGCCTCAAGATCGCAGCCGGAGCCCGTGTAACCAAGGGCCAGAAGATCGCTGAACTGGAAAGCGACAAGTCCGTCTTTGAATTCGAGTCTCCCTGTGACGGAACGGTGACGGCGATATTCGCCAAAGACGGCGAAATAAAGCCTCCCGGCGCTCCCTTCCTCCGGATCGAAACCTCAGACATATCGCTGAAGCACCTGACTGCGACCGAGGGCGAGACAGCCCCGGAAAAGTCCGCCACCGCCCCAGTCCAACTGATCTGGACCCCCAAGGCGCTCAAACTTGCGCAGCAAGCGGGCCTTGACACCTCAATTACCGACATCGAAGCAACCGGTCCCGGAAATCGCGTTACCGGAGACGACGTAACGCGTTATCTCTCCAAATCAAAGTGATCACCTCCAAACCAACCCTGGAAGGAGTGGGCCGTTCCGCGGCCGCCGGCTCCGTTGTGTCCCCCCAAAGCATTCATATTTCCATGCCCACCGCCATGACTGGAACTGTCAGAATCGCCGGCGTTGGATTTGCCGCGCCCGACAATGTCTGCGCCAACAGTGAAATTCTAAAGGCCTTCCCACTCCGCACCGAAGCCGAAATCGTCCGTTTGACCGGAATTCGCGAAAGGCGTCATGCTACCGACGATGAAAGCGCGACAGCCCTTGCCGCCGTAGCCTCCCACAATGCCCTACAACAGGCCGGAATGAATGTCAGCCAGATCGACGGGATCATCATGGCGACCCTCCTTCCGGACCAGCCGGTCCCCTCGATGGCGAGCGCCCTTGCAAAGCTCCTGGGCACGCCCCGAGTCTTCGCATTCGACCTGAACGCCGCCTGTGCCGGCTGGCTCTATGCTCTCGAAGTGGGCCGGGCATTCATCCGCGCCGGCACCGCCAAGAATCTCCTCGTCGTCACGGCCGAGCTCCTTTCCCGCATCACCAATCCCCAGGACCAGAATACCGCATTCCTTTTCGGCGATGGCGCAGGTGCTGCGATCCTCACGGCCAGCGATTCCGGTCACCGACTTCACCGTATCGGAATCTCCGGCAATGCCGACCAATACGAGTCCATCCAACGGACCGGCGGCGGAGCCCTAAGACCGGTCCCCGATCCCACCGGATACGACCTCGACACTTTTTACCTTCAGATGAACGGTCCCGCTGTTTTCAAGCACGCGACCATAGCCTTTTCAGAACAGATCAACGAGACCCTGGCCCGCGAAGGCCTCAAACCACACGAGGTCGACTGGATCGTGCCGCACCAGGCCAACGAGCGTATCCTTCGCGCGGTCAGCAAGCGGGTCGGCATTCCATTCGACAAGTTCGTCGTCACGATCTCGCATTATGGAAACACAAGCGCCGCCAGCGTCTCGATGGCGCTCGGCTGGGCAGCCGACGAGGGAATTTTCAACGACGGCGACAAGATCATCGTCTGCAGCGTCGGCGCCGGCCTGACCTTTGCCGGCGGGCTGGTCATCTGGTAGTTCCTCCCTCAGCCGTTTTGCAGCTCGTAGCTCAAGACGCTGATCGCATAGACAGCCGCTGTTTCGCACCTCAGGACTAGGGGTCCGAGCGTGATCGGCACAAAGCCGCAGCCAATTGCGCGGCTAATTTCTGCCGGAGTAAAATCCCCTTCCGGCCCCACGAGCCAAAGGACATTCCCCGGCGACCGACCCTGGGCTGTCCGGAACGATCCAAGAACTGTCTTTAGCGACCTGGCCCCCGGATGGAGGCTCGCAATCAGCTTCAAATCGTACCCCTTCGCCGACTCCATGAACGCTCCCGCGTCCTGAATCGGCTGGATCTCCGGAAGCCAGGGGTTTCCGCACTGCTTGGCCGCTTCCAAAGCGGCTCCCTGCCATTTTTCAATCTTCCTATCGCTCCTGTCCGCCTCGAGGTGCACCTGGGTCCTCTCGCTTTCGAGCGGCACTATCCTCGATACCCCGAGCTCCGTCGCTTTCCTCACGATCGCATCCATGAATCCCCCCTTTGGCAGGGCCTGTCCCAGAGTGATAGAGTAGGGCAATGGTTTGGCCCTCTGCGAAAAGCGCACCTTGAGTCTCGCCGTCCGCTTGTCGGGCTCTTTGAGGGTGCAGATCCACTCGGCACCCTGCCCATTGAACGCCGTGACCGTATCGCCCGTCCCTGCGCGGTTCACAGTCACCAAATGGTGCGATTCGTCGGGTGAGAGGATGATCTCTGTGGGTTCGGCGTTGGCCGGGGCGCAAAACACTCGAAAATCAGGCATAAGCGTCTCTTCGCCGGAGCTTCAATATCCTGCCAATTCTTTGCGAGCCGCAAAGTGCCCAAAAAAGAGGAAGGGCGTCGAACCTCCCGGCCCGGCGCCCTTCCACTACAAAACACACAACAAACTATGAAGAATCCGAAAAGAACACGTTACTAGACGCACTGGGGGAGACGCGCTGGCTCCCCAAACGTTCAAAACTCTGTCAAGAAGGTGAATTTTACCGGCTTGCCACGGGAATTCGATTCGCGTGGCATTGCGGCTTCCCCATTGCCCGGGTGGCGGAATTGGCAGACGCAGTAGACTCAAAATCTACCGACGAAAGTCTTGTGGGTTCGACCCCCACCCCGGGCACCATCAATGAGTTACGAAGAATCGCTCTTACCGCTGCTACCGCCCACGATGGCGACCACGACGACGAGGATGGCCACGAGGAGGACGAGGCTGACGGTCGACCAACCGCTTCTCCAGTGCCAGTGGATGAATCCGAGTGCGTTGTTCATGTGCGGATCCTGTGGTTAGAAATGTCCGGTGCCACGGAAAAGGAGGGCGTGAAACTGTGATAAACTTGGCCGGGTGCCGAATATCGGACGCCCAAAAATTCAGTCAATTAGAATGCCTCGATATTCTTCCCGAACCTCTGACGCCGGGGCTGAAGCTCTGACGAAGGGGATTTTCATGATTTTGGTTTTGTTCGCGCTCGGGATCGGGGGATTCGCCCATTTCACACAGGCACTTTTGTCCCTAATTATGATGGGGTTGCTCGTCGTCGTCGTTGTCGGGGGCTTGCTCCTCGTTTGGAATGCCCAATGGCTCAAGGCTAAAACGAAAGGGGCCATCACTCTATTCGCCGCTGCGGGCATTTTTTTCTGGTTCTTCTTTCTGCTGCAGCCGCCGATTGAATGGCCAGCGGTTGACCTCAAAATCACAAATATTACCCCTGCGACCAATTCCAGGAAAATAGTTCAGGGTCTTGTCCAGGAAGGGCTGTTCCCCATCCAGGTTATGGCACCGGTTCCTGCGTACACGAAGCTTCCGGCTGTTGGCCAGAAATTGCGACTCTACAGGAATCCGGAGGACGAAACTCAATTCAGCGTGTTGCCCGAAGTCACCGACGGCCAGTTCAGGCATCTCGGGCTTTTGGCCGTTGCCGGATTGGCCTTTGCCGGCGGCGCGGGTTGCGGGGTGAGTTCTTGGCGCCAACGGCACGCCAAACCTAAAGTAATGTTTGGGAGCTCTGGCGCGTCAGTTTGGGATCCCTCCAACTGGCCGATCGATTCTTCGCCTGGGAAATGCGGCGGGACCGGATTGCCCGGAACAACTGCAAATGCCGCGAACCCTGCTCCGACCGTGGAAATCCTCTGGCAAATCGACTGGTACCAATTTGAGAAACTGATGGAACGGCTCCTGAAACTCGAAGGTTACGACGTCACCCGCTTTGGCGGGGCAAAACCGGACGGTGGGGTTGATGTCTTGGCCACTCGCGACGGCAAGAAGACGGTGATCCAATGCAAGCACTGGAAGAAGCTCGTTAGGTCGGCAACGGTTCAGCAGGCTATCGGGATCCGCGTGAGCCAGAACGCGGACGAGGTGGTGCTGGCCACCCTCAATTCCGGGACTCGATATGCGCTCAGATTGGCTGCGCTACATAAGGTCGTGGTGATCGGTGCCGACGAGATTTTTAGCCGGATGCACCGTGTCGGACTCGGCGGATTCGCGGACCTGCTGGATCCGGACGCCAAGTGTTGTCCGCGCTGCGACGCGCCGATGGTCCTCCGCACCGGGAGAGGGAAAACGTTTTGGGGATGCACAAACTATGGACCTCTGAACTGCCCGGGAAAGATTGAGGTGTAGTGAAGGGGTTGACCTGCCGGCCATCGCTTGAGGGTTAAGATGAGAGTTCCGAGCGGTCGCTTTTCTGATCAGGGGAATGCCGTGCAGCCGCCTTCTCCGAGGAATTCAAATGTCTTGTCGAAACCGGGAGTCCCCTCTGGCACCCATATCAAAAGACCTTCACGGCCCCTGGTCAAAAGAACGCGATAAGCATTACGCCTTAGCTGCAAGGGGTCCTTGACTGAAGTGTCGCGGTACCGCTTTGCGCCGCTATTGTCCCATTTCGCTCCATTGCGCACAAAATCTCCTCCCCACGCGAGCAGCACATGGTCGAGTTCGAGTCCTTGAGCTCCGAACTCAGTCGCGGCTTCTTGTAGACGGCGACATGAATTAGGGGACGCTTCTGGATCGGCATACCATGGCCCAGCTCGGAAGAATCGGCTTTGCCGAACGCCGTATGCTCCAAGGTCTCGATCACGGCTCGACACCAGCAAGCCAAAACGGCTGTCCGGCAAATCTCGGTACTTTGCCCAGAGAAATTGCTGTGCTTTGGCCAGATCTCGGGTGACTCGCAGTTGATATCCGGCCCGAACAAGGTCCCGCGCGATGCCTCGCAACTTTTCGGGAGGAGAATCGTTCGCGACAATTCCGGCGGCCCAATCGCTAAGTCCGGCGGCGAAATTGAATCTGACGGAGGTCGCCAAATGGAGGTCCGGTGCAGTTTGGTACTGAACGCCGCCTCGAATGAATGATCCATGGAATTGGGCGGGCCCAATTGTTTCCCAATTTGGCCTATTGCGCACCGCTTCCGCCCACTGGCCGATGCCGGCTTCCTCACCGGTGTGTATTTCCTGGCCCTCTCCGATGAGGCCGATCACGACGCTCCACGACGGAATGCGTTCGGCGAATTCGATGAATGCGGCTGGCTCGGAGATGGCATCCCGACGACCGTGGTGGGATTTGACCTTTTCGGCGTCCCACGCCCGCTGCGCCTCGTCGAAAATAAGCACGTGATGTGGAGGTGCAGGGGCCGCCTTCCGCGAGTACCGTTCGACGAAATCACGCACCCCCCGAACGAAAACACGACCGCCACCACCGGCGCGCCTCAGTTCGTACTGGAGCACTTCGACCAAGGGCCCGTTTCCTGAAAGGAATACTGCCGGAGCCGTCGGCTTATCACCGGACTCCATGGGTGTTGCGAGATCGTCCAGGAACGGTTCGTGAGCGATCTTCAGTCCAACGTAAGTCTTGCCTGCTCCGGGAACCCCGCTGAGGAGAATCAAGAGGCGCTTTTCTTGGGCGCAAGCGCGTCGAATCTCTTTCAGGATTCGTTCGACCGCCGCTGCGGTTATATCGTCGATTCGCTTGATGTGGGGGAGGTCATGGTCCGCAAAGAACTTCCGCGCTGCCTGTACAAGAGAAAGGGATGGTTGCCACGTCTGCGGTGCGATGAATTCCGAGACTTTGATCGGCAGTGCGTCGGCGGGTCGGTCGAATCGTCGAACAACATTCAGTAGGTTGTCGGCATTAGTGCAGGTATGCCATTCGGCAAAAGTCTCGGTTCCCCGCCGCCCGTAGGACGCCAGAATAGTGTGTACCCTAACGTCTTGGGATCCGCAGAGGGCGTGATACCAGTAGAGGCGCCGAGCGTAATCCGAAGCCTGCTCGATGAATTCCGGTTGCCAGGCATCGTCGCCCTTCAACTCGATTACTAAAACCGCGCCAGAAACGAGCAGGATTACATCCGCTCGGCGGGGTCCGTCTGGCATCAAGTATTCGAGCACGGCGCCATATTCGATGCTCTTAGGTTCGACTTTGAGCAGAGCGGATGCGCTAGCCTGAACCGGTGGAACGGAATTTCGCCAGGCGCGGATCTGTTCTGGGGTGGCGTCGGCGACGAACGCGCTGAGCGAAGCGACGATTTCTTCCAACGAACCGCAAGTAAAGGCAGGCAGGCGGCTAGCCCAGCCGCAATACGAGTTGGCGAGATTCTCTTGTTCCATCATGTGAGTAAACGCGCGTAGCGCCACTGCAATCCCTCTGGAAGCGGAGCATAGGCTGAATCAGTCGGCGTCAACAGGGGCTTATCGCGCAGTTCGGCGAGTTCCTTTTCTCCCTGGGACCGGCGCGAATCGAGCAACCGGGAGACTTGCCATATGGCCTGCGCATTGGGAGCGATCAAGTGCTGATCCAATGCCCAATGGTGATTCTTGCACAGCGCTAGTCCGTTTGACGGATGGTCGTTGCCGCTGATGCTGAAGGGCAGGAGGTGAGCCGCATCCACGAATGTGATCTCGTGATCGGGCATCCGGATGCGCAGGCCGCAGGCCGTACACTGATGGTCGTAGGCCGCGATGACTTGACGCCGGAAAGCGGCGCTCCTGGCAACCACAGCTTCATCTCGAACCTCCTCCTCGTTGACCTGTCTGTCCGTGGCATCCGGCTTCGGCAACATCTCTCGAGCTTTCGGAAAGTACCGAGCAATGATCGCCGCGCGGAGGGCGGCGCGATCCGCCGGCACCGCAAATAGATGTTCCCATCCGCCCGTTATCAATGCGTAGACGCTTCCGCTTTCTGCGTCCGCCGCGCTCGGCGGAATAACTAGCGGCGTTGGCCCATTTGCGCCAAGCCGTACCGGCTCCCAAAATCCGTCTGTCCGAAGGTGAAAGAAAGGTAGCTCTGGCGCTATGTCATCATTGCTCGAACGAACAACTTCGAAGTAGGTCCGAAACCGCGACCGCAGCCACTGCGACCACTCGATCCGTTGGGGGGGCGTACGACCTTCCGCCACCGCGTCCAGCGCCGCAAGCAGAAGAACCGGCTTGTGCGGACGTTCGTGCCTTTGGTTTCCCGTACCGACTACTCCAACATTCAGAGAATACAATGCGTTGATCGCGGAGGATAAATTCATGCCTTAAAAATCCCGTGGTGCCACTTCAAGAACTCCGATGCCGGACGTGCACTTTCTCGCTGGGGCAAGACGGCGAGTGCGTGGCCGTCTAGCGCATAATAGTCGCGGCCATTTTCGAACTCTTCGCGAATGCGCCGACTCACTTTCACGTGAAAGTCGAGGGTAACCGTGAGATAACCCAAATCGAACAGGTTGTGAAGGTCGGATCGAAGAAGCAGGCCATTCCGAATCTCGTGCGGGCCACTTTTCGCGTACGGCCGGATGTGGCCGGCTTCCAATGCGGGAAGAGTCCTCTCTCCAGTAATCGCGCAGCGACGCGAGTAAGCGTCGGTAACCTCGACGCGAAAGGCTCCTTGGCCAAGCCTTGGGAGAACTGTCATTGGATGGCCGTACCGTGCTTGCTCTTCGATAGCCGCGGCAATGGGCGACGACGCACCGCGCCCCAATCGCGCACGCACATCGGTCCAGAGCGCCGAGCCCGCTGGAGAATCGACCGTATAGCCCTTTCCAGTGACAATATTCTTTTTCCAGTCGCTTGGTACCGGAATCCAGAGATCGCGTGTCCAGAAGAATGGTTCAACGAGGATCGTGCATCCGAGTTGAAGGCCGAGTTCGGACTTCTCCCTATGTTCGAGAATCCGGCGCTCGAAAGTCTCAATATCCGGCACGCCATTCTTCTCGCCAAATGCCTGCCAGGCGAGCGACAGTGGAAGAAACGTGTGCCTGACGAAAACACCACCACCGGCGATAAAATCAAGCGGTGAATGGAGCTTGAAGAGGAAAATATCTCCAGGTTGCAGCGCCTTGAAGTCCGCCTGGCTCCGAGGTCGCCAAAAGTTCACTTCGTCAGGCCTCCGCTCCGAAAGAAAGCGGAACCAGAGGTCGTTCGTGACTCCGACGAACAGTTTCATGCTGGTTTCTCATAGAGGAGAACAGGGCAGAAACCTCGAAGCGAGCTAACATTGGTAATGCGATTCGCTGGTGCGTACAAAAGCGTCATCGCCCGCGAGACGATCTTTTCAGTCTCGAAAAGCGAGCGGGGCCGGGCAGCATTCAGACCAAATCCAGCGATGATCGTTTACCTTTCAGACAAGCGAGGGTTTCGCGACGATGTGATGACTAATCGGATTGAGGAAATTATTCACGAGGCTTACCGCAAACAACAGCGCAAAGGAGTAAGCCCCTCCGAAATCGCGTCATGGCGGAATTCCTTGGGCTTCATGGATCGGATATTAGGTGACCGGGAGATACCTGACGACGCGGGGATCGCCGTTGAGTACATCGTACCATGCTCACAAAAGCGGATCGACGTAATGGTTACTGGCTCAAATGCAAAAAAGCAAAAGACGGCAGTCATCATCGAGCTCAAGCAATGGACTGAGGTCGAAGTTACGCTTAAAGACGGAATCATCAGAACGTTCATCGGGCGGTCGATGCGCGAATGGCCCCATCCATCGTACCAAGCTTGGTCATATGCATTACTACTTGAGGACTTCAGCGAGGTCGTCCGGAAGTCCTCAGTCCTATTACAGCCCTGCGCCTATCTGCACAACTGTGACCAGGATCACACTGTCAGAGATCCCAGATACCGCGAATGCTTACAAAAGGCCCCGGCATTTCTCAAGGACGACGCGGCTAAGCTGCGCGCGTTTATACGGGATCATGTAAAGTACGGCGATCGGGGGGAGATTATTTACGAGATCAACAGCGGGGTGATTCGTCCTTCGAAGGATCTGGCAGACAGTCTTGTTTCGCTGCTGAGCGGGAATAGAGAATTCGTTTTGATCGATGACCAAAAGCTTGTCTATGAAACGGCGTTGTCTCTTGCCGAGAAGGCTGCGGACGGGAGAAAACAAACCCTTGTCGTGGAAGGCGGACCAGGCACTGGTAAATCGGTTGTCGCTATCAATTTGCTGGTCGAGCTGACCCGCCGCGAAAACTTGGTGAAGTACGTGACCAAGAACGCCGCGCCGCGTGCGGTTTATGAATGCAAACTGAAAGGCGATGGGCGCAAGAGCCGGATCAGCAATCTGTTCACCGGTTCGGGCTCCTATGTGAATTGCAAGATCAACGAATTCGACGCTCTTGTTATAGATGAGGCGCATCGTTTGAACGAAAAATCGGGTATGTTTGCCAACCAGGGCGAGAATCAGATTAAGGAGCTCATCCATTCCTCAAAATTGAGCATCTTTTTCATCGATGACGCGCAGCGGGTCACGATGCGCGATATTGGCAGCATCGACGCTATTCGGGATTGGGCGAGGCGTAGCGGAGCCGAATTGACGGAGATGAAACTCGAATCTCAATTTCGTTGCAATGGCTCGGACGGATATCTCGCCTGGGTTGACCAGTTATTGGGAATTCGCCAGACCGCCAATCCAACGTTGGATGGCATCGTGTACGAACTCACGGTCTGCGATTCGGCGAACGAGTTGAGGGACTTGATCCGACAAAAGAACCATTCCCGAAACAAGGCGCGTATGGTTGCTGGTTACTGCTGGAACTGGGTCAGCAAGAACGATCGGAAGGGAGTCGACATCTCGCTCGATGATGGCGCTTTTCAAGCGCAGTGGAATTTCAACGACGCAGCTATGCCTTGGCTGCTTCAGTCAAAATCCGTGGAACAAGTTGGCTGTATCCACACCTGCCAAGGCTTGGACCTCGAATACATCGGAGTCATTTTTGGTCCGGATTTAGTTATTAGAAACGGTCAATGGGTGGAATTCCCAAATCGGCGGGCCAAAACGGACGCTTCGATTAAAGGATACAAAAAGTTGACGTTGATCGACGCGGACGCTGCCAGGAAGAAAATGGTAGAGATCATCCGGAATACCTACCGTACACTCATGACTCGCGCCCAGAAGGGCTGCTTTCTTTACTCGGTAGATCCCGAGACAAACGCGTTTTTTAAACAAGCCGCCAGTCGATCAGAATATCCGATTCTGCGGGAGGACAACCACCGGTACGCCGCAGAGGATCCGTAAGAGACGTCCGGTAGACACTGGCGAGTCGGCTCTTGATCCGTTGGTGTGCGGATGTACTCGCGTTGGTTAACGGCAAACCGAATTGATTTATAGTAGTCATTGGGGTTACTGTCAGTCGTTAAGGAAGAGATCCGCGAGCGCGCCAGTCACGTTCCACGAAAGTAGAGGGCTGTCCTGTCAAATCGCCAAGGTGCGCTCGCGGTTCGAAGAGGCACGAGAGTAGAGTGCCCTTTAAAGCTGCGGCAATGCGGCTCGTTTATTGTAAACTGAAATCCAGGCGTTGTGCTCGTCTTCGAGGTTTTCCACGACGAGTTGAATTACGGCTTCGTCGATTGCTGTGGGATGACCATGGGCAAATCGGTCGCGGGCCAATTTTGCGCGCTTTAAAACATCCACCACCTTGGGGAAACCCGCTGCCGCAAGGTCATCGAAATAGGTACTCGCGAAGATAACCCTGTAGAAGTCTCCCAGGCGATTGTCCAGGAACCGATGTTGCTGGAGTGTATCCTCAAGGATCTTCTCAGGAAGGTTGCGAAGAGCCGTCCGCCAAATGCGGGCAATCCGGGTCTCAAAGTATGCGCAGAAGAGGAGTACGATGGAGGCCTTGTCCGAAGGCTGCTGATCGCCGGGAATAAAAATGGACGGATCCGGTGGTCCGGGCGAACGCTTCCATTCGCGCTCAATTAACCGGAGATAGATGTAGTCTTCATACCGGCCTTCTGCACCCATGTAGACGTTGCGGTTAACGATCTGGCCACCCGGCAGCACCAACGGCTCCTGCGTTCGTATTGGTTGGCCGCATCCGGGGCATAGTCCCTCCGTTCTCCGAACGCCAGCGCAGTAGCCTGATGCGGT
>Ga0182024_10020942_pt1 | contig 11911 bp, 14 predicted proteins | sample P32metaG_FD_120480 | JGI IMG/M metagenome (GOLD analysis project Ga0182024, IMG submission 120480) | Permafrost microbial communities from Stordalen Mire, Sweden - P3-2 metaG (Illumina Assembly) | ecosystem: Environmental > Terrestrial > Soil > Wetlands > Permafrost | place: Sweden: Stordalen... | reverse complement strand
TTACCAGCGTTGTTAGTCAGATAGAACCCGCCGAACTGGAGGCTGACAACGCAAAATTGGCTCGACCCTAGAAAGGGTGTAATGTAGAATTCTGCAATCCCGATCTCATTGCCGCCGTTGGGGTCGGAAAATTTCGCCGTAAATGTAGCCGCCAGCCCCACTTGTCCAGACGGCGACATCGAGACTGCGGAGGGCGCTTGCGCGCTCGCGACCGTCCAAGATCCAACCAGTAGTACTGTTGTGATTGCTCTCAACACGATTTGGCGCCCTTTCATCCTCATACATTCCTCGTTGTTTCTATGGATTCCTAGTTGGGCACTTAGTTCTTTTTGCCAGTGATTGAAAATACGAGTGCCGTGGCAGTCTGAGCACTTGTGTTCTGCAGGAAGGGCAGGCTTAACCCACTCGTGGCGATTGGCTGTCCAGTAGAATCCGCAATTACGAAGAAGGGGCTATGGATGAAAAGCTGAGCCCCGATTCCGTATGGAATCGTCAGGGAGTACGAACGTCCCGTCTGGCCCTTCGCTATCAAGTCAGCCGGATAGTACATTCCGCCTGGAGCAAAAACTCCCACCAATAAGGGAGCGCTTCCGTTTGATGCGAGCACTCCAGACGGATCCGTGACCTGAATGGTCACTGCGGCTCCCTTTTTTACCGTGAGCTGCAGCGCAGCCTGTGAGCTCACGGACGGTGCAATGATTCTCGATGAAGGCCACAGACAAGGATTGACGTATCCCTTACCGGGCGCTTGAATACAAATCTCGACCGAGCCGGTAATGTTGGGCGCGGCAAAAGTTCCAGTGCTTGTACTTGTCACATCGACAACACTCGCCGGCCCGGCTCCTTGCGGTATGAAACGCACGAGCGCTACGACAGGGTTGCCGTTTTCATCGACTACAGTTCCAGTCACCGTGGCCCCCCTCACCACGACGCTAATCAGCACAACCGCCGAACAAATGAGACGCGGACTAATTCTCATAAATTCTCCTTAAATATTTCGACTTTTTTGGCCTGACAAGCTCCGGAGTACGTAACGTCAGCTCAGCTACCAGTGGAAACTCGGTCCGACGTACCCAAAAACCTGGAATCTTCGCACGTCTAGCTTGGCGAACAGACTAAACGTCCTTCTCGGAAACGATGGCGGCTAATGCCCGGACATGGAGATACACAAGATGGAAGGCCTCGATTCGGTCTTCTGTAGAGAAAACGCATCAAGAATTATCTTGAGTCTCATTAACTTAATTCTGTCGAGTAACATTATGTCCGCAAAGGATAATGCCACTGAAAGTCGTACGTGTCAAGATATTTGTTCGTCGATATCATTTTTGTTGGCATAGATCTGCATGATCGAGATAAGTAGCATACTCCGACGGCGGATGCGCTTATGAAGTAATAGTTTGAACGGGCGTCTTCTAGGATGGTACCCCCGTAAGTATCAGTGAAGTTGCCTTAAGGGTGCGCCGCAACCAGGCGACCGGCAAGTCTTGGATCGGACTGCTTAAGGCCGCTGCCACGCGCTTTGCAGAGCCACTACCGATTCGTTCATACGAGTCCTATAAGGTCCTGTTCGATCGGTGTTGTAGCCCGCGGTCGCGCTAACTGCGAGTGCTCGCGTCTCGGCAGACGAGCGACCCAAGTGGCATGCGAGCCACTGCCGTGCAAACAGGAGGTCCCAGCATCTTCGTGCCTTTCCAATTCATCTCCCTAGGGTCCACTTAAACAAGGTTGTAGTAAAAAATGGATCGCTAAAATCCACCGGATTCCACAGAAATCTGCGACGCTATTTTGAAAAAAGCTCGGCCTGATCGCCGAAAACTTGCCAGCCAAACCGCTCCTGACGAGAGAATATTTCCACTTTGCTCCCAGGGCAGGTCTCTTCAACCAGCGTGTAAAACTCTTCGGGTTTCCGCGAATGTTCTCGGCGGCGGGCCTGGATAACGGTCGTGTGACTGCCATTCAGAAAGACCGGCTTGCCGCGCACCGCGAGTAGACAGTGCTCAGTCTGGCCGCGCAGCCAACCTCCAGTGCCCATGCGGTCTTTGACCCATGTCAGAAGACTCTTATACTCAAAGCCCCAGGCGTCAATGACCTCAAACGCCACACGCAAGTGAGCGTTCGTCGTCCAGAGCCAGAGGATGGCATCGTCGTCGGCGATGTCGCAGACCGCCATGGATTTGATTTCCTCCAATGGCATCGTCGGATAAGGAAGCATACCTCCGGTCTCATATCGCCACGGCGGATCAGCAACGATGACGCGGAACGGTCCCGTTGGCAGCAGAAGGGGTTCGCGCTCAAGTTCTTCCGCCTGACGCTGAACGTTTAGTCGCCGATAGGCCGACGCCACGTTGCCGCTACGGTCCATCTGCTCCACGAGGTGGGCGTATTCATCCGGATCTTCTTCGGCGGCTTCAACGACGGCCTCCGCACGGTCTATGGTCGTCCGCCCAACACCCAGGTATCGGGCGATTTTGTCACGAGTCTCGCCTTGATAGGCCCTGCCGTTCGCGGGCATCCCGCCGCTCCAGAGGCTCGATGGCGCGTTTGAGCGCGATGATTTCGCTTGGCAGCAGATCCTTACGAACGAAATTCTCGTGCGCCTCGCCGCTCGCCGCTTGATAAAGATCGATGACGGTGACAAGGAACTTCATTCCAACCGAGGATTCGGCACGCTTCGAGCCGCCGCTGGCCAGCGATGAGACGGCCCTCCGGCGTGACAACAATCGGATGCAGCAAGCCGACTTCTCCGATACTGTCGGCAAGCGAGCGCAAATCGCCCAAATCCTTGCGATACCGGAATCCGACCTGGATTTGATCAATATTCATGCAGGGGGCAGGCGGTTCGGGCCGGTATCATCGAACCGCCATCGAGAAGGCAATCGGAAAGACTGACGCGGCGATAATTCCAGGAGCGCGGGCGATCCATGAGTAGAGTGTCGGCCGCGTATACCGTCAGCGCGCCGACAGCCTGCAAGATGTCGGCTATGGCGGGCGTTCCAGGACACGGATAGCGGTCGTCGTTGATTATGTCCGGGAACATGCAGGCGATGCAGGGCCCGGTTTTATCCTGCACAAAAACGTAGCCGTAATCACCATCTAGACTGACCGCGGTAAAAATCACCGAAATCCCTTTGACGCGGAAATACCGGCTCGCCGCAACTCGCGCGGGATTATTGTCGACGCCGCAAATCGCGACATCGCACGACACATCCAAACCGCGCGCAATGGCCTCCTGGAGCCGGAACGGAATTCCGTGAATGTCAGTCTCGGCGATGCACTCCTGCAGAAGATTATCCGCGAGCGCCAGCGCCTTGTTCCTTCCCACATCCTTTATATAGAAGCGCTGGCGATTCAGATTGCTGGTTTCGACGATATCGTCGTCGACCAGCGTTATGGCGCCGATCCCCTTCCGCGCCAGGGTGGGAGCGATTTGCGAAATGAGTCCGCCAGCGCCCACGCACAGCACGTGACTCTTCGAGAAAAGTTCCTGATCGAAGCTGGGAATCTTCCCCTGGCGGTCTTCAGCGCCGGGGATCGCTTTCCCTCGTAGACGAATCGATGTTTTTGAGACGGTAAATGCCGGGTGCATGACTCTCCACTCCTTCTCCGTATATTTCGATTTCAAAGTTCTGATCGAGCCGAATAAAGCGCACGAAGCCGTCCCGACTGAAGATTGCCATGATGGCGAGGTGCCCCGCGCTTTCCAGGCGTTTTTGGAAGTTTTCATCCGTTCCAGAAGGCCTCGTCGCGTCCGCGCCATTCTCCGGATGGCTGTGGAAGTGAGCGAGCAGTTTGTGGCCAAATTGTTCCAGCTTTATTAATAGGTTGTGCGTCGATGGCATGTCAGCCACAACGCTCAGGCGATTTCGGCGCTGGTGAGTGAACTCGACCGACTGATCAAGCACCAGGACGCCCTCGGCTTCCGAGCCGGTAACGAAGAAGAATTGCTCATCGGGATCCGCCGTTAATTTTTTGAAACACTCGTATAAGAACAACGAGCTGACGACGTAGCGCCGCGGCCCCGTGTTCGGCCTGCCGCTGTTCTCAGCCGCGATCCGCTCCAGGCTTTCCAGAAACTCGTTGGTGCGCCGAATTTCCGTGCACACACGCGAGGTGTTTTTCCGGCTGCGAGCGGTCTGGCTGAAGTGGTCCAGCAGTTTTTCCCGCTTTTCGATCAGGATCTTTCGTTTTTCTTCAAGATGGGTTGTTTTCATTTGTCGTATGCCTCTCTAATCAGTCGTTCGATGGTCATGATTCCGGAGCTGACGTCGCGGGGTTCCCTCGCCATGTGGACCAGATACCAGTCGTTGCCGCCATGCTGAAAACAGGTCCAATGACTATGGGTGCGGATTTCCGGCGACGGGCTATAAAGATAAAAATTGATGTGGCCGGAGTGCTCCTGCTCGATCCAGCCCTGGAAAGCGCCGTACGGCGTCTGATAGTTGCCGGAGTAAATGTTCGTTTCGCGGGTCCAGCCACGATCCTGCCAGTACGCATTTTCGCGGCGTTGAACAACAATTGAGGGGCCTTGCCCCCGGATCGCTCGCAAAAACATCTCGCGAAGCGAAGCGGGGGCAGGCCTGGTGCCAAGGTCTTTTACGCCCATACCGCGACGCCAACCTCGGCTTTGGTGGAGGCGAAAACCTTCTCGCCGTCCTTCACTTTGTCGTACATGGATTCGGCCGCGGCGAAAAAAGGTTCGCCGGGACCTTTGGACAACAGGTAGTCCGGAAGGTTTAATTGATGGAGCACATCGCCTGCAGTGGTGCCAGGCTGAATCTCCACGTCGCGAATCTGGCCGGTGCCGGCCACAACAACAGACAGTTTCTTCATATGTTTCTCCTAGTTGATTTGAAATTTGGGAGGCTGGTCCCTCTCCCGCTACGACTATTGAACAGAGGCGCTGAAAGGCGCCTCAAAAAAGAGACCAGGGAATGAATCCTTGGTCTCTTGAGCTTTGGTGGGCACCGAACGCGGCGAACCGCGAACCTTGTGCACTCCGTGCCCGTCCGTTACATATTCGGCGCGGGCACAACATCTGTGAGCTTGCCTTCGGTAAAATACAAATCGCGTTCCACACCAAGGCCTAGCCGGTTGCGAACCGATTCGAGTTCGGGAAGCAGGAAATAACCAAACTCGCTTTCCAGGCCGACGACGAAGCCGAAGAACAGAAAGTCGCCTTCCTGCTCACTGCCTTCCGTCACGTACCAGGTCCAGCCAGTGCCGGGCATGAAGAATTTCGCGTACACTGTTGGCTCCGCTTCTGCTTCCTGCGCATAGAGCGGCGGCAAACGCGCCCGGAGTTTATCGTCAAGCAACTTCATGACGCTAAATCGCCTCGAAGATTTTTTTGGCCTCCTCGAACTTCTGCAGCTGCTTGCGCTTTGCCTTCAGCTCTTCTTCCGCCTCGGCGATCTCGGCTTTCAGCTTGTCGGCTTGCTCCAGGACCACCTCGACCGGCGTTTTCTTCTTCCACGGCTTGCGGGCATCCGCTTTCGCGCCTGCTGATGGCGGAGTGCTCGCTTTCGGATCGTTCAGTTTCGGTAACGGCATCAGTTTTCTCCTGTGGTTGCTGCTGTTGGTCTTGCACCCATTTTTCGAGGCTCCCGATGGCTTTGCGCTTCGCCGGAAGCTCAATGTGGGTGTAAATCGCGTGAACTTTGGAGCCCGCCGAGTGGCCCATGAGCGCCATCCGGATTTCCTGGAGGACGCCCGCTTCCATCAGGCGGGTATTGAACGTGTGGCGGAGATCGTGAAAACGGACGTGGCGAAGTTCTGCGTTCTTGAGCGCGGTCTTCCACGAACGCTTCACGATTCGGACCGGCTGGCCCTTGTAGTCGACAATCAGCCCGTTGTCCTTACGGTTTTCAAGAAAAAGCTTCCATAACCGCTCGGTCAGCGGAATCTCGCGAGATTCCCCTTCGGGCGTCTTCGAGCGCGTCACGGCCAGCAGCTTGCGGGAGAAATCAATGTCTTCCCACCGCTGGCCCGTGATTTCGCCGCGCCGCATGCCGGTGTCGAGCGCGGCGATGATCATGGTGCGTAGGTGATCTATCGCGGAACCGAGAAGCATCCGCTCCTCGGCAATGCTCAATACCTGCCGCCGCGTGCGCCGCTCGCGGGCCATCTTCATCCGGGCTAGCGGATTTTGAACGAGCAACTGCTCGTCGACCGCCCAGTAAAGAATGTGCCGAAGCACACTCAGGTCCCGGTTAATGGTCGCGTCCTTAATGGACGGGTTCAGGTTCTTGCGTGCCCGCCGGAACTCGTCGGCGAACGACTTTGTCAGTCGCAGCACCAGAACGTCCGAAAAGCACGGCAGCAGAAACTTGAGGTGATATATATGATGCGGCCGGACCGATCCGCTGGCGATAAACCGGGCGGCGAGTCCGCCGAAGGTCATATGGGGATCCGCTTCGACAATCTGGAAGCGCTGACTGTTGACTTCCTCTTTGCGTTTAGCTTCGATGGTTTCGGCCTGCCTTTTATTTGCAGTGCCGGTAGAAAACTGGTGGCGAATTCCGTCTTTATAGAAATAGGACCACCACACGTCACCACGCTTTAACAGGCTCACTTTGTTGTTTTTCCTCCTTGGTTTTGTTCGATCCAACGGATGACTTGATCCCGGTAGAAGATCAATCTGCCACTGGCCCCGGACCGGAAGAACGGAATTCCTCGGGGAACGAGGGTCTGTCTTACGGTCTAGGGCGAGCAGCCGATGAGCGCGGCGACTTCGCGGATGCCGAGCGGGTCGCCGAGTTCTGGCCTCGGCTTCACGTGTAGCGGGTCCTCGCTTGGCCCAAGAATTGGTCCCAGGAATGGCCTTGGTTGCGCGACATTCGCACCATGCGGGCTGGGCCGGGCCATGGGCCAGCGAAGGCCCAGGGGAGGGGCAGGAAACCCGCGCAAACTCGCGGGTTTGCGCCTCCCGCCAGGTAGGCGAGTAAGGGAATGGATGTCCCTGTCTATCAATGTTTGTCCTTTTTTTTGTTTGGCCATAATGAGCGGAGTGCCTTTTGAATGAAATGTGGAAGGTGGATGTAGATCCACCAGAGGAGTGCTAATAGCAGGAACAGGATTACGAGCTGACCTTGGACCTGGCTATTGGTAGCGATTTCATGAACGATGCCGAAACCGACCATCATGAGCAGCAGAGCGAGAATAACGCCGGGCGCAAGCGAGAGGATGAAGAGCAGGGGACGCAGCCAGAGCGGCAGCGGAGGGGCAGGCGTGCTGAGATCGCGGGAGCCGCATTGGGCGCAGACCTCGGCATTGCGCGGATTGAGATGCCGCGCCGGGCAGAGCTTGGCGTCATAGGTTGAGCCGCAGTGACTGCAGTAGAGCGGATCGGCTGCGGTCAATCGATGGCATTGTGGGCAATAGCGCATAAGTGTTTCAAAGAAGCGGCAACCGAGCTTCGCCGATGGGCCGGAGCCACACGGGCGACCAGAGGCCGCACTGCTTAATTTGGTCAAAGGTCGTAAACCAGAAAATCTTGTCCGTCGATTTTTCGATAGCCGCCCGGATGTTCCGTAGCCGCCGTTCGGTGGTGACTACCACGAGCACGCGGAACTGGGGCTGGCGAAACATTTGCGGGAAGGCCCCCGACAGCGCCAATTGCAGGTAGAGTTGCGTCTTCTTCTGCCACACGGGAATGCCTTCGGTTCCAAGATCGGCTTCGAGAAACATCGCCCGGTTATTAGGGCCATCCACAATTTCGAAATAACCATCGGGGATTAACGGTATCGCTTGTGATAGCGGTTCCCGAAAGGAAATCCAACGCGCAAACGATAGGTCAGGGCGGGGCAGCGTTTTGTGCTTGACCGACAGGTAAATCTCATTGATGGCGAGCCGATGAAGAAGGAAAGGACTTGCGCCGAAACGGCTCTGGCGCATCGGCAAGCCGGACAGTCTTATGCCGGCCAAAGCTGCTCCTTGAGGTGAAGCGGTGTAGAGCGCTTTCTGTCCGACACGCTGATTGGCGATGAAGATGCGCCCAAGCACTCCTGATCGGGTCAGCGCCAGCAGGCGACGATTGGTGCGGCGCATGGAACGAAATCCCATGACCACTTGCGCTTGCTCGCGATCAATGACGCGTAGAATGTCGAGTTCCCGGAGCAGACAGCGATCCCGCTCCTGCACAGTCGCTCCAGTGCGCCTATTCCCAGTCATGCAACACCTCGTTGGTTGAAATTCGCATCGATTGATGGCGGCGCTGAATTTCAGCTTCGATTTCCGTACGACGGCGCGCCCAGCGAGCCAAACTGCGCCGCAACAGGTCGGCGGAATCAACGTCCGGCGTGGTGATGTTCGGAACCACGCCCCGCACAAAGCGCTCATGGCCGCTTTTTAGAATCAGGTGCCGCTGCGGAAAATTCTTCAGTTCCTGACCCAGGGTCCGCCCGCCATCGAGGGTGCTGGTAACCTTTTCGGCGTCGCTCGACGAGAGCTGAAAGTAAATATGGCTGCCGATGGCGGCCAGCGCCGAACGCATGGCGGGTGGGTGCTGATCCAGGAACTGATTGGCGCTGACAATTGAGACGCCAAACTTGCGGGCTTCTGAAAGAAGGGTATCCAGTCCGCTATCAAAAGCGATCAGGTTTTGAATCTCATCGCAATACAAGGTCAGCAGATCTCTGCTTCGGCGCGCAAACAGAGCGTTTTTCAATCTGGTGAGAAACAGGCTGCCGAGCGTGGCGGCCTGCTCACCCAGCCGGCCCTTGTCGAGATTGAGGATGATCCAGTAGCCGGAGTCGATAGCATCAGCAAGAGAAAAGGACGATTGAATCTGGCCGAGAATATGCCGGAAGTGTGGGTCGGCGGTGAATGTCGACACCTTATTGAGAATCGCGTCGCGCCAGGTGGCCTGCATGGCTTCGCTCGCGCGGTCGTAGCGCAGCGAGAAATAATCTTTGACTTCGGGATTCTGGACACGGCGCAGGCACATGGCGCGGAATGCGCTGCTGGTAAGCAAGGGCGGCAGCTCGAGAATCGATAAACGGTTATCGCCGAGCACGTGCAGGGAATTCCGCAATAACTCTTCGGTACGTGCGCCGAAGGAGTCGAGATGCCAGCGCTGCCTGAGTACCAGTGCGAATTCAGCGATCTGGACGAAGCTGTTTTGGCCCGTGCTCTGATCGATGACGTTCAAGCCGACCGAGTGCTCGCGGTCCCCAGGCTCAATGACAATCAGCTTTGTGCTCAGATCTTCGCGTCTGACGCGTTCGCGCTCGGCAAAGAGTTTCAGCAGCACCGGGGTGGTATCGCCGTGCAGATCGAAAAAGACGAACCCGCGGCCGGCACGAATATCCTGGCTCGCAAAGTGACGCAGCAGCATCGATTTCCCGCTGCCAGTCTTACCCAGGATGGATATATGTTCCGCACGTTTGCCGTGGGGAATGGTCACCTGAGCTCTCGCGAGCCGTCCGTCCAGGATTTCGCTACCCACATTTAACCCGCCATGCACATGGTTGCGCGAGGTCCTGCTCCGGAACCGGTTCCACACATTGGCGACAAATTGTTCTATGAATTGAGTCATTGATTTTTCGTTAGGGGCGAAGGAGAGTGGCCGACCGAGGGCTCCGGTTGCTACCGGCGGTATGATTTCTTCGATTGAACTTTCTGTTGAATATTCCGCTGACCGTGGTCGACCGCGCCCACATTAGGATTGGGTTTTGCAGTTTAAACTTCAAAATCACCATGCCGCCCTTGCCTCCTCGAAACGCAAACCACACTTCTCGCAGCGCGCTGTCAGCATCACCGCGCAACGGACGGTCGTGCAGCCGCAACGCCATTTGTGCATCCGGCTGCTGCCTTGTGGGCGAATGTAGAGTTGCTCGCCGGGACTTGGGAGCAACAGCGTCTCGACGCCGTGTTCGGAGAGGAGGTTGGTGAATCGGCCGGGCTCGATGCCCAATGTATGACCGCGCTCGTCTACTATTAGCCCGTAGAGCGATGCTTTGTCACGGTAGGCACGGTTGTGATAATTGTATCGACCGGCCTTTCCGAAGGTGTCCTGCCATTGATGGAGGAGTTCGTGAAGAAGAGTAACGAGCGTATCGGCGAACGGCCGATCCAAGTAGCTCGCATTAAGGGTTATTTCGTGGCGAAGGCCGAAGCCGTTCCGACCCGGTCTATAAGTGCCGAGCCTGCAGCGTCCGATGTGATCCAGACGGATCGCGGGCGTCTGAAGGCCGAGCCGAAATTCCTCATTGAAGCGCTCTGCCCATTGATGGGCCTTCGTCACCGCAGCGTTGAAATCCCAGTCTGCGGCGGTCAACGAATGTTCTCTTAGCGCGTCATTTACAGGTTCACCGTCAATTCCGGCCGGCACGACAAGTCGGTGCTTGATGGTTGATTCCACGCGCTTCGGGTTGAAGGTTATTACACTCACTTACGGTTCTTCTTTCCTGGCTTCGGCCTGGACTTTGAATCCGCAGGCTCATCTGAAGCAGTTCTGAGTATTAAGCTGGGCGGGTCTCACGAACGGCACTGCGCAGCCACTCGAACGGAGTTCCACTTCTACTCCTTTGAGTGAGTCGAAGGGGCTGATTTCCCTGCGAAGCCATAATCCATCGGGATCTTGGCGGCCTGGACTCGATTACTGACGCCTAACTTGCTGAAAATAGTCTTCAAGCTGTTTTTAATCGTGCTTTCTTCGGCGATATCCATTCGTGCAGTAATTTCGGCATTCGTCAGGCCATATGCGATATATTCGAGGAGCGCAACTTCAACGCGCGACAGGTTGTAGCGCCACGCTGCCAGGGCGCGGCCAACTTCCGCAGGATCGTGAAAGCCAAGATGCATTGGCATAAGGATCGGGCGGAGCGGTCCATAGAGGCTCGCGACGTCATCATATGTAATAGGAATAGGCACGGGCCCCTTCTCGCCGTCCTTCAGTCAACCCTTTTGGGCATCTGTCCAAGGGTCCGGACGAACTACTTTTCGATTCCGTCTGCCTTCTCTGCCCTCGCGCTATTCACGATGAGCGTTAAGTGTTCCAAGGGGATTTGTTCGCAAGTTCTCACTGGGCGCGGTTCCCGGAACACACTTTCTACACAGGCTTACGCAGCGCTCAACGCCTGGCGCTCAGGCGCGACGCCATTGATCAATCTCGATATCTTCGCTAATATGAAGGAGGGCCAACAGCCATCAAAATTGGCGGAACCTCGGTTCGATGTGAAAACTCGACATGCGTGCCACATAGCATGCATCAGCCGAGAATTTAGGCCACTGACCCGGGCGGCGACACGTTTCCTTAAACACTCGACGCAAACGCGACATATAACTGTTGTCGGGCTGCAGATTCCATCCGCATACGGGAGGCATTTGTTCGAGATCTCGGATGGTGAATCTGCCCTTCGGATGGTCGCACAAGTCTAGGATGCGGCCGAGAAAGCTGAAGCAAGACACTGGCGAGCGGCACGTCGCATGGTCGTAAAGCCAGCATCCTTCCCCAATTCGTTCCAGGGCCACTTCGCGGCAATCTCTAGAGAGGCTGAGACTTGCTTCCGCTCGAGCACGTTCCAGAAGACCAAGACCCCCAGTGAGTTCTAGGGCGGAGTCGCTGATGCGCTCGAGCTCCGCGATACCGAGCGCTTCTGAGTCGTGGGTTTCTTCAAGCAGGCGGGCTCGATGAAACGTGGCCTCATGGCGCGCCAGCGAAACCGCCTGAACATTCTGGCCCGCGCACTTCTTTGGACTCAAGCAATCTGACGCGGCGCGATTTAGCTCGAGCGCGCGCTTAAGGTGCTTTTCTCGCGTAGGGGGAGCCAGGATCGCGAGACAGCGCACTAGGTCTTTGACCGCCTGAAAAGATTCTTATAAAACACTTCCTATCAAGAATGTTTTCGTGCATACTTGGGTATGGCACGTCCCGTCCTGAGTATCAAAGTCACCCCAAAGCATCAGAAGG
>Ga0182024_10020941_pt1 | contig 11911 bp, 10 predicted proteins | sample P32metaG_FD_120480 | JGI IMG/M metagenome (GOLD analysis project Ga0182024, IMG submission 120480) | Permafrost microbial communities from Stordalen Mire, Sweden - P3-2 metaG (Illumina Assembly) | ecosystem: Environmental > Terrestrial > Soil > Wetlands > Permafrost | place: Sweden: Stordalen... | reverse complement strand
TTTCGCGCGTGCCGGACAGGACGGTGACCTCGCCCTTGGAGGCGTCGCGGACGTAGGCCATGACCGTCTCCGCCGGCGGGGGGCCCGACGGCTTGGTGATGACGCCGAGCGGCGTCGAGTTGCTGTCGCCATGGAGGGCGGCGGCCGCGAGCTTCGGTCCGCCGATGACGACGGCGGCGCCGGCCGCCGCGCCGGCCGAGGCCTGCAGAAACGAGCGTCGATCGAGGGCCGGCGTCGCGGCCTCAGCGGCCGGGCCGGCTGCGATCGCGGGCCGGCCGGGCCTCACGAACGATGTCTTCAGAAACGAGCGTCGGGTGGGGTTCGACATTTTCAGCTCCAGTCCACATCCGTTTCGGGGTTTCGACCGTAACAACGGCTAGCCCCGCAAAACACAACTGCCAGTCGCTTGCAATTGGCTGGTTGGAGTGAGCTGAAGGGGCGGTTCGGCTTATCGGCGAGCGCCCGGAGGGAGAGCACGGTGTCGGATAACGGATCGGTTGCAGAGAGCACACGCCGGCTGCGGTTGCGCGATCGCCTGAGTGCCGGGGAGTGGCGCGTGGTCGCGGGAATGGCGGCGGTCGTGGTCGGCCTTCATGCCGTCGGCTTCTTCCTGCTGTTCGCGCTGGTCGCGCCGCACCACTACCGCCTGGGGGGCGGCGGCGCCTTCGCGATCGGAACGGGCGTCACCGCCTACACCCTGGGGATGCGCCACGCCTTCGACGCCGACCACATCGCCGCGATCGACAACACGACGCGGAAGCTGATGTCGGAGGGCAAGCGCCCGATGAGCGTCGGGTTCTGGTTCTCGCTCGGGCACTCGACGGTCGTGTTCGTGCTGGCGTTCCTGTTCGCAGTCGGCGTCAGGGCGCTGGCCGGCCCTGTGACCCACGGTGGCTCGCAGCTGCACAAGGTGACCAACTGGATAGGGACGGGCGTCTCGGGAACGTTCCTGTACCTGATCGCGGCGATCAACCTGGTCGTCCTGGTCGGGATCCTCAAGGTGTTTCGCGAGATGCGCGCCGGGCGCTACGACGAGGCCGCCCTGGAGGAGCAGTTGAACTCACGCGGCTTCATGAGCCGCATCTTCGGCCGCTTCACGAAGACGATCGCCAAGCCTTGGCAGATGTATCCGCTCGGCGTGCTGTTCGGCCTCGGCTTCGACACCGCGACCGAGGTCGCGCTGCTCTTCCTCGCCGCGGGCGCGGCCGGTGCCGGACTGCCGTTCTACGCGATTCTCTGCCTGCCGATCCTGTTCGCGGCCGGGATGTCCCTGCTCGACACGATCGACGGCTCGTTCATGAACTTCGCCTACGGCTGGGCGTTCTCCAAGCCCGTTCGCAAGCTCTTCTACAACATCACGATCACGTGGCTCTCGGTTGCGGTCGCGCTCGTGATCGGCACGATCGAACTGGGCGGCATCGTCGCTTCGCAGCTCAACGCCCAGGGCGCGTTCTGGTCCGGCCTCGAGAACATCAACATCAACACGCTCGGCTTCATCATCGTCGGCATGTTCGTCGCCACCTGGGTGTTCGCGCTGGCGATCTGGCGCTTCGGCCGGATCGAGGAACGATGGGGCGTGGATCCGGCGCCGCCCGCCGGAGGGGAGCCGTCATGACGCTCGCGCCGCACACGCACCGGCTGCCGTTCGAGACGCTCGACGATGCGGTCGAGGCGCTTCGCCGGCGCGGCCTGCGACTGTCGATGACGCGCCAGCTCGTGTTGGAGGCGCTGTTCGCCGCACGCGGCCCGCTCGCAGCCGAGGACATCGCGTCTCGCCTGAAGCTCGTGCCGACCTCCGTCTACCGCAACCTCGAAGCGCTCGAACGCCATGGGCTCGTGCGCCACGTCCACCTCGGGCACGGCCCGGGGCTGTATGCGCTCGTCGGTCACGGCGAGCAGGAGTACCTCTACTGCCCGGGCTGCGGGACCGCCCACACGGTCCGCCCCGAGTTGCTGGATCCGGTGCGCAGCCACATCCGAAAGCGCTTCGGCTACGAGGTCCGCTTCACCCATTTCGCGCTCGTCGGGCGCTGCCGCAACTGCGCCGCGCCCACCGGCGCCTGAGGTCCGCGCCTCCGCGGCCCCTGCGCGATACTGACGCCGTGAGCGCGCGCAACGTTCTGGGTGGAGAGCTCGAAGCGTGCGGTGTCGAGCCGCTGACCGGCTTCTTCCGCGACGGCTGCTGCAACACGAGCGAGGACGACCGCGGCAGCCACACGATCTGTGCGGTCGTCACCGCCGAGTTCCTCGAGCACCAGCAGGGCATCGGCAACGACCTGAGCACGCCGATGCCGAGGTATGACTTCCCGGGGCTCGTTCCCGGCGACCGCTGGTGCGTCACAGCGGCGAACTGGTTGCGGGCGTTCGAGGACGGCGCCGCCGCCTTCGTCGTGCTCGCGTCGACGCACGAGCGAGCGCTCGAGATCGTTCCGCTCCCCGCGCTGCGCGAGCACGCGGTCGATGTTCCCGCCGACCCCGGCTCGCTCGTCTGAGCCGTCGCGGCGATTGGCGTAAGCTGAGCGGATGGCCTCCACAGACGACGACCTCTTCGGCGCTGAGCACGTCAGCGTCTACCGCGAGACCGGCGGCGAGCACGGCTACCACTGGCGCGGAACGACGATCCTGCTGCTGAGCACGACCGGGCACTCGAGCGGCCTGGCGCGGACGACGCCGCTGATCCACCGCACCGACGGCGGCCGCTGGATCATCGTCGCCTCCAAGGGCGGCACGCCCGAGCACCCGTCCTGGTACGACAACCTGGTCGCAGACCCGAACGCGACGATCCAGGTCCTCGCCGAGGAGATCCCGGTGAGCGCGAGCACCGCCGAGGGGGCCGAGCGAGACCGCCTGTGGGCGCTGATGACCGAGGTCTGGCCGGGCTACGACGATTACAAGGCCAAGACCTCGCGCGAGATTCCCGTCGTCGTGCTGACGCGCCGCTGAGCCTCGCTGCGCAGCGCCCGGTCGCCCTCGGAGGCTGTGTGGGGCACCGCGCGGAAGCGGCTGGCGTCGGGCGAGCGTTGCGATGCTTGCGCAGTGGAGAGTTGAGAGCGCAGGGTGAGCCGATGTTGCGCGTGCGGTTGAAGTGACGCGGGTCCGGCGGGGCTAGCGCTCAAAGCCGAATTCGGCCTGGGTCTGGCGAGCCTGCCGAGTTGCCGGCGGCGCCGTCTGCGTTGAGCTCGAAGCCGGTGTGGCGATGGTCGGCGTCGCGGTGACGCTGTGGGTGGAGGTGGCGGTGTGGGCTCGCTGCACGCCGAACTCCCGGCGGATCTGCTCCACCGCTGTGATGTGCCTCAGCCTCGGCTGAAGCACGTTCGATTCAGGCGCGGCAGCGGTAGCCGTCGGCGACAGCTGTACCGATGCCCGCGCCGGGTCGGTCCCCGTCGGACGTACGGTGGGCCGCCCAACATTGCGGTGCCGGGGGTCCGTCGGGTGGTCGGCCGCCAGGTGTCGGTGATGCTGCACCAACCCCAAGGGGGGCAGCACGCCAAGATGGGCGCAAACGGCATAGCTGCCTGCCGCGCCCGCAACGCACACCACCGCGATCCCGACCTTGAGCGCGCCCAGACTCGCCATCGAGCCGCCTGCCGCCCCAGCTCCACCGTAGCTCGTTTCTGCAAGCGGGTGACGCGCGAACGCGAACACGCGCCGCACGCCCGCGTAGCCGCCGCAGAGCCTGAACCAGACGCCGCCGGCGAGTGCCGCCGGTATCGGCGAAACGGCCGCCATCGAGCGCGCAGCGCGATCCTTGTCGGCTGCCAGGCGGGCACATGACTGGCAGTTCGTCAGGTGCACCTTCGCACGAGTCAGCGCCGGTCCTACCGCGACCCTCGCGCACAGCGCAAGTATGTCCGGCTCAAGGCGCTGGCACCGGTCGCCGCGCTCGTACTCCTCTACGAGCACTCGAAGCTTCGAGCGAGCCCGCTGGGCCACCTTGCGGTACTTCTCCACCGACCAGCCGTAGCGCAGGCAAAACTCGCCCGCGCCCATATCGACGCACACCTGACTTACCAGCACAAGCTGCTGGTCGCGGCTCAGGTCGGCGATGACCTCACGCAATCGACTGAGCTCGGTCCGGGCAATGGCCTCCTGCTCGACCGCAGCACGACGGTCCTCGAGGTCGCCGGCTCCCTGTTCCGGAGAGTCGACCGACACCGCACGCGCCATTGCCGTCTCGATCGAACTGCGCCCGCCGATCGCCCGGCGGCGATCCTCGATTCTGCTCGCGAACTTCTGCTCAAGAGCATTCTCGACGTGGTCCAAGGAGGCAAACGGCGATCGCCGCGAACGCGCGACGAGCTCAAGCGTTGCTTGGCTATAGCAGTCCTCGAGGTCCTCCCAACGAAGCCTGCGACGGTTGACCCGAAGCATCCGGTCCCGACGGGCGTCGGCGATCCGCGCCACCGCTTCCGCCGGGTCCGCCGCAGCATCGTGCTTCGCGAGCGCCATCCTGGGCTCTTCCGACGGCCGCAGATGAATCGGGACGGCGTGCGTCCAGCTTTCCATAATGCGCCGGCAGTCTAGGTGCGCGACGACGCGGCGCCTGGGGAATTCCCTCCGATCTTCCACTTCCGCGGCCGCAGACCGCCCGCGAGGGTCCTCGAGCGCACGGGCATCCGGCCTGGGCGCGGCCGTGGACGCTCGTGTCCAGTGCGCCGAGAGTCGGACGGAACAACCCAGCGAGTCCTCATGGCTGCGCTCGCTCAACCCGAATCCACCCTCGTCCGCGCCGACCGTCTGGCGTCGGGCGAGCGCCGGCGTGGACTCCGCCCGCCCTTCGGCGTCGCCCCCCAGGCGCCGCGCGGTGCGGACCACGCCGGCGCCGGTGGGGGTTCGTGATGCGGCGCAGGCCGATTGCCGTCTACCGGGTGATCGACGAGGAGGAGCTGCTGGGCGGCGGCTCCAGTGAGACCCGCGAGGGACCTGTTCTCCCTGACGATCTCGAACGCGCAATCTCTGGGCGCGTGCGGCGACGGCGCCGCCGCCCGCGATTGCACGGCGGCTGGGGCGCGACCGCCGCGTCGGTGGCCGGGCTGTCGGCGATTGCGGTTCTGCTTCTGTCCACGACGGCGCATGCGCCCGCCGCTCCAAGGCCGCTGCGGTTCGAACCGGTGTCACGCCAGCGTCGGTCAAACGTGTCGCGACCGCCGGTTCTCACGACGACGCCGGCACACCGACGCGGAAAGCCTCGCCGCAGCCGCCCGGCGCCGCGCCAAGTGCGTCGTCCGGTCCTCCACCGCAGGGATGCGTCACGCAGCCCGTCTTCACAGCCGACGCGCGTTCAAGCCGCGGCACCGCCAGCGGCGTCGGCTGTAGGAAGTACTTCCGTTGCGGCGCCGGACTCCGCACCTTCGACGATAGACCCGAGCACGGGGCCGAGTGCCGAGTTCGGGTTCGAAAGGTGAGCGCGTCGCGGTCCCGCGCCCGCGTGACGCTAAGGCGGCGTCGCCTTTGGTCACTGCGGCTCTCACTCGGCGCCACCCGTTGGGTGCTGTACGTGGTGGCCGTCGTCGGCGTCGTGGCCACGGTGCGCAACGCCGTCGATCCGCCGTTTCGCCGTCTGGTCACAGTCGAAACGAAACCTCTCTCTGATGCGAGCTCGGCGTGGTTCGCGCTCAGCTTCGCCCGCGCATACCTCACTTGGACGGCTAACCCGGCGGCACAGCTGCGGGCTCTCGGGCCGTTCATCGCACCGACCGTCGATCCGGCGGTTGGGCTGACCATCGCACGGCGCGGTGCGGATCCAGTCGACTGGATCGCGGTCGCCGCCGAACAGGAAGGCAATGACGGCGATCGCGACTATACGGTTGCGGCCAGCACCCGAGCGGGCCTCCGATACATAGTCGTCGCCGTCGCGCGCGGCGCTGATGGCAGGCCGGTTCTCGCCCATTACCCGGCACTGGTCGCGCCGCCGGCCGTGGACGCGGCGATTGCTCTGGACGGCGGATCGTTGCCGGCGGTGACCAACGGCGCGGTCGCAGCTGTGCTGGATCGCGCGCTCAGCAACTACATCGGTGATTCGAGCCAGAACCTGGCTGCGGACCTCGCGCCGGGGGCGCGCGTCGACCCCGTTGCCTCGGGTCTGGTCCCACGCGGCATCGAACGACTGGCGGCCGAGCCCTCGGGCTCGGTGCTCGCGACCGTGCGCGCAGCCGACCCAAGCGGGGACGTCTTCACGCTCGCCTACGAGGTGTCGCTAGCCGAACTCCACGGGCGCTGGGAGATCACGCGGATCGAGCCATGACAACAGAGCGGAGGGACAACAATGAAGCGATTCGTCGCGTGGGGAATCGCGACCGCCTGGGCGCTGATCGCGCCCGCGGTGGCGCTGGGCGCAGGCTCGCTGACCAATACCAATGGCGACTCGCTGGAATCCGCCGCCAGCCAGGCGAGCGACACGGGTCGAACGGTCGCGCTCAGCCTGATCGGCCTCGCGCTCGCGGTCGCGGCGGTGGTGCTCGTGTTCAAGAGGGACTTCAAGGAGGCCGTTGGCGTGTTGGCGATCGGGATCATTGCCGTGCTGCTCGCAAGCCCCGCAGGTCTGAGTGTTTTGCAAAACACGGTGTCGCTCCTGTTCGGTTCCCACTGATCAGTGAGCCAGGGCGCAACCTGGCGGGACCGTGGCGAGATCCGCGGTGAATGCGCAGCTAGAGATCCGTTCCTTCCGCTCGGTCTTCGCCCTCGAGCGGCGGATATACAGGATCGACACGCTGCGGCTGAACCCCGGAGGTGTGCCGCTGCGCGGGATCGCCTACGCGCTGGCGCTCGTGCTGATGGCGTTGGTTGGTGGCGCCGTCCCTCCGACGGCGTGGCTCGACGGCCTGGTTCCGTGGTACCTGCGCGACATCGGCATGCCGGTGGGCCTCGCGGCGCTGCTCGGTGCACTGCGCCTCGACGGTCGGCCGTTTCACCTTGCCGCCCAGTCGATTGGCGCATATGTGTTTGGCTCGCGCCAGCTGAGCGGCCTGCGTGCTGCGCCGCGCGCACGTCGCTGGCAGCCACCGGAGGTGATTTTGATCCCCGATGGCTCCGACTCCCGATTTCGTTTGCTGCGATTCCGGGGCCCGGGCGCCGTGCTCGTGCAATACCCGCATCTCCGAGTGGAGTGGCCTGCGCGCGCCCGCGCGGACATCACGCTCCACCCGCTCCACGGGAGCGCCGGACGCGCGAGCGTTGTGGAAATTGCGCCGGGCGCCGTACTCGAGGTCCGCGCCAAATGAGTCTGCGACGTCCGTTGTCCTTCGTCTACGGCAACTGTGTTCACGGTACGTGCGGCGCGTGGGCGCTGTTCGCCCTGGAGCCCTACAGCTATGTGACGCTCACGGCCGAGCGCAAACGTGAGCGTTTCGGCCGCATGCTCACAGCGCTCGAATCGCTCGAGGCGGATATTCAGATCCTCCGCGTCGCTCGCCGCTGGGATCCGGTCAGCGAGCTCACTGATCTCGGCGCGGGATACGCCGGTCCGCACACGACCGCACACTCCGCCTATCTCGAGGAGCAGATCGAGGCGCTCGCCGATGAGCGCTCCGAGTTGCCGGCGGTCTACCTCGCTGTCAGCCTCGAGCCGCCGCAGCGTGACGTCGCGACCTTTCTCTCAGAGCTCGGCAGTGGGTCGACGCGCGACTCGTGGAGAGCGATCGGACGTGCGCTGCGTGTGGGGCCGAGTAGCCATTTCTCCGCCGTCGAGCTTGAGCGGCTGCGTATGCGTTCAGATGAGATTCACGCCCGGCTCGAGTCGAGTTTGCCAGCACGGCCCGCGCGGACGGTGGAGGTTCAGTGGCTCGTCAGACGAGCGTTCTGCCGCGCGCTCGGCGAGCCCGAAGTCGATGGGTTCCACGAGCCTCGGGCCCTGGTGTTCGAGCGTAACGGCGCAGCCGTCCTGGCGCCGCTTGAGGCGGACGTGATGCGCTGGAGCGAGAGCTACGTGGAGCACAGAGGTCGCCTGCTGCGCGTGGAGTCAGAGCTGGGATCGAGCTGGCAAGCGCAGCTGGTGGCCGGGGCACTCCCCGAGAGCGCGGCCTTTCCGAGTTCGAGGCTGGAGCTGATGTTCGCCCCCGCCGAAGCCCTCCCGTTCGGAATCGATCTCACGCTCTGTGCCCGGTACCTGCCGAACGATCTCGCGATGCGGCTCGTCCGCCGCCGCGTCCAGGACGCGGACGAGATCATGCGAGCAGAGGCTGGTGGCGACCAGGGCGTGTCCGACCGTGGCTACGGCCGCACTCAGGAGGCCCGGGACCTGCTCTCCTACCTGCAGTCAGCCAGCCACCCGCCGCTGTTGCGGGCGATGTTGGCGGTATCCGTCGCAGCAGCGGACGAGGATGAGCTAGAGCGACGGGTGGAGGCGGTACGCCGCGCGTTCGGAGAGGTGCGTCTGCACCGGCCTCTGGGGGACCAGTTGCGGCTGTTCATCGCCGGGCTACCCGGCCAGCGCTCGTCGGTTGCCGGCTACGACGACGTCCTGACCACAGAACAGGTCGCGGCGATGATGCCGCTCGCGACCCACGCGGTCGGCTCCCAGCGCGGGTTCCACCTCGGCCACACGCTCAGCGCGACGCGCCATCCGGTTCGCCTCAATCTGCGCGAGGGCTCCGACGACGATCGCAACGCCGCGATCCTTTCGGTCGGCTCGCTCGGCTCGGGCAAGACCACTCTCAACCAGAAGCTCGCCTACGAGGCTTTCCTGCTCGGAGCGCGCGTGATCGACTGCGATCCCAAGGGCGACCACCGCATGCAGGAGCTACCCGAGGTCGCGCCGTACGTCGAGACGATCGCGCTGCAGGGAGAGCGGGCGTTGCGCGGCATGCTCGATCCGCTGCGTATCGCGCCGGAGCACCTCCGCCAGGACGCAACTGTCTCGTTCCTTTGCGATCTGCTGCCGGCACGCTCCGAGGCGGCTTGGGAAACCGCTGTCGCTGGAGCAGTGGATGCGGTTCGCCGGCGCTCCAAGCAGCCGACTTGCTTCGAGGTGATCCGTGCGTTGTCGGCGGGCGACGCCGTCGACCAGCAGGTGGCGAAGACGCTCGCTGTCTACGCCGGTGCCGGGCTCACCCAACTCGGCTTCGCGGACCCCGACGTCCGTCTCCCGCAGGTGGGGACTAAGCAGGTCACCTACGTGCCGATACGAGACCTGCCGGCCCCCGCGGCCGGAAGCGCGCGGTCCGAGTACTCGCCGCTCGAGCGCGTCGGAGAGCAGATCGTTCGGCTGATCGCGATGTTCGCGATGGCGCTGCTGTCGGCGGAGCGCTCGCGCCTGAAGGTCTTCTCGTTCGACGAGGGATGGCGTCTGTTGGGTGACCCGGTCGGGCGGATGCTGCTGGCCTCGCTTCAGCGGATGGGTCGCAGCGAGCTCGCCGTTCCGATCATCTCTACCCAGCTGGTGAGCGACACCCTGCTCGACGGCCGCGAGACGCTCGAGAACCTGATCGGCGCGACCTTCGTCTTCGGGTTGCGCTCCGAACGCGAGGCGGAGAGGGCGCTGACGCTGCTCGACCTCGACCCCGACGACCGAACGCTGCGCGACCGGCTGCTCAGCTTCGACGCCGGTCGCTGTCTAATGCGCGACCATCGTGGGCGCGTCGAGGCGGTCCAGGTCGAGGTGCTCGTGCCCAGGCTGCTCGCGGCGTTCTCGACGACACCGCCCCGACAGTGAAGCTAGTGCGACAGCGACGCATCGCGCTTGCCCTGGTTGCTGGCGTGTTGTGTGGCTGCACGAACGTTGCGGCTGCGGCGGATGGTGCGACATCCGTGTCGGCAAGTCCACTCGCCGCGAATGGCTTCGAGAGCCCGTCGTGCTCGTCGGCGCAGCTCGAGGCTCAGCTCTCGGAAGCCGAGCGGACAAATTGTGCAGTCTCCGGGGTCGCGGTGGCACCGGTGCCGCTGTCGAACTACGCCATCGACATCGATATCCCAGCCGGTCTCAGCGCCAGTTCCGGCGAGGACATCGACTCAGTGGTGCAGGACCTCTTCGTGACGCCTGTTTGGACCGCCCTCGTTTGGCTGATCCACGTGTCGCTGATTGCCCTGGAGTGGTGTTACTCGCTCGATCTTCTCGCGCCGGCGACGCTAGCGCGTGCGGCGTCGGTGCTTGGAGGTGCCCGCCAGGTGTTCACGGATCCATGGCTCGGGCTGGTGCTGGCGGTAGCGGCCGTCGGCTTCGCGTGGCAGGGGCTTGTCCGACGCCGGGTCCTCGACACCTTGGGTCAGGCGGCCCTGCTGGCAGTGATGGTGGTCGCCGGGCTTTGGATCATCGCCGACCCGTCGGGCACGGTCGGAGCCGTTGGAGGCCTCGCAGATCGCGCCGCCCTCGCAACGGTCGCCGCGAGCGCGACCGGCGACCCGAGTACTCCGGTTGCAACGGTTGACGGTGCCTTCGCCACCGTCTTCGACAGCGCGATCAGCGGGCCCTGGTGCTATCTGGAGTTTGGCGACGTTGACTGGTGTCGCGATCCGGCGGCTCTCGATTCACACCTGCGCACGACGGCGAATCGGCTAGAGACCCTGTACCGCGCGGAGGCCTCCTGCCGGGGGCCGACAGTCGGTCTGGTCCAGTGCGCGCCCGGTGGCAGTGCGCTGCAGAGCCAACTCGGCGGAGCGGCAACTGCATTAGGCGACGCGCGAACCAACGGCGAGCTGTTTCTGGCACTTCCCGCGCAGGCGCTTTCGCGCACAGCACTCGCTGAACAGTCCGCGACGCCAACGCTGTACGGCACCCTGTGTGGCTCCAGCGACCCGACCGCCTGTACTGCGCCAACGGCTCCTCAGGCCGAGTTCCGGTCCGCGTCGGGCACGTGGCCGCGCGTCGGCGGGCTGTTGCTGATCGTTGCAGGCACGCTAGGGATGGTGTTGCTGCTCGGGTTCCTGGCGCTCCGATTGCTAGGAGCTGCGCTTGCCACCCTGCTCTATCTCCTGCTGGCTCCGCTCGCGGTACTCGCCCCGGCGTTGGGCGAGGGTGGACGCGACGCCTTCCGTCTTTGGATCACGCGGCTGGCTGGTGCGACGTTGGCCAAGCTCGTCTACTCCGTGGCGCTAGGTGTCGCCCTGTTGGTGGTCACGCTCCTCAGTTCACTCGACAGCCTCGGCTGGTGGACGCAGTGGCTATTGACCTCCGTGTTCTGGTGGACTGCGTTTGAGCAGCGTCACCGTCTGCTTTCTCTGGTCCTGCATGAGCGCTCGGAGCCGACGCGCCGTGCGCCGCTTGCGACGCGCGCCTGGCTCGCCGGACGAACCGCCGGCGCCGGGGTTGGTGCGTCTCGGGCCACCGGTCGCGTGGCGCTATCGGCCGGTCAGCGTGCGTACGAAACGGTGAAGCGCTCGCGTGACTTCCCGCAGGACCGCGTCTGGCTCACCGTAGGTCCGGGTGACGTCGCCTCGGGCGCACGCCCCGGTGGGGGACCGACCGAGCGAGAACGGCCCGCGCGGGTGCGCCAGGAGCTCGACGCGCAGGTCGGGCGCATCCAGGACGCAAGGCTGCGCCCACAGGCGCCCGCTTCCGCTGGTTCCGGCCCAGCAACGTCGACAAGCCTCGCCGCACGCGCGGAGGTTGCGGCGTTGGAGACGCGGGGGAGGCGGATCGCCTCTGGCCTGCGAGATGCGCGGGCGACCGGCGATCGCAGACGCGTCGTTTCGCTTCAGCGAAGAGGTCGGCGCGTTGCGGAGGAACTCGAGGCTCGGCGACCGGCTGCCGGCCGCCATCTGTCACACACCGCAAGCGGCCCACTGCCGGCGAGTCTGGTTAGGCTCGCGCCGACCTTCGTGCAGCGAAGGGTCGTCAGGCGTGCGCTCACGCGCCAGCTTGACCTGGCGGCACGCACGAGCGTCGAGCGGCCGCGCCAGGTTGGGGGGCGAGACGCGCCCCTATCTGGCCTCGCGGGCTTGACTCCGGCGGAATATGTGCGCCTCCCGCCGCCCGCGC